>JAEEGG010001531.1_pt1 | contig 62315 bp, 42 predicted proteins | sample 9134161 | NCBI WGS metagenome assembly JAEEGG01 (sample SAMN16246543, study PRJNA631951) | gut metagenome | biome: gut microbiome; feature: rumen; material: CR-attached | host: Bos | place: Iran: Karaj | collected 2018-10
GCTGATGTTGGTCTCCGAGGCACCTTGAGCACAGGCAATGATGTTGATGCCGTTGAGGCCCATGATGCGGAACAGCTTGCCGGCAATGCCCGTGGTGGATTTCATCTTTTCACCGACGACAGCTACCGTAGCCAGGTCGTGCTCGGCTGTGATACCGCTGATTTCACCTGCCTGTATCTCGTACTTGAATTCCTCCTCTAGCACGGCAATCGTCATGTCGGCTTCGTCGTTCTTCACGCCGATGGTTGTGGTGCTTTCGCTCGAAGCCTGCGAAACGATGAAGACCGAGATGCCGTGGTCGGCGAGGGCCGAGAAGATGCGCTTGTTGACACCAATCACACCGACCATGCCCAGACCGGAAATGGTGACCAGGCAAGTGTCGTTGATCGACGAGATGCCCTTGATGATCTTCAGGTCGTCGTGGCTCGGGTTCTTGTGGATCAGCGTGCCCTTGGCCGTCGGATTGAAGGTGTTCTTGATGACAATCGGTATGTTCTTGTGGAACACGGGGAAGATGGTCGGGGGGTAGATGACCTTGGCACCGAAGTTGCAAAGTTCCATGGCCTCGATGAACGAGAGCTCGTTGATGACATAGGCAGAATTGATGACACGCGGGTCGGCGGTCATGAAGCCATCGACGTCGGTCCAGATCTCGAGCATGTCGGCATCCAGGGCGGCAGCAATGATGGCTGCGGTATAGTCCGAGCCACCACGTCCGAGGTTGGTCACCTCGCCCGTCTCGCTGTCACGGCTGATGAAGCCGCCCAGCACGATGATGGGATTGGGCCTCGACAGGCGTTCGCGCACCAGAGGATTGGTGAGGTTGAAGTCGCAGACGTTCTTGCCGTACACCTTCTTCGACTTGATGATGTCGCGGCTATCGACGTGCTCGGCATCCTTGATGACGGTGGCCACGATGCGGCTCGAGATGCGCTCGCCGTAGCTCACTACGGTGCAAAGGGTACGTGGCGACAGTTCGCGGATCAGGAAGATGCCCTCGTAGATGTCCTTCAGCTCGCTGAGCGTCTTGTTGAGGAAATATTTGATGTCGTCGAGTTGTTCGCCTTCGAGCAGGCCGCCGACCACGTCGAAATGACGCTCAAGTATGAACTGGAATTCATCGCGGAAGGTCTCATCGCCCACCGATGCCTTCTGGGCGGTGGAGATAAGACGATCGGTAATTCCACCGAGGGCGCTGACCACGACGATGACGGGTTCGGTACGGCTCTCGACAATCTGTTTTACATTCTTGATGCTGGCAATGGAGCCCACCGAGGAGCCTCCAAATTTGAGTACATGCATATACTATAATCTTTTACGAATATACGATGGAACAAAACACTTACCTTAATGACGGGTGCGAAGATACATATTTTTTATGAATAACGAAACATTTTCCTCGAAAATCGTCATTTTTATTGCAAAATTACACGATTTACCGAGGAAAATGCTATTTTCGCGTAGAAACTAAAGCCCGCTTATCCAATCAGGTTCACCTCCGGCTCGATGCGTATGCCGAATTTCTTCTCCACATCCTCGATGATGGTGCGGCAGAGCCTGACAATCTCCTGCGGCTCGGCCCCGCCTCGATTGACGAGTACGAGGCTCTGCTTCTCATAGACTCCGGCGCGTCCCAGGCTCTTGCCCTTCCAGCCGCATTGCTCGATCATCCATCCGGCCGGAATCTTCGTGTGGCCCTTATCGACGACGTAATGGGGCATGTTGGGATACTGCGTCTGGAGTTTATCGAAGACCGCATTCTCGACCACCGGATTCTTGAAGAACGACCCCGCATTGCCCACGTCCTTCGGGTCGGGCAGCTTGCCCTCGCGGATGCGAATCACGGCATTGCGTACCTCCTGCAGGCTCAGCTTTTCGACGGCTTCGGGATCGGCTTCGAGGTTGATGCCCAAGGCCTTCTGGATGCCCTCGTATTCAAGGTGCAGCCTGGGCTTACGTTGCACCCTGAGCACGACCCGAATGACGACATAACGCGCCTTGTCGGCCTCGTGCTTCAAGCGGGATTCCCGATAGCCGTAGCCCATCTCCGTGCCGTCGAAGATGTGCTCCTTGTCGGCCTCGACATCCCAGCAGATGACTTTCTCCACCAAGTTGCTGATTTCTACCCCATAGGCGCCAATATTCTGGACGGCTGCAGCCCCCGTTTCTCCGGGTATCAGCGAGAGGTTCTCGGGGCCATACAACCCATTTTCGACGCAGTAGGCGCAGACGTCATCCCACACCGTTCCCGCCTCGACTTCGAGCAGGCATACGCCCTCGTCTTCCCCTTCGTCCGAGGATTCAGTTCCTTCAGTCGGGACGACGCGTATTCCCGTGGATTTGCAATGCAGCACCACGCCCGGGTAATCGCCTGTAAAGAGCAGGTTCGAGCCGCTGCCGATGTGCCAGAAGGGGAGGCGGCCCTTGGCCTTCTCGGCCTGCATCAGGGCTGCGACAGCCGGGTCGTTCAGTATCTCGCGGAGTTCGTCCACGTTCTCGTATTCGGCAAAAACGGCTGCCTTGACGTCCATGTGGAAGGTATTGTAGGGCAGGAGAGGTGCGTTTTGGGCTATATTTTTCATAGAAAATGGGATTATTTTTGCTGCAAAAGTAGCTAAACTTTCTGACAAATGCAAATTTCTTGTTCTTTTTTTGCATTTTATTTCAAAAAGCAGTATCTTTGCGCCAAAAATCGAGTGCCAACTCGTTGCTCAGTATTCTCCGCATGCAGCGTACAACTATAAAAGTCCTCTTCGTTCTTCTACTTTGCGTGGCAGTCTCCAGTTGTCGCGTGGCCAGGTATATGCCCGATGGTGAAGCTGTCGTCAGTCGTGTGGAGATACGTGTGGATGGCGTGCCTTCGCAGGACAACCAGCTTCGCATGGCCATCCTGCAGCGCCCCTATCGGCGCACGTTCGGCTTCCTGCCCATCTCTGCGTGGGTCTGGCATCCCGACAACACCACGGCGTGGCATCGGATGCGACGGCGTCTGGGTACGGCTCCTGCCATCTACGACGAGGAGAAGACCAACCGGACCGACCGCACCCTGCAGCGTGTGATGGAGCAGCAGGGCTATCTCGATGCCGTAGCCACCCACCACACCCGCATCCGCAACGGCAAGGCTACCGTCCGCTACGACATCCGTTCGGGACGTCCCCGCCGATTGGCTGCGCTGTCGTATGTATCGGCCGACACGACGCTACAGCGTATTGTCGATCAGACGGCTTCGTCGCGCCTGCTCCAGTCGGGTCAGCTGCTCGACCGTTCACGGCTGGAGAGCGAACGCGAACGCATCACGGCGCTGCTGCGCGAACGGGGCTACTGGGATTTCAACAAGGAGGATGTGTCCTTCCTGGCCGATACGCTGGCAGGCAGCGAGGAGGTCGATCTGACCTGTGTGCTTCGTGGCGGCCACGAGCCGTGGCGCATCCGACAGGTGCACTTCATCACCAACTACGACATGCTGGCCGCATCGGCCGACAGCTCCAGCACCCCGTCGTTCACACGTCCGATGGACCAGCCCGGCTACGATGTGACGTGGTCGGGCGAACATGGTTATCTGCGCGATCGTGTCCTGATACGCAACAGCCACGTCCTGCCGGGGACGCTCTATTCCGAACGGGCAATCCGCAACACCTATGCCTCGCTCAGCCGCCTCCACATCCTGCGCTATGTCAACGTTCGTGTGGAGCCTGTGCCCGATTCGAACCAGGAGCTTGACTGCTACATCTTCCTTTCTCCGCTGTCGAACCATGCCGTGCAGTTCGAGATTGATGGAACCAATACGGCGGGCGACCTGGGTTTCGCCCTGGGAGCCACCTATCAGCATCGCAATATCTTCCACGGTTCCGAGGCCTTTACAACCCATCTGAAGGGAAGCTACGAGGCCCTGAGCGGCAACGTCGAGAAGCTGGTCAACGACAACTATCAGGAATATTCGGCCGAGTTCAGCATCGACTTCCCGCAGTTCCTCTTCCCCTTCATCAACGACGAGACGCGACGCAAGAGCCTTGCCACCACACTCGTCAAGGCCAGCCTTTCGCGCCAGCGTCGCCCCGAGTACAACCGAAATGTGGCGCAGGCCGTGGTCGGCTACAAGTGGAGCACCGCCAACGCCTCGATTCGTCATGTCTGGGATGTGATCAACCTCAGCTATGTCTATCTGCCCCAGCAGAGCGCCACGTTCGAAGAGCTGGTCCGAAACCTGGGCCCCATCATCTATAGCTCCTACACCAACCACTTCATCTTTGGCATGGACTATACGATCTACATGGGGAACAACACGCTCACGACGGGACGCACCCAGCAGACGACGCGCGACCTCTGGTACCTGCGCATCAACCCCGAGATATCGGGCAACCTGCTGGGAGGCCTGTGCCAGTCGCTCCATGCTCCCCAGACCTCCGAAGGACGCTATGAGATCCTCGGCCAGCCCTTCGAGCAATACGCCCGTTTCGATGCCGACTGGAGCTACAGCCACTATATGACTGACCGTTCGCGCCTGGCCCTCCACCTGGCAGGTGGCGTTGCCGTACCCTATGGGAACAGCGACGTCATGCCGTTCGAGAAACGCTACTACTCCGGCGGTGCCAACTCGGTGCGAGGCTGGTCGGTGCGCGAACTGGGACCGGGCCGTTATGCCACGGGTAGCTCGGCCTTCAACTACTTCAACCAGTGCGGCGACGTACGTCTCGATGCTTCGGTCGAACTGCGCACCCGTCTCTTCTGGAAGTTCGAGTCGGCCTTCTTCCTCGATGCGGGCAACGTCTGGACCATCAAGGACTACGAGAACCAGGAGGGCGGACGCTTCACCTCCAGCTTCTACAAGGAGATTGCAGCCTCGTGGGGCATCGGACTTCGCGTGGTCACCGACTTTGTGATCCTCCGTCTCGACTGGGGCTTCAAGGGGTACGATCCCTCGGCCGATGCCGACGAGGCCTGGTCCCTGCCGCATCCCTTCCGCAGCAACCACAACACGCTGCATTTCGCAGTGGGTTATCCATTCTGACCAATTAATTACCCATATATGAAAAAGACACTCAACGAAGTTCTCCAGGATTCTATCGTTTCGCATTGGAATCTGAAGTCGCTCTCCAACTACGAGGGTGAAGATTTTTATTATCATGATGTTGCCGATCGTATTGCACGTTACCATCTGGCATGGAAGAATGCCGGCCTTGAGCCCGGTTTCCGCGTGGCCCTCTGTGGTCGAAACAGCGCCGAGTGGTGCATCGGACTACTTGCAGCCTTCACCTATGGTGCGGTGGCCGTTCCGTTGCTCAACGAGTTCACACCCGAAATGGTGCTGCGCCTCATCGAGCACAGCGATGCACAGGTGCTCCTCGTCGGTTCGCAGGTGGCCAAGAACCTCGAACCCCTCCACTTTGAGCAGAAGCTGCCCGGCGTGAAGATTTGTCTGCTTGACGAGCAGGATAGGGTGGACGACCTCTACAAGGCTGCCTATCCCGAAGGACTGAAGCCCACCGACCTGCATTTCCACAGGCAGCAGGCCGACGACCTGCTCATGATCAACTACACATCGGGCACGACCAGCGAGCCCAAGGGCGTGATGATCCCGCAGCGTGCCCTGTGGAGCAACATGGCCTTCGCCGAGGAGGTGCTGCCCAATCTGCGCCCCGAGATGGAAGTGCTTTCGCTGCTTCCCACCGCCCACCTCTACGGCATGGCCTTCGAGCTGATGTACGAGTTTATCGTGGGTATCCACGTCACCCTCATCAATCGTGCCCTGAGTCCCGCGCTTATCCTGAAAGCCTTCCAGGAGATTCGTCCTCACCTCGTGGTTGTCGTTCCGATGCTGATTGAGAAGATTGTTCGCAAGGGCATCATGCCCGAGTACAATTCGACCAAGATACGTGCCGTGCGCCGCATCCCCGGTATGCGCAAGGCGGTCAATGCCAAGTTCCGCGATGGCCTGATGAAGGCGTTGGGCGGACGTCTCTACGAGGTCATCATCGGCGGTGCAGGACTCAACAGCGAAGTCGAGCAGCTGCTCAAGGAGATTGACTTCCCGTTCACGGTGGGCTATGGTATGACCGAATGTTCGCCCATCATCGGCTACTCCGACTGGAAGGATTTCATCCCCAATTCGTGCGGCAAGGCAGCTCCCCGCATGGAGGTGCATATCGACAGCCGTCATCCCCGTGTGCCCGGCGAGATCCTGACACGAGGCATGAACGTGATGCTGGGCTACTATAAGAACGAAGAGGCCACACGCAAGGCCATCGATGCCGACGGATGGCTCCATACGGGCGACATGGGCATCATGGATTCGGTGGGCAACATCTTCATCCGTGGCCGCATCAAGAACATGCTGCTTTCGCCTTCCGGACAGAACGTCTATCCCGAGGAGATCGAGGCTGTGGTCAACTCGATGCCCTATGTGGCCGAGTGCGTCGTGGTGCAGCGTGAGCATCGTCTGGTTGCCCTGGTCTATCCCGACCGTCAGGTGGCCGCTTCGGCTGGTCTCCACAACGACGAGGACATCCTCAAGTTCTTCAATTCGCGTCGCAACCAGGTTAACGCCGTCTTCCCGCCTTATGCCCAGGTGAATGCCTTCGAGCTCGTCGAACACGAGTTTGAGAAGACGCCCAAGAAGAGCATCAAGCGATTCCTCTATACCTGATTCCATGTTGTATTTCACTTCCGACTACACAACCGGTGCGCATCCCGACGTGATGGCCCGCCTGGTTGCCACCAACCTCGAGCATACCGTAGGTTATGGTGCCGATCCCTATTGTGCCGAAGCCCGGCAGCTCATTCGCGAGGCTTGCCAGGCACCGGATGCCCTCGTGCAGTTCCTTGTGGGCGGCACGCAGACCAATGCCACGGTCATCGATGCCCTGCTGCGTCGGCACGAAGGGGTGATGGCTGCCGATACGGCCCATATCAATGTGCACGAAAGCGGTGCCATCGAGCACAGTGGTCACAAGGTCCTCGTCCTGCCCAGTCACGAGGGCAAGGTCCGTCCCGACGAGGTTGAGCAGTACGTCAGTAACTTCTACCGCGACGAAACCTTCGAGCACATGGTGGCTCCGGGCTTGCTCTACATCACGCAGGCCACCGAATACGGGACCGTCTATTCGCTGGCCGAACTGGAGGCGCTCAGTGCCGTGTGCCGTCGGCATCAGATCCCGCTCTATCTCGACGGAGCCCGTCTGGGGTATGCTCTGGCTTCCGATGGGGCGGACTTCACGCTGGCCGACATTGCGCGGCTCTGCGACGTGTTCTACATCGGAGGCACCAAGGAGGGGGCATTGTTCGGCGAAGCGGTTGTAGCTGCCGACCCGGCGCGTCTGCCTCATTTCTTCCCCCTTGTCAAGCAGCATGGCGCCCTGCTGGCCAAGGGACGCCTGCTGGGCGTGCAGTTCGGGGCCTTGTTCACCGATGGACTCTATACTCGCATCTCCCGTCATGCGGTTCTGCTTGCCCAGGAGCTGCGAAACGTCTTCGTCGAGCACGGCTATCGGGTGGCCCTTGATTCGCCCACCAACCAGCAGTTCTTCATCCTCCCCAACGCCGTGATGGACCGCCTGCTTCCCGATGTGTCCTTCGAACTGTGGGGCCCACGGGGTGAAACTGAAACCACCGTCCGCTTCGTCACCAGCTGGGCAAACACAAAGGAGGATATCGATGCCCTTCGCTCTTTGCTGGATAAGATTTGAGAATAAAAGACTTTAATTGAAAGCTTTTGAAATACAAGAAACGAATCCTGCTGATAGATGATACCAACAAGATGGTCGGCGTGCTGAGCGAGGCATTTGCCAAGGACGATGACATCGAACTGGTTTGTTCGTCGTCTGCGCGCAACGAGCTTCGCAACAAGCTCGGCTACGATTATTATATCATCTATATCCACCACGATGGTCTGGTGGCAGATCTGCGTAATCTGGTAATTTTCGTCACCGGGTTCCTCAACTACATGAACCCCGTGATCCTAGCCTTTTCGTCCGACCTCGAAACGATGCATTCCATCGTCATTCCGGGTGTGGGGTTCCTGCCTCTGCCCGTCAACGTCGATGTGATCCATCAGCAGGCGATCAACGCCATCGAGATACTTTCGGCCAACCGAAGCATCAACGACGTGTCCCACCTGCCCGGCAACTATGCCATCGATGCCACGTTGCGCGACAAGATTGAGAAGGGCGACAAGTTCGTGCTCGTCTATATCGACATCGACAAGTTCAAGCCCTATACCGACTACTACGGCCTTTTCATGGCAGGACAGCTCATCAACTTCCTGACCGAAATACTGGGCAGTGCGGTAGCGCGCTATGGGTCGAAGCATGACTTCATCGGCCACATCGGCGGCGATGACTTCGTGCTGATACTCAACGACTATAGCTATGCCGCCGACATCGGCACCGAGATTATCCGTCAGTTCGATGAGGGCGTCTCGAAATACTATGAGCCGGAGGATCTCGAGCGTGGCTACATTGAGGTGCTCAACCGGAAGGGTTTGAAGGACCGCTTCGGGCTCATCTCCCTTTCGATAGCCATGGTGAGCAACGAATTCCGGCATTTCGACAGCACCGACGAAGTGTATAAGCGCATGATGCTGGCCAAGGACGAAGCCAAGCAGATCAGTGGCTCGGTGATGTTGTGCGACACGTCAAAAATGCAGTAGCATATGCCGAGTCGTAGCGACAAGAATGTAGCCCTGCTCAATGCCGACCCGCGCAAGTCCATTCCGCGACTGGCGTTGCCCGTCATGGTGACGATGGTCATCACGTCGCTCTACAACGTGGTCGATGGCATCTGGATTGCTGGTTTGGGAGAATCGGCCATCTCGGGTATCGGTCTAACCACCCCCTTGTGGATGATCATCACGGCCGTCTCCAACGGTCTGGCTCATGGTGCCACCAGTGCGGTGAGCCGTCATGGCGGTGAGAACAAGGCGTTGGCCGAGCGGGCTGCCGAGCATGCCCTTGTCATCTTTGTGGTGGGCGCCCTCCTCCTCACCGTGCTGCTGCTGGCTGTCCTCTATCCCTACTTGGGCTATTTCGAAGTGAGCGGAGCCACGCGCCAGGCAGCCATCGACTACGCCGAGCCTCTCTTTCTGGGCCTGATGGGCGTCACCTTGATGAGCGGTTGTGCGGGCTTGATGCGTGCCGAAGGCGACACGCGGCGTCCCATGTATGCCACCTCCCTGGGCCTGATACTCAACGGCTGCCTCGATCCCGTCTTCATCTACACCCTGGGCATGGGAGCTGCCGGTGCCGCCATCTCAACTGTCGTCACCTCGTGGCTGAGTGCGGCCATCATGCTCTATTGGATGTTTGTCCGGAAGGACACATTCTATCGTGTCCGCTTGCGCGGCATCGTGCATCCCGAATGGGACAAGACCATTGCACGCGACATCCTCAGCACCGGCATTCTGGCGTCGGTCGAACTGCTCATGATGTCGGTGGCCAGCTTCCTGTTCTATTCGTTCATCCGTACCCTGGGCGGCGACTACGGCGTGAGCGTCTATTCGACGGGCTATCGCCTCTATCTGCTCAACCTGATGCCCGTCTCGGCCATCAGTATGGCTTCGGTGGCCATCGTCGGCACGTGGTATGGAAAGAAGGATTTTGCCACTCTGCGGCGCACGCACACCTACTGCTGCCTCTATGCTATGGGCATCGGGTTTCTGGTCACGGGGCTTGTGCTGGTCTTCTCCGACCAGCTTGCACAGCTTTTCGCGCTCACTTCTGACGATGCTGCACTCATCCACGGCATCAGCCGCTTCATCCGCATCACGGCCCTCTGCATCCCCTTCCTCGCCGTTGGGTTGCCCTCCACGTTTATGTTCCTCGGGATGGGAAAGGCCAACTACAGCCTGCTGTGTACGGTCCTCAACGAAGTGGTTGGGGCTGTATCCGCCACCTACGTGCTCGGCTTCGTCTGCGGCCTGGGCCTCGTCGGCATCTGGTGGGGCTTCGTGCTGGGACGTGGCCTGGCCAGTGTCTTCAATTTCATTTTCTCACGCTACACCATCAACCGGCTCAAATGATTAAGAAATGGCTCCAATGATCAAGAAAAAGAATGTTGTTGTCATCGACGACCAGGGCGACCTGCTCCATCTCCTGACCGTTTCGTTTATCGACAATCCCACGATTCAGCTCGTCCGGACAAGTTCCGATCTCGACAATGTGAACCAGGCGTTAGGTCTCGAGGACTATTTCATCATCGTCAACGAGGAGGGGCTGAAGAACGACATCACCCCGCTGGTGAAACGCCTTCATGCCCGCAACCGGTTCACCATCGCACCCATCATCGTCGCCACCGGCAAGCGCTACGAGCTGAGCGAGGATGTGCAGAAGCTGGTGCCCGTCATCAGCGTCATTCCCAAGGACGTCGAGACGGCCCGCCTGGGACATCACCTGAGCAACATCATCGATTCCATCGAGTCGAACCGCAACTTGAATGCGCTGTCGGGCCTGCCGGGCAACAGTGTTATCGGTCGGAAGATACGCGACTGCAAGGCTGCCGAAAAGGACTTTGCCGTGATGTACATCGACCTCGACAACTTCAAGGAATACAACGAATACTACGGCTTCTACAAGGGCGACCAGGTGTTGCTCTTCCTGTCGCATACGCTCACGGCTTCGATGCGCGAATGTGGAGCCGAAACCGACTTCGTGGGCCATGTGGGAGGCGATGACTTCATCATGATCCTCCAGCACCTCGACGTCGTGAAGGAGATTGGCGACCGCATCATCGCTCACTTCGACGCGGGCATCTCCGATTTCTACGCCGAGAAGGACCTGCAGAACGGATTCATCGAGACGCGTAACCGTGCCGGCCAGCTCGAGCGCATCAACATCATGAGCATCTCCATCATCGTGATGTATTCCGACGAGATACGCTCCACACCCGTCAACGAGGTCTATAAGCGCATGATGCTCTACAAGAAGCGCGCCAAGATGGTGCGCGGCAGCGTGCTGCTCAAGGATTTCAAGTAATGAGATAAAGCTGCTTGCAGATAAGAAAATGCTGGAATTCATTTCCTATGAATAATGATAAAAACAAATTGCCAGGCATCCAGTTAGCAGATGCCTGGCAATTTTCATTAACCAAATAACAAAGGCTGCAACCTTACAGTAAGATTGCAGCCAGGTACCCCAAGCGGGGGTCGAACCCGCACGGCCTTTTGGGCCAAGGGATTTTAAGTCCCTCGTGTCTACCGATTCCACCATCAGGGCAGGATGCTTCGGAAGCATTTTTTCGGGCGCAAAGATACAGCATTTTTGTGACAAAACCAATTTTTTCGGTCGAAAAATGTAATTTCTATGTGCAAATTTCGCCAAAAAGCGCGAAATTGCCGCCTATAAATATGTTTTTCGGCATTTTTTACAAAAAGTAACAAATCAATTTTTGCATTTTTCATAATTATTCATTATCTTTGCAGCCACATTCCGCAAGGGATGGTGTATTATAGCTGCATTTTTGTTAGTATCAGCGTTATACTCTCATAATAATATAGAGTAAAAGATAACCAAAACCGATGAAGAAAAAGATTATCATCTACCAGGCGTTGGTTCGTCTGTTCGGCAATGGTAACCCAAACCGCCAGAAGAACGGCACGATCAATGAGAACGGCTGCGGTAAGATGAGTGACTTTTCGGAGGTGGCACTTCGTTCCATACGTCAGCTCGGATGCAACTACATCTGGTACACCGGACTGCTCCAGCAGGCTTCAGCCACCGACTATTCCAGATATGGTATTCCTCGTCAGAACCCCCAGGTCCTGAAGGGTATTGCCGGCTCTCCCTACGCCATTTCCGATTATTATAGTGTTTCGTGCGACCTCGCCGACAATCCGAACCTTCGCATGAAGGAGTTCGATGCCCTGGTGGAGCGCACCCACAAGGTGGGGCTCAAGATGATCATCGACTTCGTGCCCAACCACGTCGCCCGCCAGTACAAGAGCGTCACCAAGCCCAAGAACGTCAGCGACCTGGGCGAATACGACATCGTGGAGCATCGCTTCAATCCGCAGAACAACTTCTACTACTGCGGCGAACCGCTGCATCTCGACAGGGTAGGGGTGCCGCCGAGCGAAGAGATGGGCCCCTATGTCGAGAATCCGGCTTGTGCCACGGGCAACGACGTCTTCACCGCCTGGCCCGGCAAGTACGACTGGTACGAGACCGTGAAGCTCAACTTCGGCATCGACTACATGGGAGGCGGACGCGACTACTTCAACCCCCTGCCCAACACGTGGCTCAAGCTGCGCGACATCCTGCTCTACTGGGTCGAGAAGGGCGTTGATGGCTTCCGCTGCGACATGGCCTTCATGGTGCCCGTCGATTTCTGGCATTGGGTCATCCCGCAGGTCAAGGCGGTCAATCCCGACGTCATCTTCATCGCCGAAATCTACGAGCCCGCGCTCTATTCCAGCTACATCAACTACGGCGGCTTCGACTACCTCTACGACAAGGTGGGCCTCTATGACACGCTGCGTGGCATCGTCGAATGTCGCGAATCGGCAAGCGCCATCACGCAGGTCTGGCAGGGCCTGAACAGCGTGCAGAGCCACATGCTCAACTTCCTCGAGAATCACGACGAGCAGCGCATCGCCTCCGACTTCTTCGCCGGCGACCCCATCAAGGGACGTCCCGCACTCATCGTCAGCGTCCTGATGAACACGTGCCCCTTCCTCAACTATTTCGGGCAGGAGCTGGGCGAACGCGGCATGGACGAGGAGGGCTACTCGGGCCTCGACGGACGCACCACCATCTTCGACTACTGGACGGTCGAGAGCATCTACCAGTGGCGCGGCAAGAAGGCCCTCTGGCGCCGCCATCAGCTGCCCAAGAGTGTGCGCGACCTGCGCGACTACTACACACGCGTCTTCGAAATAGCCAACACCTGCGACGCCCTGCGCGAAGGCGACTTCTACGACCTCACCTACTGCAACTACAACAACCCCAACTACAACATCCACCGCACCTTCAGCTTCATCCGCCATTCGCGGCACGATGTGGCCCTCGTGGTGGTCAACTTCCAGGGCGAGGACCAGGATATCGACGTCAATGTGCCCTCCGAGGCGTGGGAGTATGTCGGCATCAAGCCCGGCAAGCGCCGCCACATCGAGAACCTGCTGACGGGCGAATGGGACTTCGGCGTGTTCTCGACCACCGACCCCGTGCACGTCAAAGTGCCCGCCTACGATGCCGTCGTTTTGCGAATAAAAGGTAAATAAATTATCTATTTATGTAGAAAAGGAGCAGAAATCACATTTTATTTGTAATTTCTGCCCTTTTTTTTACCAACCAATTGAATTATTGGTTATATTTGCGCCGAAATATGCCGTCATTCGAACCTGTTACGATTTATCGTATCTGATTATTGAAAAAGATTATTCGTGTTTAATTATATAGAATATGAACAATAACTTCTTAGTTTTCTCTGGTCGTGCTTCACGTTACCTCGCCGAAAAGATCTGCGCCAGCCTCGGCTGTCCGCTCGGCAATCTGCTGATTCAGACGTTTGCCGATGGCGAATTCGGTGTGTCGTTCGAGGAATCCATCCGCGGCAAGTATGTGTTCCTGGTACAAAGTACCTTCCCCAGCGCTGACAACCTGATGGAGCTGCTCTTGATGGTCGATGCTGCCAAGCGTGCCTCTGCTGCACAGATTGCAGCCGTCGTGCCTTACTTCGGATGGGCCCGTCAGGACCGCAAGGACAAGCCGCGTGTGGCCATCGGTGCCAAGCTCGTGGCCGACATGCTGGCTACGGCCGGCATCAACCGTCTCATCACGATGGACCTCCATGCCGACCAGATCCAGGGCTTCTTCGACTGCCCCGTCGATCATCTCTATGCTTCGAGCGTCATCATGCCCTACATCGCAAACGAAGTGGGCCTCGACAACCTCGTCATCGCTTCGCCCGATGCCGGTGGCTCCAAGCGTGCCTTCACCTATGCCAAGTACTTCAACGTGCCCATGGTGATGTGCGACAAGCATCGCGACAAGCCCAACTCCATCGGCGAGATGTTCCTCATCGGCAACGTCAAGGGCAAGGACGTGGTCCTCGTCGATGATATGGTCGATACGGCAGGCACCATCACCAAGGCAGCCGACCTCATCATGAGCATGGGCGCCCGCAGTGTCCGTGCCTGTGCCAGCCACTGCGTCATGTCGGGCCCTGCCAGCGAGCGCGTCGATAACAGCATGCTCAAGGAGATCGTCTTTACCGACTCCATCCCGTATCGCGGCTCCAGCCCCAAGGTCAAGACCATCACCATCTCGAACCTCTTCGCCGAGACCATCCGCCGCGTCATGAACAACGAGCCTATCTCCAGCCAGTTCCTGATTTGATTGATAAGTATGTAACCAAAATTAAAGATAATTATATGTGTTTTTTACTTAACACGAATTATCATGAATTTTACACGAATTTTTGAAAGATGTGTATCATTTACAGGCATACATACTGAAAAATTAACGTTAATTCGCGATAATTCGTGTTTAAAGAAAAAAAATGTATAGTTAATCTGAATAGTTACTTAGAACATGAAGAAATTACTATCTACCCTTGCGATGGCGCTGACCCTTTTCGGCAGCGCCGTTGTGGCTCAGCAGATGCCACAGATGCCACCTCTCCCCCTGGACCCGCAGGTGCGCTACGGCCAGCTTCCCAATGGCCTGACCTACTACATCCGTCACAACGACCTTCCCGAGCACCACGCCGAGTTCTTCATCGCCCAGCGTGTGGGTTCTGTGCTCGAAGAGGAGAGCCAGCGCGGCCTTGCCCACTTCCTGGAGCACATGGCCTTCAACGGCACCAAGAACTTCCCCGACAAGGGTGTGCTCGAATACCTGCAGCGCCATGGTGTGAAGTTCGGCACCAACGTCAATGCCTACACGTCGATCGACGAGACCGTCTATAACATCTCCGACGTGCCCATCGACGAGACGCTCCATCCCGGCATCGTTGATAGCTGTCTGCTCATCCTTCACGACTGGAGCGGCTATCTCACCCTCGATGGCGACGAGATTGACAAGGAGCGCGGCGTCATCCACGAGGAGTGGCGCACCCGCACCAGTGCCACCCTCCGCATGTACGAAACCATCCTGCCCAAGCTCATCCCCGGCAACCGCTATGCCGAGCGTCTGCCCATCGGCCTGATGTCGGTGGTCGATAACTTTGCCTACGACGAGCTGCGCAACTACTATCACAAGTGGTACCGTCCCGACCTGCAGGGTATCTTTGTGGTGGGCGATGTCGATGTTGATGCCGTCGAACAGAAGATCCAGACCCTTTGGGCCGACATCCACAACCCCGAGAACGAGGCCGAACGCGTCTATTTCCCCGTCGAGGACAACGAGGAGCCCCTGGTGGCCGTGGCCAGCGACCCCGAGCAGGCCTACAACGCCCTCGCCATCATGTATAAGAGCGACGCGATGCCCGACGCCTTCAAGCTCTCGCAACTCGGCTACGTGACCATGCTCCTTGAGAACATCATCACCTCGGCCCTCGACCAGCGCCTGGCCGAACTGGCCCAGAAGGCCGATGCGCCCTACCTGCAGGCCGGCACCGAATTCGGCAAGTACATCGTCTGCAAGACCAAGGAATGCTTCGAACTCGACATCGTCTTCCGCGAGAACGAGTGGAAGAAGGGCCTCGATGCTGCCATGGGCGTCATCCTTTCGGCAGCCAAGTATGGCTTCACCGAGAGCGAGATCGAGCGCGTCAAGGCCGATATCCTCAGCGGCATGGAGAATGCCTACAACGAGCGCGACAAGCAGAAGAACCGCGCTATCGTGCGCGAAATCCAGCGCCACTTTCTCGAAGCCGAGCCTATGCCGGGCATCGAGAGGGAGTGGGAGATGGTGCAGCAGCTCTTCCCCAATCTTACTGCAACAGCCATCAATCAGGTGATGTCGCAGGTCATCACGCCCAACAACGTGGCCCTGCTCGTCATGGGACAGCAGAAGGAGGGCAACGTGCTCCCCACCGAGGAGGAACTTCTGGCTGCGTATAAGGCATCGCTCCTGCAGGAGGTCACCGCCTACGAGGAGGCTCTCAGCGGCATCAACCTGCTGCCAGCTGCGCCTGCTCAGAAGGGCAAGGTGGTCAGCGAAGCCAAGGGCGACTGGGAGAGCACCGTATGGACGCTTTCCAATGGTGTCACCGTCGTCTTCAAGAACACCGACTTCAAGAAGGACCAGGTGCTGATGAGCGCCTATTCGAAGGGTGGTACGCGCCTCGACATGAGCCAGCCGAACATCGTGCGCCAGACGGTCGAGGACCTCGCCACCGTGGGTGGTCTGGGCCAGTTCAGCAGGACCGATCTGCCCAAGGTGCTCGCCGGCAAGAATGCCTCGGTCAGCCTCAGTGTCGATGGTCGCAGCGAGAGCCTCAATGGCTCGGCCGCACCCAAGGACCTGCGCACACTTTTCGAACTCATCTACCTCAACATGACCGACCTGCGCTACGACGAGGAGGCCTACCAGGCGTGGTTCAAGCGCCAGCAGACGCAGCTCGAGATGATACAGGACAACCCGCAGAAGATCATGAGCGACTCGCTGCAATATACCCTCTATCCCGGCATGCCCGACATGGCGCCCACCCAGCTCGCCGACCTCGCCCTCATCGACTACCGCAAGGGCTATGAGCTGGGCAAGCAGCGCTTCGCCAATGCTGCCGACTTCACGTTCTACTTCGTCGGCAACATCGATGTCGATAGCCTTCGTCAGATGTCCGAGCAGTACCTCGCCGTCCTGCCTGCCAGCGCCGACCGCGAGCAGCGTCCAGCCGCCGTTCTCCCCGTGCCCGGAAGCCGCGAGAACCGCTTCGACCTGCCCATGCAACAGGCCAAGACCTCGGTCTATGATCTCTTCTACGTCTATGACACGCCCTACACGCTGAAGGACGGTCTCACCGCCAGCATGCTCGGCCAGAGCGTCAGCATCATTTTCACCGAAACCATCCGCGAGGAGGAGGGTGCCGTCTATTCGCCCCATGCCCAGGCTTCGATGGATGCCACCACCGGCCTGCTCACGCTGCTCTACCTCTTCGACACGGGTGCCGACAAGCGCGAGAATGCCGAGGCCGTGGCCTACCGCGAGATCCAGAAGATTGCCGACGAGGGCGTCCGCGACGATGTCTTCCAGAAGGTGCACGACTACATGGTCAAGAACCACCAGGAGCAGGTCAAGGAGAACAGCTACTGGCTGAGCAACCTGCAGAGCAGGCGCGAATTCGGCATCAATAACGTGGACGGCTGGGAAGAGGTCTTCGACAGCATCACCGCCGCCGATGTCAAGGCCATGCTCCAACGCTTCCTCTCGGCCGAAGCCACCCGCATCCAGTTTGTCGCCAATGGCGTCGAGGTTGAGAAGTAGTTCTTCCCTCTGATTTTCTCGAATCCATCTGCGCTGATTCTTCCTGCCGGGCCATCATCTTTCTGTCCCGAAATGGAGAATCAGCGCTTTCTTCTTGTCAAAAGACGCTTTTTTTGACCATTTGCTGCATTTTTTCCCGAAAGAATTTGGAACCAATCCGTTTTTTGCCTATATTTGCAGCGTGCTTTCGATAAGTTCGCATCAATAACGAAACATACCGACCATATATCAACCAAATATAAAAACATATTATTATGAAAAACTCTACTTTTTCAACTCTGCAAGCTGCAGGCATCGCAATGGCCTGCTGGCTGCTTCCAACTGTAGGCCTTGCCTCTGTCGAGGTTGATGGCCTGTTCTACGATCTTAACAAGGCGAAGAAGACCGCCGTTGTGGCTCCTGGTGTTGACCGGAGTATCGAGTATGTGACCATCCCCGAGACCGTCACCTACAACGGTGTTACCTACGATGTGACCGCCATCGCCGACACAGCCTTCATCGACTGCCACAACCTCAGCTCGGTGGAAATCAATTCCCACAGCCTGATCCGCATCGGATTCAGCGCCTTCGAGCGTTGCTATAATCTGGCTAAGTTAGAGATCGTCGAAGGCGTTGAAACCTTCCACTACGAAGTCTTCAAGGACTGTGACCAGCTGACCTCTGTCACCCTCCCCAGCACCTTGAAGTACATCGGCGGCCGTGCGTTCATGGGATGTGACAACCTGACCAGCATCAACGTTCCTGCTGCCGTCACCAAACTTGGCAGCAAGTGGGTAACGGGCAGCCCTCTGGAAGTTATCTATGCCGAGAGCGAAACACCATTGGCCATCGAGGAAGAAGTCTTCGAGGGTTTTGATAAGCCGAGCTGCATCCTCAGCGTGCCCGTTGGCAGCAAGGAAGCCTATGAGAGTGCCGAAGTTTGGAAGGACTTCGTGATCTTCGAGGATTACGATCCTGGCCAGGGCGAAACCACTGCCATCGAGAGCGTTCGCGAGTCGAATGCCGCTTCCCGTCAGATCTTCGACCTCCAGGGCCGTCGTCTGAACAATGCCTCCGGTCACTCGATCATCATCGAGAACGGCAGGAAGCGCATCCAGCGATAGTCTTTCTTGTCACGAATTAAAGAATTAAAGAATTGAGGTTTCGCTTCGAAATAACGATATCCCGATATACCGTTATACCGTAATTCCGAAAAAATCAGTAACCCCAAACAATCAATTCTGAAATTCTCTAATTCAAGATAAAAAACACTGAAATCTTTTTTCAATTCCTAGTCTAACAACACAGAGGGTCTGCACCGAAATGATGCAGGCCCTCGATTTTGATAGAATAGTTCGTGTCAAATTCGTTTTTTTGACCATTTGCTGCATTTTCCCCGAAATAATTTGGAACCAATCCATTTTTTGTCTATATTTGCAGCGAGCTTTCGATTCTATGAAAGAAGGTGAAAATGGCAGATGACCTCGGCTCAATAGCCTGGTCATTTCTGCCGGAAAATGAGCAGGTCCAATACCTGCAGAAAATCGCACTGCGTGCGGAAAATCCATCCGGCACCAAAGTAATTCTGAAAAAAGACGAAAAGACGAAAAAGAACGAAAATGGTAATGGGACCAGCAATTATTTTCTGCACGAAGTGCATATTTTCTGAAACCTATTGGAGGTTTCAATTTTCCGGCTAAGTCTCCGCTATTGAAGCGAGAGACGAGGCCATTTTCACCAAAATAACAATGAAAACATTTGTTGTTATTTAGAAGCGAGCTTTCGATTTTATCAAAAACGAAACATACCGACCATCTAACACCCTAAAAATATACTGTTATGAAAAACTCCACTTGTTCAACCCTGCAAGCCGCAGGCATCGCAATGGCCAGCTGGCTGCTCCCCTCCCTCAGCTTGGCATCCGTCCTTATCGATGGCGTGTGCTACGAACTTGACGATGCGGCAAAGACCGCCATCGTGGCTCCTGGTTCCGTCAAGTATCTCGAAAACTTAATTATCCCCGAAACCATCACCGTCGATGACATCTCCTACACGGTCACCGCTATCGCCGACTGTGCTTTCCTCGACTATCACAACCTCTCGAAGGTACAAATCAAATCCCATAGTCTGACTCATATCGGATACAGTGCCTTCGAACGCTGTTGGTCTCTATTAGAGTTGGAATTCACTGAAGGCCTCGAATCGATCAGCTACGAAGCCTTCAAGGGCTGCTTCCAACTGGAGACGGTATCCCTCCCCAGCACGCTGAAGACCATCGGCGACCGCTCGTTCATGGGATGTGAATATCTGCACATTATCAACATCCCCGCTTCTGTCACCAATATTGGCGACGAGTGGCTTTCGGGCTGCACCTTATATCTTCTTATTGCCGAGCTCGACCAACCATTGAACATCGAGGCAAGTGTCTTCTCAGGCCTCGACAAGCAGCAATGCATCCTCAACGTGCCCCAAGGTTGCACAGAAGCCTACCAGACAGCCAAAGTATGGAAGGACTTCCCGAGCATCCAGGAAGATGTATTGGAGGCAGGTCAATGCGGCGGCGACGTCTTCTATACCGTCTATGCCGATAGGACCATGAAGGTATGGGGCAGTGAATCTAATTGGAACGATTACGAGGGATGGGCCTGGCCTTTCTCCAAATTAGGCCCAAGTTTCGTAGAGACAATTACCATCGAAGAAGGTGTGACTTTCATAGGTGCCTATGCATTCTGTGGTTGGGAAAAACTTTCGTCAGTGACAGTCCCCAACAGCCTGACCGCCATCGAGCAAGAGGTTTTCACAGGAACTCCATTCTATGACAATCAGCCCGACGGCGTGGTTTATGCAGGCAATTGGGCCATTGGCGTGAAGGGCGTCCAAGATGCTGATATTGTCGTCAAAGAGGGTACTGTGGGTAATTCTTCCGATGCATTCTTAGGCAGCGGTATTGCTTCGCTGAGCATCCCGAGCAGCATGATCTGCATCCAAACCAGTATGTATGGAGAAAGTGACGACGGCTACGATCATGATTCTTCCTTTGGCGAAATAGGACGTATCACCGTCGATCCCGACAATCCCCGCTACGATTCACGAGACAACTGCAATGCCATCATCGAGACTGGTACAAATACCTTGTTGGTAGGAAGCCCTAACATGGTGATACCCGATGGAGTGACCAAGATTGCTCCCTTCGCGTTATGTCGTCCGACTTCTGTCGTCATTCCTGCGAGCGTCGCCGAAGTGGATCAATTTGCCTTCTGCCCGCACGTTTGGGTCATACGTGTTTCCTCTCCCAACGAAGATCATCATATATTCAACGCTACCCCTTCGCCAATCGAAACGATTAAAATGGAGGCAAGCACACCTCCAGCTTTTTCGATGGGCAATCTTGAATCAAAGTTTTCCTATTATTTTAGGGAAAATAAACGCAAATTCGGAGGCCCTAATTTCGAGACCTGCACCCTCTACGTGCCCCAAGGCAGCAAGGAGGCCTATCAGAACGCCGAAGGTTGGAAGGACTTCCTGAACATCGAGGAGTACGACCAGGGCGGAACCACCGCCATTGAAAACGTCCGTGAGCAGAACAGTACCATGAAGCAGATCTTCGACCTCCAGGGCCGTCGTCTGAACAATGCCTCCGGTCATTCGATCATCATCGAGAATGGTAAGATGCGCATCCAGCGCTGATTCTTATCAATTTCTTTTTATATTTTTTAGTCTAACAACACTGAGGGTCTGCACCGAAATGATGCAGGCCCTCGATTTATTGCTCAAGTTTCGCATTGCTCAACTTGATGGATAATAAGGGATATTAAGGGATATTTGGGGATATTAAGGGACGACACCTTGTTTCCGTTCGGTCACGTCCGAGAGAAGCGCCTGTTGAGATTGGGCCCCAAGAAACATACGTCCCTTAAAATCCCTTAGATTCTCTTAGAATCCCTTAGAATCATCAACTTTCGCAAATACGAAAGTTGATTTTGATTGAATAGTTCGTGTCAAAGTCGTTTTTTTGACCATTTGCTGCATTTTCCCCGAAATTATTTGGAATCAATCTGTTTTTTGTCTATATTTGCAGCGAGCTTTTCGATTCTATGAAAGAAGGTGAAAATGGCAGATGACCTCGGCTCAATACATTGTCTATATGCGGCTAAGGCCGTCCCCATGAATGGGGCCCCTTCCTTCGAATGCTGACTGAGCAGCATTCTGAAGGCTGCCGGAAAATGAGCAGGTCCAATACCTGCAGAAAATCGCACTTCGTGCGGAAAATCCGTCCGGACCCAAAATGTAATGACACGGACAAGGCGAATTTTCCGCGTAAGCGATTTTCTGCTGCCTATTGGAGGCAGCACATTTTCCGGCCAAGTCTCCGCTATTGAAGCGAGAGACGAGGCCATTTTCACCAAAATATCAATGAATACATTTGTTGTTTTATTGAAGTTTTCGAATATATCAGAAACGAATCTATCACCCTAAAAAATATACTGTTATGAAAAACTCCACTTGTTCAACCCTACAAGCTGCAGGCATCGCAATAGCCTGCTGGCTGCTTCCATCTGTAGGTCTTGCCTCTGTCGAGGTCAAAGGCCTGTATTACGATCTGGATGAGGCCGAACAGACCGCCGTCGTGGTGGCCAATCCCGAGAAATATGACGGTTATGTGACCATCCCCGAGGACATCACCGTCGATGGCAGCACCTACCACGTGAGCGCCATCGCCGACTGTGCTTTCATCGATTGCCACGACCTCGAAATGGTCGTAATCGAATCCACCAGTCTGACGAGCATCGGATACAGCGCCTTCGAACGTTGCTATTCGTTGATTGGCATCTATTTTGCCGAAGGCCTGAAGCGGTTCGGTTACGAAGCCTTCAAGGACTGCTGCAGCCTGCAGCGTGTCGAGCTGCCCGAGACACTGAAGACCATCGGCGACCGCTCGTTCCTGGGCTGCACCGGCCTGACCAAGATCAATATCCCCGAGTCGGTCCACTATCTGGGCGACCAGTGGGTTTCGGGCTGCCCCCTTCGTCTCCTCATTGCCGGACACAGGGAACCGCTCTCCATCAAGGCCGGCTCGTTCAAAGGTCTCAACAAGGAGTTCTGTATCCTTTGCGTGCCCGAGGGCAGCAGGCAGGACTATCAGACGGCCAACGTGTGGAAGACCTTCCCGCGTATCGTCGAGGGGGTAGTGGAGGCAGACCTCTGCGGCGACCAGGTTATCTATTACGTCACTTCCGACATGACCATGACGGTGACCGGTACGGGAGCCATGTGGGACTTTCTCGAATACCTGAATGAACGACCTGTAACCGAATTGCCCATCGAGAATCTGGTGGTCGAGGAGGGAGTGACCTACCTCGGCGATGGAGCTTTCCAGAATGAGACGCTCGCTGCCATCTCCATCCCCAACAGTGTGTATAGCATGGGCAGTTTTACCTTCCATCATTCCAAGTGGTATGCCAGTCAGCCCGATGGCCTGCTCTATGCCGGCAAGGTAGCCTACGACCTGAAGGGTGACGCGATGGAAGGAAAGGATGTCACCCTCGAGGACGGAACGCTGGGCATTGCCAATTCCGCTTTCCTCGATCACAGCATCTCATCGCTCTTCATCCCAGCCAGCTTGATTCATGTTCCGACTTTCATCAATAACTTTTCGGATGGAGTATATACTAAGTTCGCTCTTCTGAGCGATGTTGGGTCCATCGTGATTGATCCGGAGAATAAGGTGTATGATTCGCGCGACAACTGCAATGCCGTCATCGAAAGTGCCACCAACGATCTGATTGTCGGCAGCCGCGCCACGACGATTCCCGAGGGCGTCATTTCGATAGCACCCTTTGCGCTGTTTAATGTGACCTCTGTCACGTTCCCGGCAAGTGTCACCAGAGTGGATAATCTGGCTTTCACCAGCAAGTTGATTCATCAGTGGGCTTTGGATGACTATCGATACGATGCTGCAGTTTCACCCATCGAAACCATCGTCATGGAGGGAAGCACACCGCCAGCTGTAGCGCTCTTGCCGCTTATTGCCGACATGCCCTACATGGGTATGTTCGACACCAGTCATTTTGCCGGCATTCGCAACCCCAAGGCCTGCACCCTCTATGTGCCCCTCGGCAGCCAATCGGACTACATGAATGCCGATGGATGGAAGGACCTGAACATCCTGGAGTATGATCCCAACGTAGGTCCCACCGCCATCGAAAGCGTTCGCGAATCGAATGCCGCTTCCCGTCAGATCTTCGACCTCCAGGGCCGTCGTCTGAACAATGCCTCCAGTCACTCGATAATTATCGAGAATGGCAGGATGCGAATCCAGCGATAGTCTTTCTTGTCACGAATTAGAGAATTAAAGAATTGAGGTTTCTCTTCGAAATAACGATATTCCGAAATTCAGTTATACCATAATTCCGAAAAAATCAGTAACCCCAAACAATCAATTCTCAAATTCTCAAATTCAAGATAAAAAACTCTGAAATCTTTTTTCAATTCCTAGTCTAACAACACAGAGGGTCTGCACCGAAATGATGCAGGCCCTCGATTTTGATAGAATAGAGGCTATTCGAACGCCAGGACGTAGCCGGCGTGGATAGCGTCCTGGTTGACGTCCGCCTCGTCGATGCTGCATTCGATGCAGGTCATTGCCGCCAGGAGGCTGTGCAGCTGACCATAGCAGTCCTGCGAAGGAGGTGGCAGCACCTCGATGGGGCTGAGTCCAGTCAGCAGCAGGAGGCGGGCGATGTACTGGTCGGGGTCTTTGCCCTCACCTGCATAGGCCCATTCCCGAATGATCTGCACCACCGTGAAGGGCAGCTTCGAACCCAGACGGAGCCGGATGCTGTCGAGCACCTTCCACGCGGCACGATAGCCGTAGTCAAGCGTCTTGAACTGCACATAGAGGCTGTCGGTCTGGCGTGAGGCAGGCAGGGCGCCCGTCCATCGCGTCGCACCCTTGCGGATGTTCAGCGGATTGTTGTTGCGCAAAGCGCGAGGTCGATATATCATCTGCATAAATGGAATTCGGTTAATGACATATGACACAATGACCTATTGACACAAAACTGTTACATCAGCTTCTTGTACACTCCGCGATCCAAGGCTTCGACAAGGTGCTGCTTGACCCAGTTCTTGACCATCTGTCGCGCAGCGTTGTCTGTCTCGTTCAAGCCCTTGGCCTGACGTGCCTGTTCGATGGTGAATACCTCGGGCAGGCGTTCATAGACCGAATCGTTCGCACCCACACGCTTGCGTTCTCCACCCACATAGTCGCCGTTCTGGTAGGCAGCAGTGAGCTTCTGACGGAAGTAGAAGAGGATGTTTTCGAGCAGGTAGTCGGCAATCACGTTGTAGGCCTGCAGATACTCCTCGGTCTGGAACAGCTTGGGCACCTGTTCACAGGCAGCCGTTGGATGAGTCTTGAGGTACTGCTCGGCAGTCTCGGCTCCATGAGCCCACTTGGGCAAAGCACGTTTGCCGCGTTTGTCGAGGTGCTCGATGAGCCACTCGGCATAGGCGCAGAGCATCATGCAGCAGATGTAGCGCATGGCGGTGACTGCTACACGAAAACGCTGGCGGGCACGTACCTTGTCGCCGTTCATCAGGGTGCTGAGGCGCACACCTTCGAGCCAATCGTTGCTCTGCTTCTCCAGCAGGGGCAGGTTGAGCTCACCTTCCATCAGCTCCAGAAGCAATGCCACGCGGATGATTGCGGCCTTTGCCTTCTCGCTACGAGGTTGGGTTAATACGAGCGGAGCGAAAGTGTTGTCGGGTGTACTTGCGATGGAGACACGGGTGAGACCGCCATCGGTCACATTCGTAAGGGCACGATGCAAGCCGTCAGGCGTGGTGCAAAGCGTCATGTTCCAAAGGACATGCGGCACATTTGCATTGATGGCATTCTCGCCCGCATACGACGAGCGGAACTCCGAGCCGTCGTAGGCTTGGCGGATCAGCACGCTGACGTTGGCGAAGGCTCCCGAACGGTTGCTCTGGCTGAGCTGGTCGGCTTCGGCAGTGAACGAATAGAGGTGCTTGCCGTCGGCATTGTTGAAGTGGTCGAGCACGTCGGCCATCGAGGTGCGCAGCGACTGGATGCGGATCTGCACCACGGGTCGTGGTGTCTGTTCGCGCTTCTTCTTGGGCAACGCCTTCCATTCGGCCATAATCGCCATGTTCACATCGTCACGCTGGATGCACCAATACATCCAGAGCAGGTAGAGCTGATCGACCTTCGACTTGCCCGAAGCTGCTTCGCCCACGATGTAGGCAATCAGATTGAGACGCGAAGGCTCATTGTGAACCACCAGTTCGACACCAGTTGCCAGGGCACCGATCATCGGACCGATGGCGATGAGCATGGCCATGCGAAGCGTAGGCGGGACACCGTCGAACGAGTCTCTGATACCCATGGGGAACTTCTTGCCACGGCTGGCGAAGCATGCTTCCAGTGTTTCGTGGTAGTAGTTCATGTCCTGCTCCTCCAGATCGTCGAGGGCCTGTACGACTTCGGGCTGATGGGCGTGGCGGCGCTTGATGGCGTTGATCACCTCCTGCATCTTGCGGGGCATCGGGCCGCGCTTGTAGTTCACGGCATTCTCGATGCACTGGCGCTTCTCGGCCTCGGGGAAGCCGTCGTAGGAGGGGATGATACGCATAAGCAGGTCCACGTCGAAGCCCGTGATGTGACGCATCGATAACGCAAGCTCGAAGGTCAACGTGTTCCTATCGCCTTTCGTGGGGAGATGACCTCCGTTGTTAAGAATCCAGTAGGTCTCCACATACTCCGAATAGTCCACATTCTGGTATTCGAGCTTAGGGTCGGGAGAAGACTTTGCGATAGGCCCTGACTGCAATTCCTCCAGCACCGCCGCGGAAGTCGATGACACGGGTTCTGATGCAATGGCCGATGCCGCTGTGCCGTCGGGGCGATAGCCCTTGTTGGTCAGGTTCGGGTCGAACAGCTTGTCGAGATCTATGTGGTAGCAGTAGTCGGGCGAAACGAGGTAATGGACGCGTGCGAGGTTCTTGCAGCTGACGTCGTAGGTTTTCAGACCCAGTTTGCCAGCCATCCACTTCTGCGACTCTGCCTCGTCCAAGCCGTCGGGGCGCAGGTACATGATCTTGATGCCTCGCGTGCTCGGCGTCTTGAAGACCCACACCATGCGAAGCTCCTCGACTCGTGGCTTGATCAGCGACTTCCACAACTCGTCGGGGTTATCCACATTGTCCACGTCAATCACCGACCAGGGCGACAGCGTGTAGTTCACAGGCTCTTCGACGGCGCGATGGCCGTTGGTGAAATGCGCCAGCGGAACCACAATCGGGAGCTTCTTCTTACAGGCATTCACCATCTCCTTCACCTCGCGGCGTACGTCTTCGGGTGTATCGGACGTAATCTTCACCATGAGGTTTCGGATGGCCGAAAGGGTGTTGCGCACACGTTCGCTTTCCATCAGGGCAACCAGAATCTCGCGTGTGGCCAGCTCGCAGGGAGCTGGCTGTTTCACACTCGGATCAGCGCTCTTGGGCGCGAATATCGACTCTGCAAAATCAAATTGATTCTTGACCTCTATCATTTCTTTTTCGATTTACGTGGTTTTGAATTCAATAGCTTAGCATCTTTTTCATGCTGGGCCTGGCAGTTGGCGAGCAGCAGGCAGAGGGCGGCCACTTCCGACTGATAGACAGTGGAAAGGTCGAGATACTGCTTGATGTACTTCAACTGCTCGGCACTGGCATGTGCCAGCAGGTCTGCAATCTTCGGGTTCGGCTCGTCGAAGCGGATAGCGGTCTGAATCAGCACTCCCTCTTTTTGTAGGAAAACCTTCGAATGCAGGGTCTCGCCCACAAGCTCCGTAAAATCGGGCATGGCGGGCGCGTCCGACTGGTCGCCGGGCACTTTTGCAAGCAGCTCCATCACCTTGCGCAGTAGGGTGATCTTGCAGTTTTCAGCCTTGGCATCGATGCCCACGCGCATGATCAGACTCTTGTCTGTCTGCTTGAGGGTGCCGAACTTGGTGGTGGCAAGCGTCTCGTTGTAGAGAGGCTTTTCAACTTCGCCATCGGGTCGGAATTCGATGGACTGGTCAGCGTAGAGGGTGGCGGTTCCTCTCACGCGGGCAACGATTTCAGCCTCGTTGCCCTGAGGCTTCTTTTGTTCTGTCTTCATTTGATTAATTATTGACAGTTTAACAAAATGTTCTCGCGCTACCAGATTATAGAAACGGATTCGATCTGGCCCCGACTCGCGCTGAAGTTGTTCGTCCGCTGGCAATACATTATATACAAAGAAAGCAGCGAAACTTCGGGTTGAAATTTCGCTGCAAAGATAGAGGGTAGTAGCTTAATAGCCAAGAAAATACTTAAATACTAACTTTTTCTGCGTCTTCTTGTGAAAGTTAGTAAAAAGTCGGTAAAAGTTAGTAAAAAGTTAGTACAAAGTCAGTAAAAGTTAGTACAAAACTTAGTACAAAGTCATAATAGGTTAGTAGGAACTATAAAGAATCGTTGGTAATGAATATCTATTTAATAACCTCTTTCTTCTATTTCTTTCCACTTCAAACCAGTTCCTTCAAAGATTTGTTTACAGTTTTTCAACTGCTCTCGAGTCACCTTGGGAATTGCTTCTTTCCTCAATCTAACGGTCAAAGAGTTTTTAATGGTTTGAAGGGGGATAGAAGTGATAACGGAAATAAGATGTGCGACTTTAGTCTTATTTCCGTGAACATCATATTTGTATTTAGCATTAGCAATATCAAATAATTGCAATGCAGTTTCAATTGCTATCTTTTGTTTTATTTTTTTATTATCCTTATCCGTAGGGGTGGCTTCCGTCTTATTTCCCGTCTCTTCTTCCTCCTCTCCAATTATCTCTTTGATTTCCATCTCTAATGATGCAATCTTCTCAGTCAGTTGTTTTATCGTTTCTTCCTTCTCGTTCAATTTGCTTTTGTAATCTTTAACGATGTCATCAACGTCAGACTGAGAATAAGATTTGTTTTCATCACTCATTCTTTCAGTCTTCTTTCTTTCTTTTTCTATATCTTTATCATTTTGGTGTATTTCGTTAAGTTTGTTCTTGATGCCTGAGTACCAACTATCAGCATAAATGCCCATTTCCTTCAAAAGAGGGGCAAGAACGCACTTCGTATAAAAGGCATCGTCTCTATACTTATAATACAGGAGACAATATACCCTGGCGAATAAGGTTTGATATTCATAGATTGCTCTATAATTAATCGTAGTACTTTGAGTCTTTTCTCTTTTTTCTTTAGCTATAATATCATATACGATATTCACGTTGTCGTCTATCTGTTCTTCTATTTCTTTTATTAATTTCATGGGATAATCCCACATATTGTTAGATGTCCCAAACTTTTTGAATTGGCAGTTGTCATTCTGTAATCCAAGAAACAGTTTGTTCAGGGCGGAAGTTGTTAGCTCTTTTTTCATTGGTTGAAAATTAAATAGTTACTGCGCAAAGGTAAGGTTATTTCATTGAATTTGCAAGTTTATTTCGGAAAAATACTTATCGGTTATAGATTTTTTACTTTTTGAGCTGCTTTATTCGCTACAAAACGCATAAAAAGGTCAATAGGTCAATAGGTCATGTGTCATTAAGCGAGTTCAAAATGGGGAAATGAAGAGAAGAAAAAGATATTTTTAATAATTTATTTTAAATTAATCTCTATTATATATAATGTTCGCGTACGAAGGTCTTTTTCCACAACTCGTATTTTCACTTCTTGACACATGACACAATGACACATTGACCTATTTGGCTTCGAATGCTCACCTGGTGGACCTTCCGCACTGTTTCTAAACGAAATGTTCGAGTTTGTTAAAACAGAACAAAGGAGCAAAAAAGTTTGGCAGTATCGAAATAAAATGCGTACCTTTGCATCGCGAAATCAAAGATCGGACTTGCGGACCGGTACGCGAGGAACGAACGGCGATTGAGCACCAGGGAAACTACTTTTTGTTTAACATTTAACACGTTTAGTGCTATGTTTCAGATTTCTTCAAACTTCAGTATCACGAGGCTCAACAATGCTGAGCTCGTGGCGTTCTTCATCAACTTCCGCAAGGCCGTGAACACCTCCACGCCCGAGAACCTGGGCATCGAGGGACAGATGAGCGCCTTCAATTCCAAGCTTGATGAGCTGGTCGATCGAGTCTATGTCACCACGGCGTCGGAGTACACCGCTGCCATGCGTACTGCCGACGAGAAGCGCTGCCTGATCTTCCGCCGCATCCGCTTGCGCCTGCAGATGGTCGAGGTCGCCGACCCCAACTCGCCGCTGGTAGCACTGCAGGAAGTGGTCCGCACCCACCTGCTTTCGAAGTACGTCTCGACCGTTGTGTCGCGCGCGTATCAGGAAAGAACCAGCATTCTGCAGGGGTTCATCTACGACCTCAGCAACAAGCTCTCGGAGGATGATATCGAGGACCTGCATCTGTCCGACGACATCGCGGCTCTTGAACTGGCGAACAACGAATTCGTTTCCGCCTACGCCCATCGAACCGCCGAGAAGGCCGAAGGCAGCAAGGGTGTCACCGCCCGCCTGCGCAACGAGATGAATGACATCTATCTGCAGATGATCTTCATCATCCAGTACCTCGCCAACTCGACCGTCGAGGCAAACGCTGCCAAGGCAGAGGCCTGCCAGAACTTCATCGCAGTGGTCAACGTCCTGCTCAGCGATGCCAAGAACCGCCTCGACCAGCGTCTGAAGGCCGAAGCTACCGACGGCACGGGCAACTCCGAAGGTACGGGCAACACCGAGGGCGACGGCAGCTCCGAGGGCGATGACAACGGCGGCAGCACGTCGGAAGGCGGTAACGGTTCGTCTGAGGGAGCCAACGGTTCGAGCGGCAGTGGTTCGAGCAACCCTTCAAACCCCTCAAACCCCTCTGAAGGAGGCAGCTCTTCTGACGGCAACGATCCGAACAAGCCGAACAGTGACGGCACTGTCAGCGATGGTGAGATCACGTTCTAAGCTCCCCGCGTAAGAGGTTCTTCCTCGACATGCGCAATAGGAGGGAGGAGATTGAAGCAAAGCCTTTTTGGCTGGATCTTCAATCTCCTCCCGTTTTTTCTTTTAACAACGAATTACTTCTTTTATTTCTTTAACACGAATTATCATGAATTAACCACGAATTTTTCATGAATTATTTTTTCTTTTTCTCTCTACAGATTAACCAGATTTATCAGATTTTTTGTTTGGCCAAGCCTAAGCCTGAAAGGCTGATAAGACTACAGACGGGGGTGAACTTCTCTCGGACGTGACCGAAGGGAACAACCCCCGTTAAGATTGGCCCCAACCATCTGAGTGCTGAAGGCACGAAAGATTTCTTTTATTCTTGTGAAAATGGCATTCATTATTTTTGGTGAAAATGGCCGCGTCTCTCGCTTCAATAGCGGAGACTTGGCCGGAAAATGTGCTGCCTCCAATAGGCAGCAGAAAATGTGCTTCGCAGAAAATTTTTGCTTGCCCCGTTCCTCATTTTTCGTCTTTTTTCGTCTTTTCGTCCTTTTTCGGAATTATATCGGGGTCCGGATGGATTTTCCGCACGAAGTGCGATTTTCTGCAGGTATTGGACATGCACATTTTCCGGCAGAAAAGACCAGGCCATTGGGCCGAGGTCTTCTGCCATTTTCACCTAACTTAAAATCTTTATATACCATCAACGTGGCACGAATGCATTACTTGTGCTTTTGCAGCACCATCTTCGTCGCAATATTGCGTTACTTGTGCTTTTGCAGTACCATCTTCGTCGCAATATTGTGTTACTTGCGATTTTGCAGCACTATCAACGTCGCAAGATAGTGTTACTCGCGCTTTTGCAATATGTTTTTGCTTTTTATCTCGAATTGCCACGGATTGCTCATGAAATTTTTCGCGAATTGTGTTTTTTATCGGGTGAGACTTGGAGAAATGCAGAAAAAGCTATATCTTTGGGGCGGAAATATGGACATACAGCACTATTATATCGAGAAAGGGCAGGGGGAGGAGACAATCATCCTGCTGCATGGCAACGGGGAGGACTGCACCTACTTCGTGGGACAGATTGACGAGTTTGCCAGGCGATACCATGTATATGCCATTGACACGCGAGGACACGGCAGGACACCGCGTGGCAACGCACCCTTCACCATCCGTCAGTTTGCCGACGACCTGCTCGGGTTCATGGACCTGCATCGCATCGCGAAAGCCCACATCCTCGGCTTCTCCGACGGCGGCAACATCGCCATGATCTTCGCCCTGCGGCATCCCGAGCGCGTCGATAGGCTGATACTGAACGGCGCCAACCTACATGCTCGCGGCGTGAAGTTCCTGACGCAGTTCCCCATCGAAGTGGGCTACCGCATCGCCCGCCTATGTGCAAGGTGGAGCACGAAGGCCAAGGCGAACGCTGAGATGCTCGGCCTGATGGTGAACGACCCCAACGTGGAACCATCCGAACTTTCAGCCATCCAAGCCAGGACGCTGGTGATTGCCGGCACCCACGACATGATTAGGGATGCCCACACGCGACTGATTGCGCGAAGCATCCCCGCTGCTGAACTCGTCCTCCTCGAAGGTTCGCATTTCGTCGCCAATCAGAAGCCCACCGAGTTCAATCGGGCCGTGCTCTCGTTCTTGAAACAAAAATCAGCCTGAGGCCGTGAGGTCCCAGGCTGATTGATTTGAATAAAGCGAATAAACTTACTTCACAAGCACTTTGAGGGTGGTGCCGTCGGAGAGCTTGATGATGTTGAGGCCGCTCTGTGGAGCCTTGATGAGCTGACCGGAGACGTTGAAGCGAACGGTCTCGGCGCCTGCCTTCTCTTCAATGGCGTTGATGCCTACGATCGGGTCAACCAGGATAGTCTGGTTGGCATTGATCACTTCGCCCGAGTTCTTGTTGATGAGGAAGGCAACAACCTTCAGCTCCTTGTCCTGGATCAAGTCAAGCACAGCCACATGATCTTCGGGGTCGGAGCTCAGACGGTCTTCACCGATGAGGGCGCCATTGAGGTCGGCTACGAAGGTGCCGCTGATGGCCTCTCCTATCTTGGTGGGGCCGCTGATGCTGCCATCGACGCCATTCGCTATGCCCCATCCTGCAACAGCCACATGGTTGTAGGTCATATCGAGGATATAGCTGTCCATCTGGGTCAGCTGGCCGAGATATGGATCATTGCCATACTCTTCGGCATATTCGTTATAGTAGTTGGCCTGAGCCCAGCTGCGACCGGAGCCCGTCAAGCCGTCAGCAACAAGGATGTAGCCGATAGCAAGTGATGGATTTTCATCTTCGAAGAAGAACTTCGTCTCGGTGCTGATGTTGATCTTGGTCTTCTCTTCGTCAGCCCATACTGCTTCCACGGCGATGGATGCAGGTGCCACGTCAGCGATGGCGGCTTCCACATCAGTCTTGATGTAATATGGGATATAATCATCGGTGCCATAGTAGGGATCGACATTGGCCACACGGTTGATAAGCATGCTGGGGTATCCCTCAATATACTTTTGCTGGACATCCATATATTCTTCAATCTCCATCGGGTCGCCATTGTGGGAAGCAACGAGAACAATATCGTCGCCGAAGTCGGCAGCAAGCTTCTCCAGTGCTACCCAGCCACGAGTACACCATCCGCACCATGTGCCGGTATATTCCTCGATGAGTGGTTTCTTCTTGGCAGCCTCAGAAAGCACGTAGAGGGTGCCCTTGGCAACGCTTTCCTTTTCGTTGGGCTCGCCGTTCACCTTGGTAAGGGCAAGTTCAATCTTCTGGGTTCCAGCCTGTTCGCCGGTATTGAAGGTGACATTCACGGTGGTGTAGTCGAGGATCTTTTCAACAGGGTTGTCGAGTGTGACGGTTGTCTCAAAGGGCTTCGCACCATTGATGCTCACCTCGTAGGTGAAGTTCTGGATGCCAGCCAAACCGGAGTTGGTGATGGTGACGGGGAAGACAACGTCTTGGTTGACAGAAGCAAATTTCTCGCCGAAGTCGGAAAGCGTAGCTGCATTTTTGAGGAACTTGTCGCCACCAATCAGGGCCTCTGCGCCCAGATAGTAGCCATACGTCGAGTAATCGAACCAACCGACAAAATCAAGATATGAAGGATCGCCATACATTTCAGCATTTTGCGTGCAAATTTCATCCTGATAAACCGATGCGAAGTACATGGTGCCTTCAAACAATTTGTCGCCAGGAGTGACTGCAAATGGTTCTGCCTCAGGATGTACTGCAATCCATTCCAGATATTTTGCATACCATTCATAGTACTCCTCGATGGTGGTATAATCATCGGGTGGATATTCGGTCATGTCAACTTTAGAGTCGAAATAGAAACCTACGTAGAGGCCACCCTCGGGAATCTCGTACTTCTTGTCGAAGAGGACTTCGTTATATCCCTCAACGGGCGTTTCAACATTCTTGATCTCCAGGTCGTAGCCATCGGCATATTTGCCAACCTCGGAAAGTTTGGTCGAAATCCATGCCTTCACATTGCTCAGACCAATTGTTGTGGGCAGATAGAAGCGCATACCGTCGATGGTAGCTCCCTGTCCGGCCACCTTGTTGGGTATGTAAATGGCTAAAGCATAGTCGCAGTCACACATGGTACCCAATGTCATGATATCCTCAGGGTTCCAGTAGCCGAACCAAGCCTGGCCGGGTTCGAGCTCCAGATCCATAAGGGCTGCGGGAGCCTTCTTCATCTGGGGCATTGTGGCATGTTTCATGCTCTTCTGGAAAGGACTGTGCTTGGGCAGTCGGTACTCTTTCTGACCTGTTGCACTGATGGTTGCTACAAACGCGAGCAACATCACGATTGAGAGTAGTTTTTTAATCATGTCTCAAATAAAAAATTAAAGGTTAGTAAAAAAAATATTGGTTATTTGATGATAATCTTGCGAGCAGATCTGCTGTCCTTGACGATGTAAACACCGCGTTTGAGTTGCTGGCGCTCGATGGCATCGGCATTCAGCATGACGGGGCGACCGCTGAGGTCATAGACGTCGGCGCGTCCCTTGTCAGCTATGAGTTTTTCGATGCCCGAAGACTCACCGTTCAGGAATTCGATGTAGATGGAAAGCTCTTCGCCCCCAACGTTCACGTCGAGTTTGGCAAGCAGGTGGCCCACCTGGCGAATCGTGTAGGCGTCGAACTGTGTCTGGATCTTGGTTCCTGAGATGTTCTTGTTCAGTTCGGTGACATCGTTCATCGGGGAACATGCACCACCCATGCACCATTGCAGGGACTTTGCACGGAAGGTGTGCTCCATAATCTGCAGGTGTGCCGTACCGCTTATTGTACTGCCATCCTTGCTCACGAGCATCAGTCCCGTTTCGGGTGCCTCGGCTGGATTGGTCTCGCATGACAGATCTCCGAAAAAGTCGATGGCTGCTTCGATTGAAACGGCGCCATTCTCAACGGGCTTGCCTTGATACTGGAACTCAATATTTTGAGCGAACACTGCCATTTGTGCAGCGAAGAAAAACAAAGAGGAGATAAAAAATTGCTTCATAGGCTAATTATTTATGTGTTATTGTAAATAAGACAATTTTTATCAATACGTATGCAAATATACAAATAATGTAAATGAAATCAGTCAGTCTATTGGAATATTGTCAAAATAATCACTTATTGGCTGCATTATTGCCACTGTTTTGCTTTGTATAGTTGTCAATATGTTTGCAAATATTGTTGGATAGTATCGGAAAGAATCAGCCTGGGACCGCACGGCCTCAGGCTGATAGTTTTATGTCAATGTGTCATTGTGTCAAAATGTCATTATGTCACGAATGGAGTTTCTCTACCGCGCTCAATATTTCCTCAATCTTCTCCACTATGCGGCGCTGCTCGGGGAGTGGGGGGAGAGGGACTGGTATTGATTTCAATAAAGCGAAATGTCGAGCATATCCTCTATCTCTTATCTTGATAGAAACATACTGAACCCAATAATAGAGGTATTTAGGAATAAATACAATAGCTTTCAAAAACTTTGTTCCGTCTGCTCCAATAATAAATGGGAAATCGACATATTTAACATTCCTTGTATGATCTCCAAACATTACAAGGGGTAAATCATTAATTACCTTTGTTTCTTCATTAGAATACCCATCATAGAGTTGTTGACCCTGGCTTACCACTCTAAATAGACCTTCTTTTAGAATATCTTTTGAAAGAATCTGATTATCTTTATTGCCTACTAAATATGTAATAGATTCTAATCTACACCACTCCCACCCCTCAGGAATATCAAAGGGGATTTCGTCGGGGGAGATTGGTTTTTCTTCGAGGTCTTTCTTTTTCAGTTTGCCTTCCTTGACGAGACGGGCCTTCTCTGCCCGAATTCTTTCAAGCAGTACGGATGCGGGTTCCTCATTCGGATCTTGCGGCACCAGGTGACCTTGGATGGCTAAGTTCAACAATTTGTCACGGGTCTTGTTGGCTGCTTCCTCCAACTCTTTTTCGCTCCGTTCGATGATGTCAATCTGCTCAAACAATTCATCCACAGCCTTCACTATGCGGTGCTGCTCGGCGAGGGGAGGGAGAGGAAGAATAAGAGATTTCAACCTGTTTGCTGATAGACCTGGCATCGCAGTTCCAACTATACCCAATTGGTTGCTTTCTTTTAATTTATAAATGAAATAATACACATATTCACAAGTGCCTTTTATGCACGGTCGCAATCTATGAACATGATTCTGTAAACAAATATCAAAGTCTTTATCCCATATTGCGGAACGACCATATCCTGCACCTCCTTCGCATACTAGCAGATCTCCTTTTGTGGCTGAACATGTTTTGATTTCCTCTTCAGTAAAGTTCATAACCTTAACTTTATCTAGCACGAATCTTCCCCAATATAAATTCGAGGTCGTGATAAATTTTTGCGGTGTACCTTTACTTTCTATATTACTACTTTGCTGTTTTCCGCTTGAATGTAAGAATAAATCTCCAATCCTACACCACTCCCACCCCTCAGGCACCTCAAACGGAATCTCGTCCTCAGAGATAGGCTTTTCGATAAGGTCGGATTTCTTTATCTTCCCCTCCTTTACCAACCGGGCCTTTTCAGCACGGATGCGGTCGAGAAGTACGCTGGCAGGCTCATCGTTGGGATCTTGCTTGACGAGCTTGCCGTGAATTGCGAGGTCGAGGACCTTCTGTCGTATTTTTTTCGTATCCATCGTGATGATTTATTCTGCAAACAAGTCATCGGACGTGATGACCGACTGGAATTCATCGGAGTAACTGTTTCGCTTTACTCCAGATGCCGACACCAGTACGAGATGCACGGCTTTGTCGGTGTCAGCTTCTGCCACAAAACGAGAGCGTCGGTTTAGCAGACGCAGATACTCCTCTTCGTTGACCTCGTATGGCTCCTTTGTGTATTTCATCTCGCAAATGTCAATTACCTGGTCATTGCGGTCAATCAACAGATCAATCTGTGCACCACGCAAGCCGTCTTCGCTTCGCGATGACCGCCATGAGCAAATGGTGCTGATTGTGCCAATTATGCCAAGTGATTTTCGGATTTGAGAAATGTGGAGCAAACATACTCTTTCGAAAGCAAGTCCGCACCAATTATAGTAAATGGCAGAGCCTGTTTGTGATGTCCAAAAGTGTTCGTCGGCCTGGCTGTTCTGGCGTATAAATCTGTAATAGAACAGCGTATATGAATCGATAAGCTGATACACAGATCCTTTGGTTTTCTGACCAAAAGCCCTGTATCTGCGAATGAAGCCGCAAGCTTCAAGATCCTGAAGCAGCTCTGACAGTTTTCCATTGTCGGCAAGATTGCAATGCTGGAGCAATTCCTCTCGTGTCATGCCTATGTGTTTGGCCCCAAGGGTATTGACTATCTTGATATATGGAGCGGCATTCTTGAACAACGAAGCATAAAGGTCATCGAATTCATTTGCCAATTCACCATCAGGATTGAAGAACAAATCATCGATGTTCTGGGCAAGGCTCCTCTCACGTTTTAGTTTTGACCAATAGAACGGAATGCCTCCCATCACCATATAGCACTCAATCAGTTGGCGCCGGTTCATGCCCAGCTTTCGGTGAGTTGCATATTCTTCACATTCGAATAGCGTGAAAGGCTGGAGATGTATCTTTGTGTTCACTCGATTGTGGAGTCCGCCATGATCCTTGAGAATCTTGTTGATTACCCATGATGTGGCAGAACCGCACGTGATGAGTACAACGTCTTTGCGAGCCGCGGCCCATCCGTTCCAAAAATTTTCGAGGGCAGGGACAAATCCCGACCGCTGCGTATCCATCCATGGCATTTCGTCGATGAAGATGACTTTCTTGGTTTCATTCGACTGGCGAATGATGTTCTTCAACATGTCGAAAGCATCCAGCCACGTTTCGGGTATAGCGGTTTTGCCTAAACCGTATTCACGCAGAGACAACCGCCACGCAGCCAGCTGTTTCTTCATCGGGGACTTGGCAAGTCCAGTGTGATAGAATGTAAAATGACCTCCGAAGGTTTCCCTTATGAGATAAGTCTTGCCAACTCGTCTGCGTCCATAGACAGCTACAAACATCGAATCCTCTTCTCGTGTGGCACTGAGAAGCATTTCTTGTTCTTTTCTTCTCCCTATAAGCATAAAATATTTCTTTTATGGATGCAAATATACAAAAAAATACTTATACTCTGCGGAATGTGTCCAATTTTAATAGATTCCGCAGAGTATAGGGGTGTTTTTTAAGAAAATTCAAAGTCTGCATGACAAAAGATCGTTCAAACGATTGACGGCATCGGCGATGGCACGGCTCTTCGCCTTCATCGTGGTGATGAGCTCGTCGAGCGTGACGTCATCGTCGTCCTGCGTCTGCTTGATCCACGTGATGTCGAGGTTCGTCTTGTCGCGCGCCAAAAGGTCGGCAACGGGGAAGCAGCGGAAACGCTCGGTCTCCTTACGAAGGTCGAGGTTGTCGGCATGGTAGCAGCTGACGAAGTCGTCGAGGTCCTGGCGCTGCATGGGTCGCGTGGCAAGGGTGTGCTTGATGCCCGTGCGATAGTCGTAGTACCACACGCGTTCGGTGGTTCCTCCGCGCTGGAAGAAGAGCACGTTGGCCTTGACGCCCTGCGCATAGAAGATACCCGTGGGGAGGCGCAGGATGGTGTGTAGATTGTAGTGCGAAAGCAGTTCCTTTCGAATCACTTCGCCCGCACCGGCTTCGAAGAGCACATTGTCGGGCAGCACCACGGCAGCACGTCCACCATCGTTGAGCATCACCATGATGTGCTGCAGGAAGTTGAGCTGGTTGTTCTTGGTTTCGACAAAGAAGTCCTCGCGGTCGATATCGACGCTGCCCGCAGGACGTGTGCCGAAGGGTGGATTGGCAAGGATGACATCGACCAACTGTTCGGGCACCTTCTCGAGCGAATCCTCGCAAAGGATGGGGCTGCGCTGCGTGCCGATGCCGTGCAGATAGAGATTCATCGAGGCAAGGGTGACGACGAGGGCAGTGTTGTCGTAGCCATGGAGCGCCTTGTCGCGCAGGAAGTCGAGCTTCTCGCGGTTGTTCGACTGCCCTTTCATATAGTCGTAGGCAGCCAGCAGGAAGCCGCCCGTGCCGCAAGCGGGGTCGCAAACGGTTTCGCCGATTCGCGGACGCGTCACATCGACCATCGCCTGGATGAGCGAACGGGGCGTGAAGTACTGGCCTGCACCCGACTTCTTGTCCTGGCCGTTCTTTTCGAGGATGCTTTCGTAGATGGCACCCTTCACGTCGCCATCGAGGTCGAGCCAGTTCTGCTCGTTGATCATCGTGATGACCTTCTTCAGATAGACGGGCTTGTCGATCTTGTTCTGCGCCTTGACGAAGATGGTGCCGATGAGGCCGTCCTCCTCCGAGAGGTGTTGCAGCGTCTTTTCGTACTGCTCGATGAGGTCCACGCCGTCGAGCGACAGGAGTTCCTGCCACCGATAGCCTTCGGGGATGGCTGAGTCTTCGCCCAGGAACTGGACGTTCTCGTCGTCCATCTTGAGGAAGAGCAGGTAGGTGAGCTGGGTGATATAATCGGTGAACCCGATGCCTTGGCCCGAGAGGGTCGTGGCGAGGGTCCACACTTTCTTGGTCAGAGAGGTTTCTTGAGCTGAGGACATGTGGGGTTATGCTTGTTTGCGATAGAGGATGAAGCGGCTGAGCGACTTGAGGGCTTCGTTGGCTTGGGCGAGGCCGCCGAAAGCGATGCTGACCTTGCGTGCCTGGTCGCGGTCGGTAGCCTTGAGGTCGTCGAAATCGATGGCACCGTTGAGGGCGATGTAGCTTGCCACCTGGCGCATCACTTCGCGCTGCTTCTCGGTCTTCTCGTTGTTGCGCTGACCGCACCAGAGGTTGAAGTACTGCTGGGCGTGGACGCTGAGGCATTCCATTTCGGTGATCTGATGGTAGGCAAAGCGCACGAGCTGGATAATGTTGGTGAGGGCTTCGCGCTCGTCGCTGGTGGTGGGCTTGTGGACGCTGTTGGGGCTGACGAGGGCGTAGTCGTTCCAGAGGCGCGACGAGGTGAAGTGGTTGTTTGCCATCTTGAGCGCGTTCTCGAGGTCCTTGAGCAAGGCGTAGGTCAACGGTTCGCCCTGGTTGTTCCAGATGATGCGCAGGGCTTCGATGGAGTCGCGGTTCTTCTGGCAGAACTGCTCGAAGGCCGACGTGTTGTGCTGCGCCTCTTCGCTCGAGAAGCCGCTGTAGATGAGGGTGTCTTCGCCCGGCATCAGCGTATCGACGAAGCCCGCGAGGAGGATGAGCAGGAATTCGCGCGCCTCGGGATGATGCGTGATGGGTGCCACAAGTTCCTTGCGCTCGATGTTGGGCTCGTTGATGTCGATATAGGGCGGCAGGGTTTCGTTGGAGAGGGCGTTGTAGATGCGCGAGGCGAGTTCCTTCATTCCGATGCCTGCCAGCTTTATGAACTGCTGGCGCTGGTCGTCGTTGGCCTTGTTGAAGATTCGGCTCAGACGGCCAGCAAAGTCGCGCAACTTCTCATCGTCGAGGTTGCCGTGGCAGAGCAGCTCCATCAGGCGCGCCAGGGTGAGCGGCTTCGAGCCAGGTTCGAGCGTGGGCGTCGGGATGGTCATGGCATGCTCGGTGACACCCACGGCATCGACGAGCATGAAGAAGTCCTTTGACCGGGCATTGGGCGTGACGAGGCGGAGCTGGCTGTCGCCGATGGTGCGCACGCCGCGTCCCTTCATCTGGATGAAGAGGGGTTCGGAATCGACGTCGCGCATGAAGATGAGCACTTCGAGCGGCTTGACGTCGGTGCCTGTGGCGACGAGGGTGCAGGTGACGGCGATGCGGAACTTCGGATCGATGCGGAACGAACGGATGAGGCCCTCGGTGTCGTTGCACGAATAGGTTATCTTCTGGACATAGGGGTCGTCGGGGTCGGGATGACCGAAGACTTCGCGTGCGATGCGGACGATGTTGTTGGCGTGCTGCTCGTTGAGGGCGAAGATGAGCGTCTTGGGGAGATAGTCGAGGTTCGGTTCGCGCGGCGGGTCGCAGAACATCTCGGTATAGACGTTGTCGCGGTAGGTCTCGAGGATGAGCTTTATCTGCGAGGGGTTGACGATGGAACGGTTGAGTTCCTGCGGCGTGTAGTTGCGCCCTTCGCGCTGGGTGATGGTTTCGACCTCGCCCGTGTAGCGCGTTTCGTGTCGCGTCCTGTCGCCCTTGCGGATGGCTCCACCATTCTCGGTGACTTCGGTCTTGATGCGATAGGTGCGGCCCTCGACGTTCACGCCGTCGGTGATGGACTGTTCGAGCGTGTAGTTGATGACGATGTTGTCGTCGAAGAAGGCGCGCGTCTCGGGGATGGGCGTGGCGGTGAGGCCAATCATCAGGGCCTGGTCGAAGTATTCGAGCACACGGCGCCAGTTGCCATAGATGCTGCGGTGGCACTCGTCGATGATGATGATGTCGAAGAAGTCGTGACCGAGGACGGGATGCTCGGGCAGCTCCACTTCGGCGGTCGGGGTGTAGGCGTCGTCGGCATCGTCGTCGGTGATGTCGTCGCCCTTGAGCAGCGAGAAGAGGCGCTGGATGGTGCAGATCACGACGTTGCTGTCGGTGGGCACGTTGGCCGAACGGAGGCGGTTGACGGCATATTCGGTGCTGAAGGGGTCGCCCGTCTGCGTGTACTTGAATTTGCCGAATTCCCCTTCGGCCTGCTTGCCGAGGTTGTTGCGATCGACGAGGAAGAGAATGCGCCGCATGGGCGTGAAGGCCAGGAAGCGATAGGCGGCGAGGCAGGCGGCATAGGTCTTGCCTGCGCCGGTGGCGAGCACCATGAGCGCACGCCGACGGCCGTTGCGGAACGAGGTTTCGAGCTCGGTGATGGCTTCGTACTGACAATTGCGCAAGGGACCTTGCTTCAGGTAGGGCAAGCCGGCAAACGGATTGTCGATGCCCAGCGTGCGCACCAGCTTCCAGGGTGTGGGCAGCGTGCGCTTATAGGTTTCGAGGTCGTCGTCGGAGACGAGGCCGCCCTTTCGATAGTCCTCGAGATAGGACACTTCGCCGTTGGACGTGATGCCGAAGGGCAGGGGCATTTGCCACGTCTGATAGATGCAGGGCGTGTGGCAGGCATAGCCGTAGGCCTGGTCGCGCACCTTTTCGTCCTTGACGTTGATTTCGGCATGCTTCGCTTCGAGAATGCCGATGGCCTTGCCGCCTGCGAAGAGCATATAGTCGGCACGGTCCATGCCCTTGACGAGCGTTTCGCGGATGGCTACAGCAGCATCGGTCGGGCTGTAGTCCTTTCGGTCCACAACCTTCCAGCCCGCCTTTTCGAGCATCTCGTCAATCTTCAGTCTTGCTTTCTCTTCTGGTTTCATAGGTGGTTCGACGCCGCAAAGATAAGCATTTGTGGTGAAAATACCAAAAAAAGAGGGGAAAAATCCCCCCTTTTTATTGATGGTATGGCGGTAATATCCGCGTTTGGCTATTTTCGTTCCGCTAATTCGATAATTCGGGATAGAAAACGGGACTTACTTGATCAGCAACTTGCGACCCTTGTGGATGTAGAGACCCTTGGCCGTGGGCTGGGCGTTGAGGCGACGGCCGTCGAGGGTGAACCATGCGTCGGACGATGGGATTTCGTTGGTGACGTCGATGGTCGGGATGGCGAGTTCTGCGTTGGCGATATATTCGTCCTGGAGCTTAGTCAACTTGCTGATGATACTCATGACGAAGAGCATGGCTGCATCGAGGTGTGAGCCTTCGGTGGTATAGGTTTCGAGGTTGTCGTCCACGATGCCGCACTCGTTGCTCAGGAAGTCGCGCATGTGCTCCATGTTGTAGTAAGGCACAATCTCGTCGGTGGTGGAATGATAAAGGAAGAAGCGGGTGTCGGGATTGGGCGTCCAACCGGAGCAGACGGAGTTGGCGTCGAGCGCCTGGAAATAGGTTTCCATCGCGGGGTTGGAACGGGAGAAATAATCGGTCTTCAACATCTTATCGACCTGAATACCAGTGGTGATATCGCCACCGATGTAAGCGAAGATGGAGTCGTTGAGGTCGTCGGTGGAGAGCGCCTTGCTGTCGTTCCATTCGATAAGCTTGGTGTCGAGGGGCGCATGGAAGATGTCGCTATACTTGATGTCGAGGTTTGCACCTTCGATCTGACCTTCGGCGATGAGGGAGATGGCGCAGGGATAGGGGAAGGTGGCACCGGGGACGAGCAGCGAATCGGTCATGGCGCTGATGTCGTAGGGGCCGTCGCCGCAAAGGGTATAGTCGATGTGCGAGATGACTTCGGGATCGACTTCATGGGTGTCGAAATAGCGCTGAACGGCCATTGAGGAGTGTCCGCCCTGCGAATAGCCGAACTGGGCAAAGAGGTCGCCCACGGCGTAGTCCATCTTCTTGAGCAGACGACGTGCGGCACCCACGGCATCGATGTGGTTGATGGCGGTGATGTCGGCAATGAGGTAGGCCTGTGGCTTGTCTTCGGTCACGCCAAAGCCGTAGCTGTCGGGGCTGACAAGGATGTAGCTTGGGCCGAGGGTTGTGAAGGGGCCTTCGATCATAGGATTATCGGTGACGGTGGGCGCCTCTTCGCGCATAGTCATGGTGTAGTGATTGCTGAGCACGAGTCCGCAGGCGTTGAATTCCTTGCCGGCGATTTGGAGCGTCTCTGTGCGCTCGAAGATGCGCTGTGGGAAGAAGAGTGCAGCGGAGAGTGTGACGGGAGTGACGCCATCGGGGGCCACGCTCTCGTAGGTGTAGTTGACGCGGTAGAAGGGCATCGGTCCCAACATGCTGAACGTCATCTGCGTGGTGTCGATGATGGCTTCTTCAGCCGAAAGGCTAAGGGTGCACGCCATGAGGAGTGCGGAAAGGTAGAGTTTTGTTTTCATATCTTGTGGTTTAGAATGTAATAAAATACTTCAGGATAAATAGTTGCGTGCAAAATTAATGAAAAAAATGGAATGCGCTGAGAAAAATGCAAATATTTCTCGGAATTCGGCTGCGTATCGTTGTTTGGTTGGTGATTTTCAAAGTCGGTATGACAATAAACCTCTCTCCATACGAATTATCATGAATTAACTACGTATTTTTTTTAAGAACACTAACTGTAGTTTTCTTTTAACACGAATTATCATGAATTGTTCACGAATTTTTCATGAATTATTTTTTTTGTATGTGGTGAAAATGGCATTCTTTATTTTAGGTGAAAATGGCCGCGTCTCTCGCTTCAATAGCGGAGACTTGGCTGTTCTTTTAACACGAATTATCATGAATTAACCACGAATTTTTCATGAATTGTTTTTTATTCAGGTGATTAATCTTTTATTCTTGTGAAAATGGCCGCGTCTCTCGCTTCAATAGCGGAGACTTGGCCGGAAAATGTGCTGCCTCCAATAGGCAGCAGAAAATCGCACTTCGTGCGGAAAATCCTGCTCGTCCTTCAATAGCATAAGCCTGAAAGGCTGAAAAGACTACAGGCGGGGGTGTAAGCCCCCGTTATACCGGGTCCCAACAAAATGAGTGCTGAAGGCACGAAAGATCTTTCGCCCTTACAGGGCTTCCGTGTGGGGGGGATTCTTTACCGGGGGTTGTTCCCTTCGGTCACGTCCGAGAGAAGAATCACCCCCGTCTGTGTTCATGTCGCCCCTTCGGGGCTGTTATCTCGTTCCGACCATACACCAATCTGATAAATCTGTTCAATCCGTAGCGTTATAGAAATATGTTTGGGGCCGGATGGATTTTCCGCACGAAGTGCGATTTTTTGCAGGTATTGGACCTGCACATTTTCCGGCAGAAACAACCAGGCCATTGGGCCGAGGTTGTCTGCCATTTTCACCTGACTTTGAATGTTGTCGCTGCGCTCAAAATCTCACAAAATATAATTAAAAATCTTTCAAGTGAGGATTGTTCGATTTTATATAAGATTTTTGATAGATTTTGAGCATAGCGACCATTGTGCCGAGGTTGTCTGCCATTTTCACCTAAAAACTAAGCGCTACAGATTCAGCAGATTAACCAGATTTAATTAGCTCGTTCAAGCTGAAATCTGTGAAATCCGTTAAATCCGTAGCGCAAAGAAATTCTCTAATTCGCGAATTCGTGATAGAAAGAGAACGTTACTTGATTACGACCTTCTTGCCGTTGTTGATGTAGAGACCTGCGGCAGCGGGCTTCTCGTTCAGGCGACGGCCATCGAGGGTGTACCAGGCATTTGCGTTGGCAGCAGCATTGTTGACCTGCTTGATGGAAGTGGTCTCCTCGTCGAAGTTGAGGACGAAGGACTTGATGTTGCTGCTTTCTGTTGGGAGATCCAATACGAAGTATGCGCGGAAGGCACCGATGGTGATATTTGAACCTTCTTCAGGAAAATAAAGTGTGTTTTCTTCACCAATAAAAAGCGTATTCTTATCACCAGCTTCGGGGGAATATGAATTGAATATGCCTTTGAAAGTGGCAGGGCCGTTTCCAACAGAACCTTCAGTTACATTTTTGATTGTTACTTGTTTGAATACTGGATACTCAATCACGCCATTGCTGCCATTCCATCTGATAATATAAGGAGTTCCAGCAGTGATGCTTTTAACTGCTCCTTCTTCGCTGAAGTTAAGTGAAAGCTCGCCATTGGCTTCGTTGAAAGATGAACTGGTGAAGGTGCGGATATCAGCACCATAGAGTGGATTTGTTTCTTTGGCCAGATCTTCAGCGCTGAGGTCAAATGGCAGACAGAGGGTATTCCAGTAGCCATCCTTGTAGAGCTTGCGGCCGGTGAGTTCTACATCGAGAGTTTTATTATTATATTCAGCAAGAGTGTTGCTGTTACTCTGCTGAGTGTCGTAGAGAGGAGTTGGTGGGAAACCTTCAACAGTCAATGTCTTATCACTATTGATGATAAAAGTGTATAAGCCTGGACTTTGGATAAGGAAGTTTTTTCCAGCATCACCTGCAATCAATGATAAATTGGAGTACATGGTGTTTAAAACCCAGAACTCATCATTAGCTACAGCGCCGTAATAATTTCCACCATCTTTGGCGTCACGAATTTTGAAACGGGTATCTGCTTGAATCAAGTATTGAATACTGTAAGTGCCATCTCCATTGTCGGTCATTTTTCTAGGTTCTCCCCAAGAATTGAAAGATCCGGCTAAGTAGAGACTGAAGCCAGAGACAGTGAGTTGGTTATCCTTGATGGTGAAGGTGTAAGTAGATTTGGAGGGGACAGACATATTGCCTGCATCATATAAATCTACGGTTGGGGAAAGAAAGTTAGGACTAGTGTTCGATCCCAGCCATTCATCATAATCATGAACAATTTTGAATTCTCCCTCAATCTCTCGAGTCAGAGTGTATGCTCCAGTTTCACTGTCGTATGAGAAAGCTACTCCATGTGCATCCCAATTATTGAAGACACCAGCGAGAAAGTAACCCGAATAACCAGCAGCAAAGGCCGTATTAACACTTGCAGCAAGAAGAAGGGTTGCTGCTAAAGAAAGTAATTTTGTTTTCATAAATTATAAAAAATTATAAATTAAGATAAAACGATAATTCTTGATACTCTTATTCTTCGTCCCAGATGCTGCTTTTGCCACGAGCGGGGCCGTTGCCACCTCCGCCATATTCCAAGCCAGCGCCGTTGGAATTAACACTTTTCACAGAGGTGCATGTGATCTGGGACATGTGATACTCTACCACGTCGAACGTGGGTCTGGTGTAGATTTTCTTTTTCATAGATAATGTATTTTTTAGTTGTTTGATTTTACAGGGTTTGTTTTTTTGCCATAAACGGGTGCAAATTTATAGTATAAATTCATAACATCCAAATTTTCATTCCATTTTTTTTGCTATTTTGTTTCATTTTATCATTTATTTGGTTGATTTGATTTGTTTTTGTGCCATTTATGGTGGGATAAATGCAATTTTTCTTAAATAAAGTTCTTTGTTTCGAAAAAAAACGGTATATTTGCGGCGAAAATACATCCTAAATTTGTTTGCACATGAATGAATTGACTAAATCAGAGGGTTCGGCCGTGGTACAGAATACGGCGGGGCTGAAGGAGATCAAGTTGTGTCCCGACGGAAAATACCGCTGGGTGTACGAAATGAATATGCTGAAGAACCCGACGCTGCTGCTGACGTTGTACAGGTTCTTTGGCATTGTTGTCCTCATCCTGATGGTGATTCTTTTGTTGATAGGACTCTTCAGTGATGACTTCCTGGATGCACTGATTATAGCGGGAAAGATCAGTCTGTTTATGGCTGGTTTCTTCGCGGTATTGATGCCGGTGGGATACCTGCTTGTTGCTGCCATCTACAAGGGGAAATACATTGTGGTGTTTGAGATGGACGAGCATGGCATCGAGCACCGCCAGCTGGAAGCCCAGGTGAAGAGGATACAGGCGATGGAATGGCTTACGGCGCTGGCTGGCCTGGCTCGCGGCAGTTTGTCGACGATGGGCGCGGGTATCCTCGGGGCAACAAAGACCGCGAGCTATTCTTCGTTCGAATCTGTGTTCACGGTGAAGCCTCACCGCTGGCGCCACATGATTGAGGTGAACCAGCCGACCTCCTTCAACGAGGTTTATGTCGATGAAGACTTTGATTTCGTGCTCGACTACATCCGCAAGCATTGCCCGAAGGTTAAGTGAATTGTTTCGTGTTAAAATTATGTATAGTTTATCCTGAATAGATACTTATGAAAAAACTGAAGAAATCGGAAACGTCGATGGTGACGCAGAAGGCGCCTGGGCTGAAAAAGATTGAGCTTTGCGCCGATGGTAAATACCGCTGGGTGTATGAATTCAACATGCTGAAGAACCCGACTATCTTCTTCACGGTGCTGAACGTCTTTGGCGTGCTCATCATCGTGCAGGTGGTCCTGCTCGTAATCATTGGCCTTTATGATGGCACGAGCCTGCTCGAAACGCTCAAGAACGCAGGAACGGTGTCGCTGGTCATGCTGGGCATTTTCTTTGTGCTGACGTTACTGGGTTATCTGGTTGTGGCTGCGCGCAACAATTGGAAGTATGTGGTGCTTTTCGAGATGGACCATGAAGGCATCGAGCATCGCCAGCTGGAATCCCAGGTGAAGAAGGCGCAGGCCTGGGGGTGGATTACTGCGATGGTGGGCCTGGCAACCGGCAATCTGAGTACGGCTGGAGCGGGTATCCTTTCGGCCACGAAGAAATCGAGCTACTCGACGTTCTCGGTTGTGCGCAGCATCAAGCCGTATCGTAGCCTAAATCTGATCAAGGTGAACGAGCCGTTCTGCCTGAACCAGATCTACGTCGATGAGGACTTTGATTTCGTCCTCGACTTCATTCGCTCGCATTGCCCGAAGGTCAAGAAATGAGAGTTGCGCGGCGAATGAGGTGCGCGATGAGGTAAAGACGATAACGGATGCGGAACGTCCAGGGCTTGTGTTCGTTCTGACCGCCCTGGGACGTGTTGCCTGCATGGCGTCGGTAGTAGATGAGGGGCTGGTCGAGAACCTTGGCGCGTCCGAAGGCGGAGGCGCAGAGGAAGAGCCAGTTGTCGTGGGTGCAGAGCAGATGGTCGGACGGGAAGGGGAGTGCCTTCTTGAGTACTTCCTTGCGTACGGCAAGACAGCACCCGAGGAAACTGAAGCGAAAGAGATTGCCCGCCAGGCCGCGGAAGATGTGGCCCTTGATGCGATAGTAGGAGGGACTGGTGGGCGTGAGTGAAGCATCGGTGATGATGGCATCGTGCGCCACCACCGAATAACCTTCGTCGCGCAGACAATGCACCACGGTTTCGACCTTGTTGGGCAACCAGACGTCGTCCTGGTCGCAGATGAAGATGTAATCGCCCTTGGCATAGCTAAGGGCGTTTTCGAAGTTGGCCGTGTAGCATCGCTGGCTATTGTTGCGGACGATGCGGATGCGCGGGTCGCCGAAGTCGCGAACCACATCGAGCGTGTGGTCGGTGGAGCCGTCGTCGGAGATGATGATCTCGTCGTCGGCTGACAACTGTGCGCAGATCGATGCGAGCTGCTCGGTGATATATAGAGCTCCGTTATAGGTGGCTATGCAGACAGATATCATCTGAAGGTTAGGAGGGGTTCGAGGGGGTTGAGGGGTTTGAGGAGTTGGTGACTTCCTCCCAGATGCATTGGCGACGCTGGGCGAGTATCTTTCGGGAGTACTTTTCCTCGAATATGCGACGGGCTCCAGAGGTGAGCTTCTGACGCAGCTGGTCGTCGCGCATCACGTGGCGCAATGCATCGGCAAATTCTGCGGGTGTGTCGGCAATCAGGCAGGCTTCGCCATCGGGGAACTCGATGCCTTCGACGCCTACCGATGTGGTGATGATGGGCGCACCCAGGGCGGCTGCTTCGAGAATCTTCATGCGCATGCCGCTGCCCGAAAGGATGGGGACAATCATGATGCTGTTGTTGGCCACCATGTCGAGACGTTCGACGAAACCCAGCAGGTTGACCTTGATGTTGCTGAGGTTGACGTGGCGCACCCATCGCTCCTCCCAGCCTTTGCCCACTATGTCGAGGCTGCGTGCCAGTCCGCCCTTCTTCCAGTTGATGCGGGGTGCCACCTTGTTAAGAAACCACTCCATGCCCTCGAGGTTGGGCGTGTGGCTGGTGCCGCCGACGAAGACGACACGTCGGTTCCACTTGCTGTAGTTGAGGGTGGGGGTATTGATGGCGAGGGTGGAGGTGTAGAGCGGCACGGAGAGGCCTACACTGGCGAGCTGCTGGCGATCGACGTCGGTGACAGTGACCACAGCATCGTACTTGTTGCAGTCGCGTATCTCCTCCATCTTGATGAACTTCTGCAGGCGTGCCTCCTTGTGACTGAGGCTATAGGGCTGCAGGAAACGGTCGTTGCGGATGAAGCGCAGTTCGTGGTGGATGAAGATCTTCTTGAGTCCCTTGGGCAGGATGTCCGCCATTTTAAGATATTGGTAGAACTCGACCTGGAAAAGGTCGGGTTTCTTTTCGTCGATGATGCCGTTGACGAACCGCTTGAAGTCGCCGGTCATGTAGTAGCCGTAGTGCTGCAGGATGCGGTCGATCTGGAATCGGCGGTTGTCGGCACGGAACTTGAGGTTGAAGGCGCGGCGTGCCTTGTCGAAGAGGAAACGCGGGTGGATGAGCTGACGGGTGTAGGGATAGGGCCGCAAATCGACGTCGGGCCACAGTTGCTGCAGCTCGCGCATGGCCGACCGCGTGTTGTCGGCGTTTTCGGGGAAGATGAGTGTGATTTCGTTGTCATTGCGCAGCTCCTCGATCATATTGAATACGCCCTGTGCGCCGCCCGAAGTGAGCGGATAAGGGAGGACGATGGAGGCGATGATGACTTTCACGGGTGAGGATGGGGGGTTGGAGGGGGGGAGGGCAGCCAAGGATGGCTGCCACTGGAACGCGGGTTATGAGGGGTTAGGAGGGGGTAAGAGGGATGTTCGGTTCTTTAACTTCCTTCGTTTCCCATTTTGAGCAGCATGATCAGCTTGAGGGAGAGGTCGAAAAAGATGATCTTGGCGGCACCGTTCTGGGCGATGTCCTTCTCGGCCTTAGCCAGTTCGTCCATGATGCCTTCGACGTTGTTGTGATTGACAAAACGGTGGAAGCGCGACGAGAACTGTGCCTCGTCGTCCTCAAGGTAGTTGATGCTGCTTCCTTCGGGCATGGAGATGCCGAGGATGAAGTTTTCGCGTATCATCGACTGGGCATACTGCAGGTAGTCCTGCTGACGCTGCCGTCCGAGGGAGGCCATCTCGAGGCTCCAGTCGCGCATGTCGAAGATCTTGCGCGAATAGCTGAGACGCATCATGGCGCAGAACTTCTCGAAGAAGTACTGTCGTTCGTCCTCCTCGATACGGGGCTGCATCCAGCGCGGGTCGAGGGGCGGAATGTTGAGGCGCTGGCAGCGGCTCTGGATGGTGCCGAGCACGCGGTCGGGGTCGTTGCTGACCAGGATGAAGAAGGTCTTGGGGTAAGGCTCCTCGATGATCTTGAGCAGCTTGTTCGACGCCGTCTCGTTGATCTTTTCGGGCAGCCAGATGATCATGACGCGCTTGTCGCTCTCGAAGGGCTTGGTGGAGAGGATGCGGATGATGCTGGAGGCCTCGGACTTGTATATCTGGGCGTTCTTGCCTTCGTCGCTGATGTACTTCACCCAGTCGGTGTAGGTCATGTCGGGGCGTCGCAGCAGCATGTCGCGCCACTCGGCAATGTAGTCGAGACTGACTGCCGAATCGTCGCCCGACTGGCCTTTCCTGTTGACCACCGGGAAGGCGAAGTGGAGGTCGGGGTGCTGCAACTTATGGACCTGCAGGCAGTGGGGACACTGTTCGCAGGACTCACCGTCGGGAGTATGATGTTCGCAAAGAATGTACTGGGCAGCAGTCAGGGCCAGTGTCATCGCTCCCGAGCCTTCGCGACCCGAGATCATCAGAGCATGGGGCATGCGGTCGTGGTCGATCGCATCCCTCAGCTGCTGTGCGGCTGCCTGTTGGCCGGTGATGTCACGGAAGAGCATTATTTTTCCTTGATGATGCCGTGCTGATAGGCCATCAGCAGTCGATGCAGGTTGTCAATCTGAAGCTGCAGCTCTCTGCCTCGGTCTGTATCGCGTACGTAGATGCGGTTGTACTTGAAGTCCTCGAGCTGGACGTGTGAGTGGACATCGACACCATCGACAATGGCCTTCTCCTTCGACTCGAAGTGCTCGTGCTCGACGAGCTGGAGGCCATGGCTGTTGAAGATGAGCGTATAGCCCGAGATGCCGGTCGTCTCGTGATAGGGTTTCGAGAAGCCGCCGTCGATGACCAGTCGGATGCCGTCGGCACGGATGGGCGATTCGCCCCGGTTGGTGCGGACGGGCACATGTCCGTTGATGATGTGTGCACTGTCCTGGTCGAGGCCAAATTCGCGGAGGATGGTCTGGCATACTTCCTTGCGGTCGGCGAGCTCGAAGAAGGCGCCCTTCTTCTCCTTGTAGAGATTCTTGTCGCCGATGAAGTAGCGCTCGAAGGTGGTCATCTTGTCCTTGTTGAAGAGCGGAGACTTGGGACCGCACCAGAGGTAGAGCATATAGTCGAGGGCATCCTGGTGGTGCTTGTCGCCGCCGGATGGGAAGTAGGCATCGCGTACCATCTGGTCGATCTTGTCGAAGAGGGCACGTCCCTTGTAGGTCTGCCCATCGACCTCGACTTCCTCGAAGGTGCCGTCGGGGTTCATGGGGATGGCAGCATGGAAGAGCAGGTTGCCGTTGCGCACCAGGTAGAGCGAACCCTTCTGCAGGAGGAGCCGGAGGTGCTTCTGCAGTTCGGTGCTGAAACGGAACGAGTGAGCCAGCTGGTCCATCACTTCCTGTTCGCGCGTGCAGAGCTCATAGGGATCGGCAACGTTGAGCAGGGAGGGAAGGTTCTTGTCGAGCAGTTCATAGACCTTGCCATTGAGTGTGATGGTGCCGGCGCGCGGGTCGATCTTGTCGAGCATCAGGCGGTCGTCCATCTTGTATTCGGGATGGCGGCGGATGATCTGCCCTTCGAGCTTGAACTGGATGATGGAGATGGCCTTGTGCATCTTGGCCATGAGCTGGGCTGAGCGCTTCAGGCGGGGATTGTTGTCGAAGTCCTTCGTCTGCCAGAGGGTGCAGGGATCGTCGCCATAGACGTCCATGGCCAGGTTAGCCAGGGGCAGGAGGTTGATGCCATAGCCCTCCTCGAGGGTCTCGACGTTGGCATAGCGGATGGAGACGCGCAGGACGGTGGCGATGAGGGCAAGGTTGCCGGCAGCTGCGCCCATCCATTCGATGTCGTGGTTGCCCCACTGCAGGTCGAAGTTGTGGTAGCGCGAGAGCGTGTCGAGAATCTGCCAGGCTCCGGGGCCGCGGTCGTAGATGTCGCCTACGATGTGGAGCGAGTCGATGATGAGTCGATGGAGGAGATAGCAGATCGAGATGATGAGGGCTTCGCTGCGTCCCACTTCGACCACCGAGTTGATGATGGCGTTGTAGTAGTCCTGGCGGTCGGGTTCGGCCTTAGCTTCGTTGAGGAGCTCCGTGATGACGTAGGCGAACTCGGGATCGAGCAGCTTCTGGAGCTTCGAACGGGTGTATTTGTGGTTGACGAAACGAGCCAATTCGACGAGCTGGTGGATGGTCATACGGTACCAGTCGTCGAGGTCTTCGGGCTTCTGCTGCTTCTTGACGAGGGCGAGCTTGTCCTCGGGGTAGTAGATGAGGGCGCACAGCTCACGCTTGTCGCTGTCGCGCATGGCCATGCCAAAGATATCAATCACCTTGCGACGGATCTGTCCGGAGGCATTGCGGAGGACGTGGTTGAAGGCCTTGGCTTCGCCGTGGATGTCACTGAGAAAGTGCTCGGTGCCCTTCGGGAGGCTCATGATGGCCTGCAGGTTGATGATCTCGGTCGATACGCTGTTGATGGTCGGGAATTTTTCGCTCAGTAGCTCAAGGTATCGCTTGTCGGCTCTGACTTCTTCGATAGTAAAAGGCATGTGCAGATGATTTTTTGGGGTGTGTCCGGCGTTTCTGGATTATCCATGTTTGCCAGGTTATCTTTTGCAGGAATCATGAATAATGGTGCAAAGATAGCGCATATTTTTCGTTTGACCAAATTTTTTGCTCAAAATCTGCGCATCGCTTCGCAAACCACATAGTTCGACCCCCCGATGAACACAATTCCCGGCTGGAGGAGTGCCGCATCGAGAGCCTCGTCGATGGAGGAATATGTCTGCCCGTGCAGACCGACAGAAGCAGCCTGTTCGGCCAGTTGAGCAGCGGGCAGGGCGCGTGGCGTGGGAGCGTTGCACCAGTAGTAGTTGACGGCTGCGCCCTCTGCATTACTGGGGGGCAGCATGCGGAGCACCGTGGAGATATCCTTGTCGCTGACCATTCCGAAGACAATCTGGAGCGGGTGGCCGGCATCGTGGAGTGCATGGAGCTGGGGGCCGAGGTAGGAGAAGCAGCCGGGGTTATGCCCCGTGTCGCACAAGACACGGATGGTGCCGTCGGCATTGGTCTGCAGCGTCTCCCATCGTCCGCGCAGGTGTGTCAGCTCGACGACGCGACGGAAGCCTTGTTCGAGTGCTTCGGGGGTGATTGTGAAGCCCAGGCGGCGCAGCTGATGCACGGCCGTGATGACGGTGTTGGCATTGCGTGGCTGACAGTCCCCACACAGGGGGCATTGGAGCGTTCCGTCGTCGGCGGTTTCGTATATATTAAAGAAGGTGTGATGGCGCACCCAGGGTATTTGCGGGCGGTCGCATGCAAAGTCGAGCTCGGAAACCTGCCGCAGCTGGGCATTCTGTTCGAAGGTGAAGCGCACCCGTTCGTCGTCGCATTCGCCAATGACACAGGGCACACCCGGCTTCATGATGCCGGCCTTCTCGGCGGCAATCTGTGGCAATGTATTGCCCAGGAACTGGGTGTGGTCGAACGAGATATTGGTGATGATGCTGAGGACGGGATGGATGATGTTGGTGGAGTCAAGGCGTCCGCCCAGGCCCACTTCGATGACAGCTACATCGACCTCACGGTCGGCAAAGTAGCAGAAGGCCAGCATGGTAGCGAGTTCGAAGAACGACGGCTGGAAACGCATGAGCGAGGAGGTGTCGTCGGAAGTTTCATTGATGGAAGCCCATCGCTTGACCCATTCCACGACGTAGGTATGGTCAATCTCTTCGCCATCGACGCGAATGCGTTCGCTGAAATCGACCAGATGGGGCGAGGTGAAGAGTCCAACCCGATAGCCGGCCGACTGCAGGATGGAGGCCAGCAGGTGGCAGGTGGAGCCCTTGCCGTTTGTTCCCGCCACGTGGATGGTGCGGTAGCGGCGGTGTGGATGCCCCAGCAACTCGTCCATGGCCTCGCAGCGCTCCAAGCCCGGTTTGTAGGCATGTGCCCCCTGGCTCTCGAAAACGGGCAGCTGCGCGTAGAGGAAGGAGAGCGTCTCTTGATAATTCATTGCGAACGATTTTTAGATAGTCTTCAAAACAAGGGTTACTATCCGCTTTTGTTTTCGATAGTAGAAAAGTGCGCCGCAAAGATACATACTTTTTTTAAATTATAGTCAATTTTGGTGAAAAAATTTGGAAGTCTCGTTTTAAAGCGGTATCTTTGCGCCCACATATTGAGTAATTATGGGATTTTTTGACAAGTTCTTTAAGAAAGAAAATAAGGAGACCCTCGACCAGGGCATGCAGAAGACCAAGCAGGGTCTGTTCGAGAAGATTGCCCGTGCGGTGGCCGGGCGCAGTACCGTCGATGACGATGTGCTCGACAACCTGGAAGAGGTGCTTGTGACGAGCGACGTCGGCGTAGAAACCACGCTGCGTATCATCGAGCGCATCCAGGCCCGCGTGGCCAAGGACAAGTATGTAGGTACCGGCGAGCTGAACGAGCTGTTGCGTCAGGAGATTACTGCGCTGCTGGTGGAGAACCAGCGCGAGGAGCTCGACGGCTTCACGGTGAAGCCCGATGCCAAGCGGCCTTACGTGATGCTCGTGGTGGGCGTGAATGGTGTGGGCAAGACAACCACCATCGGCAAGCTTGCCTATCAGTTCAAGAAGGCGGGCAACAAGGTGGTGCTCGGTGCTGCCGATACGTTCCGTGCCGCAGCCATCGACCAGCTTCAGATCTGGGGCGATCGCGTGGGTGTGCCCGTGGTGAAGCAGCAGATGGGTTCCGATCCAGCTTCGGTGGCCTACGATGCAGTGTCGCATGCCGTGAAGGAGAATGCCGATGTGGTGATCATCGATACGGCTGGACGCCTGCACAACAAGGTCGGTCTGATGAACGAGCTGGCCAAGATTCGTAAAGTGATCCAGAAGGTAGTGCCTGAGAACAATCCCGAGGTGCTCCTTGTACTGGATGGATCGACCGGGCAGAACGCTTTCGAGCAGGCCAAGCAGTTCGCCGCTGTCACCGACGTGACGGCCCTCTGCATCACCAAGCTCGACGGAACAGCCAAGGGCGGTGTGGTGATCGGCATCAGCGATCAGCTTCAGACTCCCGTTCGATATATCGGTTTGGGCGAGCGGATGGAGGATCTTCAGATCTTCAACAACCGAGCCTTCGTCGATAGCCTCTTCGGCAGTTAAACTTACGGCATTGTTTACGAAAGAAATTTGGATTGAGTTAGAAATCTGATAATTTGTTACAGATGAAAAAGTATCTTCTTTGCTTGGCAGCAGTCCTTGCCCTTCAGGTTGAAGCGCAGATGACCACCAACAACGGCATTCCCTATCTGGAGGATCAGTCGGTGGATATGAGCCAATCGTTCAACGATCCTACCAACACGGTGTTCTGCGCCGATTCGCTCGTGAGCTTCGATGCTGCCACGGGACGTGGTGTGCTGCAGTGGAGCCGCCAGGAATTGCATCCGCGCCAGGCGTTCAACGCCAACGGCTATTGGATTGTGCCCCTGCAGAATCTCGACTTCCCAGGACCTGCCTACGACCAGAGTCCTCGGCTGGAGTTCCGTGTGGAGCCCGTCAATCAGCGAACCCTGCGTCTGCGCGTCTTCACGAGCCCCATCATCCCCAAGGACGATCCGGACGAGGTGATGCTCGTCGGAGAGCCGAAGGCTGACTTCTCTGCCTGGAAGGTAAGCAAGAACGAAACGGGTGTGACCTATACGAGCAGTGAGGGAAGCCTGGAGATACAGGCCTATCCCTGGCGCCTGATATTGCGCGACAAGGAGGGACGCGAACTGACCCGCAGCCGCCACCTGAGCGACAACGATTCGACACAGGTCAAAACTCAGCCTTTCCTGTTCGTGAAGCGCGGTTCGGACAATTCGCGCAGCATCGAGCCTGTGTTCAGCCTCAAGCCCGGCGAGAAGATCTTTGGCTGCGGTGAATCGGCCACTCCGCTCAACAAGGCAGGGCAGAAGCTCAACCTGTTTGTCGTCGATCCCCAAGGCCCCGAGACACCCGATATGTACAAGCCCATCCCGTTCTACTTCTCGAACCGTGGCTATGGCGTCTTCATGCACACCTCGGCACCCGTGACCGTGGATTTCGGCAACAGCTATATCGGTTCCACGCGACTGTTTATGGCCGATGAGGTGGCAGACCTGTTCGTGATGATCGGTTCGCCCAAGGAGATACTCTACGAATATACTTCGCTTGTGGGTCGTCCCGAGTGCCCTCCACTCTGGAGCTTTGGCCTTTGGCAGAGCCGCATCTCGTATTTCACCGAAGACGAAGGGCGCAGCGTGGCCAATCGTTTGCGTGAATTGAAGATACCCTGCGACGTCATCCATTTCGATACCGGATGGTTCGAGGTAGATTGGCAATGCGACTATCAGTTCAGCCATAACTTCAAGGATGCCACCAAGATGCTTTCCGACCTGAAGGAACAGGGTTTCCACACCTGTTTGTGGCAGCTCCCGTACTTCACCCCCAAGAACCGCTACTTCAACTATCTTGTCGAGAACGGATTGGCTGTAAGGAATCCGCGAGGAGGACTGCCCCAGGAGGATGCTGTGCTCGATTTCTCGAACCCTAAGACTGTCGAGTGGTACCAGAAACAGCTTGAAGGCCTGCTGCGTCAAGGCGTGGCTGTCATCAAGGCTGACTTTGGTGAGGCCGCTCCTTACCTGAACGGTCTCTATGCCAGTGGAAAGACGGGCCTCTATGAGCACAACCTCTATCCCGTTCGCTACAACAAGGCCGCCTATGATATCATCCGCAAGACCAACAACGGCGAGGGCATCATCTGGGCACGCAGTGCCTGGGCCGGCAGCCAGCGCTATCCGCTCCATTGGGGAGGTGATGCTGCCACGACCAATACGGGTATGCTTGGTTCGCTGCGAGAGGCTCTCAGTTTCGGCCTGTCGGGATTCAGCTTCACCAGTGGCGACATCGGCGGTTTTGTCACCAAGAGCCCCGAGGAACTCTACCGGCGCTGGATGGCATATGGTATGCTCACCAGCCACAGCCGCGTGCATGGCGTCGAGACAGAACCTTGGCTCTACGACGACGACTTTGTAGATTACTTCCGCGAGTGCTCTGAAATGAAATATAAGCTCATGCCCTACATCTATGAACAGGCTCAGCTTTCGGCCAAGGCAGGTCTGCCCATGCAGCGTGCCCTGCTGCTCGAGTACCCGGATGATCCGGGAGCCTGGCTCATTGAAGATGAATATATGCTGGGCGAGAGCATGCTTGTGGCACCGATGCTCGAAGCAGGAACTGGCCGCGATGTCTATCTGCCCGGCAAGGATCGCTGGGTAGATTACCAGACGGGCAGAACCTATGGTCCCGGTTGGAACCACATCGAGTGCGGACATCTTCCCATTGTGGTTCTCGTCAAGAAGGGAGCTACCCTTTCGACCGTCCCAGTGGCTCAGAGCACGGAATGGATTGACTGGAAGAAAGTTTCGAAGAAGAAGTATTAACAAGATAACATGATCAAGCATCGCATCGACCTCATAACCTTAGGCTGCAGCAAGAACCTGGTGGACAGCGAGCATCTGATGGCCCAGCTGTCGGCCGTTGGCTACAAGCTGCACCACGATCCCGAAGACCCCAAGGGCGAAATCGTCATCGTCAATACATGCGGTTTTATCGGCGATGCCAAGGAAGAGTCGATCAACACAATCCTGGGCCTGACTGAACTCAAGAAACGCCGCAAGATCGGGAAAATCTTTGTGATGGGATGCCTGTCGGAACGTTATCGCAAGGAACTGACCGAAGAGATTCCCGAGATTGACCGCATCTATGGCAAGTTCGACTGGAAGGGAATCCTCGCCGACCTGGGGCATGCGTGGGATGACAAACTGCGTTCGGACCACTTCCAGACGACTCCTCGTCACTATGCCTACGTCAAGATAGCCGAGGGCTGCAACAGGATGTGTGCCTATTGTGCCATTCCGCTCATCACGGGCAGGTACAAGAGCCGTCCGATGGAGGAAATCGTCGATGAGGTGAAGAAGCTTGTCGGCCAGGGAGTCAGAGAATTCCAGCTCATCGCACAAGACCTGACGGGTTATGGTATGGACCTTTATGGACGCTATAACATTGCAGAACTGGTGGAAAAGCTGGCTTCGATCGAGGGTGTGGAATGGTTGCGCCTGCACTATGCCTATCCGAACGACTTTCCGATGGATCTGCTGCCGGTGATGGCACGTCACTCGAACGTCTGCAAATACCTCGACATCGCCCTGCAGCATGCTTCGAATCGTGTGCTTGAACGCATGTTGCGTCACACGACACGCGAAGAAACGGAAGTGCTTCTGGCTGAAATACGTCGGCAAGTGCCCGGCATCCACCTGCGTACCACTATGATGGTAGGATTTCCGGGTGAGACAGAGGAGGACTTTGAAGAACTGATGTCTTTCACCCGTGAACAGCGCTTCGAACGCATGGGTGCCTTTGCCTTCTGTGAGGAGGAGGGAACCTATGCAGCCCGACACTATTCCGACGACGTGCCTCCCGAAGTGAAACAGCGTCGCCTCGACCAGCTGATGGAACTGCAGCAGGGAATCAGCTTGCAGTGCCAGGAAGAGAAAGTGGGGCAGGTGATGTGTGTCGTCATCGACCGGCTCGATGGAGATTATTACGTAGGACGTACCGAGTTCGATTCGCCCGAAGTTGATCCGGAGGTATTGATACCCGTCGATTGCTTGCCTGCCGAAGCATCGGAGCAGGAAGGACAAGCAGGTGTTCCGGCTGCTTTGACCCTTGGTTCCTTCTATCGTGTACGAATCACGTCGGCTTCCCCCTATGAGCTTATGGCCGAGCTGGCGAAGGAATAAAAAGAAAACTCAAAAAAACAGATTAAAATATTAATAAAACCCCTTATGAAGTGCATCGTTGATATCAACGACAACATTGTGGTCAGGAACGAGGCTAACCCCTTGCAAATGCTTCGTCTTGACATGTCGCGTTTCTATTGCCGATTGTTTGAAACTACTCGCGACCAGAGCCGCGACTATCTGGAGGAAATCCTCCAATGGACAGATGGTAACCTCGAAAACTACGATTACGTCTCGAATAACCTCATGCATTTCACAGCAGCCCGTCGTCGCTATTACGGGTTCAAGAGATAGATGAAGAGAATCGCTGCGCTCATCTCAGCGCTGGTGGTGGCTATCACCTCGCTGACAGCCCAGATCAATACCGACCGCGTGCTGGCCATCGGACGCAATGCCCTCTACTTTGAGGACTATGTGTTGTCGATACAGTACTTCAACGAGGTGATAGCCGTCAAGCCCTATCTGGCTGACCCTTACCTCTATCGAAGCATCGCGAAGATTTATCTGGACGATTACCTGGGAGCCGCCCAGGACGCGTCGGCGTGCATTGAGCGCAACCCATTCCTGGTGACCGCATGGCAGGTGCGTGGCATCGCTCGCCAGAATCTCAAGGAGTACGATGGTGCCATCGAGGACTTCGAACAAGGCTTGAGTGTCCAGCCGGAGAACAAGGTATTCCTGCGAAGCCTGGCCGTTACATACGCCTTGAAGAAGGACTATCGACGAGCCGACAGCTGCTTCAATCACTTCATTGAGCTTTTCCCCAACGAAGCCACTGCTTATCTCAATAGAGCACAACTTGCAGTCGAGCTGGGAGATAGCGTCCGGGCGTTGCGAGACCTGGACAAGGTGGTAGAGCTGGACAAGGGTAATGCCTATGCCTATGGGATGCGCAGTATGATTCTTGCGCAGAACGAGCGATTTGAGGAAGCTCTTGATGACATGAACCATGCCATCCGACTTGATCCCGAGCAGAGTGCGTTCTACAACAATCGCGCGATGATACGATACAACATGAACGACCTGCGTGGTGCGATGAGCGATTACGACCAGGCTCTCGAACTAAAACCCGACGAGGTGCTTTCTCTGTATAACCGTGGTATCTTGCGTGCCCAGACGGGAGACAGGAATCGAGCTATCAGCGACTTTACACGCGTCCTTGAACAGGAACCCGACAACACCTTCGCCAGCTATAACCGCGCCCTGTTGCGCGATGAAGTGGGCGACTTGCGTGGTGCTGTCGATGATTACCAGAAGGTCTTTGAGCAGCATCCCAACTTCTTCCCAGCACTCTATGCGCGAGCTGAGGACCTGAAGAAATTAGGCCGGACGAAAGAGGCTGACCAGGACTTCAAGCAGGCTTTCCTCGTCGAACAGCGTGTGCTGAAGGAACGAGACCAGCGCAATCAGCGTCGCAAGCAGATGGAGGCTGAGGGCGTACAGAATCCGGACAGCGTACTGATGGCCGAAAGCACTGTTCAGGACGACGAACTAACCGATGAGGAACGCACTCGCAAGGAGGGCGACAGTAACATTCGCAAGTTCAACCGCATCATGACCGCTTCGCTTGACGGTGACGAGATGCGCTATAACAATGCTACACGCGGACGTATTCAGGATCAGCGTTTCACGGTCGAGATGCAACCGATGTTCATCCTTTCCTACTATGAGAAGAGCGATGGTGTGCGTCAGAACATCTATTTCGAAAAGACGTTGTCGGACTTCAATCGCGCAGGCCTTCTGAGCCGTCGCCTCAAGGTGGTATGCCAGGAGCCTATGCTCGACGAGACACAGGTGCAAGCTCATTTCGCCTCCATTGACAATTATTCGCGAATCATTGCCCAGGGTGGCACCATCATCAGCTACTTCGGCCGCTCGCTCGACTTCATGCTTGTCCAGGACTACCAGTCTGCCATCGAGGACCTCAATCAGGTGCTCTATCGCAAGGACAACTTCATATTGGCATATTTCAACCGTGCGGTAATCAGATTCCGCCAGATTGAGGTCAACGAACAAAGCGGAGCTTCGTTGGGAGCTGCCAACGGTCAACAGGTGGTGGATGACGATTTGCGTAACTCTGCCATTCGTCAGAACAGCGGATCAACGATTCGCTTGAACCAGAATACTGCGCTGACTGGACAAGACCAGATCCGCCGACAGGCCGAGCAGTTGCAACGTCAGCGTCGAGTGGAATGCGAAATGTGCCTGCGTGATCTCGACAAGGTGATTGAACTTTCGCCCACATTCGTTTATGCCTACTTCAACCGAGCTTACATCTCGGCCAAGTTGTCGAACTTCGATACGGCGATGGCAGACCTTGACAAATGTATTGAACTCTATCCCAATTTCGCCGAAGCCTATTATAACCGTGGGCTGATCTACCTGCGCCAAGGCAAGTCGAAGGAGGGTGTCATGGACCTTTCAAAAGCTGGAGAACTTGGCCTCGTCCAGGCTTATTCGGTTCTGAAGAGGGCAACTTCGGAATAATCGGAGTACTCGGAGTATTCGGAGTTTTCAGAGTACTCGGAGTACTCGAATTTTCGGAGTGTTCAGACTGAACTCAATACTGCGATTTCACTTAGAGCTTAAACTGCAAATAAGACATAATCTATAATCCTATTGCTATGCAACAGAAAATCATCATTCTGGATTTCGGTTCACAAACCACTCAGCTGATTGGACGTCGAGTGCGCGAGCTTGACACCTTCTGCGAGATTTTGCCATACAACA
>JAEEGG010001536.1_pt1 | contig 62104 bp, 41 predicted proteins | sample 9134161 | NCBI WGS metagenome assembly JAEEGG01 (sample SAMN16246543, study PRJNA631951) | gut metagenome | biome: gut microbiome; feature: rumen; material: CR-attached | host: Bos | place: Iran: Karaj | collected 2018-10
AGCAAGGCCGTGGCGGCATGGGTTCTAAGGCCGCACGCCACCGCGACAACGACTTCACGGAATATATCTACCCCGCTACGATGCACAACACCTTATTATTCTTTACGCGTAAGGGACGCTGCTACTGGCAGAAGTGCTACGAGATTCCCGAGGGCGACAAGAACTCGAAGGGTCGCGCCATCCAGAACATGCTGAACATCGAGCCAGACGACGCCATCAACGCTGTGCTGCGCATTAAGAATTTCAACGACGAAGAGTTCCTGACCAGCCATTACGTCGTCTTTGCCACCAAGCAGGGCATCATCAAGAAGACCCGTCTTGATGCCTATAAGAACGTCCGTGCTGCCGGTGTCAAGGCCATTCTCATCAACGATGGCGACGAGGTGGTAGGCGTTCGTCTGACCAACGGCAAGAACGAACTGCTGCTTGCCAACCGCAACGGTCGTGCCGTCCGCTTCGACGAGAATGCTGTCCGAACCATGGGCCGCGTCTCAACAGGTGTCATCGGCATGCGTCTCGACGGTGGCGACGACGAGGTGGTAGGAATGGTCTGTGTCAACGATCCCAGCGTGGAAACCATTATGGTTGTTTCTGAGAACGGCTACGGCAAGCGCTCCGAGGTGGAGGACTACCGCATGACCAACCGTGGTGCCAAGGGTGTGAAGACCCTCAACATCACCGACAAGACTGGCCGTTTGGTAGCCATCAAGGTTGTGACCGACGAGAACGACCTCATGATTATCAATAAGTCGGGTGTCCTCATCCGCCTGAAAGTCGCCGACGTTCGCGTCATGGGCCGTGCCACACAGGGTGTACGCCTCATTAACCTCACGAAGAAGAACGACTCCATCGCCAGCGTCTGCAAGGTGATGTCCAACCAGGACGAGGACATTGAGGAAGCCGAGATTCCCGACAATCAGGAAACTCCTGAGGTTCCCGATGCTCCCGAGACGACCGATATCCCCGTCATCGACGTCGAATAACTGAAAACTAATCAATAAAATTGTAAATACTAAATTGTTAAATTGTAAATTACTTAAGGCTTATGAAAAAAGTAATGATGATGGCAATGATGCTGGTGGCTACGGCTACCGCTTTTGCCGGTGACAGCGACGCCCTGAAGGCCGTCATGAAGTCAAAGAGCTATGCAGAGGCAGCTCAGCTGTTGAAGACCAACCTCGGTCAGATGGCCGATGATGCTGAGAAGGCCAAAGCCTATAACCACCTCGTTGACCTCGCCATGCAGAAGGTCAGCAACGAGACAGGAACCATCGCCGAGAACCAGGCTGCCCTGCAGTTAGGTACCGGCAAGCAGAAGGAGTACGACACGATTGCCCTTGCCGACGGTGTCTGCGAGGCCATCGAGGCTGCCATTGAGTGCAACAAGTACGACCAGCTGCCCAACGCCAAGGGTAAGATTGCCCCGAAGTTCGCCGAGAAGAACGCCCAGCGCATCTGGCAGGTGCGTAGCCATCTCGTCAACGTTGGTCAGGAGGCTGCCAAGAACAGCAAGGCCGACCTCGTACTGAAGTACTGGGGAGCCTTCACCGACTCAGGTGCCGACCCCTTCTTCGCTGCTATGGACCACAACTCTGAGAAGGAGTATGCCGGACAGGTGGCTTACTTCGCAGGACGCTATGCCTTCGACGCCAAGGATATGCAGCGTGCCATGAAGTACCTCGACATCGCCATGCAGGACGAGACACAGAAAACCGACGCCCTCAACTTCAAGCTCTACGCCATGCGCAGCAGCCTGAAGAGCCGCGAGGACTCGCTGAACTGCATCAACCAGTTCAAGGAACTTTACGCCCAGGATCCCACCAACGAGGTAGTGCTCGACGGACTCTACAGCATGTATGACGGCTTGAAGATGAAGGAAGAGCAGAAAGCCCTCTTGGACAACCACCTGGCAAAGTATCCCGACAGCTTCACCGCAACCGCTGAGAAGGGCATGATGGCTATCTCCGAGAATAACGCTGAAGAGGGTGCCAACTGGCTCCGCAAGGCATGTGCCCTGAAGCCGGACAACGCCGTCGTACAGACCTATCTCGGTACCTGTCTGAACGTCATTGCCGGTAACACCGACGACGCCGCCAAGCGCAAGGCTGTCTTCGAGGAGGCCGTCCAGGCTCTCGACAAGGCCAAGGAGCTGGATCCCGACAAGGCTCAGGCTAACTGGGGCTACAACCGCTATCAGGCTTACTACGGACTGTATGGCGAGGAAGATCCTAAGACCAAGGCTGCCGAGGCTGACATACGCTAAACCGTAAGCCGACATACGCTTAACCGAAGGCCATGACGGCCAAACGTTTTATAGACTCATCAAAAAAAGGTATATAGTTGGCTATATACCTTTTTTATTGTTTTTTCTTCTTGCGGGAGGTGGTGAAGAGTTCGCGCCAGCCGTCGAAGTCTTTCTTCATGATGATACCGATGCCCTGGGTGTTGAGGGCTGAACGGGTGAAGTAGCGGTCGTTGGTCTGGTTGTACACCTTGAGGGCGAGGTTGCCGCTGGGGTATAACAGATAGCGAATGTCGAAGTCGCCGATGAAGGACGGAGTGGCTGTGGTGGCATTGTCGCGATAGCCGAACTGGCCGTTGATGAGCAAGCGGTTGTTGAGGAGGCGACCGTTGATGATGCCTTCGTACTCGGCGTTGTTCCAGCCCTCGTCGCCGGTAGAGATGTTGGCGCCGAAGTTCCAGTTGTTGCTGTTGACGACCTGCCCGAGCATGTTGTTGATTTGTCCGCTGAGGGTTCCGGAGAGGAGGCTCTGCATGGCTAACGAGGTGTTGTCGCGACCCGTCGCGGTCTGGCTGGCGTTGTTGGCGCCTTGTGGGTAGAAACGCCCTACGGCAAGGAGATAGACCACCTGCTGGTGCATCTCTTCCTGTCCGTTGATGGCGCTGCGGATGAGTTGTTCCTCCTCGCTGTTGACGTTGAGGACGTTGAGGTCAAAGTCCACCTGTGGTTCGCGGGGCTGTCCTGTGATGTTCATGAGGCAGTTGACGCGAACGGTGTTCGAGAAGGACTGTCCGACGTTGAGGTCTGAGAGGCTGACGCCATTGACGACGTGCTGAGCCTGGAGATCGAGCCGGGCGTCGTAGGGGTCGCCGCCAAAGACGATGGTGCCTCCCTCCTTGAAGGTGAAGTCTTTCTTGATGATGTTCTGGATGGTGACGTTGTATGTGCCGTCGGTCACCTCGTAGTTGCCGAACATGGTGAAGCTACCTTTATTATAATAGGTGGCGTGGAGGTCGCCGTTGCCGTGAAGGGTGATGTAGTCGCCGGTGTTGGCGTCCATCAGCAGGCGTATAGTGGCCTGAGGCGTGGCATTGACCTTCAGCCGCATGGTGAGGTCGGTACGGTAGTCTTGGGAAATGACTGGCAAGGGGTCTTGGTCCAGCCGCTTCGAGGGCTGCTGCCATTGTATGAACTCGGTGTTCGTGATGGCATCGGGCGTTGCGGCGTTATAGACCAGGAACGACTTCTCCAAGGGCGTGACGTCGGCCTCTATCAGCACCTCATTGGCTAGTCCGTGGATGGCTGCGGTACCTTGCACGATGGCGGTACCATAGAACAGTTCGTCGCCGAAGTCGGGGAAGTCGTAGGCCATCAGGGTGTCGGCGTTGACGTAGATGTCATAGGTCAGGTTGGTGAGTTCCTGGTGATGGATGCCGCCAGTCATGATGCCGCGGTGGCCATGAATGTCGTAGATGGGACAGCGCACGAACTCTATCTCGTTGGGCACCATGCGGAGCGTGTCGTTGCGCATCTCGTAAGTACAGCCTAACGTCGAGACGTGGGCGCTGCCGTTAAGCACCAGTTCGCCCGTCATGTTGATGGCGTCCAAGGGACCGACGATGCGGACGTTGCCGCCAGCGTGGCCGTCGATGTGGCTAATGAAGCTTTTAGTGAAGGAGTGGGCGAAGTCGAGGTAGGTGCCCTCGGCGCGAATGCCCAGATCGATGTATCCGGGGTCGGGCCCTGGGGCAACATAGCCGTCGATGTATGTCATGGCCTCCTTGCCGTCGTCGGCGATGGCGTGGATGTCTATCTGCTTCTTCTCCGTGTTCCATTCGACGTCGGCGTTGAGCGTACCCATGCGGCCGTTCTCGAACTTGAACTCATCGACTTGCAACTTGCCGTTGGCCTGCATGTCGCCGAAGACGCCGCTGATGGTACCAGTACCCGTAGCCAGCCCGTTGAACTCGACGGCGTGGAAGTTGACGAGGTTCAGGATGTAGCCTATCTCGAAGCCGCGGAGGTTGACCGACAGCTGGTCGTGATTGCTCTTCGACGCCTTGCCATTTACTTGCAGGTGCTGGTCACCATGCTGGATGGAAAAGCCCTCAACGTCTAAGTGGTTGTCATAGTAGGTAATGTGGCAGGGATGGATGTCCCACTCGGTGTCCTTGATGTTCAGCTTCGACGAGGCTACGGTGACATGGGTGCGCTTCTGACCGTCCACGAGCTGCTGGAAGTCGGCCATCGCAGTCAGCTTGCCGCTCATGTGGTCTTCATCGTTGGAGCTGAACATGAGCGACGCCGTCAGCTGGTTGTTATGTGCGCCACCGTCCATCTGCAACTCTAAGGCGGCACCGTTGTCCATCGCCTTGCTGACGCTCAGCTTGTAGAGCAGCGTGTTCATGGGCGACATGATGTGCAGCTGGGCGTAGTCGTAACGGCTGTCGTCGTAGTAGAACTGCGGCATGTCGCACAGGATGTCTATCTGGCGCGAGTCGTCGTTTACCGTACCTTGCAGCGTCATCGGCTTCGTCAGTCGCAGGGGGATATCCAACAGCTGCTGCATGAAGTCGGCGTTGTGGATGATGCCGTTGACCGAGAAGTTGTTGTGCGTGTGGCTCTTGACAGCAGGAATGCCAGGCAACGTGGGGAGCTTCTCGGCCAGCAGGTTGGTGAAGCTGAGGGGCAGGTCGCTGATCTTGTAGGCGCCTTCGATGGTCAGGTCGGCAAAATCACTATGCAGCGTGATGTTGCGATGCTGGTCATCGCAAGCGGAAGTCAGGCTCAAGTGCTCCAACTGGAAGTTCTTTTCGGGCGAGAGCATGCTGAAGTTGTTCAATTCCACGCTGCCTTCGATGTCATCCTCGTTACTGCCATGAAGGTCGGCAGTCAGGTTGGCCGAGAAGACTGTGTTGGGCCACTTGTCGGAGATGTGGGTGGCCTGAGGCGAAAAGTGGTCGATGGCGGTTGTCAGCTGGACATCGTAGTTCGCTCCATGCCGTTCTGCCAGTCCGTCGATGTTCAGCTTCAGATGTGGGTCGTCGATGTCCATCGTACCACGGAAGCCAAGCTGGTCGTAGCTCCCGTCGAGGTTGATGTTCTGGAACGTGTAGCCATTGTAGTCGAACTGCTTCACCAAACCCTTGGCATGGACGACGGTCTTTGCGGCGCTGCCAAGCTGACCTTCCAAGTCGATGCCTGTTGACACCAGACCGAATTTCTCGTTGGCCAACAGTCGCGCCAAATCGATGGCCTCTGCGTTTACCTTGCCACTGAATTTCCGTTGCTTGTCCATCACAAGCGTCACATCGACATCGCCCGCGTCCGTATCAATCTGAGATTTCGTCACCAGGTCGTCGACACCAGTTCCTTTGACAAATCCTTTCATGTGGATATTTCCTATTCTGGAGACTACGGCAGGTATCTCAGCCTCTTCTCCGGAGAGGTTCTCAGAAATATAATCGATGCTTTTGTCGGAGAGCTGCAGATTACTGACATCGACAAACCAGGTGGGCGAAGGCTGCGTCAGATTCTTCACCCAGCCGTTGGCACTCAGGTCAATGTCGCCCGCCGTACTACTTACCAAAAGCGACGGAATGTCAAGGTCTTCGCCTTGTCCGCGGAAGGTGGATGTGCACGTAATATTTCCCGTAAACGTCTTTAGTGACGGAACAAAACACGTTATATCTGAGAGTCTTACCGTTGACGGAAGAATGCATCCGCTATAGTTTAGCGACGGCAGGAAGAAGCGGTCGTTCTGGAATTGGTAGTTAGCCTCTATCTTACCCAACAGAATCTCCGTTCCTGGCATCTTGAGCACGAAGTCGTTCAGCTGGCTATGACTACGACCACCCTCATACCTCAGCGAAAGACGGTCAACCTGTGCACCGGACTTTTCCTTGAACGCCAAACGTTTGATGTTGACGTTCAACGTGTCTTCGGTCATCGTCTTGAGGATGATGTACGCACTAATGTCAGAAATTTTCAGATGGTTGGCGTTGAACAAACCTTCGGTTTCAGGAACGTCATAGCGGTCGTAGCTGACGCTGGAACGACGCATGATGAATGAGTTGATGCGCAGGTTCAAGGGATTGGTTTCCGTGGTGTCCTTCGAGGCTAACGAGTCAAGGACGAACTGAAAGTTGGGCTTGCTGAGCGAATCACGCTGATAGAGCATGGCGTGAGCGCCGAAAACCTGCGCCGTTGCAATAGATATGCGCCCCTCGGTGACAGGCAGCAGATCGACACGTGCCGAGAGACGGCGCACCTTCAGCATCTCCTTACCTTGCTGGTCGTTAATCAGCACGTCGTAAAGCGTCAAACGGTTTGGAATGCCAAAGTCAGCCTTCCCCACCCTCACGCTGGTACCTAATTTTTCAGCAGCCAAAGACGCGATGCGCCGACCGAGATACTCCTGTGCGGCTGGTATCTGGAAGGTGAGAATGACAAGCAGGTACAGTCCGAGCACAGACCACACCACGATGTTCAATATGTACTTCAGCAGCTTCAAAACTGACAAATTGGGATAGCAAAACGGGTTGCTAATCTTGTTTTCAGCTACAAAATTACATCAAATTATTGTGATTATGATGATTTTGGCACATTTTTTCTTTATTATCTATCTTTTTTTTATTAATTTTGCACCATTCTTATAAGAAACTATTCAAAACTTTCATAAATAATACTCATGGCAAATGTAATCAAGTTATGCAAAGGCTTGAACATTCACCTTCAAGGCAAGGCTGAGAAGAAGCTGATTCAGCTGAAGTCGAACGGAAGCTATGCTTTAGTGCCCGACGATTTCGAGGGAGTCACTCCAAAAGTCGTTGTCAAGGAGGGTGAAAAGGTGAAAGCCGGGGATGCCTTGTTCGTCAACAAGCAATATCCCGAAGTGAAGTTTGCCTCGCCAGTCAGCGGTACCGTACGCGAAGTGGTGAGAGGTGAGCGGAGAAAAGTGCTCTGCATCAAGGTCGATGCCGATGCCCAGCAGGAGTTTACGGACTTCGGCAAAAAGGATGTCGGCAGTCTTACTGGTGAGCAGGTTGTCAACGCCCTGTTAGAAGCCGGTATCTTCGGATACATCAATCAGTTACCTTATGCAGTCTCAACCAATCCTGAGACGATGCCGAAAGCCATTTTCGTGTCTGCCCTGCGCGACAAGCCCCTGGCCTGCGACTTCGAGTACGAGGTAGAAGGACAGGAACAGGATTTCCAGACGGGTCTGACGGCGCTGTCAAAGATAGCCAAGACCTATCTCGGCGTAGGCGTCGGTTCTAAGCTCGAGGGTATGAAGGACGTCGAGGTGAACGTCTTCGACGGCAAGTGTCCTGCCGGTAACGTCGGTGTGCAGGTCAACAACATCGATCCAGTCAACAAGGGTGAGGTGGTTTGGACTATTGGTGATCCTACAGTCGTACTTTTCATCGGCCGTCTGTTCAATACGGGCAAGGTGAACTTGTGCCGTAGAGTTGCGCTTTGCGGAAGCGAGATTACCAATCCTGCTTACGTGGATATGCTGGTAGGCGAAGAGCTCTCGACGCTTTTGTCGAACAGCTACGACGCCTCAAAGAGCGTTCGCATCATCAATGGCAATGTACTGACAGGCCGTCCTACTACGAAGGAAGGTTTCCTTGGTGCCCACACCTCTGAGATTACCGTTATCCCCGAGGGTAATGATGCCGACGAAATGCTCGGATGGATTCTGCCACGTTTCAAGCAGTTCTCTGTGAACCGCAGCTATTTCTCTTGGCTTTGTGGTAAGAAGGACTATGCGCTGGATGCCCGTGTGAAGGGTGGCGAGCGCCACATGATTATGAGTGGCGAGTACGACAAGGTACTGCCGATGGATATCTATGGCGAATATCTCATCAAGGCCATCATCTCTGGTGACATTGACCGTCAGGAGGCGTTAGGCATCTACGAAGTTGCTCCTGAGGACTTTGCATTAGCAGAATTCGTAGATTCTTCTAAACTTGAATTGCAGCGAATCGTTCGTGAAGGTCTCAATATTTTACGTAAAGAAAACGCATGATTTTAGAAAGAAATGAGAAACAATGAGAAAGAATTTATTCCAACAATAATATTTTTTTCTTCCAATTGTTGAACGTTATTATTTCTAATTCTTGCTGATTTCTTTTCCAAAAACAAGAAGAATATGAGTTTTTTAAGGAATTATTTGAATAAGATCAAGCCGAACTTCGAGGAGGGTGGCAAGCTTCATGCCTTCCGCTCGGTGTTCGACGGCTTTGAGACCTTCCTCTATGTGCCTAATGACACGGCGAAGGCTGGTGGCGTGAATATTCACGACGCCATCGACTCGAAGCGTATTATGAGTATGGTGGTGATCGCCCTGATGCCCGCCATGCTGTTTGGTATGTATAACATCGGCTATCAGAACTATGCTGCAGCAGGAACGCTGGCTACGGCTGGTTTCTTCGAAATCTTCATCTACGGTTTCCTGGCTGTGCTGCCAAAGATTCTGGTGAGCTACATCGTAGGCTTAGGCATTGAGTTTGCCTGGGCACAATGGAAGGGTGAGGAAATCCAGGAGGGTTACCTCGTTTCGGGTATCATCATCCCGCTGATTATTCCTATCGGCTGTCCGCTGTGGATGCTGGCATTAGCTTGTGCCTTCTCAGTGATCTTCTGTAAGGAGATTTTCGGCGGTACGGGTATGAACATCTTCAACCCCGCTGTTGCAGCGCGTATGTTCCTGTTCTTCGCTTATCCTTCGAAGATGACGGGCGACACCGTTTGGGTGGCTCAGAACTCTATTTTCGGTTTGGGTAACGATCTGCCTGACGGCTTTACCGCTGCCACACCGCTTGGCCAGCTGGCACAGAACATCACGCCTGATGCCTCTATCCTCGATATGGCTATAGGTTTTATCCCCGGTTCTATCGGTGAGACCTCACTGATTGCTATCGCTATCGGTGCTTTCATCCTGCTGTGGACGGGCATCGCTTCTTGGCGCACCATGCTCAGCGTGTTCGTTGGCGGTATCGCCTTCGCCCTGCTGTTCGAACAGACTGGTCAGGGTATGACTTGGTGGCATCATTTCGTGATGGGTGGCTTCGCCTTCGGTGCCGTGTTTATGGCTACCGACCCTGTTACCTCGTGCCGCACCACTACGGGCCAGTACATCTACGGTTTTCTCATTGGTGCTATGGCTATCATCATCCGTGTGATGAACGCCGGCTATCCTGAGGGTATGATGCTTGCCATCTTCTTTGGAAATATGTTTGCTCCGACGATTGACCACTTCATCGTTGAGCGCAATATCTCGAAGCGCCAGAAAAGATTGAAGAAATGAAAAATTGAAGAATTGAAGTTATGGCTAAGTTAAATACAAACTCTAACGCGTACATTATTATATATAGCGCGATACTCGTGGTCATCGTGGCCTTCCTGCTGGCTTTCGTCTATCAGGCTTTGAAGCCCATGCAGGATGCTAACGTGGCTCTCGATGTGAAGAAACAGATTCTCTACTCGCTGAACATTCGCGACCTGGATGGTGCTGAAGCCGAGGCCAAGTATGCCGAGGTGGTGAAGGAAGAAGGCGAGATAGACGGCCAGAAGTACTACTCTTGCGAAATAAATGGCGAGAATATCCTCGTGGTCGCTCTGAAGGGTATGGGCCTCTGGGGAGGCATCAGCGGCTATATCTCCATTCATGGTGATAAAGATCCCGTTGTCTATGGCGCATATTTCAACCATGAGAGTGAGACGGCTGGCCTGGGAGCAGAAATCAAGGATTCTCAGGAGTGGCAGGAGAAGTTCATTGGCAAGAAGGTCTTCGTGAACCCTGAAGATGGTAGCGAAGTGGCTCTCTCGGTAGTGAAGAAGGTGGAAGACCCCACGACGCAGGTTGACTGTGTGACGGGTGCTACCCTAACCTCTAATGGTGTGAACGATATGATTAAGGCTGGTTTGAAGGACGCAGGCAAGCACTTTGTACAACTGTTTGTAAAAACACAATGTGTAAAGGATGAGCCTGCTGATTCTACAACTGTTGATACTAAAGCAGAGGAGGATTAAACTATGGCATTATTCAGTAAACAAAATAAGGAGGTTTTTACTAATCCGTTGAACCTCGACCATCCCATACTCGGACAAGTATTGGGTATCTGCTCGGCTCTTGCCGTCACTTCGCAGTTGAAACCTGCCATCGTGATGGGACTCGCCGTGACGGTAATCACCGCCTTTGCGAACGTGATTATCTCGATTATCCGCAACACCATTCCTAACCGCATACGTATTGTGGTGCAGCTGGTGGTTGTGGCTGCTCTTGTGACCATCGTCTCTCAGATTCTGAAGGCTTTCGCATACGACGTCAGCGTTCAGCTCTCTGTGTATGTCGGTCTTATTATCACCAACTGTATCCTGATGGGCCGCTTGGAAGCATTTGCCATGCAGAACAAGCCCTGGCCTTCGTTCCTCGACGGTGTCGGTAACGGTCTTGGCTACGCCATGATCCTGGTTATCGTGGGTGCTGTTCGTGAGTTGCTCGGACGCGGTTCGCTCTTAGGTTTCCAGCTCATTCCTGATAGCGTTTACGACTTCGGTTACGTGAACAACGGTATGATGACGATGCCTGCTATGGCGCTGATTCTCGTGGGATGTGTGATTTGGGTTCATCGTGCATACTTCTACAAGGAAAAGTAAATGAATGGTTAAGAAAGAAATGGTATTTAGAAAGAAATGAGCAACAATTAGAAAGAATTTAATCCAACAATGAGAAATATTATTTTTTCTTCCAATTGTTGAACGTAATTATTTCTAATTCTTTCCAATTTCTTTTCAGAAAATAGAAGAATATGGAACATATAATTAGTTTATTATTCCGGTCGATCTTTGTCGACAATATGATCTTCGCCTTCTTCCTCGGCATGTGCTCTTACTTGGCTGTGTCGAAGACCGTGAAGACTTCGCTGGGACTTGGTCTCGCCGTGACTTTCGTGCTCACCGTGACCGTTCCCGTCAACTATCTGTTGCAGACCAAGGTGCTGGGCCCCGACTGCCTCGTCGAGGGCGTTGACCTCAGCTATCTGTCGTTCATCCTCTTCATCGCCGTGATTGCCGGTATGGTGCAGTTGGTTGAGATGACTGTCGAGAAGTACTCTCCATCGCTCTATGCAGCATTAGGTATCTTCCTGCCGCTGATTGCCGTAAACTGTGCTATCATGGGTGCCTCGCTGTTCATGCAGCAGCGCATCCTGATGGATCCCTCTAACTCTCAGGCCATCACCAGCGTTTGGGATGCCATCGTCTATGGCTTTGGCTCTGGTATCGGTTGGGCACTGGCTATCGTGGCTATGGGTGCCATTCGCGAAAAGATGCAGTACTCGGATGTGCCCAAGCCCCTGCAGGGCCTCGGCATTGTCTTTATTACTGTAGGTCTTATGGCTATGGCGATGATGTGTTTTAGTGGCTTAAACATATAATTAAGAAATAAATAGAGTTTAGTTAAGAAAGAAATGATGAAGGATAAGAAAGAAATGAGCAACAATTAGAAAGAATTTATTCCAACAATGAGAAAGAATTATTTCTTCTAATTCTTGGGCGTAATTATTTCTAATTCTTTCCAATTTCTTTCCAAAAAGAAAATTGATAATTATGATACAATTTATTTCTTATAGTATAGGAGTATTCCTTCTGGTAATACTTTTGTTAGTTATTATACTGCTCGTAGCAAAGAAGTATCTTTCGCCATCGGGCAATGTGAACATTGTGATTAATGGTGATCGTACCATTTCTGTTCCTCAGGGCAACAACCTGATGGCGACCCTCAACCAGAACGGTATCTTCTTGCCCTCTGCTTGTGGCGGTAAGGCCAGTTGCGGCCAGTGTAAGGTGCAGGTGCTCGAGGGCGGCGGCGAGATTCTTGACTCTGAGAAGCCTCACTTCACCCGTAAGCAGATCAAGGATCATTGGCGTCTGGGTTGCCAGTGCAAGGTGAAGGGCGACCTGAAGATTCATGTCGATGAGTCTATCCTCGGCGTTAAGGAGTACGAGTGTACCGTTATCTCTAACAAGAACGTGGCAACGTTTATCAAGGAGTTCAAGGTGCAGCTGCCTGCTGGCGAGCACATGGACTTCCTGCCTGGATCGTATGCCCAGATTAAGATTCCTAAGTTCGACTGCATCGACTACGATAAGGATATCGACAAGAGCCTGATTGGCGATGAGTATCTGCCCAGCTGGGAGAAGTTCGGACTGTTCCCGCTGAAGTGTAAGAACCCCGAGGATACCATCCGTGCCTACTCTATGGCCAACTATCCTGCCGAGGGCGACGTGTTCATGCTGACCGTTCGTATCGCAACACCTCCGTTCAAGGCTGACAAGAGTGGTTTCATGGACGTCAACCCGGGTATCGCTTCGTCATACATCTTCTCGCTGAAACCAGGCGACAAGGTCATCATGAGTGGCCCGTTCGGCGACTTCCACCCACACTTCGACTCGAAGAAGGAGATGATTTGGGTTGGTGGTGGTGCCGGTATGGCTCCGCTGCGTGCACAGATCATGCACATGACCAAGACGCTGCACACCACCGATCGCGAGATGCATTACTTCTATGGTGCACGCGCGCTCAACGAGGTATTCTATCTCGAGGACTTCCTGGGCTTGGAGAAGGAGTACCCCAACTTCCACTTCCACCTGGCTCTGGACCGTCCCGATCCCGCAGCCGATGCCGCTGGCGTGAAGTACACTCCGGGCTTTGTCCATCAGGTGATGCTCAACACCTATCTGAAGGATCACGAGGCTCCCGAGGACATCGAATACTACATGTGCGGCCCTGGCCCGATGTCGAAGGCTGTGGTCTCTATGCTCGACTCGCTCGGCGTAGATCCCGAATCAATCATGTACGATAACTTCGGAGGATAATTCCTTCATGAGAATTTTCCTTTATTCAAATAAAAAGTCTCCGAATTGCTTAGCGATCCGGAGACTTTTTGCATATAACAGACTTTCTCTACAGGTTTTTCTGTTTCCTGTAATTCTCAGTAGAGTTTGTTACAGGTCAACTGGTACAAGAAGCTTGATGCCAAAGGAGCGTCCCTGATTACAGATACCTGGAGCGGGAGCGTACTTCAGTCGGCTCAGGTGAGACTGATAGGCTCGGTCGGTAAGGTTTGTACCTGTCAGGTAAATGGAAGCCACGCGACGATTCTTGTAACGCAGGTCGGTACCTATCGTCATATTAAGTAAGGTGTACGATGGTGTAGGCGTCTCGGTGAAGTTGGCAATGTGAGCGTTACCCTGTCGCAGATAGCACTCTAAGCCAAGCGACACGAAGGTGTTGTTAAGTACACGGCCATCGCGAATAATGTCGTAACGCAGGTCGCTGGTCCAGCGTGGTGCTGGGGTGAAAGGCAGCCATTTTGACTCCTCCGACTGATGCAGTTGGCGGGCGTTGACATAGGAGAAAGTGTTCTCGAAGTGCAGCGGCTCTATGGGATGGAAGTCGAGCATCGCCTCGAAACCCCAGAGGCGGGCCGTTCCCGACTGATACTGGAAGATGTTATCGTCTTCGGCAGTAATGAGGACGTTGCTGGTGTGCAAGTCTGTATCAGGAGACAGACGCTCCAAGAAGATGTAGTTGGAGATTTGGTTGGCGAAGAGCGAGAGCTGCCACGAGACGATTTCTGACGAGAAGTCTATGCCGAGGTCGCCCTGCCAGCTGTGTTCAGGATCGAGCGACTGATTACCTATCTCATAGCGGAAGGTGCCTTCATGCTCACCGTTGCTGCCCAGCTCGCTGAGGTTGGGAGCACGGAAGCCATGTGAAACGTTGATACGGGCATTCAGCTGTTCGCTGATGTTCCAGATGGCGCCTAACGAACCAGTAAGGCCGCTAAAGTTACGGGTAAAGTCCGGGAAGACGGGTTTGAGCTCCGGACCGTAGATAACGCCTTCCCCTACTTCGACTCTCTGCTCATAGCTGTGCAAGTGGCGGACGTCATAACGCAGACCACCGCTCAGCGTCAGGTTGTCGAAGTGCCTGCTTAAAGAAGCGAAGGCACCCACGTCGAACAGTTTGTAGGCAGGTATAAGATACTCGTCGCCTAAGTTCTCGGAGTGCTGCCACATGCCGGAGATACCAGCAGCCCACTTCCATGCTTCGTCGGAAGCCGAGAGGTAATGAACGTCGTAGTTGACGGTATGCAGACGGAAATCCAGACCAGCCTCGTCGGCACTCTCGAACTCGCGGCGACGGTTCTGCTGGTAACCCACGACAGCCTTCAGCGAACCGTCGCCAATGAGGAAGGCGTTGTCCAGCACGGCTTTGTAGTGGTCAATCTTCTGGAAGGCCTCCGAGGGTTCCAAATTACCCGTTTCCTCATCGCGCTCACCTTCCACCAAACCAGGCTTGATGTGGTAGTACGACAGCTTCAAGTGGGAGTAGCCCCATTGACGGTTAACACCCAACATGCCCGTTACGGCCTTCTCGTGGAACTGCGAACCAGATACGCGGTGGTCCACCTTATTCTTATATTCTCCAGCATCTTTCTCACTCCAGCGCCAGTTCCACACCCAGCCCTGTTTGTTGCCGGCAAAGTTGACGGTATAGTCGAAGAGGTTGCCGTTCGTCTGGTATTCCGAACCGAGGTTCAGACTCATCTTGCCTTGTGGCATCACAGGCTGTTCATGGAGCACCAGAATACCGGCCATGGCATCTGAGCCGTACATCAGCGATGCCGGACCTTTCAAGATCTCCACCGAGTGGACGCTCTGCCCATCTACCTCGATACCATGTTCGTCGCCCCATTGCTGGCCTTCCTGACGAATGCCGTCGTTAACGGTGACGATACGGTTATAGCCCAAGCCGCGGATGACAGGCTTCGAAATACCGCCACCCGTCGTAATCTGACTGACGCCGGGCTGGTGAGAAACGGCGTCGATAATGTTTGTCGAACTGGTCTCCTGCAGCACGCTCGGAGCGACAACCGACACAGGTGCCGGCGACTGGTCAGCACGTGCCGAACCCGTCAAGCCTGTTACGACGACCTCCTTCAGCATGGCGTTGTTTTCGTGCATGGTGAAGTTACATTCAGAGGTCGTATGCAAATCGATGGTCTCGATGATGGTCAGGTGGCCCACATAGCTCACCTGGATGGTGGTCTTGATGGCTGGAAGGTCTTTGATGACGTACTCGCCATTCTGGTTGGTGACGGTTCCCTGCGTCAACTGGGGAAAGTAGATGCTGGCGCCGATGACGGCATTACCGTCGACGGCATCTATGACGCGGCCCTTCAATGTTACCTTCTTAGCCGCAGTCTCGGCTGTCACAGGCATACAAAAACATACCAGCAACAGCAACATGATATATGTTGTCTTCATAAAAAGTCAAGTTGTTATCTGTTAATAAAAGTAGTTGTGGGGCAAGCGGGTTTCCCCCGCTTGCGCGGAACCTCTTGCTTAAAGGGGAAAAGCGCTTGCGCGAATGCCTCGCTTAAAGGAGATGACAGATAACGGGAGGAGCACGTGGAACGCTGATGCGGCCTGCGGCAGACTGTAGCGGCCGAGGCTGCGGGATGAAGACGACGTCGTGCAAGACAGGAACCGTAGCAACAGCCACCGTCACAGCCTCTACAAAAGACAGCGACGTAAACTGGCACAACACGCAGTCGTCGTGATGACTGGCATTGATTGAGAGATGTCCGGCATGGGGAATGTGGTTGACGCATTCCGTACAGCTGTCGCCATCGGTATATACTCCCTCATGGATGTGTACAACCGAAAACAGCAACATGGGCAGGAATACTGCCAACATCAGCCTGGAAAACAATACTCTTTTCGCCTTCATATATTCTAATCGGCTGCAAAATTACGAAATATTTGATAATTGACAATTGATAATTGATAATTATTTCGTAATTTTGCCAGAAAATTCAGAAACTTTATGACAAATGACAAGATATTACGCATAGAACAACTGGTGCGCGAGCTGAACGAAGCCTCAAACGCCTACTATAACGGACTGGCCGAACGCATGACGGACTACGAATGGGATGCGCGCTTCGACGAGCTGAAACGCTTGGAGGAAGAGACAGGTACTTCCCTACCCGACTCGCCAACCCAGCGAGTGTCTGAGGACACGCTGACCGGCAAGAAGGAGGAGCACGAGTTTGCTGCCCTCTCATTAGCCAAGACGAAGCAGGTTGCAGACCTGGTGAAATGGGCCGAAGAGCGTCCTATCTGGATCTCTTGGAAGTTGGATGGCCTGACCTTGGTGGTGACCTACGACGGCGGCAAGCTGACCAAGGTCGTTACCCGAGGCAACGGACATATCGGTACAAACATCACACACTTGTCATCGGCCATCACAGGCATCCCGCAGAACATCCAAGCCCAGGGGCATACCGTCATCCGTGGCGAGGCCGTCATCAGCTACGACGATTTCGAACGCTTCCTGATAGAGAGCGGTGAAGACTATGCCAACCCCCGTAACCTGGCCTCAGGCTCGCTGACGTTGAAGGACGTTGACGAGGTGCGCCAGCGACACATCCAATGGATTCCCTTTACCTTAGTATATACGGAGGAGGACATCACTTCGTGGGGCGACCGCATGGACTGGCTTGACCGCCAGGGATTCCACACTGTGGAGCGCCAACTGGTCGACCACCCTGACGAAGGTTCCGTAGAAAATGTTGTTAACGTTTTCACCCACGAAGTCACCTCGCGTCAGAATCCTTTCCCCGTCGATGGTCTCGTGGTGTGCTACGACGATACGGACTTTGCCAGCACAGGCTCTGTTACTGGTCATCATGCCACCCGCGCCGGACTGGCTTTCAAATGGCAGGACGAAGCCGCCCAGACCGTCTTGCAACAGATAGAGTGGTCGTGTGCCGCCAGCACCATCTCGCCAGTAGCCATCTTCCAACCCGTCGAGTTAGAGGGAACCACCGTCAAGCGCGCCTCGCTCTGCAACATCAGTGAGTGCGAGCGTCTTGGCATCGGCGGTTCAGGCACCCAGCTGAGCGTCATCAAGGCCAACAAAATCATTCCCAAAGTCATTGCCGTCACACAGAGCGTTGGGACTTTTTGCGTTCCAGACCATTGTCCCGTCTGCCACGCTCCAACAGAAATCACCATCAGCGAGGCCAGCGGCACCAAGACCCTCCATTGCACCAATGCCGATTGTCCTGCTAAACAGCTGAAGAAGTTTGCGCGCTTCGTGTCAAAAGAAGGCATGAACATCGACGGCATCTCCGAACAGACCCTGTCGAAGTTCATCAACTTAGGCTGGGTCGGCGAGTATGCCGACATCTATACCCTGCGCCAGCACATCCGCGAACTGGCTCAGATGGAGGGTTTCGGCGAGAAGTCTGCCGCCAACATCATGCGCAGCATCGACAAAAGCCGTAACGTAGAAGCCCATCGTCTGCTCTACGCCCTCAACATTCCGCTTTGCGGCCTCGATGTCTGCAAGCGCCTGTTAGGAGCCTATCCATTAGATGCCTTAGTCGCCGAGGCCGTCAAACGAGGCGACGATCTCTTTGCCACCCAAGCCGAACCTCAGGATGTCTTTGCCCACGTGGCAGGCATCGGTCCGGAGAAGTCGGCATCCTTTGTGCGCTGGTTCCGCAACGAAGGCAACTATGCCCGTTACCAACGCCTGCTGACGCACCTCGACGTCACCACTCCTGATACTGCTCCAACGGGCGACCGCTGCCAGGGTCTGACTTTCGTCATTACTGGCGACGTGTACCATTACAAGAATCGCAACGAGCTGAAAGCTTACATCGAGCAACAGGGCGGCCGTGTGGCATCGGCAGTCAGCGGCAGCACGTCATACCTTATTAATAATGATGTCACTTCGACTTCCGGCAAGAACAAGAAAGCCCAGCAGCTCGGCATCCCCATCATCTCCGAGGACGAATTCCTTGAAAGATTTAAAGAATAAAAGAATATAAAAATAAAAGAATAAAAAAACTGCGATTCTCACATGAACATCCTCTCGATGATGATTCGAGCAGCAAGGCCAAGCCGTATCAAAGACATGCGGGCCGTCGCTAAGCCCTTCTGGATTCCCAAGGGCTACGACGGGCTGACATTTTTTGGTCACATCATCACCCACAACCTTCAGGATGCCGAGGCCTTCAACCGTAGTTTCAACGCCATCAAGAACCACGAGATGATTCACCTCTACCAAGCCCGAAGCACGCACAACTCATGGCTCTGCTTCTATTGGAAGTACTTCGTCTTCTGGCTCAAGGCTTCACTTGGCGCCCTGGTTATACGCCTCAAGTCACGTGGCAAACAGCGGGTAACGCTTCCCCGAAATGCCGGCTATATACTCAATCCTTTTGAGATAGAGGCTTACCGATACATGCACGACCTGCACTATTTGGACGACAAGGAAAATGGCACTAACGAGTGGCGCCGCTATGCTAAAATGCCACTCAAAGAGCGCCAATTGTATTATAAATAAGGACTTTATATCGTTTTTTGGCTATTTTTCTTTGTGGTTTCATTTTAATTCCGTATATTTGCTACCGAATTCTAACCTTTGCCTTAAATGATACGACCGCTGACTAAACTTATCAACAAGACCTTGTCAGTACGTCTTAGTCTGATGATAGTCTCGTCGATGGCCTTGCTGCTCTTGGCCTCGTTAATAGTCATGTTGCATTATTCCCGAAAAGCCGTCCGTGAAGAAGCCTTGCAGAAAGCCGCCCAAACCTTGGACGGAACCGTCCAACGCATAGACAACATCCTGCTGAGTGTCGAGCAGACCACAGGTAATTTCTACTTCAACATCATGCCCCATATCAACAATCCAGACATGATGTACGTCTATAGCAGGAAACTGGTTGAGTCGAACCCCTACGTCACGGGCTGTGCCATTGCCTTCGTGCCGAACTTCTACCCAGGTCGCGAATTGCTTATGGCCTACTTCCATCGCAACGACAAAGGGGACATCGTACAGTCCGAAACATTTGCAGACACGCCCTACACTGAGCAGGTTTGGTTTACCGACCCCATAGAGACCGGCATGCCGAAATGGCAGAACCCGCTCTCGAAAGACTTATCCGGCTTGGAACCGCTCATCACTTTCAGCCTACCCTTTTACAACATCGAGGGCAAGCCAATCGGCGTCATCGGTGTCGACGTGTCGCTCAGCCTCCTGACAAGCATTGTCCTTGAGGCCAAGCCCTCGCCAAACTCCTACTGCACGCTGCTTGACGGCAAGGGAACGTACATCGTACATCCAGACAAGAGCAAACTACACCAGCAAACAATATTCTTGACGGCTGAACATAGCCCCGACCCCTCCGTTAAAGAAGCCGCCCAGGCTATGGTCTCCGGCGAAACGGGCAATCTGCCATTCCGCATGAACGGTATAGACTATTACGTCTTCTTCAAACCGTTCAGCCGAGCCACTATGCCTGGCCGTACCATCGGAAAACTCGGTTGGAGTGCCGGCATCGTCTATCCAGAGAATGACATCTTTGGCGACTATAACGACCTACTCTACTATGTCTTGGCAATAGCCGTCGTCAGCATCCTGCTGCTCTATTTGTTCTGCCGCATCTTCATCCACCACCAGCTGTTGCCGTTGCGCATGCTGAGCGAAAAGGCACAGCTCATAGCCAAGGGCAAATATGACGATCCCATTCCCGAAAGCCGTCATAAAGACGAAATAGGCCGCCTGCAGAACAACTTCCAGCAGATGCAGCAGTCGTTGGCTGCTCACATTGGCGAGTTGGAACAATTGACAGAACAGCTGACGGAACGTGACAAGGGACTGCGTGAAGCCTACCACCAGGCTCAGAAGGCCGACCGTTTGAAGACGGTATTCCTGCACAACATGACCAACCAGATGATTGAGCCGTCAAGTGCCATTAACAAGTCTGTGGTTGCTTTGTGCGGCATCAATAGCGACGAACCTGGTGACCAGGCCAGCTACTGTACGACAGAAAATGCCAGCCAATTGATCGATGACATTCAGGCAAACGGCGACACCATTGCCGAACTGCTGAATAACCTGATTCGCTTGTCTGACGAAACCATCAGAAAGGAGGCCGCCAATGTTTAACAGCATACGAAAGTCTCTCTCTACGAAACTCGGTGTGGGCACCTTGTTGTTCACCGTGCCTATCTTCATCGTTTCCTTAGGCCTGCTCTTCTTGCTGTCGCGCCACCTCATCCGCAACGAAGCCGTAGGTCGGGCCAATAGCGTACTGAATACTGCCATCCAGCGAGTCAGCAAAAATCTTTCTACCGTCGAGACTGCCACCAACGCCAACAGCTGGCTCATCACCAGCAATTTACAACCGGACTCTTTGTTCAAGTTCTCGCACAACATAGTGCAATGGAACCATAACGTCGACGGCTGTTCCATCAGCATGGAGCCCGACATCTTCCCAAAGTACGGCAGATACTTCTCAGTCTATACCGTCAGGAAGTCGAAGGGAGTAGACCGTACCGCCGGAGTCGAGACAGATACCGTCGAGACGGTGATGGAGGAAAAGTACGAATACTTCGATAAGGCATGGTACAAGTTGCCTCGCCAGCAGGAAAAGCCCTGCTGGGTGGCCTATTTCGACGAGGTTGACACGCTGAAACTCACCATCGACGGCATGGTGGCATCCTATAGCATGCCGTTCTATGATGACAACAAACGCTTCCTCGGCATTATTTCGTCTGACCTTTCTCTTACTCGACTCTCGAAAATCATCTCTCGTGAGAAGCCCTATCCGCATTCATATTTCATGATGATAGACAGCGAAGGCCGCTACTTCGTCCATCCAGACTCTACCAAGCTCTTCTACCAGACCATCTTTACTGGTGCAGACCTCAGGAGGGAGTCAGACCTCATTGCCTTGGGCTACGACATGACTGCCGGACATCAGGGAGTGATGATTGTGGACATTGAAGGAAAGCACAGCCTCGTCTGCTACCAGCCCGTGCCAGGCACGACGTGGAGCCTTGCCGTCGTATGCCCGGACAGCGACGTGCTGGCTGGCTACCACAAACTCTCATATATCATCATACCGCTGCTCGCTATCGGATTGCTGATCATCCTCCTGTTCATCCACAAGTTCGTGACCGACGCCATCGAACCGATTAACCAACTGCTGGACAAGACGCAGCAGATAGCAGCAGGCAATATGGAAGTCCACATTCCCCAGAGTGAGCGTGAAGATGTCATAGGACAACTGCAGAACTGTTTCGCCACCATGCTTCAGTCGCTCAACTTCCACATGGGCAGCGTGCGCTATACTGCCGAACAGACGCGACAGCGCACTTTGGAACTGGTGCAGACCACCCGTTTGGCTCGTGAAGCCGACCAACAGAAGACGGCTTTCATCCAGAACGTCTCCCACCAGATACGCACCCCGTTGAACATCATCATGGGTTTTGCACAGATACTGGGAGTGGGAGACAAAGGTATATCAAAGGAAGAAATGAAGACCATTACCTCCACCATGGACCAGAACGCAAAGTTGCTGAACCGTCTGGTGTTGATGCTCTACGACAGTTCTGAAACAGGACATTCCGAAGAGCTGAACAGTTTCAAGCACGACGTCGTGTCTTGTAACGACGTAGCTCACGAGGCCATCAGCTATCTCAAACGGCGCTACCCCAACGTTTCCGTTGCTTTCCATACCGAGGTGGACGACGAATTCTGCATCCACACCAGCAACCACTATCTCATGATAAGCCTGCGAGAGCTTCTGTATAATGCCGCCAAGTATTCCGACGGTGAGCATGTGTCGCTCAGCGTCACGGCACAGCCTTGGACATCAGATACAAAATCCCTCCCCACAGTCCGATTCATTGTTCAGGACATCGGGAAGGGAATATCAAAGGAGGATCGCGACCTCATGTTCAAGTTCTTCACCAAGGTTGACGACCTCTCGGAGGGTCTTGGCCTCGGACTGCCTTTAGCCAAGCGTCACGCCATCAATCTGGGCGGCGACCTGACGCTCGATGACAACTATCACGATGGTTGCCGCTTCATCATCGAGCTACCGCTGAACTAAAGTCAGGAATGAAAGCATTTCTTATAGCGTTCTGCCTGACTGCGGATGAGCTCTTCGTCCTCAAAGTAGTTAATCTGCATGGCCTGGCGCACCTCGCTCATGGTCTGGGCAGCAGTCTCTCTCGCGCGCAGCGTACCTTTCTTTAATATATTATAGATTTCAGGAATGTCCTGCTCGAACTCATGACGACGCTGACGGATAGGCTCCAGCATCTCGTTCAGTATCTGGTTCAGGAACTTCTTGCACTTCATGTCGCCCAGTCCGCCACGACGGTAATGATCCTTCAACTCGTCTAAGTTCTGATACTCAGGCCAGTAGTTGGCAAAGTCCTCAGGCTTCGAGAAGGCATCGAGATAGGTAAACACGGCGTTGCCCTCCACGTGGCCGGGGTCGTTCAGGTTCACGTGCTCAGGGTCGGTGTACATCGAGCGCACCTTCTGCCATACCGTATCGGCATCGTCAGACAGGTAGATGCAGTTGCCTAACGACTTCGACATCTTCTCCTTACCGTCCGTACCAGGCAGACGGCGTGCAGTAGCGTTGTCAGGCAGCATGATGTCGGGCTCCACCAGCACGGGGGCGTAAATCTGGTTGAAGCGGCGCACCAGTTCGCGCGTCACCTCCAACATCGGTTCCTGGTCTTCGCCGGCTGGTACCGTAGTAGCCTTGAACAGCGTGATGTCGGCAGCCTGGCTGACGGGATAGCAGAAGAATCCGAGAGGAATGCTCTCACCCTCGAAGCCACGCATCTTCACCTCGGTCTTTACCGTCGGATTGCGCTGTACGCGGCTCACCGACACCAGGTTCATCAGATAGGTGGTCAACTCGGCCAGCTCAGTAATCTGACTCTGAACAAACAGCGTACACTTCTCAGGATCCAGTCCGGCAGAGAGGTAGTCAAGCGCCACCTCAATAATGTTCTGGCGAATCTTCTCAGGGTTGTCGGCATTATCCGTCAGCGCCTGAACGTCGGCCATAAACACAAACATCTTGTCATAGTCGCCAGCCTGCTGAAGTTCTACGCGGCGGCGCAGCGAACCGATATAATGTCCTAAGTGTAGCTTACCAGTAGGACGGTCGCCAGTCAGTATAATCTTTCCCATTTTCTTGTCTTTTTAGAATTTTGGGTGCAAAGGTACGAATAAGTGAGGAAAAAACACAAAATTTATTTGAGTTTTTTACGAATGGTAGTACTTTCTCCACAATGCCACACCTTATATTAAAAATAAATCGTAACTTTGCAAGCGAAATGGTAGCCCTAACAATTAACATGAGTAGCAAAATGAAAAATGTCTTCATTCTTTTCGCTGCAGCGCTGGCACTCCAAGCGCAGGCTCAGACGCTGCACTACGACCGGCCAGCACAGTATTTCGAAGAAGCGCTGGTAATTGGTAACGGTACAATGGGCGGCATCGTCTATGGTGGCACTCAGACCGACAAGATATCGCTGAACGACATCACGCTGTGGACGGGCGAGCCGTGTAACATGCATGTCTATTCGCCCGATGCCCACAAGACCATCCCTGCCATCCGCGAGGCATTGCGAAAGGGTGACTATCGGAGGGCCGACAGTCTGCAGCGTGACGTGCAGGGACACTTCTCGCAGAACTATCAGCCTTTGGGACAACTCACGATAGCCTATCTCGACACGTTGGAGACGGTGAGTGACTACCGCCGTTGGTTGGACATCGGCGATGCTACGGCACACACCGACTATCGCCGCGGTGGCTATCGCTATACGACGGAGTACTTTGCCACACATCCTGACTCTGGATTGGTGGTGCGTATCACGACGGACAATCCGCAGGGCATCCATGCACGACTGTCGCTGAGTTGTCAGTTGCGGCATAGTCGCAGCATACAGGAAGGCAGCACGCTGGTGACAGACGGCTATGCGGGCTATGCCTCTTTACCCAGCTACTACAATGCGGAGGAAAAGTTCGCCTACGACCCAGAGCGTGGCATTCACTTCCGCACAAAAGTCAAGGTAAGTGCTCCCAATACGCGGGCTGACGATGGCGCCGTTGTGGTGGATGGCGCCAAGGAGATGACGCTCTACATCGTCAACGCCACCTCTTTTAACGGCTACGACAAAGACCCTGTTAAAGAAGGGAAGCCTTATCAGCAACTGGCCGATGCACGGCTTCGGCATTTGTCTGCCGTGCCTTACAAGGAGTTGAAAGACAGACATATTCAGGATTATAAGAGTTTGTATGACCGCGTAACGCTCTCATTGACAAGCAACTCCTCACCTACAGAGGAGTCATCCGTACCTACCGATGTCCAGTTGCGTGAGTATATTGACGAGAGTCGTTTTAACCCAGACCTCGAGACCCTCTACTTCCAGTATGGCCGTTACCTGCTCATTGCTTGTTCCCGCACTCCCAATGTCCCTGCCAACCTGCAAGGTCTCTGGAACGAGAGCATCCTGCCGCCGTGGTCCTGCAACTATACCAGCAACATCAACGTCCAGGAGAACTACTGGGCAGCCGAGACGGCAGCATTGCCCGAGATGCACCAGTCGCTCTTCACCTTTATGAAGGAACTGCAAGGCTCTGGCGAACTCACGGCAAAGGCTTACTACGGCGTCAATCGTGGCTGGTGTCTGGCTCATAACACCGATATCTGGGCGATGACCTGTCCTGTAGGATTGCATACCGGAGACCCCATGTGGGCCAACTGGAACATGGGCGGCGCCTGGCTCGCCACCCATATCTGGGAGCACTACACCTTCTCGCAGGACCGAGACTTCCTGCGCGAGTACTTTCCCGTCTTGAAGGGCGCCGCCGAGTTCTGTCTGGCCTGGCTCGTACCCCTCTCCGACTTCACCACCCATCCCTCCGCCATCACCCCCCAGACATCCGCCATCACCCCTCAACCTTCACCCATCTCATATCTCATCACCGCCCCAGCCACCTCGCCTGAGAACTCCTTCGTCACCCCCGACGGCTATCATGGTCGTACCTGTTTCGGTGGTTTTGCCGACATCGCCATGATTCGCGAGTGTCTCAGCGATGCCCGCGATGCCGCCATCGTCCTTGGTATGCTCGGCGATTCCAACAGCGTTTCCACCGATTCCTTTAGTGTGCTCGGCGATTCCTTTAGCGTGCTCGGCGATTCCTTTAGCGTGCTCGGCGACTTTGTCGCCGAGATCAACGCCGCCCTGTCTCGCCTGCACCCCTACAAGATTGGCAAGAAAGGCAACCTCCAAGAGTGGTTCTACGACTGGGAAGACGAAGACCCGCACCACCGACACCAGAGTCACCTCTTCGGCATCTATCCCGGCCATCGACTTGACGATGGCGTGAACACTAAGGCGGACATCCACAAGGCAGCCTCACGAACCCTCGAACTGAAGGGCGACCAAACCACCGGCTGGAGTACCGGATGGCGCGTCAACCTCTATGCTCGTCTGCACGATGCCAAGAACGCCTATCACATCTATCGCAAACTGCTCAGCTACGTCAGTCCTGACGGCTATCGCGGTCCCGATGCCCGCCGTGGAGGAGGCACCTACCCTAACCTGCTCGACGCCCACTCCCCGTTTCAGATCGACGGCAACTTCGGCGGTTGCGCTGGTGTCGTGGAGATGCTGATGCAGAGCGACTATTCCCTCAACGACCAAGGACAGCCTGTCGTCACCATCGAACTGCTGCCGGCATTGCCAGCCAACTGGAAAGACGGTTCCGTCAGCGGCCTGCGCGCCCGTGGCGGTTATACAGTCGACATCACCTGGCGCAACGGCTTGGTTACAGACTACAAGATACGTAGCTCCCATCCCTCCGGCCAGAGTGCAGCACCGCTCTCCCATCCCTCCACCGTCACCATACGCTATAACGGCAAGGAAGAAACCCTGGAGTAGCCAGAAATCACGGCACTTTCCTTCAGAAATCACCTAGAAAAGTTCAAGAAATCACGGCAACTTCTTGAGGAAATCACGGCAACTTCTTGAGGAAATCCTTAGGAAAACTGACGGAAAAGTACTGGATTTCTGCAACTTTTCTACATGATTTCTGACTGCTCCACCCCATGGAGATTTTCAATAATCTAATAAAATCACAAAACAACCTAACACCCTAACGTGCATTTTCTCAGAATCCCTTTGCACAAAGGAATTCTGGCGTGTCTGCCAGTCGGCTATCCCTAACGTTTACCCTAACGTCGCCCTAACGTCGCTCAAACCCTTTACATATCGGCATTTGCACCCTCTGACGTTAGGGTGTTAGGGTAAATTCTATATCTTCAATTCCAACGAGAAACGGTCACGGTCACAGCTGTGACCATGTGACCGCAAGAGTAAACCGTGTCAAGAAAACAAATCATAACAAACTGATATTCATTCAATTAATTATTGCTTAGTATTCTCCGCTCTGCCTTATTGGTCACATGGTCACAGCTGTGACCGTGACCATTCAATCATATTCAGGGTTTGAGGTGTACTGTATAGCACAATGAACAAATTTCCCAAGAATCTTTTGGTGTCTTAGGATTTTTTCGTATCTTTGCAGACAAGTAATGCCGATACGTCGTTAAAACGGCGCAGGCCTACGGGTCTGAATCCCTGAGTGCAGGGTGGCGGTATGACATTGAGGGTTAAACATTAGCGTTGGCTATTATTCAAAGTGTTCCGAAACTTGCAGGTAGAAAGAACTCATTACGATAATAATGGACGCGCTCACTGTATAGTGGGCGTTTTCCTGTTTCGTAGTGAAGGTTTCCTGCAAGTACCTGGAACACTGAACGGGGATTCGTCCACGTTTTGTGTCCATACGGCTGCTTGCAGGAATCAGTTTGTTTATTGGCTCGACGCATTATAAAACTATAATGCTACATGGCTAAATCGTTAATTGAGGAACTGCCCCGAATTGTGAACGAGGGCAGGCGTGAGGCTGCACAGATACTGGAGCGGCTAAGTAGTGGTACACAGATTGGTTTGCAGACCAATGAGTTGGTGTTGCCAAGTAAGGATGTAAGTGGACTGTTCAAAGGTAGTACACCTCAGATACCTAATGCCTTCAATATGGCTGGGGGAAATGGCGAATGGATGAACCGCCTCATCTATGGCGATAACCTTTTGGCTATGCAGGCTCTTCTTGCTGGAGATGCTCAGACGGGACTTCCCTCGCTTCGTGGTAAAGTTGACCTTATTTATATTGACCCTCCTTTTGACTCTAAAGCAGATTATCGCACAAAGATTTCCTTGCCAGGGACAGATATTCAACAAAAACCTACAGTCCTTGAGCAATTTGCATATGCAGACACATGGGAACAAGGAACAATATCGTATCTAAGAATGATATATCCTAGGTTATGTCTTATGAAAGAACTCCTTTCGGAAAAAGGAAGCATCTACGTTCATATTGATTGGCATATTTGTGCTTATGTAAAGGTTTTAATGGATGATATTTATGGGAAGGAGAATTTTGTAAATGAATTAATTTGGTGTTATCAAGAGCGGGAAATGTCAACTAGAAATTACAACAGAAAACATGATAACATATTGTTCTATTGCAAAAACAAACAGGCAGACATTTATACCTTCAATCCTTATGATATTACAGAGCCATATTCGGAAATAACTCTTAAAAAGTTCAAATATATAGACGAAAACGGTAAAAGGTATAGGCTTCGTGGTAAGAATGGTACAAACGACCCAAAAGAAGAAAATGAAAATACCTATCGTCAATATTTGGATGAAGGCACGGGGACATTACCAAGAGATTGGTTTAACCTCCCAATCTTAAACCAAGCTGCGAATGAACGCTTAGATTACCCCACTCAAAAACCAGAGAAACTTCTCGAACGTATCATTAAAGCTTCATCTAACAAAGGAGACCTCGTTTGCGACTTCTTTGGAGGCAGTGGAACAACAGCTGCTGTTGCAGAAAGAATAGGTAGAAGATGGATAACAACAGATATTGGTAAGCCTGCATCGTTAGTAATGCGTAAGCGTTTTATTGACCAAGAGGTGAAACCGTTCTTGTATCAGAGTATTGGCGACTATCAGAAGGAGGCTTTCAGGAACAACAAGCGGTATAAGCATGTTGGTGATTTGAGCCAAGTTGTGTTAGGGCTGTATGGTGCATTGCCCTTTACACCTGAGCAGACAAACGACAGGAACTTTGGATACATAAAAGGTACGCGAACATTGGTGATGGTAGATTCGCCTAACCGTTTGACAACAGCTGCGACTATTCGCAAAGCAGTAGAAGCAAAAGCCTCGTTGCTTGGTGGTGATTGGGAAAAGGTAGTAGTGCTGGGATGGAACTTCGCCTTTGACATTTCTCAGGCTATTCAGAAATATGAGTCATCGAAGGTAGAAGTGTTGGTGATTCCTCCAGACCTGTTGGATAAGTTGGCCAAGAAAGGCTACAAAAAACTGATAGACGACAGATCAGTGCGCTTCTCGTCATTGCAGTACTTGGTGGCAAAGCCTCTTGTTGTTACATCGGCTGGCGAAAATGATGAGATAGATGTTGAATTGGAGAACTACGTATTGCTCTCTCCTGACAATATTCCTTTGGACGACAAGGATAAGGAGAAACTGCAACAGGTGTTAGAGCGCGACCCGCTCAGTCTGATAGAATACTGGAGCATCGACCCTGACTACGATGGCGTAACCTTCCGCTCTACTTGGCAGGACTACCGTGAGAATATGGAGAACGACAACGACCCGCTTCATTGTGTCTATAAGACTCGTCTCAGAGTACCCCATAAGGCTCAGAGAAAAGTGTGCATCAAGGCGGTAGATGTGTTTGGATTTGAGAGTCAAGTGGTTGAGAGCGTATGAAGACAAACAATGTGAGTACTTCGCTTGAGTTGGCAAAGCGACTGAGCGAAACGGTAAATGAGGCATGGGAGAGCGGCGAACTGCTGGAACTGGTTACACCAACTACACAGGAGTTGCTGAAGTTTTGGTTCTCTGAGGAATATTGCTCGTTGAGGAATCGTAACTTCCATGCAGGACAGCGTCAGGCCATTCTGAATATCGTGTATCTGCATGAGGTGTTGAAAGCCAAAAACGTATTGGAGTATTACGAGCAATTGATGCCAGACATGATGGCATTGTCAGACTTGGCAACGCTGAATCAGCAGAAATACCAGATGCCCAAATATGCTGTCAAGATGGCAACAGGAACAGGTAAGACGTGGGTGATGCACGCTTTATTGATTTGGCAAATGCTCAACGCCAGACATGAGGACGTGAAGAGTGGAAGGTTTACAAAGAACTTCCTGTTGGTGGCACCTGGCCTTATTGTCTATGACCGCTTGCAGGATGCTTTCTGTGGACGACTGAAGGAAGGAACGGAAGAACGGGATATAGAGACCAATGACTTTTATATGAATCAGGATGTCTTTATTCCAGTACATTATCGTCAAGAGGTGTTTTCGTTCATTCAGAATAATGTTGTTACCAAAGAAGACGGCATAGGACGCAAGACTACTGGTGACGGACTAATAGCTTTGACGAACTGGCATCTGTTTGAGAATCAGATGGAGGATGAGGTAGAGGCTGAAGAGAATGATGTGCCTTCCATCATCAACAAGTTATTGCCTATCCGTCCTGGCAAGGCTGCTGGTAATGACTTGGGAATGTTGGACAGGAGATACCTGCGAGGTTCTGAGCTGGAGTATCTTGCCAGTCTTGATGATATCATGGTAATTAATGATGAGGCTCATCATATTCACGAACTGAAGCGCAATGGTGAGATAGAAGAGGTGGAATGGCAGAAAGGATTGAACGTCATAGCAGAGAACAAAGGAGAAAGATTCTTCCAGATTGACTTCTCTGCTACACCATACGACCAACGAGGGTCTGGTAAGAAGGTGCAGAAGGTTTACTTTCCTCATATCATTGTCGATTTTGACTTAGCCAAAGCTATGCGTAAGGGCTTGGTGAAAACGTTGTTACTGGATCGTCGTCAGGAATTGACAGAACTGGAGCACTTAGATTACAAAGCTGTTCGTGATGAACGGAATAAGGTGTGTGACCTGAGTGATGGTCAGCGACTGATGCTTCGTGCAGGATTAGCGAAACTGAAAAAGCTGGAGGATGAATTTACTGCTGTCGACGAAAAAAAGAATCCCAAGATGCTCGTCATCTGTGAGGACACTTCTGTTGCTCCTTTTGTTTCGCAATTGATGATGGAAGACGGATTGTCACAAGACGAAGTTGTAACCATAGATAGTAATGCCAAGGGCGAAGTGTCTGAAGAAGAATGGAAAAAGACCAAAGAAAAGCTGTTCAATATTGATAAATACAAGAGACCCAAAGTGATTATCTCTGTGCTAATGCTACGAGAGGGCTTCGATGTGAACAATATCTGCGTGATAGTTCCTTTACGTTCGTCTGAAGCACCCATATTGTTGGAACAGATAATTGGTAGAGGTCTGCGTCTGATGTGGAGAGAACCAGAATACCAGAGCATCAAGGAATTTGACCGCAAACGGGTATTACAGCTACACACTCAACCTTCGACATATATCGATATGCTCAGCATTATTGAGCATCCTGCCTTTATACAATTCTATGAAGAGCTGTTCGCACAAGGTTTGGCAGTAGAAGATACAGGTGAAGCAGGCGAAGGTGGTTCTACTGGCGATTTGATAAGAGTGGGACTTCGCGAAGATTACGAGCAGTTTGACTTTGAGTGGCCAATGATAGTGAGGGAGGCAGAGGAAGAATTAGAGGATGTAGAGATAGACATCAATAGTTTACGACCTTTCATAGCCTTCCCATTGGAGAAGCTACGGCAGTTCCTGGCACAAGATGGAGAGACATTCATTTCACAGGAAGCCATTAGTAAGACACAATTTGGACGCTACAAGGTAACAGCAAACCTGTTTTCGGCCACCAGCTATAATGAGTATTTGCAGAAGCTGCTCAGAACTATCACGTTGCGATTTGACAGAGTAACCTCACATCGTGAGATGCCTGTGCCTAACCTACAAATCAACGAGGCAAGAACGATTGCAGTTGTAGATAGGTATATTCGCACTCGATTGTTTGGCCAGCCTTTTAATCCTTTTAATGGAAGCGACTGGAAGATATTGTTGTCGAAGGATGCTATTGTTACGAAGCATATTATTGAAGAAATGGCTCGTGCTATCTTTAATATGCAGCAGAATATCATGACTACAGATGCTCAGGTTGTTCATACCAGTTTCTCGTCTGTATCAGAAATAAAGTTGAGAGAATCATTCTCAATGGAAGTACATAAATGCATTTATGAGCGACAGGGTTATCCTGCTCATGGAGGAGGATTGGAAAGGGCTTTTATCGATTTCCTTGACAAAGACGGTGAGGTGGAACGTTTCCTAAAGATTAGTGAAAACATGCATCCGTTTGCAGTCATCTATTATATGCGAAAGGATGGACTGATGGCAACCTATCATCCTGACTTCATCGTGGCAACAAATCAAAAGGTCTATTTGATAGAAACGAAAGGCAACGACAAACTCTTTGATAAGAATGTGCGACAGAAACAGACGGCTGCGGTAGAGTGGACTCGCAAGATTAATGAACTCAGGCCAGAAGAGCGAATGGGCCGTGAATGGGAATATGTACTCATTAGTGAGGACAACTTCTATGGCTTGTCGCATAACGGAGCAACGATAACTGATATATGTGATAGATGTAAAGTCTCGCTGTCAGCGGCAATGGGTGAATTGTTTGTATAACAGAAAAATAGAACTATATTTTTAATACAGGCCTCATAGTGGATAGTAGGTCAGATGGTAGGTTGGATGGTAGGTCTTTGGCAACAGGCCTACCATGCCTTAGCCCCAGTAAACAAAGGGCTTCCGAAGGATCATGGTAGGTTGTTAGGTCACTCTACGAAACGATGGCGTCAGGCAAATAAATGAATCGAAATTTGGAAATTAATAAAAAAGTTATTGTTTTTGCAGCGTTAAACTCAAAAAGATTCGATGAATGGAGATCATACTGAACGAATACCACAAGAAGGTGAACGCCGAAATGAGGAAGAGTATGGCATTTTGGAAAGAGCATCCGCTTTCGCGCGAGGAGTCCTTAAGGAGGTTGAGGCTCTTGCGGGAACAACGGCTTGCAAGTCTGTCCAACTGGTAAGACTTCGTCAGCGGCCTTCGCGCCCGTGGCGGTTATACGGTCGACATCACCTGGTGCAACGGCTTGGTTACAGACTACAAGATACGTAGCTCCCAGCCGCATGTTCGTTACTTCGAAATCCTCGTCAATAAACGATTAGTGGCAGCACACAGGTACCGCCACTTCCTATGAAATGAAGTAGGAGGAAAACCACTTCACTTTCCACCTACTCGATTGAACATAACAATACTATTGGCCTGTGCCGTCAGAGTAGATATAACTTATAATGTTATTCTTACTCTTTTGTCGGACGAGGCGTCCTTTCTCGTAAATATATTCCGTGTCCTCCTTGATGGGATTGTTCTTTGAGAGACTGGAGCACATCTGAGCAGGTTCATCAAAGAGCTTTGTAAATAATGGCATGTCAGAGTAAGGTGAAGGATAGTTGTCGTAAGCCACCTCTACCGTCACATCACTCTCCGTTGGTTCAATGAAATGCTTAGTAAATTTTACGATATTTCCATTCTCCCAGGTCAGGTCATAGCGACGTTTGGCGATAGTCCCATAGCTGGTTTTCTGAATGATTTCTAACTGTTGGAAAAGTCCGTCGTTGGTAGATGAAGTGACTTTCACGAGAGTTGTCTCCGATGACTCTGACTTCGCTAAACCTCCCGTCAGTCGTCCGTTTTCATCATAGTTATAGGTGTAAGTGGTCGAGGCTGAGCCTCCAACGACTTTCTTCTCAATACACCTTTGCTTTTCGTCATAGGTGTAATATTCGTCCAATATCGTTGTTTTCGTTATAGACTCAAGCGTATTTATCATTTCTAACTGTTTTTGTCTGAGCAGCCCATTCTTCCAGATATAGCTTTCTGTGACTTCCGCCTGTAGTTGGTCTGTTCCTAACTTATACATTTTATAATTGACCTTACTCAGGAATACCCGGTCGGGGTCTACTGCTGGGGTCTCGACGTCATCGCTGGAACAAGCGGAGAATGTCATGAGGCTGCTAATAAGGGCGGCTGCCAACAACCAAAAATATTTCTTTTTCATCTTTCTGTTAATTGTCATATCTGTATGTGCAAATCTTATTTTCGTAAGTTTTCCACCATTTCTTACAATTTTCGTTATTTACTTTCCATGTCCCATCTTAAAACAGTTACAAACATTATGAAGCAGAAATGGAGCTACAAGTCTATGCCGATGGTTTTCAGGGCGCTGTGGGCCAGACGTTTGTGGACAAGCCCCAGGTCGGCAAAGTGCATCACGCTTTGTAGGGCGGCCTTGCGCACCGACATGAAAGAACCTTGCAGGGCTGAAAGAGCCTGGTCCAGAAACTCATTGATGCCGCGCTCGTTGGGTTCCTGACCATTCATAAACAGCCGCGACAGTACGTGGAAGCCGCACAGCTGGTAGTATTCTTTGTCGGAGGCTATCCATTGGTAGGCTTTCTCCGGCGCGTAGGGCAAGTGCTGCCAGAGGTTGAAGGCGGCCTGCTCGGCAATCTCCTGTTCCTCGACCTGCTCCATCCAGATGTCGCAAACCTCGGGCAGCATCTCTTCTGGCGGCATCAGCATCGTGGCCAGGATCTTACACTCGCGTACATTTTCTTTCCAAAGGGCAATGGCGAGGGGATATAAGTTCTTGGCTTTCGGCTCCGGACTCTTGGCTTTCAGCTCGTCGGCCATAGCCCGTAGCCTGGGGAGCGTGGCACCCCAGTTGAGATGATAGTCCAATCCCTTGTCGCGCATCGACTTTGCCACCGCCCCATCCATCATCTGGCGGAACGACTGCTTAATCTCCTTCACCTGTTCCCTAACCTCTTCCATCTTACATCGTCCCATATTCTTGTCCATAGCGTAACATCTGGTGGGCATAGCTCTCAGAGTAGTTGACCTGGATGTCGCAGATGGCTCCGTCTGCATCATAGACTGGCAACAGCCACGGATTGATGAAGCCTTTGTAGGGTGCCAGATTCAGTTTTTGATAACGTGCCAAGACCTCCTCATGCAGTACGGGATCGACCTTTACGGCATAGCGTTCCACCAAATGGCGGGCAGCCTCGTAGTCGCCCTCGCTCTTGATGCGCTGGATTTCCGCCAACAGCTTTGCAAAGAGTTGGCGCAAGGCCTCGTAGTCGTTGATGCGGACATAGGTTTTCCCCTTGCGACGCTCCAACTGAATAGCATCGCCCTGCTCGTAGCACCAATGGGCAATGAGGGCCCGGTTTCGCATGTGGGCCTCTTCTATCTGGTTGCCTGGCTGGATGCGGATAAGCTGCGTCATCAGACCGTTCATGATATAGCTGTAATACTGTGCCTTGTAAGCCTCGCCATCGGGTAACAGTCCGAGGTCGATAAGTTTCTGGTCGGCTATATAATATAGTCCGAAGAGGTCGGCACGCGCCTCCTCGATGGTGTTGCCGTAAGCCTTCAAAGCGTCGGGGTCAGTACCTGGCAACAGCTGTCCGCTACCATGACCAAGACATTCGTGCAAGTCGGTATGAAGATCGTCACAGGCATCACCGTATCTTTCTATCAGAGAGAGCGTTTCCTTGTCAACGACAAACTCTTCCTTGAAGCCGCTTCCGTGGGCGGCCTTGTTATAAGCATCAGTAATATTCGAGATGGTAATACTCTTCGAACCATGCTCGGCACGTATCCAGTCGGCGTTGGGCAGGTTGATGCCGATAGCCGTCGATGGGTACTCGTCGCCACCTAACATCGCCGCACAGATGGCATTGGCCGTGACCCCCTTCACTAACGGCTTACGGAACCTTGGATCAACGGGCGAATGGTCTTCGAACCATTGGGCATTACGGCTGATGGTCTGGGTGCGCTTGGTGGCCTCCAGGTCCTTATACTCCACGATGCCCTCCCACGAACCTTTCAGTCCGAGGGGGTCGCCATAGACCTCGATGAATCCGTTGACAAAGTCTATCCTACCCTCGTGCTCCCCTACCCACTCGATGCAGTAGTCGTTGAACACCTGCAGGTCGCCAGTCTCATAGTATTTCACCAACAGTTCGATGACTCGGCGCTGGTGCTCGTTCTCGGCCACCGTCATCGCCTTCTCTAACCAATAGACGATGTGGCGGATAGCGTTGGCGTAACGTCCTTTGGCCGACCATACTTCCTCCTGAACCTTTCCGTCGCGCTTGACCAGTGTCGAGTTTAGACCATACGACAGCGGCGTGGGGTTCTGGCTGTCGCTGGCCTTTTGCGAGGCATAAAAGTCTTCTGCCTCCTGCTGCGTCACACCGTCGTAGAAGTTGCAGGCCGAGGTCGTCACGAGGTCGGCGCCGTCCTCCTTGTTGACGCGCTTGGGCATCACTTCAGGATCGAAGATAATCGGGAAGAGCTCGTCGCACAGTTGACTGACCGTCTCACCAGAGCGCAACGGCAACCGACAGGCATCAACCTGGAAGAGGACGCCTCGCAGGTAGTCCTCGCTGAACTCCGGCTTGAACTTCTCGCAACCATAATGGTGGTAGATGCCGTTGGAAAACCAAACGCGCTTCAGGTACACTTCCAACGCCTGGAAGTCGGGCGTCTGGTGGTCCACGGTCAGGTCGGTATAGACGGCCTCCAGCATCTTGCGAATGCGGAGGTTGTATTTGCCGAACTGGTCGAAGGTGATGTCACGTCCATAAAGAGTGGCCTCCGACAGATAATATAATAAGGTCTTCTGAGACAAAGATAATTGCTCAAACCCGTTCAAGCGGTATCTGAGCAATTGTAGATCAGCGAAACGCTCTCCGACATAGTCAAACTGTTTCGCGGTTTCGGTCTGATACTTCATTTTACAATTTTCTTTGCGGCCTTCTTCACCTTCTCCGCCGGATGATGCTCTAAGTGCTGCATACGGTATTCACGGGGTGTCATCCGCATAATCTTGAAAAACGAGGCATAGAACGACTGTCTGTTGGCAAATCCCACCATGTCGCTGACCTCCTCCATCCTCAGGTCTTGATACCTGCGGTCTACCAGGATAGCCATGGCCTCCTCAATACGGAACTTGTTGACGAACGAAGTGTAGTTCATGTGAAAACGTACATTCACCACAGCAGAGACATAGCGCGTGTTGGTTCCTAAGTCTTCGGCTAGTTTCTTGGCTGAGTAATTCTTGTCTTTGTACTTTTTCTCCATGACGATGATGCGCAGAATCTTCTCCTTCATCTCGTCCATCAACTTAGGGCTCACGAGACTACGGTAAGTAGCCTCTTTCTCTTTCTTCTCTACGATATTATACTTTGTCATGACCCTAATATTGTTGTAGATTAATATTTCATCTGCAAATATAGTAAATATTTTCCACATAAAGTACAATAAATATCAAAAAAAATGCTAAATCGGACAAAAAAGGTTATTTGTCTGCTTATTTTTGTTATTTTACCGTATCATAATTGCTTTAGAGCTATGTCTCTGGCACTCCGCAAGTATGAGGTGCGCAACTCCATAGCCTTAGCCCACTCGGCAGAGAAGAACTGGCTGACGTCCAAGTCTATCTTCCACTTGCCATTCGACTCCAACCGGTCTATCATGGTGCCCAACGTCATGTTCTGCAAGTCTTCAGCAGGCATGAAACGGCTCTCCTCGCCTTTCTCGTCGCTGGTAATCTCAATAAGCATCCGAGCTTCAATCAGTTCGTACACCAGATCGTTGACAAAACGGATGGGAACCTGCGTCACTTCGCGCAACTCCAGGGCGGTATAGGGCTTGCCGCCCTCGGCAAAACGCCGACAGATGCGGCTCATCAGCAAAGCTGACAACATGATGTGGTAGCGATGGCTCACCTCGCTCGTATTGGCGTCATAGTCATAATAGTTCAGGTTCTGGTTGGTATAGCACAGCTCTGCGCCGAACAGACAGATGGTCCACGAGATCTGTACCCAGAGCATGAACAGCGGCAAAGCGGCAAACGAGCCGTAAATGGCGTTATAGCTTGAAAGGAACAACTGCGAATGGATATAGACGATCTGCAATCCCTGCATGGCGATACCCGCCAGGATGCCCGGCACAATGGCACAATGTGGTTTGACATGTGTGTTGGGCATAAAGATGTAGAGTCCGATAAACATAGCCGACATCAGCACATATGGCAACAGGTCTATCAACCTTCGTACCGCAACACCCAGCATCTGGTAGTCCGTCATCGAGTCTGCTGCGGTGGTGATAAAGATGGAGAGACCGGAAGTTATCACTATGAATATCGGGAAGACAAAGAAAACCGCCAGATAGTCGGTGAAGGTGCGAAACACGGAGCGCGACCGCTTCACCTGCCATATCTCGTTGAACGTCTCCTCGACGTTGCTCACCAGCATCAGTACCGTATAGAGCATAAACACCAGACCGATGCCGAGGAAGATGCCGCTCTTGGTATGAATCAGGTAGCTGTTCACGAAGCCAATAATGACGTCGGCTGCCTGAGGCTGCGACTCCAAGGCATTTCGAAACCACACCTCTATATATTTATTATAGCCAAAGCCACGAGCTATGGCAAACACCACAGCCAGGATGGGAACGATGGCCAGCAACGTGGAGTAAGTCAGAGCCGCAGCTCGCGTCATGACCCTTTTAGCCGTAAAGAAGCGTACGGCCAGTACCACCTTCTTCACCACCTCAATCAGCAAGAACCTCAGCGGCGACACGTCACCCTTGGAAATCCGCCAGATATCCTTCGTGAAAAAATCGATTATTCCCTTCAACTCTTAATTCTTCATTCTTAATTCATAATTGCCGCAGGCAATAACTCAAAATTCTTAACTCTTAATTCTTAATTGCCACAGGCAATAACTCTTAATTCTTAACTCTTAATTCAAAATTAAAAGAAAGCAGCGCCCCTGTAAGCCGGGTTCTGTACTCCTCTTGACGAGGAGCGTCTGTCATTTATCTACTCCGTCAGTTACCTGACGGCTCAAGCATTCTACCCTCCGTCGTAGTCAGAAGACTTCGGGCGGACAACCCTCAGACAACGGTATACGCGAACTTGCAGCCTCCAGACGGAACAGCCCGCCGATCACCCGGCGGCTGGTGGTCTCTTACACCACCTTCTCACCCTTACCACTCAATTTGAAAAGAGTGGCGGTCATTCTCTTCTTCCGGCTCCAGCCGTCACCGACTGCTGGCACTTTCACCAGTGGAGCGTCCTATGCTGCCCGGACTTTCCTCTCGTGCCCTATAGGACACCAGCGACAGACCGTGACACTGCTTTCAGCTTGCAAAGTTACGAATAATTGAGAGAAACACAAAATATCCATTGAAAAATTATGCATTAGTTTTTTTTAACGCTCCGAGAAATCATAAAGTTCAAAGTTCAAAGCTCAAAGTTCAAAGAAAAGCAGTACCTTTGCAGCCCAGAATGCATTCAACCACAAAAGACATAATTAATATGGAGAAGAAATTGAAGAAGGTGCTCGTGCTTGGCTCGGGTGCCTTGAAAATCGGTCAGGCCGGTGAGTTCGACTATTCTGGTTCGCAGGCCCTGAAGGCTTTACGCGAGGAGGGCATCTCGTCCGTGCTGGTAAATCCCAACATCGCTACCATCCAGACTTCGGAGGGTATTGCCGATAAGGTGTACTTCCAGCCGGTAACGACACACTTTGTGACGGAGATCATCAAGAAGGAGCGCCCCGACGGCATCCTGTTAGCCTTCGGCGGACAGACAGCGCTTAACTGCGGTACTGAGCTTTACCAGACGGGTGTACTGAAGGAGTATGGCGTTCAGGTATTAGGTACCAGCGTCGAGGCCATCATGAACACCGAGGACCGCGACCTCTTTGTCAAGAAGTTGGACGAGATTCAGCTGAAGACCCCCGTTAGCCACGCCGTGGAAAACATGGACGACGCCCTAAAGGCCGCCCATGAGATTGGCTTCCCCATCATGATACGTTCAGCCTACGCACTGGGCGGTCTGGGTTCGGGCATCTGTCCCGACGAGCAGGCCTTCCGCGAATTGGCTGAGAGTGCCTTCACTTTTGCGCCACAGATTCTCGTCGAGGAGTCGCTGAAGGGCTGGAAGGAGATAGAATTTGAGACTATTCGCGACAAGAACGATCATTGCTTCACCGTTGCCTCGATGGAGAACTTTGATCCCCTTGGTATCCATACCGGCGAAAGTATCGTCGTCGCTCCAACCTGTTCGCTCACCGACGAGCAGGTGAAAATGCTGCAGGACATCACTATCCGCTGCGTTCGCCATCTGAACATCGTCGGCGAGTGCAACATCCAGTTTGCCTTCAACGCTGAGACTAATGACTATCGCATTATCGAGATTAATGCTCGCTTGAGCCGTTCGAGTGCATTAGCCTCAAAGGCAACGGGTTATCCACTTGCTTTCGTCGCTGCCAAGATAGCCCTGGGCTATACTCTCGACCAGATTGGTGAGATGGGCACCACGTCGTCGGCCTACGTCGCTCCGAGCCTCGACTACATGATTTGTAAGATTCCTCGCTGGGACCTTACGAAGTTTGCCGGTGTCAGCCGTCAGATTGGCTCCAGCATGAAGTCCGTAGGCGAGATTATGTCCATCGGACGCTCCTTTGAGGAGATGATTCAGAAGGGTCTTCGCATGATTGGTCAGGGCATGCACGGCTTCGTGGGCAACGACCACACACGCTTCGACGACCTCGATGACGCTTTGGCCAACCCCACCGACCTCCGCATCTTTGCCATTGCCCAGGCTTTGGAAGAGGGGTATAGCGTCGAGCGCATCGAACAGCTCACCAAGATTGACGTCTGGTTCTTGGAGCGTCTGAAGCACATCGTCGATCTGAAGCACGAACTGCTGAAATACAACAAGCTGGAAGACCTGCCCACCTCTTTATTATTAGAGGTCAAGCAATGCGGATTCTCCGACTTCCAGATAGCCCGCTTCGTGCTGAAGCCACAGGGCGGCAACATGGAGAAAGAAAACCTTGCCGTACGCCAGTATCGCAAGCAGCTGGGCATCCTGCCTTCGGTAAAGCGCATCCCGACGGTAGCCAGCGAACACCCAGAACTGACCAACTACCTCTATTTCACCTACACCCACACGCCGGCCTTTGCACAGCCCGACGGCAAGCCCTACACTGCCGCTCACGACATTTCTTATTATAAGAACGAGAAGTCGGTCATCGTCCTCGGTTCTGGTGCCTATCGTATCGGTTCCAGCGTCGAATTTGACTGGTGTTCCGTCAATGCCATCAATACAGCTCGCAAGCTGGGCTACAAGAGCATCATGATTAACTACAACCCCGAGACCGTCTCGACCGACTACGATATGTGCGACCGCCTCTACTTCGACGAACTCTCGCTGGAGCGTGTCCTCGACGTCATCGACCTCGAACAGCCCCGCGGCGTCATCGTCTCGGTGGGTGGACAGATTCCCAACAACCTCGCCATGAAGCTCTATCGTCAGGGCGTCCCCGTCTTAGGCACCAGTCCCGTTAACATCGACCGTGCCGAAAATCGTGATAAGTTCTCGGCCATGCTCGACAAACTGGGCATCGACCAGCCCGCATGGCGTGCGCTGACATCGTTCGACGATATCAAAGAGTTCGTTTCCGAGGTGGGTTACCCTGTGCTGGTGCGTCCCTCCTATGTACTCTCCGGCGCTGCCATGAACGTCTGCTACGACGACGAGGAACTGCATCGCTTCCTCAACATGGCTACCGAGGTGTCGAAGGAGTTCCCCGTGGTGGTCTCTCAGTTCATGCAGGAGACCAAGGAGATAGAGTTCGACGCCGTTGCCGACAAGGGCGAAGTGGTGGAATACGCTATCTCTGAGCATGTTGAGTATGCCGGTGTCCACTCTGGTGACGCCACCATGCTCTTCCCCGCACAGCACATCTATTTCTCTACTGTCCGACAGATTAAGAAGATTGCCCGCAAGATAGCCGCCGAGCTGAACATCAGCGGACCGTTCAACATCCAGTTCCTGGCAAAGAACCGCGAGGTGAAGGTCATCGAGTGCAACCTTCGCGCCAGCCGATCTTTCCCCTTCGTCTCGAAGATACTGAAGCGCAACTTCATCGAGACCGCCACGAAGATTATGCTCGACGCCCCCTACTCTCGCCCAGACCGTTCGGAGTTCGACATCGACCGCATCGGCGTCAAGGCCAGCCAGTTCTCGTTTGCCCGTCTGCAGAATGCCGACCCCGTGTTGGGTGTCGATATGAGTTCTACCGGCGAGGTGGGCTGTTTAGGCGATGACCTCAACGAGGCCCTGCTCAATGCCCTCATCGCTACGGGCTACCGTCTGCCCCAGACCGGAGCCAGCATCCTTATCTCTTCCGGCGGTGCCAAAGGCAAGGTCAGCCTACTTGAACCCGCTCAACAGCTTGTCAAGAAGGGCTACAAGGTCTATGCCACAGGCGGTACGGCCAAGTTCTTCAACGACAACGGCGTCGAGGCAACGCCAGTAGCATGGCCTGATGAGGAAGGCGACAACAACGTGATGGACATGATTGCCCAGCACCAGTTCTCACTCATTGTCAACGTACCCAAGAACCACACCAAGCGCGAACTGACCAATGGCTACCGCATCCGTCGCGGCGCCATCGACCACAACATCCCGCTGATGACCAATGTTCGTCTGGCCAAGGCCTATATCGAGGCTTTCACCGCCCTCAAGGAGGACGACATCAAGATTAAGTCGTGGCAGGAGTACAACGCATAAACGTTACAGCTAAAAAATCCTGGGATTCTTTTGGAGTCCCAGGATTTTTTTGTCATGCAAACTATCGCATTATTATACGACTTTATTTTGCATTCAACACTTCTTTCCAGCGTTCGTATGCTGCGAGGTATTCGCCGCGATGAGCTGCATCAGGCTCTATTACCTCCAACTTGTCGAGCGTTGCAAAAGCCTCGTCAGCATTGGCATAGATGCCTGCGCCGATACCAGCACCCTTTGCGGCACCTACCGAACCGTCGGTGTCATAAAGTTCGATGGTGGCTCCGCTGACGCCTGCCAGCGTGTTGCGGAAGAGCGGCGACAAGAACATGTTGGCCTTGCCAGCATGAATCTTCTGGATGTTCATTCCCATCTGCTGCATAATCTCCATACCATAGCAGAACGAGAAGACGATGCCCTCCTGGGCAGCACGAACCAAATGAGCCTTAGAATGCTTGTTAAAGTTCAAGCCATTGATAGAGCATCCAATCTCCTTATTCTCCAAAACGCGCTCTGCACCATTACCGAAAGGAATCACCGTAACGCCCTCACTACCAATGGGTACTGATGCTGCCAAGTCATTCATCTCGGCGTAGCCAATCTCAGGTGTAATGTTGCGATGAGTCCAAGCGTTCAGGATGCCAGTTCCGTTGATGCAAAGCAATACACCTAAGCGAGTCTGGTCAGCAGTATGGTTGACATGTGCGAAAGTGTTAACGCGAGAACGCGGATCGTAGTTGACATCACCTAACACACCATAGACCACTCCGCTGGTACCTGCCGTAGCGGCAATCTCACCAGGATTGAGAACGTTGAGCGAGAGGGCATTGTTAGGCTGGTCGCCACCACGATAGGTGATGGGCGTGCCTGCCTTCAGGCCCAGTTCGGCAGCTGCCTCGGCAGAAACAGAACTCTGACAACTGAATGTGGGAACGATATCAGGAATCAGCGATGTGTCGAAACCATAATACTTCATGAGGAAATCAGCCACCTGGTTCTTCTTGAAGTCCCAGAACATGCCCTCACTCAAGCCGCTGACTGTCGTATTTGCCACACCTGAAAGGCGCATGGCGATATAGTCGCCAGGAAGCATAATCTTGTAAATCTTCTCATAAATCTCAGGCTCGTTCTCCTTGACCCACGCCAGTTTGGCTGCGGTAAAGTTGCCTGGAGAGTTGAGCAGGTGGGGCAGACACTGGTCGGCACCCAGTTCGCGGAAAGCTTTCTCGCCATACGGTACAGCACGCGAGTCACACCAAATAATAGCTGGGCGCAAAGCCTGGAGGTTCTTGTCAACACAAACCAGACCATGCATCTGATAACTGATACCGATAGCCTTGATATCATCGGCGGTAGCACCGGCATCGGCCATAATCTTCTTGAGGCTACGTTTAGCGTTATCCCACCACATTTGGGGATCCTGCTCAGCCCAGCCTGCCTTAACAGCCGTGATTGGTGCCTCTTTCTCGGGGAAAAAGGCCGATGCAACACATTTACCACTATCTGCATTCACTAACGATGCCTTGACAGAAGAACTGCCGACATCGAATCCTAACAAATACTTGTTTGCCATAATTTTGTAGTTTCGAATAATAATGTAAGTTAGCTTTTTCAGCACAAAATTCTTTAAAAATTTTTTAAAAACCAACTTTTTTGCCTTTTTTCATCATTTTTTTATCATTATTTGACTACAATTAAAAATATTTTTTTACCTTTGCACGTTAGAAACGCAATTGCGAGCTTTATAAAGTACTTTCATATATGAAAAAGAAAATTTTAATTCTTGACGACAAAGAGACCATCGCAAAGGTGCTCTCTATCTATTTGATGAGTGATTACGACGTGCAGTGGCTGCCCGACGGACTTCAGGGCGTCAAGTGGTTACAGGCCGGTAACACACCCGACCTCATTATCTCCGACATCCGCATGCCAGGCATGCGCGGTGACGATTTCCTGGAGTGGATTAAGCAAAACGAGCTGTTCCGTCACATCCCCGTCATCATGCTTTCCAGCGAGGACTCCACCAGCGAACGCATCCGTTTGCTGGAAATCGGCGCCGTTGACTATATAGTCAAGCCTTTCAACCCGATGGAGTTGAAGATACGTGTTAAGAAGATTCTACCCAACTAATCCGCTTTCACCTTATTATATATATGATAGGTGTCGTATATTTAGGCAACAATCCCAAGACCCAGGAACGTCTGAAGTACATTCCTGGGCAGTTGGTGCGTATGACCAGCACCTACAAGGACGCTGCCCAGATATGTACGCCGCACGTGGCTAACGAGCATTTCATCGTTTTCTTCGAGCGGAACGTACGTACAGAAGATATTACGGCCATCACCTATCTGCATAAGAAGTGCCGCAACGTCTATATCATCCTCATTACCGACAAGATGTCTGACGAGGAACGTGATATTTACATGAAGTGCGGTATCAACGACACTATCGTTGCAGAGGCATCAGTCACGGAGCTGAACAAGAAAATACAATTTATCTCAGACCGCGAGAGCATTTTGTTCGACAGCGAACGGCCAAAATACAGAATCCTGAAGTTCAAGATTCCTGTGTGGAAGCGCCTTTTCGATATTTTCTTCTCTGGACTGGCTATCATCGTTTTATCACCGATATTCATTATCACCGCCATTGCCATCAAACTGGAAAGTAAGGGACCGGTGCTATTCAAGTCGAAGCGCGTCGGTACAAACTACACCATTTTCGACTTCCTAAAGTTCCGCAGCATGTACATCGATGCAGAGAACCGTCTGAAAGAACTCAGCAAGGACCATAACCAGTATGCCGAGCGCTCAGAGGAAGAAGAGTTGAAGACGGTAACGGCGCCACTTGGCGAACAGGCCGAACAGGACATGATAGACATGGGCATGGAGTCGATGATGATGATTGGTGACGAGGAAATCATGCTTGTCGGTGACGATTTCGTCATGGCCGAGAGCGACTTCAGCAAGAAAAAGGAAGAAGACATCAACAATGCCTTCGTCAAAATTGAGAACGACCCCCGTATCACTTGCGTCGGTAGGTTCATTCGCAAATACAGCATTGATGAGCTGCCTCAGCTCTTCAATATTCTCAAGGGTGACATGTCCATCGTGGGCAACCGTCCCCTTCCCCTCTATGAAGCTGAAAAGCTTACTGTTGACAGCAGCATCGACCGCTTTATGGCTCCTGCCGGACTCACAGGACTCTGGCAAGTCGAGGAACGCGGCAAGGGTGGTGCCATGTCAGCAGAAGAGCGTAAACAGCTAGATATCACTTATGGACAGACCTATAACTTCATGCTTGACATGAAGATTATTCTTAGGACCCTCACAGCATTTATACAGAAAGAAAACGTGTAATCAATACTCAACCATCAGACAATGAATAAATTAAAGCGTACCATCCTTGTTGTTTCAGCAGCGGCATTATTTGCTCCTGCTTTTGCGCAATTCAACGACAGTGGTATCAGCGCTGGATTCTTTGACTCCAGCGAACAAAGTACCATCAATTTCTCAAACTTCCACCTGCCTCCGTTAGCAGTACTCTATGAGAACGCCAAGCAGAATCCGCGAATTCTGAAACTAGAGAAAGCCCAGGAACTCGCAAAAGCAGAAGTGGCCAAGCAGAAACGCCACATTTTCTCCTACGTGACAGGACATGCCAGCTACAGCTATGGTAAGACCGACATGTGGGGACAGAACTCCAGTACTTATAGTCCAATTCTACAGCAGTTCCAAGGCAGCGAGCAGAGCTACTGGAACGTAGGTGTCAACGTTGCCGTACCTTTGGAAGACATCCTTGACTTGGCAGGATCTGTCAAGCGTAAGCGCTTGGAGGTCGATCAGGCCATGTACGACAAAGACAAGGAGTTTGAAGAACTCAAAAAGGAAATTGGATCTCTGTTCGTGAAGATTACCAACTCTTTGATTCTGCTGAAAACCGCCGGTGAGAGTGCTGCCATCTATCAGGGGGCAGGCGCCTTGAATCAGGAAGACTTCCATCAAGGAAACATGAGCATTGAAGATTTTGCTTGGACAAAGCAACATGAGTTGGGAGTTGTCCAGACATACCAAAACCTACAAACCGCCATTACTACTGACATCATTACTTTAGAAATTCTTTCTCACACGCCAATCTTGACTAATACCACTACGGAAGTCACTTTGGAAGAAAAATCAGACAAGACGGAGAAGCAGATCAAAAAAGAGAATAAGGCTGTAGAGAAGAGAATCCGCAAAACTGCAGCTGCTGAAGATAAAAAGTTCCTGAAGATGGAACAGGCTGAGCGCAAAGCTCAGGAAAAGGCTGCTAAGGAGACAGCAAAGTTAGAAAAGAAGAATAAATAATAACCAAACAACAGATTTTTATTATGGATTTATTCAGATACATAGTCCGCTTTTTATACAAAATACGTTGGTATTTGGTCATTCTGCCGTTGATAGCACTCATCGTTGCGTGGTTCATGACCCGCCACATGGAACGACTCTATGACACTAACACGACCATCTACACGGGTATGATTACCGGTTATAACCTTGAAGGTGGTACTGGTGCTGCAGGAGGTAATTCACAGACTAACATCACCAACCTGATGCTGATTATCACTACTGACAACACCATCCATGAAGTATCGTTACGATTGTTTGGACGTTGTATGATGTACGGTAATGTCAACAAGGACAACAACTACATTTCTGCCGAGCACTTCAGACAATTGAGCGCGTCAGTACCTGCAGATGTCAAGGCTCTCATCAACCACAACAGCGAGGCGCAGACATACGCTAATCTGAAAGCCTACGAGAAGCCGTCACAAGATAACTTCCTGTTTGGGCTATTGAACTACCATCCCTATTTCGGCATCAACAACATCACTGCCAAACTAAAGGTTCTTCAGTTGGAAAAGAGTGATATTATTGATATTGCTTATTCTTCAAACGACGCCGGTATTGCATATAACACTTTGGATATTCTTAACGAGGTTTTTGCACGCCAGTACCAGCAAATCCGCTTCGGTGAGACGGGCACTGTTATCAAGTTCTTTGAAAGAGAGGTTGCAAAGCTCTATCGTGCACTCTCTAATGCCGAAGATGATCTGATTCGCTATAACATCTCTAAGAAAATTATCAATTATGAAGAACAAACCAAGCAATTGACTGGATTAGAGGCTCAACAGCAGAACTTCCGCAACGACCAGTTGATGAACTATACTACTGCTAAGGCTTTGCTCGACTATTTGGAACGCCAGTTAGGCAACCGTGCTCAGATAATACGCTCCAATCAGGAATTCACCAACCGCGTACGTGACATTTCCCGCCTTCAATCCCGCATTTCTAACTTGCGACTGATGAGTAGTGAGGGCGGTGGCATGGATAGTGAGTCACAGGAAGAGTTAGCTAAAGCTCAGCGAGAACTCCAAACTGCTGAAAGTCGTGTAACAGATCTTACTAAGGATATTGAAGCGTCTACCTATAGCACAGAAACGGGTGTTAAGGCTAATGACATGTTGACTCGCTGGTTAGAGCAGTTGTTGTTGTTGGAAAAAACCAAAGCGGAAATGACAGCAACGGATATCATGAAAAATAATCTGGACAGACAATACTTGTTCTATGCGCCTATTGGAGCCACGTTGGACCGTAAAGCACGTCATATTGGTTTTATCGAAGGCAATTATATGGAAATGTTAAGAGCTTTAAATTCAGCCCGTATGCGCCAGCGTAACCTTCAGATGTCAACAGCAACACTGCGTACGCTGAATCCACCCATGTTCCCGCTGAATGCTCAGCCGACCAACCGCATCATGATTCTTTTGGGTGCCTTCATGTTGACGTTTATGCTTACCGCCCTATGGTTCTTCCTTGTTGAGCTACTTGACCGCACTTTGCGTGACCGCATGCGTTCCGAGCGTATCACCAAGATTCCCGTCATGGGCTGCTATCCTAAGGAGAGCAACTTGCGCTACCGTCGCTTTAATAAGACCGTTGCTGATATGGCTTTGAAACAATTAAGCAAGGCTCTGCTCCCCCACTTCAAGGAAGGCCAGCAGAATGTTCTTAACCTTATTTCCACAGACTCCAGCAACGGTAAGAGTTATTTGGCTCAGGAACTGGAGAACTACTGGATTTCCATAGGTCTACAGGTGCGTCGCCTCACCTACGATGAGGACTTCTTGGCAGAAGATAGCCGCTTTATTCTCGCTAAAGGCATTAAGGATCTCTGTCCTGACATTCTGCCCGATGAGATTGCCATCATCGAATACCCGAACCTGAACGACAACTCCATTTCACCTGCACTATTAAACATGGGTACTGTCAACTTGATGGTGACCCGTGCAAACCGCACTTGGAAGGACGTTGACCAGAAGGCACTCAAGGAAGTCACAGCCCTGTTGGACGAAGAGCATAAAGACTCGTTGTTCATGTATCTGACGGAAGCCAGCCGCTATGCTGTCGAAGAATTTGTTGGCCAGTTGCCGCCTTACACGAGATTCAACAATTTCGTCTATCGCATGTCACAGTTAGGCTTAACAGCAGTAGAAAACGAACACGCTAAGTAAATGGCATCAACGGCGTTTAAAACATACGCACAAGAAAACGGAGGAAGAGTAGTTTTGCTCTTTCTCCTGTTCTTGCTTGCCATATATGAATTTATAACAGCTGGATTCAGTGCATTCGCTATCATTTGCCTTATTCCATTACTTATTTTAGGAGTTGTTGTTTCCTTCCGCTATCGGATGTTCCTTTTTTGGTTTTTATTTGCCATTAATTACACTGTTATGATGAAGGACTTCCCATCTATTGGCATACCAATTTCCATGTTCAATGAGATGCTTGAAATTTTGCTTCTTGTTATTGCCATTATCTGTATTGAAGGCTATCCATTCGAGCGAATTGGTAATGTCATGTTTTTTTCAATAGCGGCATGGTGTGTATTCTGTACATTAGAAGTATTAAACGACACTTGTAATTTAGGTATTAATGTTGGAGCGTGGTATCAAGGTGTACGCATGATGGCATACCAATTAATTTATGTATTTTTGGTTTTTACCTTATATATCACTAATCCAAAGATTCTTACTCGTTACCTATATGTATGGGGAGCTTTTGCCTTGTTCGCCGTTTTTTGGATTTGGAAACAAAAAAACATCGGTTTTACATCGGCTGAGGAACGTTGGATACATGGACCTGGTTATACGACCCATATCATTCAAGGCGGTACGCTTATACGTTATTTCTCTATTTATAGTGATGCTGCTAACTATGGTGTAGGAATAGCATCAACGGCTGTCGCATTTATTATTTTTGGAATTACGAGCAAATTAAAACGCCTTCGCTACTTCTTTCTTATTGTTGGCATAGCATGTGTATGGGGGATGTTCCCTTCTGGCACTCGTACCGGTATTATTTGCCTTGGTGCGGGTTTTGCCTTCTACCTCCTTCTGTCAAAATCTATCAGGATAATTATTCCTTTCTCCATTTTCTTTGGAGTTGCTTTTTTCATATTGGCCTTTACAAATATTGGTAACGGGAACTCCCAAATACGTCGTATGCGTTCTGCCTTTGACAAGAATGACGCTTCTACCAATGTCCGCAAGATAAACCAAGAGACGATGAAAAAATACATGAGGGAGGCTCCATGGGGAATTGGGCTTGGAATGTATGGAGATCAAGTGCCAGCTAACAACAAATATCGTTTGATGTCAACCATACCAGCAGATTCTGAATATGTTTTCATTTGGCTTCGTACTGGAGTTATTGGTATTACGACTTTTCTATTTTTAACTGCCATCATGTTCGCAGGTGCCTGTTGGATAGTTTTCTTTACATTGAAAAGTCCTTCTTTACGAGGCATCGGTGCAGGTTTCTGTTGTGCTATGGTTTCCCAGCAATTAGGAGGCTATGGCAACATGGTATTATTACAATTTCCTAATTGTCTTGTGTTCTATGGTGGACTAACAATAGTTTATATTCTACCACATATTGAAAACGAATGGATAGCATACGAAAACGAACAACTCGCTAAACAAAAAGAAAAGAAACTTTTAAAATTGGAAAAAAAAGAATTAAGACGCTTATAACCAATTGATAATTGAATATTGAAAGTTGAGGTTTCCATTATCACCATCAATTACAATGGGGTAAAAGACACCTGCGAATTGATAGAGACATTACCTTTAGAGGATAACACCTTAGAGGTAATCGTAATAGATAATGCCTCTCGAAATGATGAAGCAACAATTATTAGACGACGCTATCCCCAAATAAAAGTTATACGTTCAGATAAGAATTTAGGCTTTGCCGGCGGCAACAACTTAGGTATCAAAGCAGCCCATGGGAAGTATTTATTCTTTATTAACAACGACACTCTTCTCAAACCTCAGGCTTCAGACCTCAGGCCTCTAATCCATCGTTTGGAGTCTTCTCCAAAAATAGGTGCTGTTTGTCCGAAGATTCGGTTTGCATGGAGTGACAATCCTATCCAGTTTGCAGGCTATACCCCACTCTCTCCTATTACCATGCGCAACCGTGCTATTGGTTTTGGCGAAACGGATCAAGGGCAATACAACACCGCTCATCCAACACCTTACGCTCATGGTGCAGCTATGATGGTAAAGCGTGAAGTTATTGACAAGGCTGGCCTGATGCCAGAATGTTATTTCCTGTATTACGAGGAACTTGACTGGTCGATGATGATTCGCCGGGCAGGCTATGACATCTGGTACGAACCGTCTGTTACTATCTACCACAAAGAGAGTCAGGCCACAGGACAGGACAGTCCGCTGCGTACCTATTATATAACCCGCAACCGTCTGCTCTTCGTCAAACGCAATATCAATGGAATTGAGAAAATCCTCTCCTATATATATATAATAGGTGTAGTAGGTCTCAAAGACATACTAAAAAATCTACTTCGTCGCCGTCTCGATTTGACTCAGGCTACCATCAAGGGCATTTGCGTTTTTATTAATTCAAAATTCTCAATGGCATGACTATATTTGACATGTTCTGTATCGCCGACTGGTTTCTATTCATCGTGATGTCGATCACGGTGTTATATTTGGGCATTTTCAGCTTAGCATCATTATTTAAGCGCCATAGCAACATGCCTAAGGCAAAACATGAAAACCGCTTCATCGTGCTGGTTCCATCGTATAATAGTGGTAAGAGCTTGGAACGAACTGTAAAATCCATTCTCGGACAGTCATATCCTCAGCGCCTCTTCGATGTTACCGTTATAGCTGAGAAAGAGAACGAAATGACGATGTTCCATTTGGCTCAGGAGCCAGTCACCTTGTTAGCCCCGAGCTTTGATAAATATTCTCGCACCAAGTCATTACAGTTGGCTATCAACAATCTGCCACAATTCAAAATATACGATATTGTGGTTCTGTTAGAAGCCGGTGACTTAGTTGACACCGAGTTTCTTTACCAGATGAACGATGCCTACGAAGCTGCAGGTACAAAGGCTATCCAAGCCCATAAACTCTCCCTGAACCGCGACACGACGGCTGCCCGATTAGAGTCTATTTTCGAAGAAATCAACAACTCCATTTTCCGCAGGGGGCACATCACCCTCGGTCTCTCTGCGGCAATGTCCAGTTCAGGTATGTGCTACGACTTCACGTGGTTCAAACAGCAGATGGAAAAGGCCAAGATTTCATGGGAAGATAAAGAGTTAGAGGCCTTACTGGCTCGTCAGTTCATCTATGTCGACTATTTCGACGACATCTTCGTCTACAACGAAAAGGCACGTAAGGCCGATGATTTCAATCGCCAACACTCCAGTTGGATTCGAAGTCAGGCACTCACCATTCTGCGTAACATCCGCTTCCTGCCAACAGCCTTGCTCAACCGTCATTACAATCTTGTTGACAAACTGCTACAATGGTTGCTGATTCCCCGCATGGTGCTGATGTCCGTCATTATCATCATGTGCATCATCACTCCCATTATCTATTTCACGTTAGCCCTGAAATGGTGGGCCCTGTTTGCTATTATCCTCTTTATCTTTGCTTTGGCCACCCCCAACTATCTTGTAGACGACAAGTGGGACAGCACCTTCTTTAAAATGCCTTTCGTCATGCTGCATAATCTATTGAAGAGGTTTAAGTGGGGACGTCAATTAGAAGAGAAGATCAATCTCAAGAAATAAAGCCTATGCTTTTGCATCTCATCCATATTATCGACATCCTGTTATGGATTATCATAGCTGCTTCCGTTGGCTATATTCTCTTCTTTGCCTTGGTGTCCACACTATGGAAAAAACGCGTATCTTCACTGACCCAGATGCTTGAAGGTCAAGTATTAGCAAATCGAAAAAAAGACCATTTTAGTTATCTTGTCCTCTATCCTGCCTACAACGAAGACCGTGTCATCGTCTCGTCAGTCCATAAGTTCTTAGGTCAGTATTATCCCTATGGCAGTTTCCATGTCGTGGTCATTTCAGACCACATGAAACCTGAAACCAACGAACAGTTAGCCGAACTGCCCATCACCCTGTTACAGCCAGTCTTTGAGAAAAGCTCCAAGGCCAAGGCCATGCAGTATGCCATGACTTACTTAAAGGAACATGGCATTGATGGAAACGAACAAATAGACTTCGACTACATCATCATTCTGGATGCAGACAATGTCGTCGAAGGAAACTTTCTGGAACAACTTAACGAAGTATGTGTGCGCGGCTACAAGGCCATCCAGTGTCACCGCTGTGCCAAGAACAGCGACAACGACATTGCCGTACTCGATGGGGTCAGCGAGGAAATTAACAACACCATTTTCCGCAAAGCCCATAACCGCATCGGCTTATCTTCAGCCCTCATCGGTTCTGGCATGTGTTTTGACTATCAGTGGTTCCGTGAGAATGTCTATAAACTCACCACAGCTGGCGAAGACCGCGAATTAGAAGCTTTGTTGCTGAAACAGAAGGTACACATCCACTACGAGCCAGACATCCATGTCTTCGATGAAAAAGTCAGCAACAAGGATAATTTCCAAAAACAGCGCTTGCGTTGGATGACTGCACAGATTCAAAGTCTGTTCAGCCTCCTGCCATACATCCCAAAGGCCATTTTTACAGGCAACATCGACTTCATCGACAAAACCGTCCAGCAAGCATTAATTCCGCGTTCAATGTTAGTGGTTGCCACCTTCGGCATGTCCATACTGATGACCATCGTTTCACTCATCTTCTCGCTCTATTGGTATATCAAGTGGTGGTGCCTTTTTCTGGCCATCTGTATCGCCCTCTACATCGCGACCCCCCAAAAACTGCGCAGCCATTCTGTCTTCGGCAAGGTTCTCTCCTTACCCATGTTGGTCTGGAAGATGATTCTCAACCTCCTGAAGATAGATCGCAAGAACACGGACTTCATTCACACCACTCACGAAAAATAGTTTTCTTTTCTTAATGATCATATATCAATTCTTAATTTTCATTTCAATAAATGGGCGAGCGGACACATAGAAGTATAATGAACATCAAGGTTGGCATGGTTTTCTATGTCCTATCCTTGTTCCTCGCTTTTTTCTCCCGTAAGATATTCCTCGACTGCCTCGGTGCTGAGTTCATCGGACTTACTGGCATGTTGATGAACATCATGTCGTTTCTCAGCGTTGCCGAATTAGGTATCGGCACCAGCATCGTCTATTTCCTCTACAAGCCACTTCAGGAAGACAATCATGAGAAAATCAATGAGGTGATGTCCATGCTGGCCTTCCTTTACCGTTGCATTGGTGGTATCATAGGTGTGGCAGGTTTGACTGTAAGTCTCTTTTTCCCTTGGTGGTTTGATAGCCTAACAACTGGTCTGCCTTTAGTCTATTTTGCATTCTATTCCTTCCTTGCGTCTTCTGTAGCTGGTTACGTTTTCAACTACAAACAACTTCTTGTTAGCGCCAACCAAAAACAATATCTTGTCAGTGCCTACTTTCAAACCATTAGTATTGTACAAAGCTTAACACAAATATTGCTTGCATATTATTACCGTAATCTATGGTTATGGGTCTTTGTCGGATTAGTATTCACCATTATAGGCATTATTGTTTTCAATTATCGCATCCAGCAGCTCTATCCTTGGCTCAATGTTGATTTAAGGAAAGGTCGCAAGAATTTGAAGAATTATCCTGAAGTTCTAAAGAAGACTCGTCAGATTTTTGTACAGAAGATCAAGGACTTTATTCTCTACAAAAGCGATGAAATCATGGTAGGCATGTTTGTTTCCGTAGTCCATGTGGCCTTCTATGGCAATTATACTATGATTATTAACAAACTAAATTTCTTAGTAAACATTCTATCTGAAGGTCTTAGTGCTGGAGTTGGCAACTTATTAGCCGAAGGGAACAAAAGAAATATCATGAAAGTATACTGGGAGTTGACTGCTACACGTTTCTTATTGTTAGGAATGGTTATTTTCTCGCTTCTATTGTTCTTTCAGCCGTTCATTGCATGTTGGTTAGGTAAGCAATATCTACTAAGTAATATTATTGTTTACCTGCTGGTTTTCAATCTTTTCATACGATATCAGACAGCTGCCGTATATATTTTTATTGGCTCAGCAGGGATGTTCTCCGACGTATGGGCAGCATGGACAGAACTGATAGTCAATATAGCTGTCACCTTGCTGCTTGCCCCCACCTATGGCATTGTCGGCATTCTGTTAGGCAAAATCATTAGTTTTGGTTTCATCAGCTCATTCTGGAAACCATATTATTTATTCTCACAGACATTCCATAAAAGCGTATGGGAATATTGGCGAGGTATGGCTCCCTACTATATCATTTTTATATTCTGTGCATTGTTGACGGTTTGGCTTAAGCAAACTTTAATAGATCCTCATTCTGATTCTTTCTTTTCGTTAGTCGTCTATGGATTTGCAGTATCCATACCTCTTTTTGCCGCGTTCTTCATTCTATTGTTCATTTTTACACCAGGCATGAAATATTTTGTTGCCCGGAAACCTATTATATACAACATTCTTCAACGTATCACTTATAATCCAGAAACGTGAAATCCATCGTCATCATATTTCCCTATTTCGGAACTCTACCAGTTCAATATAAGATGTGGCGGGCATCAGCCCTGTGTAATCCCACAGTAGACTTCATGTTCTTTACTGATGCCGATGTAGAACCAGCTCAAAACATCATCGTGCACAAGATGCAGTTCAGCGACTTTCAACAATTGGCACAAAAAGCATTTGACTTTCCGATAGTTCTTGACCGCCCCTATAAACTCTGCGAATATAAACAAGCATACGGATATATCTTACATGACTATATCAAGGACTATGACTTTTGGGGATTCGGCGACTTAGATCTGGTCTATGGCGACATCCGTGCATTCTTGAAAGATTGTGTATTGGAACACAAATTCCTATTAGGTTGGGGACACTTAACTCTGTTACGCAACGACAAAGATGCCAACACATACTTCATGAAGCAAGTGGATGGATACCAAAATTATAAGGATGCATTCACGACATCAAAGATTACTTTTTTTGATGAGTATAGTTATCATGGCTGCAGTGATAAGTGGCGTGACTGCCGTCCAAAAGACAGCTGGTTAGAGTGGCCTTTCGACAATGCTTCCAAACCCAAGCAAAGCTATCACTTCAATAGTTTGACGCGAGGATGGCAGAGGGTCATCTTCGAGCATGTTGACAACAAGTTATTTATGCTTCGGTTCAACAAAGGAAAATTAGAGATGAAAGAGTCTCTTTATGCTCACTTCCAGCATCGCGGATTCATGAAGGACAAGGTGACGGACTATGGCCATTTCTTGGTAACGCCCAATGCCATCATTGACTATCCCAAGCATTTTGTCAACCTTCGGTTACGCTGGCTCTGCCGCAATCGTTCTCTAATGACTACGTACTATCAGTGGAAGGATCGCATTATCTGGAAATTGGGAATGAGTAAAATGAAATAATGAAACTATTCTTTCTACCGGAAACAGTTTCTGTCCGTTATTAAAGCCTAATTCATGGCATGATTGTTTTTGTTTAGATTTAAATTTGCGAAAATTACTGCCATACTGCCACCAACGGGCTGTAATGACTTTAAACAAAGGCATCGCGGGGTGGTGGCAGATAGGTGGAGAGTGGCAGCAAATGGCAAAAAAACGGCAGAAAATGGCTAAAAATATTGGTAGTTTATTTGGATATTACAATATAATTGCGTAACTTTGCCATCAGAAAAATCCATAGGAAAACTGACTGTTCCACCCCATGGAGCAACAAGAAGTCCTTAGGAAAAGTTGCAGAAATCCTTAGGAATAGTTGAGGAAATCACCTAGAAAAGTGACGGAAATCACGGCAATAATTGCAAGAAATCACGGCAACTTCTTGAGGAAATCACCTAGAAAAGTTGAGGAAATCCTCGTAGTTTTTTACCGTTAATAGCTTAGAAGAATGAAAGAGACCAAAGAAACGAAAAAGCACGACGTCAGCAAGGAGACCCAACAACTGTTGGACTTCTTGAACGAGAAATATAACTTTCGCTTTAACAGCGTGATGGGATATACTGAGTATCAGGACAAAAGCTTCAACTACATGGACTGGACTCCGTTGGACAAACGTGTGCTGATGGGCATGGCGATGGAGTTGCGAAAGAGCGGCATCGATGCCCGCGAGAACGATGTGCGACGCTATGTCCAGTCGAACCTGATTCCCGAGTTCGATCCCGTGGGCGAATACATTTGGGCGCAGCGAGACAAGTGGGACGGCAAGGACCACATCCGTGAGCTGGCCCGCAGGGTGCCGACGAAGAATCCGCTCTGGGAGGACTGGTTCTATACATGGTTCTTGGCGATGGTGCGCCAGTGGCGTGTGACGAACATTGCGAAATACGGTAACCAAGCTGTGCCGCTGCTCATATCGGAGCAGGGATGGAACAAGACAACTTTCTGCGAGATGCTGTTGCCGCCCGAGCTGAGCTTCGGCTACACGGGCAACCTGCAGTTAGGCGACAAGAACCAGGTGCTGCAACAGATGGCGCAGATGCTGCTCATCAACCTAGATGAGTTCAACCAAATTTCGCCCAAAGTGCAGCAGGGCTTTCTGAAAAACATCATCACGCTGTCGTCTGTGAGAACCAAACGTCCCTACGGCCGACATGTTGAAGACTTTCCGCGACGTGCCTCGTTCATCGCTACCACCAATGAGACAAAGGTCCTTGCCGATCCGTCGGGCAGTCGCCGATTCCTCGCCGTAGAACTGACGGGTTCCATCGACGTGAGCACGCGCCCCAACTACGAACAGCTCTACGCCCAGGCGATGGTGGCGCTGCACGAACACGTGCCGACATACTTCAATGAGGAACAGACGAAGCAAATCATCGAGTCGAACCGCAAGTTCTGCGAGAAGAGTGCTGCCGAGATGTTCTTCTTGGACTATTTCGAACCAACCTCCAACGAAAAAGAGGGCGAGTGGCTATCGCCATCGGCCATCCTTCAGTTCCTGAAGAACGAGGTCGGCCTCGGCCTGTTGGGGAAAGAGTCCGCTTCCGCCTTCGGTCGCAAGCTGAGCCACATCCCGGAGTTGCAGAAAAAAGAGAACAAGCGTAGTTCCCTGTACCTCGTCAAGCGCAAAAAATGAACCCTAACAAAGCGTAAACGAACTTCAAAACGTGCAAGGAAACGCTGTTTCTGACAGTTTACTGCCACCTCCCACCCTACTGCCACCACCTCAAAAACCCCTTATACAAAAGCATTTCAGAGCGCTGGTGGCAGAGTGGCAGCAATTTTGAAGAAAAAAAATATTAATATGAAAATCGGTATCGAAGCCCAGCGGATATTCCGCAAGAACAAACACGGCATGGACTATGTGGTGCTGCAGGAAATCATCGAACTGCAGAAGATGAGCCGTGAGGACAGCCACTCCCCAGCCGCAGAGCACGAATATTTCGTATTCGTGAAACCCGGCGAGGACCGTTGCGTGGAGAGCAGCGACAACGTCCACGTCGTTGAACTCAACTGCCCCTCCTACCCGCTTTGGGAGCAATGGGCACTGCCGCGGGCTGCCAAAAAATATGGTGTGGAACTGCTGCATTGCACCAGCAACACAGCTCCCATCTGGTGCGACATTCCATTAGTGCTGACGTTGCACGACATCATTTTCCTTGAGCCGCGCGACAAGCAGAACCACTCGCTTTACCAGAACCTGGGCTGGTTCTACCGCCGTTGGGATGTGCCTAAGATTCTTGACAAGTGCCGCCGCATCATTACCGTATCTAATTTCGAGAAAGAGAACATTCTGAGGAAGTTACACATTCCTGAGGAACGTATGGCAATGATCTATAACGGATATAACGACTGGTTCCGCCCCGTCGAGGACACCGAGGGCATCTACAAGAAATACATCGCCGAGCCAGGCTACTTCTTCTTCCTCGGCAACACCGACCCGAAGAAGAATACCGAGCGCACCTTAGTGGCCTACTCGAAATACCTGCAACGGTCAGAGAAAAAGCGCCGACTGCTGATGGCCGACTTAGACAAGGACTACCTGAACGGCATCATCGAGCGCAACCACATCGACAACATCCGCGACAGTCTCGTCATGCCAGGTTACATCGTTAACAAGGATCTACCTTATATATATAGTAACGCCTTCGGATTTCTCTACACCTCTCTCCGCGAGAGTTTCGGCATTCCGCTGCTCGAAGGCATGGCCTGCGGCGTACCCGTCATCACCAGTAACACGTCGTCGATGCCAGAAATCGGTGGTCCCAACGCCATCCTCGTCAACCCCGAGAGCAGCGACGAGATATGCGACATGATGCTGCGTCTTGAGACCGATCCTACGTTCTACCAGCAAAAGCGCGAAGTCGGCCTCGACCGTGCCAAGCACTTCTCCTGGCGCCATACCGCCGAAAACCTGCTAAAGCTCTATCAAACCATCCGTTGACAACGATCCCGTACAAACCGTCTTTGGTTAATAGCCAAACTTAAATTGGACAAACAAAAATATGAAAATAGCAATTTTAACCTGTGGCATGCTCCCCATTCCTGCCATACAAGGTGGAGCCGTAGAAAACCTGATAGAGTTCTATCTGGAGTATAATGATGTGCATAAGCTTCATGACATCACGGTATATAGCCCCTGGGATCCGAGGGTGAAAAATCATCCAGCCCTTTCCTCCCGGGTTAACCACTACGTCTTTATTGATGTCACCAGCCTCAAAGCAAGAATAGCAAGGCGGATATATGGATATTTCCATCATAACGAATATTACAATCATTTCATTGAATACTATTTCGAGAAAGCATATGCAGACCTCAGAAAAAAGAATTTTGACTATATAATCTTAGAAAATGGTGCTGGCCTTGCCTACAAACTTTCTCAAAGAGAGCATAAGAACATCATCCTGCACATGCATAACGAAGTTCGACCATCGCGTGCAGCCTTTCACAAGGAGGTTTTTAGTAGTATGGTGAAGATACTTACTGTTTCAGATTTTATTAAAAAAAGAGCCTCTGCCTTTTTCCCAATTGAAAAAATACAAACCGTTCACAACGGCATTGACCTTAAGAATTTCGCACGAGATAGAGAGTTTTCCGTTAGCCGAAAAGAAATGAACTTATCTGAGGAAGACTTTGTCATTATATTTAGCGGTCGTCTTAATCAAGACAAAGGTATCTCAGAATTAATTGATGCCATGCTCCAACTCATAGAATACCCTCAAATAAAACTAATGATTCTTGGTGGTTCTTTTTTTGAAAATGCAATGAATGAAGATGATTTTATCGGTTCACTGAGAGACAAAGCCAAAAGTATTGATTCAAGGATCATCTTTACAGGGTTCATTCCATATAAAGACGTGCCTAACTATCTGCAGCTGGCAGACATTGCGGCACTACCTTCCATGTGGGACGAGCCCTTTGGCCTAACAGTAGTTGAAGCCATGGCAGTAGGGCTACCACTTATCACCACACGAAGTGGCGGAATACCAGAAATCTGCGAGGGAGTAGCTACCATAATAGATCGCGATAGGATTATTGATAACCTCGCATCTGCTATCCTCGACCTCTACAATCATTCCGAAAAGCGGAAGAAGATGGCAGTAGCTTCTTTGAAACGTGCTCAACTCTTTGACAAAGAGACCTATGCTAAGCAATTCTTCGCTGCAATAGAAGGTATCTAACTATTTTTCTTTTACTTCTGGAAGTTTGATCCTATCGCCAATCATCCGATGGAACTCCGAAGTGAAGTGATTGTTCATGCCTGAGAATGCATAGAACGTCATTTCGCCAAAATAGATTTTACCTTTCACATTATACAAATCAACTCTCACCTGGGGGAATCCCTGAGCAATCTTCTCGGCAATGGCTATCATCTTCTCAAAGTTCTCAGGACGTGGCACATTCTTGTATGCAACTCCAGGGTCGGCCAGATATTGCCGCATAGGTGTCCAAGAAAGAATATCATATAAATCGTATACAGTCTTGCTTCCTCCACTACCGCTTTCCAAGCTACGGTCATAACAAACCATATCATATTGTGCCTTGCCGTCAATACATCTAATCTTATGGTCAACGGTGGTCTCTGACGAGAACTCATCCGTATTATCCATCTCTATCAGACTTTCAGCCATGATACGTGGCTTAATAGCGGTATAGTGAGGCTCACAGGAAGCATAGCCATATCTTACTGAAACATGTTTGTCAAGGAAGTCAAGGACCTCCTTTTTGTTCATCTTACTCTTGTCTCGCACAATGACCGTACTGCCACAGTCATGCGTACATTTCATGACAAACTTCTCAGGGAGTTTATCGAAATCAATGTCTTCTATCCTATCCCACACACCATAACACTCTGTGAGGATGTCCTTCAGGCCCAGTTCCTCAATATGTTTGCGCACTTCGTACTTGTCGGTGTACTCCGTCCACTTCGACGTATCAGTCATCACCTCCATCCAGGTTACCTTTTCATTTAGCGTCCGCGGATTCTTCCATGGGAACTTCTTCCTATAGTAACGATTCCACTTCATCTCAATGGCCTTCTTCGGATTGGAATCTATCAACTCCCGCCATTTATCTGTTGGTTCAATGTAATGAATGAAATACAATGCTTTCAGTGACCTGATGGGGTGTAATACTGACCAAAGGCGCATTCTAGTTTTATACGAAAAACTCATAATCATTCTATTTTTTATTTGCAAAGATACAAAAAATATCAATAATTATTATTCATTATTCATAATATTTTTGTATTTTTGCAACAAATTAGTTCGCAATGGTCAAAGTTAGTATCATATTACCTATTTATAATGTGGCTTCTTACTTAGAAGAAACCTTCGAATCTTTGATTCATCAAACATTAACAGACATAGAGATTATTGCCGTCAACGATGGCTCTACTGACGAAAGCGAAACAATTATCCGTAAATACCAGCAGCAAGACGACCGCATCCGCTCTTATTCTCAAGAAAACAAGGGGCAGTCAGCAGCCCGTAACCTTGCTCTTCAACATACTCAAGGCAAGTACATATACATGATGGATTCCGATGACCGTCTGGAAAGTCCCGATGCTCTTCAACTCTGCTACGACTATGCAGAGAAAAGCCATGCCGACTTTGTCTTCTTTGATGGTGAATCCTTTCCTAAAGATGGTGTCCACCGCACTTCTTGGAATACGAAAAGGACTCACCTCGTAGAGGAGAACAAACCATACGATGGAGAATCCCTTCTCAATCTGATGTTGGACACCCAAGCCCACAACTGTGTGGTGTGGTTACTTTTTATTCGAAAAGAGTTCTTGGACCATATCGGCCTACGGTTTTGTGAAGGCATTATTCACGAAGATGAACTTTTCACGACCATCCTAACACTGAGCAGCAACAATATTTACTGCCTGAGACGCAACCTTGTCGGGCATCGTATCCGCTCCGCCTCTACGATGGGCATCAACTACTCCAAGCGAAACATGAACAGCTACCTAACAGTGGCCGACCAGTTACTTAGTTTTCGCCACACTTCCATTATACATAAATTTCTGCGGTATACATTAAGTAAGGTATTCTATACAGGACACTTTATCCCATTAAAGCAGAAGCCTGCAGTCTTCTGGCGAGCCCTGCGTTCGGGCTATCTGAAATACATAGTTCTCAAATCAGCCCTTGTCTTCTTGCTGAAATAAAGCCGTATATCATGTTT
>JAEEGG010001540.1_pt1 | contig 62026 bp, 61 predicted proteins | sample 9134161 | NCBI WGS metagenome assembly JAEEGG01 (sample SAMN16246543, study PRJNA631951) | gut metagenome | biome: gut microbiome; feature: rumen; material: CR-attached | host: Bos | place: Iran: Karaj | collected 2018-10
CGTTCTGCCGAATGGTGAAAAGGGAACGATGTGCGAGGGTGCGTCGATGGATGCGCAGATCCTGTATGAACTTTTCGGCGGACTCATTGAGACGGGAATGCTGAGCGATGATGAGAAGAACCGCTACGCGGCTATTCTGGAGAAGCTTCCGAAGCCCGTGATCTCAAGTTTAGGAACGATTCAGGAATGGGCGAAGCCCTATGAGGAAGTCGAGATAGGACACAGACATATATCGCATCTGTTTGCACTTTATCCCGGCAAGCAGTTCTTTGACAGTGATGAAAAAGAAGAACTACTCAAGGCGGCACGTGCAACGATCGAAAGAAGACTTTCGGGCGGCGGCGGACACACGGGATGGTCGAGAGCATGGATCATCAATATGTGGGCAAGACTCGGAGACGGTGACAAATGCTACGAGAACATAGTTGCGCTGCTCCGTAAATCGATGCTCCCGAATCTCTTCGACAATCACCCGCCCTTCCAGATAGACGGAAACTTTGGACTTGTCTCAGGCATCGCAGAGATGCTGCTCCAGAGCCACGAAGGCGAGGATAAACTCCTGCCCGCACTTCCCGCGGCATGGCCAAACGGCAAGGTCACCGGCCTGTGCTCCCGCTCCGGTAAGGTATACGACATTGAATGGAAGGACGGAAAGATAATATAGCCGCCGAAGGCACTATTCTTTCCATAGTTTTATGGTTTCCAGCAGTTTTTCTTTTTCTTTTTTGCTGAGTTTATGTATTTCCGCAAACAACGCATTGTCCAATGCGTTGTTTTTGTATTCAGGTTCCAGATTGCCTACGAGTGAATCGAGAGTTACACCCATCATTTTGGCATAAAATATTAGAATTCGCAGAGACATGGCGGTGCGTCCGTTCTCAACATTACTGATGTATCCCGGAGTGACTTCCAGTTCTTCTGCAACCTGGCCTTGAGTGAGTCCGAGGTTTATTCTGTATGATTTTATCTTCTCTCCATAGTTATCATCCATATTAATTTCCTCCGTAAATGCTTATTGTATATAAACTATACTATAGATATTGACAGCAAACCGATTTAAACATAGTATAAAAAACATACAATAAATATACAAGTGAGTTTTTGATGAATACAGAGTAATTATATTGTAATTACGGGGGCGTATATGATAGTATTTGAATGGGATGACAACAAAAACAGGATTAATATTGTTAAGCATGGAGTTTCTTTTGAAGAGTCGCAAACGGTGTTCTTTGATGATAATGCGCTTTTGGAATTCGATGAGGAGCATTCGACTGTTGAAGAACGGTTCAGGATTCTTGGAACGAGTTTCAGGGGCAATGTTCTTATAGTTGTTCATTGTGTTCGTGAAAATGATGTTATTCGGATCATTTCTTCGAGAAAAGCAACAAATAAAGAAACCAAAGCTTACAAGAGGAGACTAAAAAATGAGTGATAAATATCTTGAAAAAGAATTTGATTTTAGCAAAGCGGTTAAAAATCCGTATGCCAAAAAATTAAAACAGCAGGTTACTATCAAACTCTCCTCAGAAACTGTAGAATATTTTAAAAATACAGCAGCTGAGGTTGGAATTCCTTATCAGACTTTGATAAATATGTATTTGGATCAATGTGTAAAAGAAGGAAAAAAACCTGAGATGAATTGGGTTTAAAGATTATATTATGAAAAAGAAATCGATCAAGAAACGAATACTTATTGCACTGATAATTTTGCTGGCAGTCTTTTTCATTGTGCTTATGCCGGTGGTCTCCTTGCTGACATACGGCACGGTATTTGGGATCAGATATCAGACTCCCGAAGAGAGAATGCTTTATCCCGAGGATTTTCCCGGACTTATCATGGACAGTGAAAGCTTTACTTCGAATGAGGGACAGACACTTGCCGGATACTTCTATCACCGCGATGGCATCGATCCGAAGGGTGTTGTGATCATGGCTCACGGCATCGGAGGAGGCGGACACAATCCGTACATGGTCTCTGCGAATTATTTTACGGAGCACGGCTATTACGTATTCGCGTATGATGCGACGGGTAATGATAACAGCGAGGGGGATTCGGTTAGAGGATTACCTCAGGGAGTTATAGATCTGGACTACGCTATCTCCTATGTTGAAGGAAGTGAAAAGTTTGCAGGCCTTCCCGTTTTCCTTTTCGGACACAGCTGGGGAGGATACTCCGTAACGTCCGTACTGAATGAGCATCCGGAAGTTGCCGCTGTATGCTCGGTATCGGGTTTTAATAAATCCCTCGATCTCATACAGGCACAGGGAGAGGAAATGATCGGACCTGCGATCAACCTGATGCTGCCATATCTGAACCTGTACGAGAGGATCAAATTCGGTAAATACGCAACCCAGACCGGAATGGACGGATTCAATAATTCCGACGCTGCCGTGATGGTTGTTCACAGCGCGGACGACACGACCGTACCGATCATATACGGATACGATATCTATTATGCGACGTATTCTGACGATCCCGATTTCAACTTCGTAAGATATGAAGATCAGGGACACAACCATATCCTGTCCATGGATTCAAATCCGGAACTTATGGATCTGATAGTAGAGTTCTACGATAAGCACGTTTAAACAGCACAGGGGGGACAACTGATAAGGAGGTATCTTAATGAAAGAAAAGAAGATTGCAACAGTGTTATATGCTCTGTGTCTTATTGGGTTGATCCTTTTGGGAGCGTATATTAAAAATCTTCCCGGTTTTGTTGCGATAGTCTGTGTTGTTCTTTTATTTGTATTATTGGCATTAGGAGTGGGATACACTGTGAAAGCAAAAAATAAGTTGCGATAAATTGAAAAACTTAGAACAAACTTAGAACTGAGATAAAAAATGAGGGTTTTGATTTCTTCGAAACCCTCATGGTTACTGAATCGGCGTGACAAGATTTGAACTTGCGACCTCTACGTCCCGAACGTAGCGCTCTACCAAGCTGAGCCACACGCCGTAATTAACAAATAAATATTTTAATGAATCTGCTTATTGCAGGTCGACCTGATTTCTGCAAAAATAAGGTATACGTTGCTCTCAGGCGACTTATGAATAATACACTTTTTGAAAAATCGTGTCAATCACACACAGGAGAATGCTTATGGCAGCAAAGAAAGCAAAACACATGACCGTTAATGAGATAAAGAAGATCGTAGCAGGTCTTTCACTTCAGCAGAAGGCATACCTTACGACCGGCGTCGGAAGCTGGGAGACCGCGGAATTTCCCAAGAAGGGGGTTCCTAAGGAGTGGATGTGCGATGGCCCTCACGGACTCAGAAAGCAGATCAATGACGTGCATGCCGATATCAACGATTCCATCGATGCCGTAAGCTTCCCCGCGGAGTGTGCGGTAGCTGCAAGCTGGGACAGGGAGCTTATTTATGAAGCTGCAAAGGCTATAGGAAACGAAGCCCAGGCCAATGACGTCCAGATGGTCCTCGGACCCGGCGTCAACATGAAGAGAAGCCCCCTTTGCGGACGTAATTTCGAGTACATGTCGGAGGATCCTTATCTTGCCGGCGAACTCGGTGCGGCCTATGTAAACGGTCTTCAGAGCACCGGTGTATCCGCATGTGTTAAGCATTTCTTCGCTAATTCTCAGGAGACCGACCGCTTCACCTCTTCGAGTGAAATGGACGAGACCACGGAGCGCCAGATCTATCTTCCCGCGTTTGAGACCGTCGTTAAGAAGGCTCATCCCGGTTCGGTCATGGCCGCATACAACAAGGTAAACGGAACCTACATGACTGAGAACAAGAAGTACCTCACCGACATCCTCAGAAAAGAGTGGGGCTTCAAAGGAATGGTCGTAAGTGACTGGGGTGCAACCCATAACAGGGCAGGTGCCATCGAAGCCGGATGTGACCTCACGATGTGGCAGCAGCACGAGACCGATAAGGACATCATCAAGGCCGTAAAGAGCGGAAAGCTTGCAGAGTCCAGACTGGATGAAGCTTGCGTCAATATCCTCAGGCATGTGTTCGGAACCGTTGAAGAGCACAGGGATGTTAAGATCGACCTTAACGAGAACCACGAGATCGCCAGAAAACTCTTCGAAAGCTCCATCGTCCTTCTCAAGAATGACGGAAACATCCTTCCTCTCAGCAAAAAGAAGAAGGTTCTCATTCTCGGAGACTTTGCGAAGAACCCCAGATACCAGGGCGGCGGAAGTTCACACGTTTCAACCTGCAGGGCAACCAACGTGGTCGATGCGACCAAGGATATGCCCAATGTATCATATAAGCAGGGCTACGGTCCCGGACCCAAGGCTCCCACTCTTACCGATCCCAAGTTCTGGACCACCCGCATCACGCCTTCGGACTATAAGCCCGATAAGAAGCTGATCGCAGATGCGGTAAAGGCAGCAAAGCAGGCTGATGTTGTTGTTATCTTCGCCGGACTTCCCGAGGCTCTCGAATCTGAAGGCGCGGACCGCGTAGATATGAGAATGCCGGATTCCCACAACGCTCTCATCGAAGAGGTTGCGAAGGTCAACAAGAATGTTGTGGTCGTACTTCAGAACGGTGCACCCGTGGAGATGCCCTGGATCGATGATGTTAAGGGTATACTCGAGACCTATCTCGGCGGTGAGGCAAGCGGCGAAGCCGTAAGGGACGTCCTTTTCGGAGATGTTAACCCTTCCGGACGCCTTCCCGAGACCTTCCCGTTCATCCTCGAGGACAATCCTTCATATCTGTTCTACTTCGGATGTGATGATGTGGTAAAATACAGCGAAGGTGAGTTCATCGGCTACAGATATTACACCACCAAGATGATGCCCGTGCTCTTCCCGTTCGGATACGGACTTTCCTATACGAAGTTTGATTATTCGAATCTTAAGATCGATGCAAAGGGATTCATCGGCGATGAGAAGACCGGCGGCATCAGTGTATCCGTCAAGGTCACCAATACCGGTAAGAAGGCGGGCAGGGAAGTTGTCCAGCTCTACATCGGCGTTAACAAGTGTGCTCTTCAGAGACCCGTCAGGGAACTTAAGGGCTTTGCCAAGACGAAGCTCCTTGCACCCGGAGAAAGCGAGACAGTTACTTTTGAGCTTACCTCCAGGGATTTTGCTCACTGGAACGAAGAGGCTCACGCATACGTCCACTACACCGGAGAGTATGAGATCCAGATCGCAAGGAATGCCGAAGAGATCGAGCTTGCCGCACCCGTGGACATCGAGGGAGCATATCCCCGCAAGACCGTTAATAACAACAATCCCGAAATAAATTGATAGTTAAGACACCGGGGATGCCAACACCCCGGTGCAAAACCGTGATATGAAGAAAAGAAAGAGACTGGCGTTCTTCGGAAGCAGCCTTTCAAGCAGATACAAGAGAATACTGTGCAGGTCGTTTGCCATTGCGGCGGAAGAACTGGATGTGGATCTGGTCATTTTCAATGCGTACGGAAAGCTCCGCAATGTCAATTTCGTGTCTGCGGACAATGAATCCGGTCTCATCGACTATGTTGATCTCGACCAGTTCGACGGTATTGCTTTTGACGGTGAAGGCTATACCGTAAACGGTATGTCGGACAAGGTGGAGCGCAAGCTCCGCGGCGCTAAATGTCCCGTTGTATCCGTCAGCAGCCATATCGACGGATTCCACAATATCGAGTTTGACGATGAAGGCGGTCTCAGGCAGATGGTCGAACATTTCCTCGATCATCACCACTTTACCAAGATAGGCTTTATGTCCGGATATCTGACCCATCCCGATGCCGTAAAGAGATTGAATGAATTCCGTTCGGTCATGAAAGAGCGCGGCCTTCCCGAGGACGGAGCCGGCATGTTTGAGGGTGACTTCTGGTATGAAAAGGGACCGGAGGCAGCCAGATATTTCCTTTCACTTCCCGAACGTCCCGAAGCCATTGTCTGTGCGAATGACTTTATGGCCATGTCACTGATCAATTCCCTTAGACTGGCCGGAATAAAGGTTCCTCAGGATATTGCGGTTTCCGGATACGACGGAACGCCCGAGGGCAAGGATTATCTGCCCCATCTGACCACGGTCACCAGGGAGCAGCTTGATGTTGCGCGCAAAGCATTGAATCTTCTCGTTACGCTTTCGGACAACCCGGATGTTAAGGATTTCGATCTGAAGGTTACTCCGAAGCCCATCTTTTCCCAGTCCTGCGGATGCGATACATTCGAATACGAGCATGTTCTCGATATAGTGGACCGCGTTCATGACGAGATGAGGAACATGAACGAGAGCCTTTATGAGTCGGAGTCCGCCATGGTCAAGCTCAACAAGGCTGACAGCGTGCGTACGATGGAGACCATATTTGAGGAGGATGCCGTCAATTTCGGTGAGTATTCTTCATTTTTCCTGATGGCGCATACGGACTCGGAGGGAAGGACTTCCTTTGACAGTGAGTTCACCATGCCCTCCGGTGAATACAAACCCATCATGTGGATCGACAAAAAGAATGAATACACGGAAAGCTCCCACGATCTGAGCAGCTCCATGATCATTCCCGAGTCAAATGCCGACAGAAGCCATGTTTACTATGTGATGGCGGTGCATTACGGAGAGGTGATATTCGGTTATTCCGTACTTGAACTTACCGGCAGGGATATTTTCAACGAATTCTACAATGTTTGGATGCATACGATAGGTCTTTCGCTAGATACGCTTAAAAAGAGGGACCATATCGAAAAGCTCATAACCAGGCTCGAGGGCCTCAGCGTAACGGACGAGCTTACCGGGCTTTACAACAGACGCGGATTTGATGACAAGGCCCGTTCGGCGCTTGCGGGATACACGGAAGCCAAGACGGTCTGCTCCATGGTCATCGACATGGACGGTCTGAAGTCGATCAATGATAAGTTCGGTCACTATGAGGGCGACCGTGCGATCAGGGCGCTTGCGGACTGCATTAAAAAGTGCAGCGATTTCGGTGAGATCGCTGGAAGAGCGGGCGGAGACGAGTTCTATGTATTTGCGCCGGACTATTCCGAGGCGCGCCTTAACCGTTTTGTTGAGCGCATGAAGGATTTTGTTGACGGGTACAACAAGGCCAACAGGCTGAATTACAAGCTCGATTTCAGCATCGGAACCTACCTTACCGAGGCGGATTCCTACGGCAGGATCGAGGATTATTTCAAGATCAGCGATGCCAGGATGTACGAGCAGAAAACGTCCAAACCGGGGCGAAGAAAGTAGACTTTCATTAAAAAATTGAAAAAAATAAAATTTTTTGTTGATTTTCTTTTTGATAGGTGCTAATATCCCATTGTTGCACTAAAAAGGACCGCTAGCTCAGTTGGTAGAGCACCTGACTCTTAATCAGGGTGTCCAGGGTTCGAGCCCCTGGCGGTCCACGCGAGGTCGCAGGCTTGCTTTGAAGCGGGTTTGTGGCCTTTTCCTTATTCATAAAAATATTTTGAGAGGTATATATGCTCCGGATATTCGACACACATGCGCATTATGATGACGAAGCCTTCGATGCGGACCGGGATGAGGTACTGCAGGGCCTTGCCGCGCAGGGAATTGCGAGGGTCACGGATATCGGGGCGGGAATAGAGTCTTCGAAGGCCGCTCTTGAGCTTTCGAAGCGCTACGAGTGGATGTACTGCGCACTCGGCGTGATACCCGGAAAATGCTCGGAGATCACGGATGAAACCTGGAAATGGCTCTGCGAATCCGCCGAAAAGGAAGAAAAATGCGTCGCGATCGGTGAGATCGGCCTTGATTACCACTGGGACGACGATCCGAGGGATGTTCAGGCGCTCTGGTTCGGAAATCAGATAGAGCTTGCCAAAAAAATCGGAAAACCCATCGTCGTACACTCAAGGGATGCGGCAAAAGATACGATAGATATTATGAAGGCACATTCCGCAGGGGATGCGGGCGGAGTCATCCACTGCTACTCCTACACGGCGGAGAGTGCAAGGGAATTCCTGGATATGGGTTTCTTTTTCGGGATCGGAGGGGTCGTGACCTTCCAAAACGCGAAGAAGCTCGCAGAGGCAGTGCGTTTCATCCCTCTTTCGAACATTGTCCTGGAGACGGATTGCCCTTATCTGGCACCGGTTCCGCACAGGGGAGAGAGGAATCATTCGGGGTATCTGAACCTCGTCGCGGACCGCATTGCCGAGATCAAGGAAATGCCCGTCGAAACGGTGATTGAGGAGACTTTCCGCAACGCCTGCAGACTATACAAACCGGCGGAAATATGATAGAATTTACCCAAATAAATTAAAGTAGATTCATTCTTATGGTACCGGGGGGAAACGAGGTACTTATATGAAGATAGAGAGAGTAGATGACAAAACTATAAAGTGCTATCTCTCCAAGGATGAACTGGCTTATTACCAGGTTGATTACAGTGATTTCATTTCCAGGACCGAGAATGCCCAGAGGCTCCTGAGAGAGATAATAGAAACAGCTAAGACCGAGGTGGGTTATCACCCTCCGAAGATCGCTTTTGAGATGCAGATAATGATGGTTCCCGAGCAGGGAATGGTTCTTACCTTCTCCGAGAAGGACCCCGCACTCGGTGTGGATCCTTCCAAACTCGGCGGATTCATCGACACTCTCAAACAGCTCCTTGAGCATGTAAAGGAAGAATCCGGCGGAACGACCGGTGCACTCGGCGCGCTTCCCGGACTCGGACAGGGCGGCCTTTCGCTTCCCGCTCCGTCTGCCGTACCTTCGGTTCACGGCGGCGAAAAGCAGCAGAGTGCTCCCGCGATCGATGTCAACGATGCGATATTCATGTTTACATATCTGGCGGATTTTATGGATTATGCCCAGGGTCTTCCCAGGGGGATCCGCATTGACTCGACCCTTTACAAGATGGGTCAGGAGTATTACCTGCATATCTCAAGAGGAAAGGCTTCCTACGACCGCTTCAGCAGAAGCTGCGTACAGGCTTTGGAATTTTCACAGCTCTACAGTGCCGGCCCCGGATGTGATGAAGTCCTCAAGGAACATGGTGAGGTTATGATCGCAACGAAGGCCGTGAACAGATTCCGTAAGTAATGTTTGTTTTAACAGGCGGCCCCTTTCTGACGGGGGCCGCCTTAAATTGTTTTTAGAGGAAATCAGGGTTAAGGAGGAAAAAGGATGTTTGTATGTCCCAACTGCGGGGCCAATATCAATTTTGATCCCGGCAAGCAGCTGCTCCATTGTGATTTCTGTGATACGGATCTATCACCGGATTCCGTGATCCAGAAAGATGATGCGGTAGAGAGCACTTACACCGAGTCCGAAGCCGATGCGAATTCCGAAACAGGTTATAAGGAGTACACCACTACGATCTATACCTGTAAGGAGTGCGGAGGTGAGATCCTTGCTTACGACAACACAGTCGCAACCTTCTGCAGCTACTGCGGGGCATCTACCGTTCTTTCCAGCCGTATAGGTAAGGAAAGGGCACCCGAATACATCATTCCTTTTAAGATAACCAAGGAGCAGAGCGCCGAGCTTTACAGGAAGGCTGTTAAAAAGGCTCTCTTTGCACCCGCGTACATGAAGGAAGATACCGTCATCGAGAAGTTCCGCGGTATCTATATGCCTTACTGGATCTATGACTTCAAGGAGAACCGTCCCGCTTCACTCCGCGGTCAGGAGGATCACAGGAGCGGCGATTACATCATCCACACACATTACGATATCAATACCAATGTGGATGCCGAGTACAACGGTCTCGCATACGATGCTTCCTCACAGTTTAACGATAATCTGAGCGAAGCGATCGCACCCTTTGATTTCAATACCGCCGTTCCGTTCAACACCACTTACATGAGCGGATTCTATGCGGATGCGGCGGATACCGATGCAAAGCTTTATGCCGATCAGGCCCGCATGATCGTCACCGCCGATATTTACAATAATATCGCCAGGGACCCTGCGGTAAAGAAGATCACGTTAAAAACGGACAGCATGTCGAACCTTGCTCCCGAGAAAACGGAGAGCAGGCTCGGATATTTCCCCGTATGGTTCCTTTCATGCAAGAACAAGGACCGCATTACCTATGCGGTCATTAACGGACAGACCGGTGAGGTTGCGACGGATATTCCCATTGATTTCAAAAAGTACCTGATCTCATCGCTGATAGTGACGATCCCGCTTTTTGCACTTCTGTATCTGGTGCCCGTGATAAAACCCACGACCCTGATCGTATTTGCTCTTATCTTCTCGATCATAAGCATGATCATCGTATGTTCGCAGAAGAACAAGATCTATGTGAGGACCTTTAATCTTGATGACAAGGGTCTCCGCTACAGACAGGAGCAGGCTGCCAAGGCCAAAGGGCCGGATGCCGGAACAAATCCGCAGCCGCAGCCTCAGGCAAGGCCGAAGATCAAATCGGGTGCAGGTAACGATGCGTTCTTCTCGATACTTGCCGTGATCGGTTTCCTGCTCAGTATGTGTGCAGGCGGCGTGGGAGTCGTTCTTTACTTATGTGTCATCGTCCCCCTCATTACCAATGCCAGGAAGAACAAGAGCAAGAAGGTGGTTGTGGACGATTCCAAGGTTAAGGCAAAGGCACCCGGCGGAGAGAAGTTCCTGCTCTGCTTAAAGCCCCTCATCGGTGCGGTGATCGCCATTGCCATTTGGCTGATCGCTCCCATTTCGGATGAATACTATTACATTGCTGCACTCATATGCATGGTCGGAGTTCTTCTTTCCTTCTTCGACATGATCAAGCAGCACAACGAGCTTTCGACAAGAAAGCCGCCTCAGTTCGATAAGAGAGGAGGTGACGAAGCATGAAGAGATCATTAAGAAATCTCCTCCTCATACTTTCGCTTTCCGTTCTTTTTGCGGCTGCGTGCATAGTCCCTTCCGTAACGGCGAAGGCTGACGATGCCTTTGATTATTATGATGATCCCGATGTTGACAAGTACAATCCGGATACCGATTACCGTATAGTCATCATCGATGCGGCAGATCTGTTTACAAACGAAGAGATAAAGCAGCTTGCAAATGAGATGGCTCCCATCACCACATACGGACATGTCTGTCTCATCACTACCGATGAGAACGGCTACGGCGATACACAGTACTATGCCGAAGAACTTTACGACAGGATGTTCGGTTATGACAGCGGAACCATGTTCGTCATCGATATGGACGAGAGATTGCTCTGGATCCAGTCTGACGGAGCTGTCCTTAAGACCGTCAACAGGTCATATGCGAACGATATAACGGATAACTCTTACCGTTATGCATCCGACGGAGATTATTACCGTTGTGCATCCAAGGTATTCAGCCAGATCAATACGATCCTGAGCGGAGGCAAGATCGCACGTCCCATGAAGGTTGTCTGCTCGCTGTTCATGGCACTGCTGATCTCATTCCTTTTGAATTACTTTATAGTTAACGGTGCTTCCAAGATCCAGAACACCTCAAGCAACGAGATGCTCACGGGAGCAGCCAAGACGTTCAGATACACCACGCCCAACATTGTCCAGACCGGCCAGACGAGAACATATTCGCCCCAGTCCTCGGGAAGCAGCGGCGGAGGCGGCGGCGGACACAGAAGCGGCGGTGGCGGCGGAGGCCATCACGGCGGCGGCGGAGGTCACAGATTCTGATATGGCTTACAGACTTGCCGTATTCGATATGGACGGCACCATACTCAATACGATAGATGACCTGACGGATGCAACAAACCACGCGCTCGAAGCCTGCGGATATCCCACCCATACGGTGGATGAAGTAAGGTTCTTCGTCGGAAACGGTATCGCAAAGCTCATCGAAAGGGCAACGCCCGCGGGCACGTCCGAAGAAGAGCGGGAGAAGGTAAGAGCGGAATTCATGGCTTATTACAGGATCCACAGTGCCGACAGGACGGGACCGTATGACGGTGTTAAGGATCTTCTCGAAAAGCTCAGGGCAGCAGGCGTAAGGACAGCGGTCGTATCCAACAAGCCCGATGTCGCGGTAAGGGATCTGGTCGTAAAGTATTTCGACGGTCTCTTCGATGCCGCGGTGGGCGATATGGAAGGTCAGAGGACCAAGCCCGCACCCGATATGTGCATGAAGGTTTTCGAAGGGCTCGGCACAGGTCCCGAAGATGCCGTCTACATCGGGGATTCCGATACCGATATTCAGACGGCGAGAAACGCGGGCACGGATGAGATACTCGTTTCCTGGGGTTTCAGGGGAAGGGAGTTTCTCGAAGAGCACGGAGCAAAGATCATCTGCGATACGACGGATGAGGTTTATGACATTATTGTCGGAAAATAAAACAGACTCCCGAGCGGAGATGAAAATATTTAAGAGGTAAGTAAAATGGCAGACAAGAAACTGGTTGAAGAGATCACATCAATGGACGAAGATTTCGCCCAGTGGTATACGGATATCGTCCGTAAGGCTGAGCTGATCGAGTACACATCCGTCAAGGGATGCATGGCTATCAAGCCCGACGGCTACGCTATCTGGGAAAACATTCAGGCCGAGCTGGACAAGAGGTTCAAGGCTACCGGAGTCCGCAATGTATATATGCCCATGTTCATCCCCGAGTCTCTTCTTGAGAAGGAGAAGGATCATGTAGAGGGCTTTGCTCCCGAGGTTGCATGGGTAACCCACGGAGGACTCGAACCCCTCCAGGAGAGAATGTGCGTACGTCCCACATCCGAGACTCTTTTCTGCGATTTCTACAAGAATGATGTTCATTCCTACAGGGATCTTCCCAAGGTTTATAATCAGTGGTGCTCTGTCGTCAGATGGGAAAAGGAGACCAGACCCTTCCTCCGTTCCAGGGAATTCCTCTGGCAGGAGGGACATACCGCTCACGCTACCGCCGAGGAAGCGGAAGCAAGAACCGTACAGATGCTGAATGTCTATGCGGATTTCCTTGAGGAGGTACTCGCTATCCCCGTCATCAAGGGACAGAAGACCGAGAAGGAGAAGTTCGCGGGTGCCGAGGCTACGTATACCGTAGAAGCTCTCATGCATGACGGAAAGGCTCTCCAGTCCGGAACCAGCCACAATTTCGGCGACGGCTTCGCCAAGGCATTCGACATACAGTTTGCCGACAAGGACAACACATTAAAGTACGTACACCAGACCTCATGGGGTGTTACCACCAGACTCATCGGTGCGCTCATCATGGTACACGGAGACAACGAGGGACTTGTGCTTCCTCCCAGGGTTGCTCCCATCCAGCTCTGCATCATCCCCATCCAGCAGAAGAAGGAAGGCGTACTCGACAAGGCTTACGAACTCAGGGATAAGCTGTCGGGCGTTGCAAGAGTAAAGGTGGACGATACCGACAAGACACCCGGATGGAAATTCTCCGAGGCTGAGATGAGAGGATATCCCCTTCGTCTCGAGATCGGTCCCAAGGACATCGAAGCCGGCAAGTGCGTTCTCGTCCGCAGGGATACAAGGGAGAAGATCGAGATCTCGCTTGATGAGGTTGAGAGCAAAGTAAGCGAACTCCTTGAGACGATTCAGAAGGAGATGCTCGAAAGAGCAAGAGCTCATCGTGATGCACATACCTACAGTGCAGTCACCTATGATGAGTTCAAGAAGATATTTAACGAAAAGTCCGGCTTCGTAAAGGCTATGTGGTGCGGCTGCAGGGAGTGTGAGGATCAGATCAAGGCAGATCTTTCCGTTACCAGCAGATGCATGCCTTTCGAGCAGGAGAAGCTTTCCGACACATGTGTATGCTGCGGAAAGCCTGCAACCAAGATGGTCTATTGGGGAAGAGCATATTAATACCCACAATGATATTGCATGAACATGATCGTCATCGACCTTGAGTGGAACCAGTCCTCTACAGGGACAGAAGATACCGCCCCCGGACTCCCCTTCGAAATAATCGAGATCGGAGCCGTGAAGTACGGTGAGGGCGGAAAGCTCGTCTCGGAATTCAGCGAACTCATCAGACCCAGGGTCTACAAGAAAATGCATAACTACACCAGCAAGCTCGTTCATCTTCAGATGGAGGAGCTTGAAAAAGGTGATTATTTCGAGAAGGTTGCGGAAAGATTCTTTGAGTGGTGCGGTCCGGATGTCCTGTTCGTGACCTGGGGGCCCGGAGACATTACCGTGCTCCAGCAGAATCTGAAGTATTTCGAAGTTCCGCTGATCAATGACGGTCCCGTCGCATATCTGGATGCGCAGAAGCTCTTCAACCTCAGTGAGGAAAAGCAGACCAAGAACAGACGCGGGCTCGAGTATGCCGTCGATCATTTCGGCATCACGAAGGACATTCCCTTCCACAGGGCGTTCAGCGATGCGTATTACACCGCACAGGTTTTAAGAAGGCTCCTTGAGAAGGACCCGGAGCTGATCAGGTTTGAATCCTTCGATACCACTTTCCCTCCTCTTGATAAAGAGCATGAGGTCAGGGTCATATTCCCGACGTATGAGAAATTCATATCCAGGGTATATGAAAACCGCGACAAGGCTTTTAAGGACAGGGAGATACTTTCCACAAGATGCTATGTCTGCGGAAAGCGTGCAAAGCGCCGGATCAGGTGGTTTTCGATGGGAGACAGGAGATACTACTGCCTCTGCGAATGCGAAGAGCACGGACTGCTCAAGGGCAAGATCGTGATGCATCCTGTGGCCGATCCCGAGGGCGTATATCTGATCAAGATCCTGCGCCTCGTTAATGACAAGGAAGCCGCGGTTGTGGAAAAGAGGTTCAACAAGGTCCGCGAGTTCAGAAAGAACAACACGAACGGACGCAAGCCCAGGAAGCCCGGCAAGAACACTTCGGGTCTGATCCCCGAGGATACCGGAGAAGACTGATATCAAAGATTTTTCCGAGGAATTAAAGAAGCTGCCGGATAAGCCCGGAGTTTACATCATGCGTGATGCGGATGATGTTATTCTGTACGTCGGAAAAGCGATAAACCTCCGGAACCGTGTAAGAAGCTACTTCAGGAAGAACATAGGACGCGGACCCGCCATCGACAATATGGTGGAGAAGATCGACCGCTTCGAGTTCATCGTCACGGGTTCCGAACTTGAGGCACTGGTCCTTGAGAATAACCTGATCAAGGAGCATTCACCCAAATACAACACCCTTCTCAAGGATGACAAGACATACCCTTACATCAAGGTGACGGTGGGTGAGAAATACCCGAGGATCCTTTTTTCGAGGATCATGAAAAGGGACAAGTCCAGATACTTCGGACCCTACAGTTCGGCGGCGGCCGTCAAGGACACCATTGAGCTTCTGAACAGGCTCTTTAAGCTGCGCACGTGCAACAGGCATCTTCCCGAGGACATCGGACTCGAAAGGCCCTGCCTGAACTATCACATAAACAGGTGCAGCGGACCCTGCCAGGGATATGTTTCCGAGGAAGAGTATGCTGCCCAGGTTGCGGGTGCGCTGGAATTTTTAAACGGCAATTACGGTCCGATAATTAAGAACCTTGAAAATAAGATGAGGGCTGCCTCCGAAGAAATGAAATTCGAGGAAGCGGCCGAGTACAGGGATCTGGCGGAGTCCGTAAGGAGCGTTGCCCAGAAGCAGAAGATCACCGGAAATGTCGGAACCGACAGGGATGTCATAGGTATGAGCCGCGACGGTGAAGATATCGTAATGCAGATCTTCTTCGTAAGGGACGGAAAGCTGATCGGACGCGAGCACTACCACATGACGGATTCACTCCTGGAATCGGACAGCGAGGTCACGGGCGAATTCCTGAAGCAGTTCTATTCCGGAACAAGCTTCATCCCGAGGGAGATAATGATAAGGAATGCTCCCGAGGACTCGGAGCTCATAGAAGGATGGCTTTCGGAAAAGAGTTCGCACAAGGTCGTTCTTTTCACTCCGAAGATAGGCACTAAGGAAAAGCTTCTTGAGATGAGCGAGGAAAATGCACGTATCATCCTCCATAACGATGCCGAGAAGCTCAAGGCAGAGGAAGCACGCACATCGGGTGCGGTACGTGAGATAGAGGACATACTGGGGATTGAAGGCCTGGACAGAATGGAGGCGTTCGATATCTCCAATACCAACGGATTCGAGAATGTCGCTTCGATGGTCGTATACGAAAACGGAAGTCCTAAGAGAAGCGATTACAGGAAGTTCAGGATAAAGTCGGTCGAAGGTCCCGATGATTACGCCTGCATGAGGGAGGCACTGACCAGACGCTTTACCCACGGAATGGAGGAAGCGGAAAGGCTTAAAGCAAGTGAAGAGGGAGCAAGTGTTTCCTTTTCGCATATGCCCGATCTCCTTCTCATGGACGGCGGAAGAGGACAGGTCAACATCGCGCTGGAAGTTCTCGGAGAGCTGGGGCTTGAGATACCCGTATGCGGAATGGTCAAGGATGACAGGCACCGTACGAGGGGACTGTACTTTAACAATGTCGAGCTCCCGATAGATACCCACTCCGAAGGCTTCAAGCTGATCACGAGGATCCAGGATGAAGCGCACAGATTCGCGATAGAGTATCACAGGTCGCTCAGGGCCAAGACCCAGACCAGGTCGCTTCTGGATGATATCCCGGGAGTCGGACCGTCAAGGAAGAAAGCTCTTATGAAGAAGTTCAGGAGCATTTCGGAGATCGCGGATGCGACGGCGGAGGATCTTTCCGCAATGCCGGAGATACCTGCGGATGTCGCGGAGCAGATAGTTTCGTTTTTCAGGGATTTCAGAGAGAAAAATTAAGATTATATATCTTTCATATATGGAGGCAACATGCAAAAGATTGGTTTTGATTCCGCTAAATACTTAGAGCTTCAGTCGGCTCACATAAGAGAGAGGATCTCGAGATTCGGAAAGCTCTATCTCGAATTCGGCGGAAAGCTTTACGACGATTATCACGCATCAAGGGTTCTTCCCGGATTTGCGCCCAACAATAAGCTCCTTATGCTCGAGCAGCTCAAGGATCAGGCGGAGATCGTCATCGTTATAAGCGCGGATGCGATCGAGCAGAACAAGGTAAGAGGCGATCTCGGCATCACCTATGACCAGGATGTCCTCCGTCTCGTTAAGGTATTCAGGGAACTCGGATTCCTTGTTTCAAGCATCGTCATAACCAAGTATTCGGGACAGCCCGCTGCCGACCGTTTCAGACAGCTTCTTGATTCCCACGGGCTCAAGAGCTATCTTCACTATCCCATCGACGGCTATCCTTCGAACATTCCCCTCATCGTATCCGACGAGGGTTACGGCAAGAATGATTTCGTTGAGACCACAAGGCCTCTCGTTGTCGTCACCGCACCCGGACCCGGAAGCGGCAAGATGGCTACCTGTCTTTCCCAGCTCTATCACGAGCACAAGAGGGGCGTGAATGCGGGTTATGCGAAGTTCGAGACCTTCCCCATCTGGAACCTTCCGCTCCGCCATCCCGTCAACATCGCATACGAAGCGGCTACCGCAGACCTTGACGATGTCAACATGATCGATCCCTTCCATCTCGAAGCTTACGGTGAGACGACCGTTAACTATAACCGTGATGTTGAGATCTTCCCTGTTCTTACCGCTCTTTTCGATGCGATATTCGGTGAGTGCCCTTACAAGAGCCCCACTGACATGGGTGTCAACATGGCGGGCAACGCGATCACCGACGATGAAGCATGCCGTGAGGCTTCATGCCAGGAGATCCTGAGAAGATATTACGCATCGGCGGTTGCCGTTAAAAAGGGTGATGCTCCCAAGGCAGAGCTTTTCAAGCAGGAACTCCTTTTAAAGCAGGCCGGCATCACACCCGAGGACAGAAGGGTAGTCGGCGCAGCGCTGGAAAGAGCGGCAGAGAGCGGAACTCCCGCAGCGGCGATCGAGCTCCCTGACGGACAGATCGTCACAGGACGTACCAATCCCCTCCTCGGAGCGGCAGCGTCCGCACTCCTCAATACCATCAAGGTACTTGCGGGCATCCCTCATGAAGTAAAGGTCATGAGTGAGGAGACCCTTATTCCCATAACCACTCTGAAGACGAGCTATATGGGAGCACACAACCCCAGGCTTCATACCGATGAGATGCTCATCGCTCTTTCGAGCTCCGCATCGACCAACCCTCTTGCAAAGGCGGCACTTGAGAGCCTTCCCGGACTTAAGGGCGCAGAGGCTCATTCCTCCGTTATCCTTTCAAGGGTTGACGAGAACGTATACCGCAAGCTCGGCATCAGGCTTACCTGCACACCCGAGTATGAGAGAGGCAAGGATTTCGTATAAGGTTATGTTTCCTTAAGCCTTTCTTAAGCATATTTACGGTATTTTTACTTGTGATGTACGGTATGTTATAGTAAAAGATAGTGTAAATACAGTGTTTATAGGCTGTCGCGGGCACGCGGCACGGAGATTTTTACTTTGGAAAACAATCAGCAGAATCAGAATAACAAGAGACCCACAGGCGGCAGGAACAATTCGTGGATGATGATCCTCGCCGCACTTTGTACCGTTGTTGTGATCTTTCTTTTCTACAACATGATCTTCGGAAACAACGGTTCGACACAGACCAAGGAATACACCGAGTTCCTTGAAGATCTCGAGCAGGACAGGGTAGAGGCGGTCGAACTTGATGCGGAGAATGCGGAACTCACCGTAACGCTCAAGATGGATGCCATCCTCCAGGATTCGGATACCGAAAGCCCCGGAGCGGACACCTCCAAGCTCGAGCAGTATGCATACCTTATCCAGATCCAGAACGAGAGAGTCTACACCACAAGACTCATGGAATCCATGGATAACCTTATGGAAAGACTCGAAGCGCACGGTGTATCGGGTCAGAGAGTCGTAAGTTCATCGTCGGGACTTCTTACCGAGATATTCGTCGGAGTCGTTCTTCCCGTTATCTTACTCTGGCTCCTCGCATCATTCCTCATGAGAAGGATGGGCGGAAGCGGCGGACCCATGGGCGTCGGAAAGAGCAATGCGAAGGTTTATGTACAGAAGGAGACCGGAGTCACATTCAAGGATGTGGCGGGTGAGGATGAAGCGAAGGAATCCCTCGTTGAGGTCGTTGATTTCCTCCACAATCCCGGCAAGTATTCGGGCATCGGTGCAAGACTTCCCAAGGGCGCACTTCTCGTAGGCCCTCCCGGAACAGGTAAGACACTTCTTGCCAAGGCTGTTGCGGGCGAAGCACATGTTCCCTTCTTTTCACTGACCGGTTCCGATTTCATCGAGCTTTACGTCGGTGTCGGTGCATCGAGAGTAAGGGACCTTTTCAAGGAAGCGACCAAGAACGCACCCTGCATCATCTTCATCGATGAGATCGATGCGATAGGAAGAAGCCGTGATTCCAAGTACGGCGGCGGAAACGAAGAAAGAGAACAGACCCTGAACCAGCTTCTGTCCGAGATGGACGGATTCGATTCATCAAAGGGTATCCTTATACTCGGTGCGACAAACCGTCCCGAGATACTTGATAAGGCACTCCTTAGGCCCGGACGTTTCGACAGGCGTATCATCGTCGACAAGCCCGATCTTAAGGGAAGAGTCGAGATCCTCAAGGTTCATGCCAAGGACGTCAAGATGGATGAGAGCGTAGATCTCGATGCCATCGCGCTTGCGACCAGCGGTGCCGTAGGTTCGGACCTTGCGAACATGATCAACGAAGCCGCTATCAATGCGGTCAAGGAAGGCAGGGAATATGTCTGCCAGAAGGATCTTTTCAATGCCGTCGAGCAGGTTCTCGTAGGTAAGGAAAAGAAGGACCGTATCATGAGCGCCGAGGAAAGGAAGATCGTTTCCTATCACGAGGTCGGTCATGCGCTCATCACCGCGCTCCAGAAAAACTCGGAGCCCGTCCAGAAGATCACCATCGTACCCAGGACCATGGGTGCACTCGGATATGTAATGCAGGTTCCCGAGGAAGAGAAGTACTTAAATTCCAAGGAAGAGCTTGAGAACATGATAGTATCCGCGCTCGGCGGACGTGCGGCTGAGGAGATAGTATTCGGCAATGTAACGACCGGCGCTGCCAACGATATCGAGAAGGCAACCTCGATCGCGAAGAACATGATCACCCGTTTCGGTATGAGCGAAAGATTCGGGCTTGCGGGATTTGCCACCGTTGAGAGCCAGTATCTCGAGGGACGCACATCGCTCAACTGCTCCGACCAGACCGCTGCTGCGATAGACGAAGAAGTCGTCAAGATGCTCAAAAAGGCTTATGACAAGGCCAAGGAGATGCTCCGGGGCGACCGCGAGCTGATGGATAAGCTTGCAGCTTACCTCATCGAAAAAGAGACCATCACCGGCAAGGAGTTCATGCAGATCTTCCGCAAGGAGAAGGGAATTCCCGAGCCCGCAGAGGAAGAAAAGAAGCCTGCTTCGGGGGAGGCTTCCGAAAAGGCTGAAGAGAAGGATGCGGATTCCGGCAATTCCGCTGACGAAGCCGGTTCATCCGAAAAGAAAGATGATGCCGGCGAAGAGACTGCAGACGGCGATGTCACAGCTGAGGATGCCGCAAAGGGTATCGATGAGCTTACGCCCGACGGAGGTCCCGACATAGGAATCTTTTCAAATCATTCAATCTGATAAATGCAGAGGAAGAACAGCTTCTACAGTAAAATAAGAAAAATAGGGGGCGGGGTATTTACTCTGCCTCTTGTTATTATCCTGCTGCTTTCTTATCCCATGCAGGTAATGGCAGGTGAAGCGGTTCCGTCCGAATATACGGTAAACTGGCCCAAGGCGCCGGAGACGAGCGGCAGATCCGTGATACTCATGGAAGAGTCGACAGGTGTTGTGCTGTATGCGAAGAACATTCACGAAAAATGCTATCCCGCAGCACTTACCGCTGTAATGACGAGCATGCTCGCCGCGGAAAACTGTGACCTTGACGAGCGTGTTGAGTTTTCGACCGCTGCCGTAAGGGATGTTCCTTCGGGTGTCGTCAACATCGCGATAGATCCCGGTGAGTCCCTTACCGTGAGCGAATGCCTTCAGGCGGTGCTGATAAGAGGAGCGGCCGAGTGCGGATTTGCTCTTGCCGAGCACGTGGGCGGAGGATCGAGGGATTCGTTCGTTGCAATGATGAATTCGAGGGCTGCGGCGCTCGGATGTAAAGAGACCTCCTTTGCCAATCCCGTGGGACTCCACTCCGAGGACCACTACACGACCGCATATGACATGGCTCTGATCGGAAGGGACTTTTTCGATAACGAGCTTTTATGCAAATACTCGCTCCAGAAGAACCTCCATCTTTATCCCACGGAATTCCAGAAGGATGAGATCATAGAGCACAACGGAAACAGGATGGCAATCGGCGGTTCCTATGAGTATCCGTATCTGATAGGTGCGAGAACGGGATATACCGAGGAAGCCGGATACTGTCTCATCGCCGGTGCGGAAAAGGACGGAATGAAGCTGATCGTCGTCATACTCGATGACGGAAGCGACGAAAGATACGAGGATGCGATCAATCTTTTCAATTACGGATTTTCCGATTTTGCGCTTGTGAACGCATCCGAAAACGAGAAGTCATACAATGTCGGCTCGGGTGTCGGATCCTACGGAACCACCGATATCATGGGCGATTCGAGGCCCATGCTCTCTCTGGACAAGAAGGATTACGTGGTTCTTCCTCTGACTGTGGAATTTACGGACCTTCAGAGCAGGATCACCTATGAGAACGTTCCCGAAAGCGAAGCCGCAAGGATAATCTATTCATACCAGGGCGTTTATCTCGGGAAATGCTCGATCCTTTTCGGAGAGCCTTCGGATGTGTATGATTTCGGAACGGCGGCTCCCGAGGAAGTACCCGCCGAGGAAAAGCAGGGCAAGACCTTTGTCTTCATCAACATAGCCAAGGTCGCGAAGATAAGTGCCGTTATCGCCGCGGTACTTGGGCTGTTATATCTGATCGTAAAGCAGTACAAAAAATACAGAAAGGTACACCCTAACTGGAGAAGACAGTACAGAAAAGAACGTAAGAAGAGTATCTTCGCCGGAAGGAGTTTCAGAAAACCGAAATGAGACTTAAGAATGTTCCCGGATGCAGGGAAAGGATTGCAGAAAGCGAATACGTGATCCCCGAGGAGGAGCTTGTTCAGACCGCGGGAAAGTGGAACGAAAGGTTTGAAAAGCCCGCTCCCATACGTATCGAGATAGGCATGGGAAAGGGACGTTTCCTGCACGAGCTGGCGCTGCTCAATCCGGACATCAATTACATCGGAATAGAGAAATACTCCGCAGTCCTTCTTCGCGCGGTTCAGAAGATGGAGGAGGATCCGAAGCCCAACCTCCGCTTTGTAAGGATGGATGCCGAAACGATCGCGGATGTTTTCGCACCCGGTGAGGTCGACAGGATATATCTTAATTTTTCGGATCCCTGGCCCAAGGACAGACATGCAAAAAGACGTCTTCCTTCTCGCGAATTCCTGGCAAGATATGATAAGATATTAGTTGACGGCGGAAGGATAGAATTCAAGACCGACAACCGTATTCTTTTTGACTGGGCAGTCGAACAGCTGGAGGATACAAAGTGGAAAGCGGATCTTATAACCTATGATCTTCACGCCGATCCCGCCCTTCTCGAGGGCAACGTGATGACCGAATACGAAGAGAGATTCTCTTCGATGGGTAACCCGATATGTAAATATATTATCAGCAGGAAATGAAAGGAGAGACTATGGCACTCGTAGTAAACCTTGAGAATTTTGAAAAAGAAGTACTTGAATCCTCACTCCCCGTACTCGTTGACTTTTTCGCGGACTGGTGCGGTCCCTGCAAGATGATGTCACCCGTCGTCGATCAGATCGGCGATGAGATGAGCGCGCAGATCAAGGTCTGCAAGTGCAATATTGATGATAACGATGCCATTGCTGAAAAGTATGACATCATGAGCATTCCGAATTTCATTCTTTTCAAGGACAGAAAGCCCGCAGCAAACCAGGTCGGAGCAGTCAGCCCCGATCAGTTTAAAAAATGGATCGAGGAGAATATCTGATGGCAAGTGTCAAACTGACCAAAGTTATCGAGAGGATGAATCTTACGAATCTCACTCCCGAAGTAGACGTAACAAGGATCCGGATCACGCAGCCCGATATCAACAGACCCGCACTTCAGATCGCGGGATACTTCGAATATTTCGACCCCTCGCGTATCCAGATCATCGGATACGTCGAGTATTCCTATATGGAAAGTGCGCTGGATGACGAGCAGAAATTCGAGGCATACGATAAGTTCCTCGAGCATCCCATGCCCGCGATCATCTTCTGCAGGGGACTTAAGCCCAACGAGATCTTCATGGAGCTTGCGAAGAAGTACAGGATCCCCGTACTCCTTACCAATGAAGCAACATCGGGATTTACCGCCGATCTTATCAGATGGCTCAACGAACAGCTGGCGCCCATGATCAGCGTTCACGGCGTTCTTGTGGACTGTTACGGTGAAGGCGTCCTGATAACGGGCGAGAGCGGAATCGGTAAATCCGAGGCAGCTCTGGAACTCATCAAGAGAGGACACCGTCTGGTCACGGACGATGCGGTGGAACTCAGGAAGCTTTCGGATACGCTCCTTGTGGGAAGTGCTCCGGATATAACCAAGCATTTCATAGAGCTCAGGGGTATCGGTATCGTTGATGTAAAGGCACTGTTCGGTGCATCGAGCGTCAAGGACCAGCAGCAGGTCGATCTGGTCATCAGGCTTGAGGACTGGAACAAGGACAAGGATTACGACAGGCTCGGACTTGAAGAGAACTACATCGAGTATCTCGGAGTCAGGGTGGTGTGCCATAACATTCCCGTAAGACCCGGCCGTAACCTTGCCGTCATATGCGAGACCGCAGCGGTCAACTACCGTCAGAAGCAGATGGGTTACAATGCTACTGAGGAACTTTATAAGAGAGTCCAGGCTTCCCTTGCGAAGAAACATGCAGAGGAAGAGGAGGGAGAAGAATAAGCATCATGAAATACGTATTTGGAGCAGACATAGGCGGAACTACCGTAAAACTCGGACTGTTTGACGATCAGATCAACCTGATCGATAAGTGGGAGATCCCCACCGATAAGACCGAAAAGGGTAAGAACATTGTAGGAGATGTATGCGCAAGCATTCTTGCCAAGATGCAGGAAAAGGGCATCGATAAGTCGGACTGCATCGGTGTCGGAGTGGGCGCTCCCGGAGCGGTTGACGAAGACGGTGTCATGACCGGAGGTGCGGTAAACCTCGGATGGGAAGTTTTCAATCTCAGGACCGCAATGGAAGAAAAACTCGGCGGTATCAGGGTCATCGCAGGAAATGACGCGAATGTCGCAGCTTACGGTGAGATGATGAAGGGCGGCGGAAAGGGACACAAGAATGTCGTAGCCGTAACCCTCGGAACAGGCGTAGGCGGCGGTGTCATAATCGGCGGAAAGCTTATCACGGGAGCTACCGGAGCAGCCGGAGAGATAGGCCATATCAGGGTTGCCGACGGCGAGGAAGAAAAGTGTAACTGCGGACACACAGGGTGCCTTGAGCAGTATGCATCCGCAACAGGTATCGCACGTCTTGCAAGAAGAAGACTGGCCAAGGACGACAAGGCCACCTCACTCAGAAGCGCAGAAAACCTCGATGCTAAGGCTGTATTTGATGCGGTCAAGGCGGGAGATGAGGTTGCGATCGAGATCGCCGAAGAGTTCGGAAGCTATCTCGGAAAGGGACTCGCATCGGTTGCCGATGTCGTCAATCCCGAGATCTTCGTTATCGGCGGCGGTGTATCCAAGGCCGGAGAGATCCTTCTTTCCTTTGTCGCACCCGAATTCGTAAAATATGTATTCCCTCCCTGCAAGGGCGCTCAGTTTGCTCTCGCAACTCTCGGAAACGATGCGGGCATCTACGGATGTGCCGGAATGTTATTATCCGATATTTAAGAAAAACTAAGTTTATAGTATAGTATTAGGGAGAAAACCTGTTGCACCGTTACCGGTGCGGAGAGGAGAGTTTTATGACCGGAAAGGAAATAGCGGCACTGTTAGCCGAACATCTCGATGAAAGATATATCCATCCGGATTCTCCGATGTCCGATTGTTGTTCCTTCAGGACCGGAGGAAATGCACTCTGTATCGTAGAGGTTCACAATGTTGAGGAGCTCAGAAAGGTCCTCACCTGTGTCAGGAAGAAATTCCTTCCCTATTCAATACTCGGAAACGGAACCAATATCCTTGTCGAAGACGAAGGATATTCGGGCGTTTGTATAATGCTCCAGGGTGAATTCACCAAGGTGGATGTCACCGGATACGAAGTTACCGCAGGCGGCGGTGCATCACTTGCTGCGGCAGGACGTATGGCAGCCGATATGTGGCTCACCGGGATGGAGTGGGCTTGCGGAATCCCCGGAACCGTCGGCGGTTCGATCAAGATGAATGCCGGTGCTTTCGGAAGCGAGATGAGTACTATCGTAAAGAGAGTCAAGGCTCTCACCACCGCAGGCGAGGAAGTTTTCCTCCGCCCTTACGAGTGCCATTTCGGATACAGGACATCGCTTTTCTGTGAAAAGAAATACATCGTTCTTGAGGCTGTTTTCGAGCTCAGGAAGGGTGACAAGAACGAGATCAACGCAACCATCGAAAAGTACGCTAAGGAGCGCAGGGACAAGCAGCCCCTCGATCTTCCCAGCGCAGGCTGCATCTTCAAGAATCCCAAGGATAATTTCGCCGCAAAGCTTATCGAAGAAGCGGGACTCGGAGGAGCACACGAAGGCGGTGCGATGGTATCCAAGAAGCATCACGGCTTTATCGTCAATACCGGTAATGCCACCGCTGCCGATATCATCAACCTCATGAACAGGGTTAGGAACGAAGTATATAAAAACAGCGGGGTACGTCTTGAGCCCGAACTCGTCGTGCTCGGAAGACCCGGAAGGTATTGATCCAGATGCGTATCGTAATAATAACCGGAATGAGTGGAAGCGGTAAGAGAACCGGCATGAAAATGCTGGAGGATATCGGCTTTTACTGCATCGATAATCTTCCCGCTTCACTTGTCGACAAGTTCGTTGAGCTCCTTGCCCAGCCCGGAAATGAATATGACAAGGTTGCCCTCGGTATCGACATCCGTACCGCGGGTTCCATGAAAAATCTTGCCCAGGTCATAAAGAGTCTCAAGTCATCCGGACATGAGACGGAAATTCTGTTCCTCGAAGCCTCCGACAAGACCCTTATCCGCAGGTACAAGGAGACCAGAAGACTCCACCCCCTTGCGGGCGAAGGCACAATTGAAGACGGCATTAAGAAGGAAAGAGCCGAGCTCCAGCCCATCAGGAAGCAGGCTACTTATATCATCGACACCTCGAACCTTCTCGTAAGGGATTTCAAGGCCGAGGTCGATTCTATTTTCCGTAAGAACGAAAAATACAGCAATCTCAACATCAATATAGTTTCATTCGGATTCAAATACGGTATCCCCGCGGATGCCGATCTTGTGCTGGATGTAAGATTCCTTCCGAATCCCTTTTACATTGATGAGCTTAAGAATAAAACGGGCCTCGATAAGGAAGTCAGGGACTATGTATGCCAGTTTGAAGAGACCGGCAAGTTCCTTGATAAACTCGAGGACATGCTGGATTTCCTGATCCCCAATTACGTCAAGGAAGGAAAATCCAATCTTGTCGTTGCGATCGGCTGTACGGGCGGAAAGCACAGATCTGTCACCCTGGCCTCGTCCCTTTACGACAGGATGAAAAAGAGAACGGATATAGGCTTTAAACTGACCCACAGGGATGTAACTGCAGGCTGACAGACTTAAAAGGAGAGGCTGTATGTCTTTTTCCTCGGATGTTAAAGAAGAACTGGCGGAGGTCATCCCGCAGGCCAGGCACTGCAGGATAGCCGAGATCACGGCCATAATGCATTTCGCCGGCCAGATCGGAGTGGAAGAGGGCGGCGATATAACCGTCGGATTTAATACCTCGGGTTCCGCTCTCATAAAAAAGGGCTTTACTTTACTTGAAATAACATTTAAGATAGGTAAGTCGTTGAAAAGTACCGATCCGGAATTTGAGGCGCTTTTGGATCTCGTAGGAGACGGCAGCGACCCGGTTTCCGGACTTATCCTCAAGAATGCCTGCTGTAAAAGGGCTTTCCTGAGAGGAGCGTTTCTTGCATCGGGGTCACTCAGCGACCCGGATAAGGGATATCATCTCGAGTTCATCTGTCCGTCGGAAGCACTTGCGGACCAGATAACGCAGGTATGTGCGGATTTCGAGATCAATGCCCGCAAGACGGAAAGACGCGGCGAACTTATCGTCTACGTCAAGGAAGGCGAGATGATCGGCGAGCTCCTGAGCGTTATGGGAGCCATGAATTCCTACATGGAATTCGAAAACTGCCGTATCTATAAGGATGTCAGCAATACCGTTAACCGAAGGGTCAACTGTGAGACATCCAATATAAGGAAGACTGTGACCGCTGCATCAAGGCAGCTGGATGATATCAGATATCTGGAAGAGCACGGGTTACTGGCCTGCCTGCCCGACACCTTAAGGGAAGCGGCTTACGGAAGACTCGAAAACCCGGATGCGACATTGCAGGAACTCGGAGAGATGATGGATCCTCCGGTCGGAAAATCGGGTATCAATCACAGACTTGCAAGACTGAGCAAGCTCGCTCAGGAGAAAAGAAAGTAAACGGCTTGGGGTGCCGTTTGATGTTTACGGGGGAATAACGAATCAAAGGCCTTATGAGGAGAAGGCTGCCGACGTCCGAGGGGAAGGATGCGGTATTGAAGGGAGTATTTTTTTATGATCACAAGAACCGTTAACGTTAAACTGCCCAAGAATCTTTCAGCAAGCCCTGTCGCACTTCTTGTACAGAAAGCAAGCAAGTTCGACAGCATCATCTATATCGAGTCCGGCGAAAGAAAGGTAAATGCCAAGTCCATCATGGGAATGATGAGCATCGCTCTCGATGAGGGAGATGAACTCATGATCAGATGCGACGGAGATGATGAGAGTGACGCTCTCAGCACCGTAGAGGGTTTCCTTACCGGCGTACAGGCATAAGGTTTATGTATATGAGATCACGGAATCTTAAGATTCCGTGATTTTTTGTTGTTTTGATATCTTGTATATTGCTTTGAATTATCCGTATGGTATTATCGACTTATGAAAAAGATGCTTTTTATCTACAATCCCAAAGCAGGAAGAGGACGTATCCGTGAGGAGCTTGCGGATATTCTCGATATATTTGCGTCCGCAGGTTACGAGATAACGATCTATCCGACGCGCAGGAACGGCGATGCCGAGAAGGTTGCCGCCGAGCGTGAGTCCGACTTTAACATAGTTGCGTGCTGCGGAGGTGACGGAACCCTTGATGAGACCGTACGCGGCATGATGAAGAACGAATACCGCACACCTCTGGGTTATATCCCCGCGGGTTCAACCAATGATTTCGGCGGTTCCCTCGCACTTCCCAAGGACATGCTCAAGTCCGCGGATATAATAATCCACGGCAAGAACAAGGCGGTCGATGTCGGACTCTTCAATAACGAAGCATTCGTGTACGTTGCGGCATTCGGAGCATTCACCGAGGTAAGCTACAGCACCGACCAGGATATGAAGAATGCGATAGGGCATTCCGCATACATCCTTGAGGGAATGAAGAGCTTCACCAAGATCAAGCCTTACCATGTGACCGTTGAGCACGACGGTGAGACAATAGACGGCAACTTCATTTACGGAATGGTCACCAATTCCGTCAGTGTCGGCGGTATCAAGGGTATCACGGGAGAGAATGTGGATCTTGCGGACGGACTCTTTGAGGTCAACCTCATAAAGGAGATCACCACACCGCTTGAATTCCAGAAGCTTTTAAATGCGCTTGCAACCGGCAATTACGGATTATCCGAGAATATCGTATCCTTCACATCGGGCAATATAAAGTTTTCATCCGAGAAGAAGATCGCGTGGACGCTGGACGGAGAGAACGGCGGCAAGCATAGCGAAGTCGAGATCGTCAACGTAAAGCAGGCGATCGATATCAGAGTCGCAGAGTAAAAACAAGGAAAACAAGGGGACGGTTGTAAATACCCCCATAAAAGGGAGGATCCCGGGTATCATCAGATACCCGGGATTATTATGAAAAAGATTATTATATATCACGAAGGGGTGGTAGTTCTTTTCTCGTTCTATGGTTATATTCTACTTTGTAAAGATGTATAGACAATGTTTTTGGATTTAACAATAAGAAAATAAATTGTTAACAATCTATGAATAACAGGTATTTTTTTATGCCCCGTAACGCCCTATTTTACGGCAAAATCAAATCTGACATACTCTGAAGTGCCGATGGATACAGGGTTTCCTTCCGAAAAGCCCAGTTTTTTAAGTAAATTAACCGCTTTTGCGTTCTCCTTTTCGGTGAGACTCATTATTTCGTGTATATCATTTTCGGCTGCCCATGCAAGGATAGCACTGCAGACTTCATACGCATAACCCTGATTCTGCCGGGGTTTTCCTATGACAAATCCGAGCTCGGGAGTGTCGAACCCTGCTCTTTCATCGAGCCCCGCACGTCCTATTATCTCACCCGTATCCTTTTTGACGACGGTCCAGATGCCGTGTCCGTAGATCTCATAGATAAGGTCGCGGTAATTATCGGTGTATTTTTCTTCCTCGCTTCTTTCCATCAGATCCTCGGTAAAGCGCGTGATGTCAGGATCTGCGTAGATCCTGTAGAATTCGTCCAGGTCATCTGCGGATGTTTCTTTTATGACACACCTGTCGGTTTCTAATATATCCCAGGGGATCTTCTTAAGTCTTCTGTAGATCTTCTCCAGTTCTTCGGGATCGAAGTCCTCGGGATCAAAAGCACCTTCACCTTCGAGTACGTATTTAGCGCCGTCGAAGAAGGTGCTGCCGCTGTAATATAGTGTGTCGACATAGACGACAAAAGGAACGCCTCTTTCCGCGAGCGCCTTAAGGTCCGTATCAGGCGAAGCGATATAAAGAATCCCCTCATCCGCCGGCTGTGGCTTTCCTTCAGCGGTGGGTGCTCCTGCCAAAGCTGTGACGGCTGCGTCTTCTTTTGCGCCGGGAGCGGCGCTGCTCAGTACTGTTATATTTTTGAGATAGTGAATGCGCTGTTTCATGTTATAATACAGAAGTCTTTTTAAAATGCATTTAGAAAGGAAATATTATGTCAGAGAATAAAAATCCCCTTGTAACATTTACCATGGAGGACGGCTCGGTGATGAAGGCTGAGCTTTATCCCGATATCGCTCCACAGTCAGTTTACAATTTTATCAGCCTTATATCAAAAGGATTCTACAACGGACTTACCTTCCACCGTGTCATCCCCGGATTCATGATCCAGGGCGGCGATCCCGACGGCATCGGAACAGGCGGCCCCGGATACAGCATCAAGGGCGAGTTTGCAAGCAACGGCTTTGAGAACAACCTTAAGCACACCGAGGGAGTTCTTTCCATGGCTCGTTCCATGTTCCCGGATTCCGCGGGAAGCCAGTTCTTCCTCATGCACAAGACCTCACCCCATCTTGACGGTGATTATGCCGCATTCGGCAAGGTCATCGAGGGACTTGAGATCGTTGACAAGATCGCACAGACTCCCACCGATTTCAGGGACAAGCCCCTCACTCCCCAGGTAATGAAGACCGTTACCGTTGAAACCTTCGGAGTGGACTATCCCGAACCCGACAAGCTTCCCGATATGTGATGAACCATATCCGCGGTAAGACGCCGCGACAGTCGATCTGAAATAATTAACGGAGCGCCTTTTTACGGTCGCTCCGTTTTTGCATTCATATCATTTGGGTGAACGGAGGAACCGTCCCCCTGTTTAGAGGGAGAACTGCGACACGAACTTCCATGCGTTCTCGCAGCTGTGCTGTCTGCACTCGTGCTGCTGGCCGCTGACGGAAGCGAATACGGTCCTGCATACACCGTCTTCGGATTCGTAGAAGCGTTCGGTAAGGTAGCTGTCTTTTGATTCGTTGTAGACCTTTTCGGTCTTTTCGGCGGGTATTCCGTAGTATTTATCTTCCCAGGAATCTTTCTTTTCGAAATCTACATCAAACTTGACTTTCAGCTTGTTGACTTCCGCTACATACTGTACTCTGTCGAGACAGGTCTCGGCCTGATTCGGAAGCTCGGGAAGGGGTGAATCCTCACCGCCTGAGTAGAAGACGGGCTTTGCGACGGTCATATTGAGCCTCTCATCGCCGAGTGAAAGTCCCCAGGGATTTTCCTTGATGGGGAAGAGAGCGCTGCAGGGCATGAATCCGGCGAAGCTTTCGGGGTACTCCTGATACAGATCCCAGGTCTTGCCGCTTCCCATGGAGAAGCCTGTTGCGTAGATCCTCTTTTCATCGATATTGTATTTCTTTTTCAGATCAGCGATGACATCCATTACCTCGGTTGCGGTAACGGAGAGGTGATCGTCGATCGATACGAAAAGGAAACCGTACTTATGGCAGATCTCCCACCATCCGGCTACGAATGTAAGATACATGGAAGTGTCTCCGCCGCCGTGGAAGCCCATTACAAGGGGAACGGGTCCCTTATCCATTATGCCGTTATTGTAATATGCGAAGTAGCCGACCTTGTGGGAGGGAACATCCTTGTACTTCCACTTGTTGTCAGGGGAGGTCTTGACCTCTGTGCAGCCGGGCTCCTCGGTCATGCCCAGCTCTTCAAAGTCGGGCTCGATCTCGATATGGCCGCACCACATCTTGAACTTCCTTACGAAGTTCTTAAAGTCAGCCTTGTAGTCTGCGGTTTCCTTTACCAGGAGGTTCTCGCAGCCCTCGAATGCCTTGTTGACCTCGGCGCTGTTGCCTACGCTTAAGATCGCAATGTCCTTCCTTTCAACGGTGGGAACGAAGCTGAGTCTTTCCATGGAGCACATTGCGGGAGTGATCTCACCGGGTCCCCAGAGATACTGGCCCTCGACTGTCTTAAGGAGATTTCTTGCAACATAGTCTGCGGACTTTCCGTAGCTGTAGATGTCCGCCCTGAAGATCGCGCCCCTTATGTAGTAGCCCTTGAACTCATGGGTGAAGAAATCGTTGAGTTCTACGAGGCCGTCATTGTACTCGGGATGCATCCTGCCGTGGGAGATGATCTCCTTATAGAGCTCGATGTCGGCACTGTCCCATCCTCCATCGCAGGTGGGATATACGAAAAGGACCATCGAATCTGCTGCGGCGGCTATATCCGCAAGTCCGGTTTCCTTTGCAAAAGAAACAGCGCTCTCGATGCTCATTCTCTCCTCTTCGAAGACAAGCATATAGGGCGCCCTGAATGTATAATTATTGACCTGTGAATCGATATCGTTATCGGGAAGATAGGCCTTGAGATAGAAATTATCGTAGGTCTGCTCCCAGTATTTTCCTCCTGAAACGGTCTTTACTTCCGGTCTGGTCATTACTGTCATGATGTTCCTCCTGAGAATTGTTTTGGATCCGTCCGGGACCTTCCGCACCACTGCGGAGATCAGCTGTCCTGCGTATCTTCCGGCTGTGATGATTCTTCTGCGAGGGCTTCGGCCTCACGCTTTGCCGCCATTTTGGCCGCTTTGGTCTCGGCTCTCATCCTGACGAAAAATTCGGTAAGCAGCGCGCTGCACTGTTCGGCGAGCACTCCCGTCACGGTCTCGCATGTGTGTGTGAAAGCCTCGTTGTTAAGGATGTTGGTCACGGTACCGCAGCTTCCCGATTTGGGGCTTGTGGTTCCGATGACAACCTTGGGGATCCGGGCCTGGACACATGCACCCGCACACATCTGGCAGGGTTCCAGCGTCACATACATCGTGCAGTCCTCGAGTCTCCAGTCGTGAAGTTTTGCACAGGCCTTTTTGATGGCAATCATCTCGGCATGCGAAAGCGTGGAATGATCGGTATTTCGCCTGTTGTAACCGCGTCCTATGATCTTCCCTTCGTGAACTATGATGCAGCCTATGGGCACTTCACCGGCTTCGAAGGCTTTTTCGGCCAGTTTCAGTGCCTTTTTCATGTATTTTTCGTCTTCTGTAAGCATACTTATACTGTATTCGCGGGCGACGGTTTTGTAAAGTAAGAAATCTTGTAAACACTGAGCTTTTAAGCTATCATAAGAGACAGGTTTTTGCCGTGATCGGAGGAACTTTTTATGGAAAAAGAAAAGAAAAATCTTGAACTTGAAAATATAGTATCGACCATACTTGCGGATTACAAAGAAGACAGGATAATCAACAGAACGGATATATCCGACCAGCCCGACAGGGATACTGTCATCGACATTCTCGGCAAGGTCATCAAGATGATCTTCCCGGGATATATCCGCGAAAAGAGTTATAAATTCTATAATCTCTCAAGCCGTCTCACAGTGCTTACCGAGGATATAATATATAACCTCAAGAAGCAGATCGCCATTTCCCTTATCCAGAAGCCCGAATATTCCGGAGCGTCATATGAGGAAAGATCTGTTGTTGCCGGGGAGCTTACCGATAAGTTCATGCTAAGGATCCCCGTTATCAGGGAGTATGTCGAGACGGATGTACAGGCCTTCTACGAGGGAGATCCCGCCGCATATAACCATAGCGAGATAATCCTCTGCTATCCCGGACTCAGAGCGATCGTGACCGCGAGGATCGCTCATGAGCTTTTCGTTCTCGGCGTTCCCCTTATCCCCAGGATGATGACGGAGCATGCACATTCCCGCACGGGAATCGATATCCATCCCGGCGCAACTATAGGAAAGTATTTCTTTATCGACCACGGAACAGGTATCGTTGTCGGTGAGACGACCATCATAGGTGATTACGTCAAGATCTATCAGGGCGTTACCATCGGTGCTCTTTCGACAAGGGGAGGCCAGACTCTCAAGGGTAAGAAGCGCCATCCCACCATCGAGGACAGGGTTACCATCTATGCCGGAGCTTCGATACTCGGCGGCGAGACGGTCATCGGTCACGATGCGATCATCGGTTCGAACACCTTCATCACATCGTCGGTGGAAGCCGGTGCAAGGGTAAGCTTCCAGGATAAGAATAAGTGCTCGGATTGATACGAAGCGGAAAAGAAAAGCAATGAAGTGGGTCAGATTCAGGATCAAAACAAATACGGATGCGGAAGATATCATTATCAGCGATCTGTATGACATAGGACTTGAGGGAGCACAGATCGAGGACAAGGTTCCTCTTTCACCCCTCGACAAGGAGCAGATGTTCGTCGACATCCTTCCCGATTTCGGGGATGACGACGGAACGGCGGTGCTCAATTTCTTTGTGGAGATGGACGACGACGGTCTTCTCATCATGGGCGGAGAACCCGAAGCGGGAACCATGACCATCGGAGCGGCAAATACCGCAGGCGATATCAGGAAGGTTTCCAAGGAAGAGGTTCTCGCAGGTATTAACGAAGTCCTCGATGATATAAGGTCGTACATGGACATAGGAGAAGGGACCGTTGAGGTAAGCGAGACCGAGGATATCGACTGGCTCAACAACTGGAAGAATTTCTTCCACTCTTTTGAAGTGGATGACATACTTGTTATTCCTTCCTGGGAGGATGTTCCCGAAGGAGATACGCATAAGTTTGTTCTTCATATCGATCCCGGCACCGCTTTCGGAACCGGAATGCATGATACGACACAGCTCTGCATCAGGAATATCAGAAAGCATGTAAAGGAAGGCGACAGGCTCCTTGATATAGGTACGGGAAGCGGAATACTTGCGATCCTGGGTCTTATGTTCGGCGCCGGCTTCGCTTACGGAACCGACCTTGATCCCTGCGCGGAAGAGGCTGTCAGGGAAAACTGTGAGAACAACGGTATCGCTCAGGAAAGCTTCAGGCTTGTAATCGGAAATATCGCATCTGATGAGGACATACAAAATGACGCGGGTGTCGGAACATACGACATAGTCGTTGCCAACATTCTTGCCGAGGTTCTCGAGGTGATCACACCCTGCGTTCCGAAGATGCTCAAGGAAGGCGGTATCTATATCACTTCCGGTATCCTGAATGAGAAGGAAAGCATTGTCACCGCCGCAATGGAAAAGGCGGGACTGAAGGTCCTTGATATAACAAGGCAGGGAGAGTGGAGCTCCGTTACGGCTGTCAAATGACTCAGGTATTTGCAGATCAGTCACAGATAAATACGGATACGCACCGGGTCATCATATCCGGTCCGGACCATAACCATATCAAAAACGTTCTCCGTATGAAGCCGGGTGAAGAGATCAGTGTAAGATGTGACGGCGTTCCTAAGGAGTACAGATGCGGGATACTGGAATATACCGATTCGGAGGTCATCTGCGAGATAAGATTCGTCAAGGAAGATGACACAGAGCTTCCCGTTAAGGTTACGGTCTACCAGGCGCTCTGCAAGGGCGACAAGATGGAGACCGTGATACAGAAGTGCGTTGAGCTCGGAGCGGTAAGATTTGTTCCCGTAGCGACATCGAGATGCGTTGTAAAGCTCGATGACAAAAAGGCCGGGAGCAAGGTCGCAAGATGGCAGCAGATAGCGGAGAGTGCAGCGGAGCAGAGTAAGCGCGGTATCATTCCAAATGTCGGCCCCGTCATGAACTTTGATGCGGCGATCGCGGATGCGAAAGCCCTTGATCATATCTTCATTCCGTACGAGCTTGCCGAGGATATGACGAAGACCAGGGAACTCTTTTCCGGGATAAAGCCGGGAAGCAGCGTAGGGATTTTCATCGGTCCCGAGGGCGGCTTTGATGAAAAGGAAGTCGCGAAAGCGCAAAGTTCCGGAGTGCTTCCGGTAACGCTCGGACGAAGGATCCTGCGGACCGAAACCGCAGCGATGTGCATAATGAGCTGGTTCGTTTATATGTTTGAATCCTGAGAGGATGCCTGATGGCATCCTCTTTTTGTGCAACTTATGCAGGAGGTGTGGCAACTTACGTCTTAAGGCATTGTTCCTTCTTTTTACGTCTGATAGTTTATGGTCACAGACAAGAAAGGAGACGTAAGTATGATCAGATGCAGGGGAATAGAAAAGAGCTTTTCGGATAAAAAGGTATTATCGGGAATAGATCTCGATATAAAGGACGGACAGATATTCGGACTGCTCGGACCATCCGGTGCAGGCAAGACAACGCTCATTAAGATAATCACGGGACAGATTCGCTGCGACGGCGGATCCGCGATCATCATGGACAAGGAAGCAGGGGACCTTACGAGAGTGGATAACAGACGCATCGGTATCATGATGGACAACTTCGGGGTTTATGACAGATTCTCATGTACGGACAACCTGAAGGTATTCGCGGATATATACGGAACACCTTACGCGAAGATCGCAGAGAGTCTCGAACTTGTGGGACTTAAAGATGCCGCGAAAAAGAGTGCATCGGACCTTTCCAAGGGAATGAGGGCAAGGCTTCAGCTTGCAAGGGTGTTCATGCATTCACCGGAGATCCTTTTCCTGGATGAGCCCACAAGCGGTCTCGATCCCCGTTCATCGAAGGCGATACACAATCTGATCCGTGACAGGAAAAAGGAAGGACGCACGATCTTCCTTACAACCCATAACATGGAAGAGGCATACGAACTCTGTGATACGGTCGCACTGTTAAATGAAGGCCGCATCGTCGATGTGGGAGCGCCGGATGAGCTCTGCAGGAAATACGACAGCAGGAAGACGATAAGGGTGCACTTAATAACCGGTGAAGATATCGAACTTCCCTGCGGTGAAGACAGCGGAAAGAAGATCGGTGAGATGATAAGCGCGGGGAAGGTCATGACGATACATTCGTCGGAGCCCGACCTTGAAACGGTCTTTCTTGAACTTACCGGTAAGAAGCTGGAGGAGGATTAAATGAAGAATATACTTACGATTATCAAAAAGCAGATAAGGGATACCGTGAAGAATAAGCCCGTGCTGATCCAGTTTCTGATGTTTCCCATGATGACTCTTATATTTGAAAATGCGATCGATGTGGATATGCCCGAATTCTTTTTCGTGAAGATGTTCTCGTCGATGTTTGTCGGCATGGCTCCCCTTGTTGCGACGGCATCGATCATTTCCGAGGAAAAAGAGAAAAACACGTTAAGGGTTCTGATGATGGCGGGCGTAAGACCCTTTGAATATCTCATCGGTGTCTCCGTGTATATATGGGTCCTTTGCATGGCGGGGTCCGCGGTGATGGGGACGGCTCTTCCTTCCGGGGATATACCGTTCTTCATGACGATGATGGGTGCGGGATGCATCATCTCGATATTCATCGGGGCATGCATCGGGATCTTTGCGAAGAATCAGATGGTTACGACTTCGCTCATGATGCCTGTCATGATGGTTCTTTCTTTTTCTCCCATGCTCGCTTCGTTTAATGATAAAATAGAGAAAGCGGCGAGATTCATATTTACGCAGCAGATCAAGGTTGCCGTGGACGGTATGGGCTTTGAAAGTGCCGGAAGGTTCGGCGTGTGCGTGCTTATTGCAAATGCTGCACTTGCCCTTGTACTCTTTTTCGCGGCATTCAGAAAAAAAGGACTTGAGTAGATGAAGATCGAGATCGACATTAATGAAAAATATGAGGAAACGGGCGTTAAGATATGCGCTCCTTCCCTGACGCGGGATGTTGAGAAGGTCATCGCGATGATGAGGATGATCAACATGCAGATCGGCGTTAAGAAGGGGGACGAGACCTATCTGCTCGACACCGACAGGATCCTCTATATAGATGCCGTGGACCGCAGGACATTTGTTTACACGGAGGATGAGACCTATGAATCGGAGCTTAAGCTCTACGAGATGGAGCAGGAGCTTTTAAAGCAGGATTTCCTCAGGGTCAGCAAGCAGAGCATCGTTAACCTTCGGAAGATCAAGAGCCTCAAGGCCGATATCAACCGTAAGGTCAGGCTCACGCTGGTGAACGGCGAACAGATCGTTGTGTCGAGAATGTATTCCGAAGAACTCAGAAGAAAGTTGGGACTTAAGTGATGGGCAGAGAGATCATAGAAGAAAAAACGGATAATGCTTTTGAAGACAGGAAATCCGTATTCGGTTACATCGCACAGCTCCTTGCGACATACGGTGCGATGGTCATTATCTTCATAGTGTTTGGTTTATGCATAGGAACAACGACGGAAGGATATTCAACCCTCTTTGAACTGGGAAACAGGGGACTTACGATGGGTACGCTCCTTCAGCTTTTGTTTCTTGCGGTTCTGGTAACGATTGCACAGGTGGTATTCCTTACCGATGCGCTCATAAAGAATATGAACATGATCGCAAGGAACCTTCTTTTCATTATCGCGATATTCGTATCCATCGTTGTGTTTGCGGTCTCGTTCGGGTGGTTCCCCGTTGATGACCTTGCGGCGTGGGCAGGATTCCTCGTTTCATTCTCGCTCAGCATGGCGGCGAGCCTTTTCGTAACCAGGTTCATCGAGAAGTCGGAAAATAAGAAGATGCAGGAAGCGCTTGATAAGTATATGGAGAAGCGAAACGAAAAGTGATCCGGAAACGGACCGGCAGCATAGTGAAATTATATGGGCAAAAAAAAGCGGGACATCTGTTGATGTCCCGCTTTCGTTATGTGTAATTTTATCAGCACATCTTGTCGAGTGCGGTGGGATCGTTGCTGACCCACATAGCATCTTCCTTGGAGATCCTTCCGCGTCCTACGAGGGAAGCAAGGTCGTCGTTGAGAAGGTGCATTCCTGAGTTGCGTCCTGCCTGAATGAGCGAAGGGATCTGGATGGTCTTCTTATCACGGATGAGGTTTCCGATAGCGGGAGTACCGAGCATGATCTCGGTAGCAACCACACGGCCGTCCATATCTGCGGTAGGAACGAGAGTCTGGGTGATGACACCTCTGATGACGTTGGAGAACTGGGTTCTGATCTGATCCTGTCCGTCGAGAGGAGTTGCGTCGATGATTCTTTCTACGGTCTGTGCGGCACTCGTTGTATGGAGTGTCGAAAGGACGAGGTGTCCGGTCTCTGCTGCGGTGATTGCTGCGGAGATGGTCTCATAGTCACGCATTTCTCCTACGAGGATGATATCGGGATCTTCACGGAGTGCGGAACGGAGTGCCGTTGCGAAAGTGGGAACGTCCTTTCCGACTTCTCTCTGGTGGATCATTGCCTTATCGTGGGGATATACGTACTCGATGGGGTCTTCGATGGTGATGACGTGTCTTGAAGTGGTCCTGTTGATGTAATCGACCATGGATGCAAGGGTGGTTGATTTACCCGAACCGGTAGGTCCGGTTACGAGAACAAGTCCTCTGGGCATTTCTGCAAGGTCCTTACATACGGGAGGAAGAAGGAGCTCTTCAAAGGAAGGAACAGTCTGATTAAGAATACGGATACTTGCCGCAAGGTTATTTCTCTGGTGATAGATATTGGCTCTGATTCTGGTTCCGTCCCAGAGCATAACACCGGCATCAAGGTCCATGCCGCCGGATACTCTCTCGATCTGATCCTGCTCAAGGAATGAGTAGATCATGTTTCTGGATTCTTCTGCTGAAGGAGCGGGCTCGAGGATCTTGAGTTCGCCGTATCTTCTGATCGCTACATTTGTTCCTACGGTGATGTGGATGTCGGAGCAGTTATTGGACTTGGCATATTCCATCAGCTCTCTGAAATCATTGTGAATCATGAATGTAATCCTCCCCTTACATTTCTTACTTCAAAACGACGTTGGACGATGTACCCGACTTGATGTATCATATTTGAAGTGTGATTATTAAGTGCCGTTAAGCACGGGATTTTATGCACAATTTGTATTATAACAGAACAATTCCGCGGTGACTATCAAAATATGAAAGAAATATATCTGGATAACTCAGCAACCACAAAGGCTTTTCCCGATGTCATTGACCTGATCGCCAAGGTCATGGGAGAGGACTACGGAAACCCTTCGAGCATGCATCACATGGGTGTTACGGCGGAGGGACGCCTCAAGGAGAGCACGAAGATTCTTTCGGGGATCCTCGGCTGCAGCGAAAAGAACATCTATTACACCTCCGGAGGTACGGAGTCTGACAATATCGCGATCCTGGGCGCTGCCAAGGCGCTGGAGAGAAGGGGAAAGCATATCATCACTACGAAGATAGAGCACCCGGCCGTTCTGAATACGGTGAAACATCTGGAGGATGAGGGTTTCGAGATCACATATCTCGGGACGGACGAAAGCGGACGGATATCGCTTGACGAGCTCGGATCGGCCCTTACCCCCGGAACGATACTTGTTTCGATGATGCATACCAATAACGAGATCGGATCCGTGCAGCCCATAGCCGAGGCCGGCATCCTGATAAAGGAAAAATGTCCCGAATGCCTTTTCCATGTCGATGCCGTTCAGGGCTTCGGAAAGGCACATATTAATCCGGGAAGGATGAAGATAGATCTTCTCAGTGCAAGCTCGCACAAGATCCACGGACCCAAGGGCTGCGGTCTTCTTTATATCGGTGACGGCGTAAGGATCGTTTCACCCGTTTACGGAGGCGGACAGCAGAAGGGCATAAGGTCCGGCACGGAAAATGTTCCGGGAATATCCGGAATGGCACTTGCCGCGAAGATGCTCTATGAAAAGCTGGACGAGGATACAGCCTCTCTTTATGAGCTGAAAAAGTACTTTATCGAAAATGCACTTAAGATAGACGGAGTCAGCATAAACGGACTTACCGGGGAAGGCGCGGAGGGCGCTGCCGGAACGGCACCCCACATCATTTCCGTTTCGGTCAGGGACGTAAGAGCGGAGGTCCTGCTCCATTCCCTCGAGGATAAGGGAATATATGTTTCCGCGGGAAGCGCATGCTCAACTCATAAGAGAGCGCCGTCCGCAACTCTTACATCGATAGGTCTGGATAAGGGGCTTCTCGAATCGACGATAAGGATCTCGATGTCAGTGCTCACCACGCGTGAAGAGATAGATGAGACGCTGAAGGCTCTGGGCGAGATCGTGCCCATGCTCAGAAGATTTACCAGAAAATAGCCTTAGAACACTCCGGAACTTATAGCAAAAAATAAGAAGTAAGAAAGCAAAATATCGAGATACTTGTAAATTTGCCCATGATATAATCGTTGAAAACCGATCAAACGGAGGACCGGATATGAGCAATTATGAGCACAGAAAAGCAACACAGCGTATCAAGTTCACGGATGCAAACGGACAGCCCGCATCCGGCAAGGACGTTCATGTAAAACTTGTAAATCACAAATTCCTCTTCGGATGCGGAGCAAGTGATTTCGTTCCTCCCGAGGAACTTACCGAGGAAGAGAGAGCAAAGCTTCCCATTTCGGCAGAGCAGCAGGCTGTTGCCAACGAGATCAACCGCAAATGGCTGGATCTCAACAATTACGGCACCATGCATTTTTACTGGGGAATGTACGAACCCGTTGAGGGTCAGCCCAAATATGACCAGTATATGCGCACAGCAAAGTATCTTACTTCCAAGGGTGTAACCCTTAAGGGCCACCCTCTCTGCTGGCACACCGTATGTGCGGACTGGCTTATGAAGTATGACAATGCGACCATCCTTCAGAAGCAGCTCGACCGCATCAACCGCGATGTCACCGCATTCAAGGGCGTCATCGATTACTGGGATGTCATCAACGAAGTTGTTATCATGCAGGTTTATGACAGATATGACAATGCGGTCACCAGGATCTGCAAGGATCTCGGAAGGGTAAAGCTCGTAAAGGAAGTATTCGATGCCGCAAAAGCAGCAAATCCCGATGCTACACTTCTTATCAACGATTTCAATCTTTCCGAAAGCTACCGCATACTGATCGACGGACTTCTGAATGCCGGCGTTCCCATCTCTGCGATCGGAATACAGACCCATCAGCATCAGGGCTACATGGGAAAAGAAAAACTTATGGATATCCTCGACAGATATTCATTCTTCGGACTTCCCCTTCACTTTACCGAGAACACCTTCGTATCAGGACATCTTATGCCTCCGGAGATCGTTGACCTCAACGATTATGTGATTGATGAGTGGCCCACAACTCCCGAGGGTGAGGAGAGACAGTGCAGGGAATGGAAAGAGTTCTATGAGACTCTCTTTGCTCATCCCTCTGTAGAGGCAATCACCGGTTGGGATTTCACCGACGGAGCATGGCTCGGAGCACCCAGCGGACTTCTTAGAAAAGACGGAACCGCCAAGCCCGCATACAACGAGCTGAAGAGACTTGTTAAGGAAGAGTGGACCACCGACTATACCGTTCACACCGATACTGAGGGCTTTGCAGAGGTTACCGGATTCAAGGGTGAGTACGAAGCAACCGTAGACGGAAACACTCAGAAGTTTACACTCGGATAAACACGTTACAACAAAAAGAAAACGTAAGCGGCAAAAGCTGCTTACGTTTTTTTATGTTCTGTTTGCCTGTAGCCTGTGATGCCCGGATCTTCGCTCACCTTTCCGCGGACATTATCTCCTCGGTAAGTATTCCCGAGAGCTTAAGGTCGACCGCATCGCCGGGTGACAGACTCAGATCTGACACCGCTGTCATAATATAGTCGGGCGTGTGTCCGATCATGTATTTCTTTCCGAAGATGACCTGCTGCTCCTCGATAAGAACCTTTTCGGTCCTTCCGATGTGGCGCTTCATATATTCGCGAGTCATCTCTATCTGGGTATCGATGAGCTTTGCGCTTCTTTCGGTCTTTACCTCTTCGGATACCTTGTCGGACATCTGAGCCGCCTTGGTATTCTTTCTCGGAGAGAACTTGAATATGTGCATATCCGCAAAACCGACCTTCTTTACAAAGGCGAGAGTCTCTTCGAATTCCTCGTCCGTCTCTCCGGGAAAGCCTGCAATGACATCCGTGGTTATCGCCGGATCGTCGAAATATTTCCGTAAGCAGAGAACGCTCCGGTAATACTCGTCCGTGGTATAGTGCCTGTTCATTCTCTTCAGTGTCGCATCGCATCCGCTCTGAAGGGACAGATGGAAGTGCGGGCAGAGGTTCTTAAGCTTTGAAAGGCGCTCGGCATTTTCCTCTGTGATGATCCTGGGCTCGACGGAGCTTAAGCGGATCCTTTCGAGACCGGGGATCTTCGCAATCTCCTCGACAAGGTCTATGAGTTTGCTCTTTCCGCCGTAATCCCCCGATGTGCTTCCGTTTTCATCAAGGTCGATACCGTAGGATCCGACATGGATTCCGGTAAGGACTATCTCGGAGCAGCCCTTTTCTATGAGGCCGCGGATCTCTTCACATATGTCTTCCTTTGCGCGGGAGCGCACCCTTCCTCTTGCAAGGGGGATAGCGCAGTAGGTGCAGAACTGGTTGCAGCCGTCCTGGATCTTGACGAAGGTGCGGACACGGTCGGTTAAACTGCTTAAGGTCATATCCTCATAGGAGGAGGGGACGCCGAGGTCATCCATTACGATCTTCTTTTTGCTGCGGCCGGCGGCGTAGTCCTCGATGATGGGGATAAGCTCGGCCTTATGGTTGTTGCCGATGCATATGTCAACGAGCGGATCCTTCAAAAGTGCGTCGCTTCCGGTCTGTACATAGCAGCCGACCGCAACTACGATGGAGTCCGGGTTCAGCTTCTTGGCACGGTGGAGCATCTGCCTGCTCTTCCTGTCGGCGATATTTGTTACCGTGCATGTATTGATGACATATACGTCCGAAATCTGTGAAAACTGCACAATTTCATAACCTGCTGATTGTGCATTTTGAAGCATTATTTCGGTTTCGTATGCATTCACCTTACAACCGAGGTTGTGGAATGCTATAGTTTTGGGCATTTTTCTCATAAAAGTTTGGTTCTCTTTAAGGCTCCGCCAGTCTTGACAATTCTTTAACAGTCAATTACTATTACCTCGTAGCAACGAGGAAAAGAAAAAATATCAGAGAAATAAGGAGGTAACTCAAATGAAAACAGTAAAGATTTCTCTTAATTCTATTGACAAGGTAAAGAGTTTTGTAAATGACATCACCAAGTTCGAATATGATTTCGATCTTGTATCCGGAAGATACGTAATCGACGCTAAGTCCATCATGGGTATCTTCAGCCTCGATCTTTCCAAGCCCATCGACCTCAACATCCACACCGAGGGCGGAGCTGATGATGTTCTCGAGGTTCTTAAGCAGTATCAGGTATAATTATCCCCGTTGCTTCAAAGACCGAAGGATGATCCCTTCGGTCTTTTTTTTATTTTCCTATCACGATGATCTCGTCGGTCTCATAAGCCTTTGCCAGCAGGCCTTCAATGATGTCGTCCAGCTTGTGCTCGTGCTTCTGGATCACGGTCCTGCTCGGGTTGGTGACGGGGTGCTTGGCCACGAATATGGTACAGCAGTCCTCGTAAGGAAGGATGGAGGTTTCGTAGGTTCCGATCTTCTCGGATATCTCGACGATCTCCTGCTTATCGAACGCGATGAGGGGCCTGAGGACCGGAAGGGTGCATACCTCGTTGGTGGAAACGAGGGAGGCGAAGGTCTGTGATGCGACCTGGCCGACGCTCTCGCCGGTAACGAGCCCGTGGCATCCGTTCTCATAGGCGAGATGCTCTGCGATCCTCATCATGTATCTGCGCATTATTATGGTCAGCTCGTCATGCGGGCAGTTCTCATAGATGGCAAGCTGGATATCGGTAAAGTTGATGACGTGGAGATTGATGGGGCCCGTGTATGCGGAGATGATCTTCGCAAGGTCCACGACCTTCTGCTTTGCCCTTTCGGAGGTATAGGGAGGTGCGTTGAAATAGACCGCATCGAGCGATACACCGCGCTTGGAGATCATATAGCCCGCAACGGGGGAATCGATTCCTCCGGAAAGAAGGAGCATTCCTTTTCCGTTTGTTCCCACGGGCATTCCGCCGGGTCCGGGAATTGACTCGGAGTAGATGTATGTCTTGTCGCGAAGCTCCACATTAAGGAAGATATCGGGCTTTCTTACATCGACCTTAAGTGAGGGGAATGCATCAAGGATGGCTTCTCCGAGGTCTGCCGCAACCTCCATGGAATCGAGGGGATATCCCTTGTTGCCTCTTCTGCAGACGACCTTGAAGGTCCTGTCCGTATCGCCGTACATATCGCCCCAGTATTTAACGGACTGTTCGCGGAGCTGCTCCTGGCCTTCGGTCTTGTACACGATGACCGGGCAGATGTAGACGATCCCGAAGATGTGCTTAAGCTTTTCGACAACCTCGTCGAAATCAAAGGAAGCCCCGTTTTTGTCTTCGGAGCACTCAAGGTAGATCCTTCCGGGCGTTTTCCTTGTGAGGAATCTGCCGGAAATGGTCTTCATTGCGGCGTTTATGTGAGCGACAAGGGCGTCCTCGAAAAGATACCTGTTATTGCCCTTGATGCCTATTTCCGCGTACTTGATCAAAAATGTGTTGAATATCTGTTTGTTCATGTCCGACATTACATACTGGTACAAGATAAAGATTGCCGATACACCCGACTAATGAACGCAAAATACGAAATTATAAGTGTATCTATTAGTTAATTGCGTTCATTAGTATAACACAGTTTTGCCGATTCACATTAAGAAAAAGCGTGTTTCATGCGGGCGACATAACTTGAAAAGTATACATGGATGCGGTAAAATCCAAAGAGGTATATATTTGAGGGATACGGGAGGTGATCTGATGGCAAAAGAAATTTCCGAAACACAGTTTTTTGAGGTGCCCACCGATGATTCGGGGGCTGCTTCCGTTCTTGAGGAAGTATACGAGGCGCTTCAGGAAAAGGGCTATAATCCCGTCAATCAGATCGTCGGATATATCATGAGCGGAGACCCCACATACATCACCAGCCACAAGGGCGCAAGATCCCTTATCATGAAGGCGGAGCGTGATGAACTGGTCGAAGAGCTGCTTCTTGAATACATTGCCAGCAAGGGCTGGAACTGATATTTGGTAATGGAAAAAGAAAGAAAAAGATTAATGGGTCTTGATTTCGGGTCGAAGACGGTAGGTGTTGCGGTCAGCGACCCGCTTTTTCTTGCAGCGGAGCCTGTTGAGATAATACGCAGGGAACAGGCGAACAAGCTGCGCAGGACCTATGCCCGCATCGAGGAACTCGTCGTGCAGTACGATATCGGGACGATAGTGATCGGAAAACCCCTTATGCCGTCCGGGGACGAGGGTGAAAGGGTCAGGCTTACGGAAGAATTTGCCGAAGCCGTAAAAAGAAGAACGGGACTTCCCGTTATCATGGAGGACGAAAGGCTCACCACGGTCGAGGCGGATGAGATCATGGATGAAGCCGGTGTCGCCAAAAAGGACCACAAGAAATATGTTGATATGATAGCCGCACAACTCATACTGCAGAGCTATATGAACAGGGAAACATATGAACACTGAAGAAAACGAAAAGAAACTTGAAAAGATAATCTTTAAACCCGAAGGAGCGGATCCCGTTGAATTCTTCGTACTCGAGCAGACAAGGCTGGGCGGACATGACTACATCCTTGTCACCGATTTCGAGGAAGGCGACGGAGAAGCTCTTATCCTCAAGGACATCTCCGAAGAGGGCGAAGAGGAGAGCAGATACGTGATCGTATCTGACGACGACGAGCTCGATGCCCTGGCACCTGTCTTTGAGGACCTTCTCGATGATGTCTCACTTGAGCGTGAGGACTGAGAAAGCGCCGGGCAGGGTTTTCTTTTCATATGAAAAGAAAGGACAATATATTTGAGTAACACTAATAAAGAGATTCCGGCTTCCAGGCTTAAGATAATCCCTCTGGGCGGGCTTGAGCAGATCGGAATGAACATCACTGCCTTCGAATACGAAGACAGTATTATCGTTGTGGATTGCGGACTTGCATTTCCGCAGGACGACATGCTGGGTATCGACCTTGTAATACCCGACGTAACTTACCTTAAGGATAACTACGACAAGCTCAAGGGCTTTGTCATTACCCACGGACACGAGGATCATATAGGCTCGATCGCATATGTTCTCTCGCAGGTTCCCGCCCCCGTTTATGCGACCAGGCTGACCATGGGTCTTATCGAGCACAAGTTCGAGGAATATGACAAGGAGCATTCTGCGCAGGGCACGAAGCTCATGGACAGCATACGCCGTAAAGTAGTGACTTTCGGCCAGTCCATCAACCTCGGAGCATTCAGGGTTGAGTTCATCTGTACCAACCACAGTATCGTTGATGCTGCGGCACTTGCGATCTATTCGCCCGTCGGCTGCGTTGTGCATACCGGAGACTTCAAGGTTGATTACACTCCCGTATACGGAGATTCGATCGATCTTCAGAGATTCGCCGAGATCGGCAAAAAGGGCGTGCTCGCACTCCTTTGCGATTCTACCAATGCGGAAAGACCCGGATTCACCCCTTCGGAGAAGACTCTGGCACCCATCTTCGATGATATTTTCGAGGAAAATAAGAACGCCAGGATATTCGTTGCGACATTCGCTTCGAACGTCGACAGGGTGCGCCAGATAATCAATACCGCTTACAAATTCGGAAGACGCGTTGCGGTCGAGGGCCGCAGCATGGTCAATATCATCGATACCGCGCAGCGGCTTGAGCGCATCGATATTCCCGAGAACACTCTGGCTACGCTTGATGAGCTGAAGGACCTGCCCGCAGACAGACAGGTCATAATCACGACCGGAAGCCAGGGCGAGAGCATGGCAGCTCTGTCGAGGATGGCGGACGGAACACACAGAAAGATCACGATCGGCGCGGGCGATACGGTTATCTTTTCATCTCATCCGATCCCGGGAAATGAAAAGCCGGTCACGAGGGTCATCAATTCCCTCCTTCAGAAGGGAGTAAATGTCGTATTCCAGGATGTCCACGTATCGGGACATGCATGCCGTGAAGAGATCAAGCTGATCTATACGCTGTTACAGCCCAAGTTCAGCGTTCCCGTGCACGGAGAATACAAGCACCTGATGGCTCAGGCGCAGATTGCCAAGGAGCTCGGATTTACCAAGGACAGGATAAAGATCCTTTCAAGCGGTGATGTTCTTGAACTTGACGGTGAGACCGCAGAGATCACGGGTAAGGTTCCCGTAGGAGATATACTGGTCGACGGATCCGGTGTCGGTGATGTCGGTAACGTTGTACTTCGTGACAGGCAGCGCCTTGCCGCAGATGGTATAATCGTTGTATGCATGTGCATCTCGTCGGAAGGAGAACTCATTGCGGGTCCCGATGTCGTATCGAGAGGCTTCGTGTACATCAAGGAGTCCGAGGATCTTCTGACGGAGGCTTCGGCCGTTGCACAGTCCGCGGTTGAAAAGTGCCTGGATGAGGGCGCCGACTGGAATGCCATCAAGACCGCCGTGAGGGATGCGATGAGCGATTTCGTCTGGAGAAACCTCAAGAGAAAGCCGATGATACTTCCCATAATCGAGGAAGCGTAAGGAGAACGCATTGGATACTTACGAAGAAGCAATGCAAAATTTCATCGCCTCCATCAGGGATACGGATATCTACGCGGAGTACAGGGAAGCGCTTGAGGAGCTGAAGAAAGACCCCGATCTTAAGCGCAGGGTTGATGATTTCCGTAAGAGGAATTATAATTTTCAGCAGTCCGATGACATAGATCTGGCGGAATATGACAGATTCAGAACTGAGATAGTGGGATTCAGGGCGGCCGAGCCCAGGGCGGATGCTTTTTTCGAAGCGGAGCTCGCTTTCTGCAGGATGATGCAGGATATGACTTACCGGATAACGGAAGCACTGGATTTCGAATAAGGTTTATTTATGAGCAGGAAAAAGACATTGTTTTTGACCCTTTCGGTCCTGGACGTGGTTTTCAGGATCGCAATATGGGTGATAATCATATATTTCGTGATCAAGGGTGCGACAAGGTGCTATAACCTCGGCTACAGGGTCTTCACCGAAGAGCCCATGGCTTCGGAAGGTTACGGCAGGGAAGTTGTCGTTGAGATCCCCGTTGATTTCAATGCCAGGGAACTCGGCGAGCTTTTCGAATCGAAGGGACTTTCCAGGGATTCGATCCTCTTTGCCCTTCAGTATTACGCATCCGAGTATCGTGAAGGTGTAAAGGGAGGAACTTACACCCTGAGCACCGAAATGACCGCAGAGGAAATGTTTGAGCGTATATCTGCCGAGAACGAGGTTAAGGAGATCGAGGAGGAAGAACCCGAGATCCTTGAAGATGCGGAGGCAGTTCCGGATTCTGAGCTCGAAGCTACCGAAGGAGCGGAGGGAGCCGGGGAACTCACAGAGACCGTAAATCCATAACTTAAAACAGGGGGGCGTCCGTTATGGGCGCCCTTTACAGATTATATGAACATTGACCGCACGGAAAAGTACATAGAGCTTACTCAGAGGCCGCTCGAAGGATACCTCGAGGATATCCGTGAGCAGGCCCTTTCGGACGGGATACCGATAATAAGGCCTTCCGTTCAGGGGCTGCTTCGCTTTCTGATGGGCTATGTCCGGCCGAAAAACATCCTCGAGATCGGTACGGCTGTCGGTTTTTCCGCACTGCTCATGCATGAATATGCACCTGACGCGCGTGTCACAACTATAGAAAACTACGAACCGAGGCTCATTAAGGCGAGGGAGAATTTTGGGAATTTCGCCGGGGATTCGAGGATAGAACTGCTCGAAGGAGATGCGGCCGGGATCCTTCCGGGGCTTGAAAGCGGCGCATATGACTTTATCTTCCTTGATTCGGCCAAGGGACAGTATATAACCTTTCTGGATGACATCATAAGACTTCTTGCTCCCGGCGGAATGCTCGTTTCAGACAATGTGATGCAGGACGGGGATGTCATTGAGTCCAGATACGCCGTAAGGCGCAGGGACAGGACCATCCATGAGAGGATGAGGGAGTACATAAGGGAGGTCAGTGATTCACCCTATCTTGAATCCGCTGTTCTTCCGATGGCGGATGGTGTGACTGTAAGCTACAGGAAAAGGGATTAAAGGGGTCAGGCATGGATAAGAGAAAAAAGCCCGAGCTTCTCGTTCCCGCGGGAGGACCGGATACATTTGAAGCGGCTCTTCATTACGGTGCCGATGCAGTATATATGGGAGGGGAATTCTTTTCCCTCAGGGCAAAGGCACGCAATTTTTCCATAGAAGAGATGTCACGCTGCATAGAAAAAGCCCATGCGGCGGGAGTTAAGGTATATGTCACCGCCAATATCATGGCACATAATCATGACCTCGGGGACGCTGCACAGTATTTCAGGGAGCTTCGCGAAATGAAGGAATCGCCCGATGCGATCCTTATCGCCGATCCCGGAATGTATGACATATGTGTCAGAAACTTTCCGGAGGCCGTGATCCATATCTCGACACAGGCCAACAACACAAACCATGCGACATGCAATTTCTGGTACAGACAGGGCGCTAGAAGGATAGTCGTGGGAAGGGAACTTTCCCTTAAGGAGATCCGTGAGATAAGGGAGAATATCCCGAATGATATGGAGATAGAGGCATTCGTGCACGGGGCAATGTGTATCTCGTATTCCGGAAGATGCCTTCTTTCCGCATATATGACCGGCAGAGATTCCAACAGGGGAGCATGCACCCATCCCTGCAGATGGAAGTACTATGTGACGGAGGAGACCAGACCCGGCGAGTATATGCCTGTCGAGGAGACCGAGAGGGGAACCTTTGTGTTCAGCTCAAGGGATCTGTGCATGATAGACCATCTTCCCGATATGATAGATGCCGGAATCGATTCCCTCAAGATCGAGGGACGAATGAAGAATCCGCTCTATGTCGCATCCGTTACGAGGACTTACAGAAAGGCGATCGACGATTACTTCGAAGATCCCGCGCTGTATGAGAAGAATATAGAGATGTACAGAGAGCAGATCTCAATGACCACGTTCAGACCGTACGGAACGGGATTCTTCTACGGAAATCCGGGAACTGACGGCCAGATATATGACGGCAGGACTTATGAGAGCAATGCGGTTTATCTGGGAAGCATAGAGACAGCAGTGTCGGAAGGCGATGACACAGTTGTCACATTTATGCAGAAGAACAAATTCTCCGTCGGCGAAGAGATAGAGATCATGAAGCCGGACGGAAGAAATCTTAAGGCCCGGGCTGTTAAGATGTATGACTCCGAGGGTAATGAAACAGACAGCTGTCCCCACGCCAGCATGATGATCAGGGCTCTCATCAGAAGTGACGAGGGCTCAGCTCCCGAACCCGGGGATGTCATGAGAATGTTAGGATCGAGGAATTAAAGGTTTTGAGTAACGAGTACAGAAATGACAGAGATGTCGTAAACAGACGAAGCAGAACTACGGAAAGACCCGTAAGATACAGAGAAGAAGATTACTACAACTACGATGAAGCTCCGAGGCCACGTGCTTCCCGACAGGTAAGACCCGCAGGCCCGGGAAGCGAACAGCCAAGGCGCGGAGCCGGAAGACCGGGTCCCGGTCCGCAGGGCAGACCTTCCGCAAGACCCGGATATTCGCAGCAGGGTAGACCCAGAAACCCGCAGCAGGGCAGGCCTGCAGGAAGACCCGCAGCAAGCAGGGATCCGTACGCACCGGGTCCGCAGCCGGATGCAAGACTCAGAAGACCGGTACAGGGATATGCACAGCCCGGTCCTGCGTGTGAACCTCCCCGCAGCAGCGGAAACGGCGGAAGGAATACGCCGCCGCCACGTGGAAGAAACGCTCAGCCGCCCCGCGGCAGAGACACCGGATCACGTGGAAGGAGTGTTCAGCCTCCCCGCGGTGGGAAGGCCCCACGGAAAAAGAATCCGTTCAAGTCCTTTATAAAGACCGTATTTATCACGCTTTTGATACTGCTCGTCATTGGCCTCGGTCTTTCTTTTGTCATGACGAAGAAGGCATACTCGCTCATGACCTATGAGGAGGCGGGAGATCTCGATAAGGAGAAACTGACTGCGGACGGAGTCACCAACATCCTCCTTATAGGAAACGACTCGAGAACAAACGGTGAGGACGGACGAAGCGATGCGATGATACTCGTTTCGATATCTTCCAAAACCGGTAAGATCCTGATGACCTCCGTGCTCAGGGATATCTATGTTGAGATACCCGGATACGGCTCCAACAGGCTCAATGCCGCATATTCATGGGGCGGTCCCGAGCTTTTGATGAAGACGATCGAGCAGAATTTTGACATTCCCGTCAGCAGATATGTTCTGGTCAACTTCGAGGCGTTCGCAAATGTCGTCGATGCAGTGGGCGGCATAGATCTTGAGCTTACTCCCGACGAGGTCATCTGGCTGAATGCTTACCTTAACGAATATAACGAGCTTCGCGGCAAGGAATTCGGATACGACTATATCTATCAGCTTGAGGGCGGAATGCTGCACTTAAACGGTGCTCAGGCTCTCGCATATTCCAGGAACAGATATATCGGCATGGATTTCGGACGTACCGAGCGCCAGAGAAAGGTGATGGAGGAGATCATTAAAAAGCTCCCCGGAACCGTGATCAGGGACTTTGGCGGATTTGTCGAGGCACTCTGTCCGAACCTTACGACCAACCTTACCTTCACCGAGTGCTACACGCTTCTTCTCAGGGCTCCCTTTGCGCTCAGATATGAAAGAGTCAGCGGAAGCCTTCCTCTCGAGAATACCTGGTGGAATGAGAACATCGATTCAATGGCGGTCCTGGGCGTTGATTTCGAGGCCAACAAGGCATATCTTAAGGAGAATCTCTACTACGCTCCGAAAAAGGAGACGGAAGAAGCCGAAAGTGTGGAATAAGGGCTTCTTTTCGCACGCCCTGCGGGCAAAAGAATAATTGAAAAATCGTTCATACGTGTTAAACTGTATAGATAATCATTAATCAAAGGAGCTATCCTGATGTCTGAAATCGCAGCAAACGAAAACGTAAATATTGAGGAGATCTTCGGATCGAAAGTCTTTACCCTCGGTAAAATGAAGGAAAGACTTCCCGAAGGAGTATATAAAGAGGTCTCCGGCATAATGCAGAAGGGCGGGGAACTTTCCAAGAAATCCGCCGATATCGTTGCCGGAGCCATGAAGGACTGGGCGGTCGAGAACGGTGCCACCCATTATACCCACTGGTTCCATCCTCTGACCGGCATCACCGCCGAAAAGCACGATTCCTTCGTCACACATCCCGATAACATGGGCAGGATGATCATGGAATTCTCCGGAAAAGAGCTCATCAAGGGCGAGCCGGACGCTTCATCATTCCCTTCGGGCGGACTCAGGGCAACCTTCGAGGCAAGAGGATATACGGTATGGGACATCACCTCACCCGCATTCCTTAAGGAAGATGCGACCGGCGTCATCCTTTGCATTCCCACCGCATTCTGTTCATATACCGGTGAGGCTCTCGATAAAAAGACACCTCTCCTTCGTTCGATGGAAGCAGTTTCCGAACAGGCCCTGCGTATCGTGAGGCTTTTCGGTGACGAAAAAGCGACAAAGGTAACTCCCTCGGTAGGACCCGAGCAGGAATATTTCCTTGTCGACAGGGCAAAGTACTTAAAGCGTCCCGATATGGTATTTGCGGGAAGGACCCTTTTCGGAGCACCCGCACCCAAGGGACAGGAAATGGACGACCACTATTTCGGTGCGATCAGGGAAAGAGTCGGAGCCTTCATGAAGGATCTGAATCTCGAGCTCTGGAAGCTCGGAGTAACCGCGAAGACCCAGCACAACGAGGTTGCACCCGCGCAGCATGAGCTTGCGCCCATCTATGAGACCGCCAATATCGCGGTGGACCATAACCAGATAATAATGGAGACCATGAAGAAGGTTGCGGAACGCAGAGGCCTTCACTGTCTTCTTAATGAAAAGCCTTATAACTGTGTAAACGGAAGCGGCAAGCACAATAACTGGTCGCTCACAACCGACACGGGTGTCAACCTTCTCGATCCCGGATACACTCCCGAGGCCAATGTACAGTTCCTTCTCGTCCTTGCCTGCATCCTTAAGGCTGTTGACGAGCATGCCGATCTGCTCAGACAGAGCGCGGCAAATGTCGGAAACGAGCACAGACTCGGCGCGGATGAAGCACCTCCGGCAATCATCAGCGTATTCCTCGGAGAACAGCTGGAGGATGTCGTAAGACAGCTCATAGAGACGGGAACCGCAGATCATTCGATCCACGGCGGAAAACTCGTCACGGGTGTTTCGACTCTTACCGATATTGAGAAGGATGCGACCGACAGAAACCGTACCTCACCCTTTGCATTTACCGGAAACAAGTTCGAGTTCCGTATGGTAGGAAGCTCGGATTCCATCGCCGATGCCAATACAGCCATTAACACCATCGTTGCGGAGAGCTTCTGCGATGCCGCTGACGTTCTCGAAAAGGCAGATTATTTCGAACTTGCCTGCCACGATCTTATCAAGAAATATCTTGCTGAGCATGTAAGGATCATCTTCTCAGGTGACGGCTACTCCGAGGCTTGGCTTGAGGAGGCCGAAAAGAGAGGGCTTCCCAATATCCGTTCAATGGTGGATGCGGCAAGTGCGCTTACCACCGACGAGTCCGTTGCCCTTTTCGAAAGATTCGGAATCTATACAAGAGTTGAGCTTGAATCCCGTGAAGAGATCGTTTACGAGACCTACGCCAAGAGCATCAATATCGAAGCAAAGACCATGATCGGAATGGCAAGAAAGCTCTATATCCCCGCTGTTGTAAAGTACGAGCGTACACTTGCCGAGACAATAAATAACGTTAAGGCAGCAGGCTCCGACGCCGCAGCCGTATCCAGGATACTTTCGGAAGTTTCCGTTCTTCTTGCGGAAACGCTTGATGCCGTTGAGAATCTCGAGAAGATCTCCGGCGAAGCAAAGTCAATGAGCTACGGCAAGGAACAGGCAGTTTTCTACAGGGATAAGGTTGTTCCCGCAATGGCGCTTCTCAGAACTCCCGTCGATAAGCTCGAGACACTTGTCGATAAGAGAATGTGGCCTGTTCCCACTTATGAAGATCTGATGTTTGAGGTATAAACACTATGGATAGGATCACGTCCAGATTTCTTATATACGGAGGTCTTCCCGAAGACTCTGTCCTCATGCAGCTTGCGGAAGTCTGCAGGACACTTCGTGCGGGCGAATACGATATGGGCGAGGTCACATCATGCGTTTATGCCCAGATCAAGAAGATCCTTGTTATTTCAACCGATTACAATTTTGACGGAAATCTCTGGCAGAACTATCTCACATATCTTCTTGTGACCGCAGAGAATCCCTTTACGCTGACTGCGGAGAAGACGGGCGGAAGCGACGGAACCGTCAACCATTTCGCAAAGAGTGATTTTACCGCGTTCATAGAGCTGTTCCATTATGACTTTTCATGGATAGAAGAGCTCCTTCAGACCGATGTCTTCAGCTGTATCACGAATTACAAGGCCATAGAAAAGCCCGCTCTTATGTATAACGGAAGCGTAAGCGAGAAGGTAAGGGCACTTTCGGACAGGCTCTCTGCCGCAAAGGATGCGGAAGAGTTCTTCCGTATAATGACGGGATTTTATAAGGATTACGGCGTGGGAATGTTCGGACTGAACAAGGCATTCAGGATCACGGATGCTCCTGACGGAAGTGTCATATTTAAGCCCGTTGCCAATATGGAGCATGTCGTATTGTCCGATCTTCACGGGTATGAGATCCAGAAAGCAAAGCTTATAGAAAATACCGAGGCATTTGTCGAGGGAAGGAAGGCGAATAACGTTCTTCTTTTCGGTGACAGCGGAACCGGTAAATCAACGAGCATCAAGGCCATAGTCAACGAGTATTATGACAGGGGCCTCAGGATGATAGAGATCTACAAGTATCAGTTCAGGTTCTTAAGCCAGCTGATCTCGCAGATCAAGAACAGGAATTACAAGTTCATCATTTATATGGATGATCTTTCCTTTGAAGAGGATGAGTCGGAATATAAGTTCCTGAAGGCCGTCATCGAGGGCGGACTTGAGACAAGGCCCGACAATATCCTTATATATGCGACTTCAAACAGACGCCACCTTATCCGTGAGATGTGGACGGACAGGGACGATATGGAGCAGAATGCGGATATCCACAGATCCGATACGATGGAAGAGAAGCTTTCGCTTGCTAACCGTTTCGGCGTGACCATAGGCTATTACAAACCCGACAGGCAGCTTTTCCACGACATTGTAAAGGCTCTTGCAGACAGGAACGGTATAGTTATGGATGAAAAGGAGCTTTTCCTTCTGAGCGACAGATGGGAGATGAGTCACGGCGGTCTTTCGGGCAGATGTGCCGGTCAGTTTATCAATCATCTGCTTTCGGAAAAATAGGACTTGCATTTTGCGGACACTTTCATTATAATGTGTTTTCGTAACGCATATAGGGCTATAGCCAAATGGTAAGGCAGCGGATTCTGATTCCGTCATTTTCAAGGTTCGAGTCCTTGTAGCCCTGCTCGAGGCCGAGGACACAGTCCTCGGTCTTATTTTATTCATTTTTAGGAGAATAAATGGACGGCAATAATCAGCAGTTTTCTCAGCAGATAAATCCCCGGGCACAGTTCACTCAGCAGCCTCAGGGACAGTTCACGCAGCAGCCCCAGGGACAGTTCACGCAGCAGCCTCAGACACAGTTCACTCAGCAGCCCCAGGGTCAGTTCGCGCAGCAGCCCCAGGGTCAGCCTCAGTATTATCAGCAGCCCGGAAAGGCATTCGATCCCTTTGCGATGCCTAATTATGCGCAGGGGTATCCTTATGTTCAGCAGCCCGCTCCTTTTGACAAGAAGGGTGCGAAAAGGCATTTCAGCCGCGTCGGACTCAGTTATTTCATTTTCGGCGTAGCCGCGGTTCTGGTACAGGTCATCGTGTCCGTTGCGGTTGATATTATAAATCCCGACCTGTGGGACAATTATATGTTCAACATACTGGCCGGCATCCTTCCCATGTACCTTGTCGGCGCTCCGATATGCTTTATGCTCATGAAAGGGCTCCCCTCCGAAAAACCCGAAACCGGCAAGTGGGGATTCGGAAAGTTTATTGCGGCGCTTTTGATCGCGCTGGGCGTGATGTATATAGGAAACTATATCGGAACTGCCATAGGCCTTGTGATCGAAAGCTTTTCTCCCGAAGCAACCGCATCTACCAATGCGGTGCAGGAGATGGTCTTAACGGGAGATATGCTGGTAAACATCGTTTTCATGGTCTTCATCGGACCTGTTGTTGAGGAACTGCTTTTCAGAAAACTGCTCTGTGACAGGCTCAGGATCTATGGCGAAGGAATTACCGTAGCGGTTGCGGGATTTATGTTCGGTCTCTTCCACGGAAACCTTACCCAGTTTGTATATGCCTTCCTTCTCGGATGCATTCTTACATACGTATACCTGAAGTCCGGAAGGGTCACGATCACGATAGCATATCACATCATAATCAATTTCATCGGAAGCGTTGTTCCTATTTTGGCGCTGAGATCCGCTGATATTGACGGCTTACAGGAGATAATGGCCACCGGAGACAACGATCTTCTGGTAGAGTTCATCACCGACAATGTTGAGGCCTTTGCGGTCTATATCCTGTATGCGGTGAGCATTATCGCCGTTATGATCGTAGGTCTTATCCTCCTTGTCGTTTTCCTTGCGAGCGGCAAGGTTAAGTTCAGACCCGGACGTTACACGATCCCCTCTGGAAAGAAGTTTGGGGTTGTCATCATCAATACCGGAATGATCCTGTTCATCCTCATGGAAATAGGAGAGATCCTTATAAATATGTTTGCGTAGGATAAGAAAATGTACGAATATGACATCCGTATCGGATACAGCCGTGTGGATGAGGAGCGCAGGCTCAGCATCCCGTCACTTATAGATATTATGCAGGATGCTTCGACTTTCCAATCGGAGGACCTGGGACTCGGAATCTCCTACTGCAGGGAAAAGAACGTATTCTGGGTTCTCAACAGCTGGCAGGTTGAGATAGACCGTCTTCCCGAGCTTTGCGAAAAGGTTACTGTATTTACTTTCCCCGTGGATTTCAACCGCTTTCTCGGAACGAGATGCTTCGGTATCCGCTCCGGAAATGACACCATTGTCAGGGCTTACAGCGTCTGGGCGCTTCTCGATACCGATACATATAAGCCCTCTCCCATGACGGAGGATATGATCGAGCGGTATAAGACCGAAGAAGCACTTCCCATGGGCAAGATCTCCCGTAAGATCCGTGTTCCCGAGGGCGGTGTCCAGGAAAGCCCCATGAAGATAGAAGCGATCCACCTTGATGCCAACCATCATGTGAACAACGGCAAGTTCGTTCAGATAGCCGCATCGTATGTTCCGGGAGGCAGATCGTTTACGGGCTTCAGGGCACAGTACCTGTCACAGGCATTCCTCGGCGACAGCATCTATCCGAGAGTGTTCGATCTCGGTGAGGAAGGCTACATTGTTTCTCTTGAAAACGGAGACGGCGCACCCTATGCCGTAATGGAATTCAAATGATAAAAACCGGTTACAGACAGAAATTAAAAGTAGTTAAGAAGGTTGAGTTCGGAGTCTATCTTTCCGGGGAAGGTGCCGGAGAGAAGGCGGAGGAGAGAGTCCTCCTTCCCGCATCGAGAGTGCCCGAGGGTACTGCCGTTGGAGACGAGCTTGATGTATTCGTATACCGTGATTCCGAGGACAGGCAGATAGCGACCCTTGAAACACCCCGTGTGACCATAGGTACGCTCGCAAGGCTCAAGGTCGTCCAGGTCACTAAGATAGGAGCATTCCTTGACTGGGGACTTGAGAAGGACCTTTTCCTTCCCTATGCCCAGCAGACCTATAAGGTTTCCGAAGGCGACGAGATACTTGTCACGATGTATGCCGACAAATCCGACAGACTCTGTGCGAAGATGGATGTTTACAAGAGTCTCGAGGACAGATCCGGATACAAGAAAGATGACACGGTTGTCGGAACTGTTTACCTCATAAGCAATAACTTCGGCGCATTCGTTGCCGTTGACGATAAATACTCCGCGCTTATCCCCAAAAAGGAGATGTTCGGTGCTGCGGAGAAGATCGAAGCCGGCAGTAAGATCACCGCAAGGGTGGCCAGGGTGCTTGAAGACGGAAGGCTCGAGCTTGCCGTCCGCGACAAGGGATATGTCCAGAGAAACGAAGATGCGGACAAGATCTTCGAAATGATAAAGGCAGCCGGCGGAACGATCTGTTTCTATGACAAGAGCGATCCGGAGCTTATCCGTGAAAAGACCGGAATGAGCAAGAATGAGTTCAAGCGCGCCGTCGGAAAGCTTCTCAAAGAAGACAAGATCACGATAGGCGAAGGAAGCATAAGCCTGAGATAAGAACCGTCTCCCTGTTTTCTGATTGCTTGCCATTTGTTTACATAAGTAGTATAATATCTGTACTTAAAGGGAATGAGTTATTTCTCCCGGGGGGAAACATATGGATATGGGTCTTGTTAATATGGCCGTAAATTTCAAACAGGCGACCACGATGTCTGACATCAGCACCGCGATCCTTGCCAAGGCTCTTGATACAGGAAGAGATATGGGGCAGGGAATGGTCGAGCTTATAGACTCTGCCGCTATGGAGAGAAGCGTTAATCCCATGGTGGGCGGTAATATCGATATTTCGGTATGACCATGTAATTATCAAACTGAGCACTCCGGATTTTTCGGGGTGCTTATTTTTTGCTAATTTTGACCATATAATTATTGTTTTTTTGTACATTTTTGTGTATATTATCTATTGGAGGTTTATGTGCCTCTGTTTGGGTTCGTTACAGTTTCATAGTTTTTGACGGGGTAATTTATGATATCTAATCAAATACTTCAGGCAACATTAGACGGGTTAAAGCAGATCGCAAGAGTCGATCTTGCCATTACGGATCCCGAAGGCAGATGCGTTGTATCCACAGGAGATATAGCGGGTCTTTCCAAGGATGCCGTTGAGTTTGCTTCATCGGGGGCTGATTCCCAGGAGATAAAGGGAAATCAGTATTTCAAGATCTACGATGACCAGACCCTTGAATATGTTCTGGCGGTGGCAGGTGCCGGAGAGGATGTTTATACCCTCGGCAAGATGGCCGCATTCCAGGTACAGAGTCTTTCGGTTGCCTACAGGGAAAGATTCGACAAGGATAATTTCTTCAAGAATCTCCTTCTCGATAACCTTCTTCTCGTAGACATCTACAGCAGATCGAAGAAGCTCCATATCGCGAACGATGTTCCCAGGGTTGTCATCCTCACCGAGGCATCCAACACCAAGGATATCAATATACTCGAGACCGTCAGGACCTTCTGCTTATCGAGACCCAGGGATTTCGTCACCGCAGTCGATGAGACCGATGTCGTCGTTGTGATGGAATTCGAACAGCCCATGACCAGACCCGACATGCAGGAAGCAGAGATCGAAGAGACCACCGCAGGCCTCAGAAACGCTCTTGCCGAAGCGGGCGCGGTTGGCATCAAGATAGCTTACGGAAGCGTTGCCTCCGAGATAAAGGAAGTAAGCCGTTCCTACAAGGAAGCCAGAATGGCGGCCGATGTAGGCAGGATCTTCTTTGAGGAAAGAGAGGTCATCTCTTACAGCGGACTCGGGATCGGAAGACTTATTTATCAGCTTCCCATTCCTCTCTGCCGTCTTTTCATCAAGGAGATCTTCGACGGCAAGGATATCGATGAATTCGATGATGAGATCCTTCCCACCATCGACAAGTTCTTCGAGAATTCACTTAACGTTTCCGAGACTTCCAGACAGCTCTTCATACACAGGAACACTCTTGTCTACAGACTCGACAAGATCCAGAAGACCACAGGTCTTGACCTGAGGGTATTTGATGATGCGATCACCTTCAAGATCGCGCTCATGGTCGTCAAATACATGAAGTATATGAAGAAGAACGAATATTGACAGGTAGATTTAAATGACCAGAAGAGAAAAGATAAAAGCCGAACGTGACAAGTTCATAGAAGAGAACGGAATAATCTTCCTTGACGATGTCAGCATGAATTATCCCGAGAAAGGAAACCCTGCGGTCAAGAACGTTACACTCAGGATAGACAAGGGTGAGTTCGTATTCATCGTGGGAGACAGCGGATCGGGTAAATCGACACTCCTCAAGCTTCTCTTAAGAGAGATAGTTCCGACAGGCGGCGACGTTCATGTCATGGGACAGAACACCAGGAGGCTCCGCCATTCACAGATACCGAAGTTCCGCAGAAATCTCGGAGTTGTATTCCAGGACTTCAGACTTCTCAAGGACAGAAACGTATACGAGAACGTTGCTTTTGCGCAGCGTATCATCGAGGTTCCTTCAAGGGAGATGAGAAGGAACGTTCCCAGCATCCTTTCAATGGTAGGACTTGCGGGAAAGTATAAGGCAAACGTTAAGAAGCTTTCCGGAGGAGAACAGCAGAGAGTTGCGCTTGCGAGAGCACTTGTAAACAAGCCCTCAATACTCCTTGCCGACGAGCCCACCGGAAACCTCGATCCCAACAATGCATGGGACATCATGGATCTTCTTGCGGAGATCAATGAGCAGGGAACGACCGTCATAGTCGTTACCCACTCCCCCACGATAGTCAACTCGATGAAGAAGAGAGTTGTTGCAATGAAGCTCGGAGAGATCATAAGCGATGAGCAGGAAGGGGAGTATATAAATGAAGATTAGAACCTTTCTGTACACTTTATGGCAGGGCATCCGCAACATGTTCAAGAACGGATGGTACTCCCTCGCATCGGTAGCAACCATCGGAGCATGTCTTTTCCTTCTCGGATTGTTCTACTCGATAGTATCCAACGCACAGCACATCCTCTATACGGTTGAAGAGGGTGTTACCGTTACGGTATTTTTCAATGAAGATGTTTCCGATGCGGCTGTGGATGCATTCGGCCAGGAGCTTCTTCAGCGTCCCGAGGTAAGGGATGTTGTCTTCCACAGTGACGAGGAGATCTGGGCTACTTTTGGTCCCAGCTACTTCGGCGAGGATTATCAGGAAGGCTTCCCCGAGAATCCCATGAAGGGCGAGCACAATTATGAGATCTATCTTACCAGCGTAAGCTTGCAGGGCCAGCTTGTTACATGGCTCCAGTCCAAACCCGAGGTAAGACTCGTAAGATATTCAGAGGTTACCGCATCCACACTTTCCGGATTTAACGGAATGATCGTTTATGTATCCGCAGCGATCATCCTGATCCTGCTTGCGGTAAGTATATTCCTTATAAGCAATACGGTACGTGTGGGTATTTCCGTAAGATCTGAGGAGATCGGTATCATGAAGTACATCGGTGCCACGGACTTCTTCGTAAGAGCACCCTTCGTACTCGAGGGTATGATGATCGGACTCATCGGTGCACTTATT
>JAEEGG010001541.1_pt1 | contig 61993 bp, 51 predicted proteins | sample 9134161 | NCBI WGS metagenome assembly JAEEGG01 (sample SAMN16246543, study PRJNA631951) | gut metagenome | biome: gut microbiome; feature: rumen; material: CR-attached | host: Bos | place: Iran: Karaj | collected 2018-10
AATTATATTTATAATAGGCTCCCCAAGTCTTGATGTCGCCTTTAAAGGCCTCTTCCGTTGTGCCATCATCCTTAATGCGAATAAGCGAGGCCGTGGGTTGTACCTTGTCCAGTTTGTCTAGTTCGATCACAGCCACCTTGGGTTGCTCTGGGATATAACCTACCTGACTGAACCCGATGTTGGGCTCACGAATCCAACCTGGGATAGCGTGGGGCTCTACTGTCCAGGTAACCACCTTGCCAGTCTTGCCTTTTGGCAGAACACTACGCAATACAAACCAACCATTTTGGGCCAGCATACGTCCATCAAAAAGTTGGAGCTCCGCATCGTCACTGCTGATACGGATCATACGCTCTGGGGCATCAGAAGCGATGAGGATATGATGACCTTTCTCGAGAGGTATGGGATCGACAAAGCGATCGGTTCCACGATCATCATACGTCTTGAAGCCTTTGAACTGACGAGGTTTCTCGCTATTCGGACGAGTAATCGTCTGACTCGTAGCATAACGTGGAAAACGATTCAAACGACCATCCATCGTAAAGGTTTTGAGCCAATACTGCGAGGGCAGAAACTCAAGGTTGAATCCAGCCTCACCAGCCAATTTCTCAGGCACAGGTTTGTCGAGCCAAACTGCTATCTCCACAGCTTTGCCCTTGGCTGTAACCACAACACGACTGTCGAAGTCATAATCGTCATAACGCATGGCAACCTCTATACTCTGGTTGTCCTTGTCTACCTTACGACTCGTCATCTTGGGCACCAAGTCCCATTGCTCCGGGGTATTGTTCAATCGAACAGCACCACCCTGAATGGTGCGAACACCATGATGAATAATCTCGATGCCAGAATTCTTCTCGTCGTTGAATCCGCCATTAAAGCTGTTGCTGAATACGAGAATGTTAACACCCTGACGCTCGAAATACTCACGATCGTTAAGTCTCAGATCCTGTGCTCGACACACTGTGGTGGCGAGCAAGGTCAGTGATAATAGAAATAGTTTTTGCATATTACTTTAATGTTTAGTTATTGTGAAGGATTTCTTTAACTTTCTTGGCTATCTCTTCTGCGGATGTTGCCTTGCATGGCTGGAGATACCAACGCACAGTCCAGCTCAGTTCCTCCTTGGGCTTCAGTGTAGTATAGGCGCCTTGACTCTCCAACTCGATATAGGTCTTGCCACGATTTACATACACCTGTATCTCTGCCTCGCCTGGAGCAGGCTGCTGGGCATCGAGATCCTGGAATTTCTTAACAAGCAACAGTCCCTTTTCTTTGCTGCAATAGGCCAGCCAACCCTTACCATCGGTATTTACCTTACGATTCTCATTAGCCTCATCGGGCTGATACCAGGCCATACCATGCTCGTCCTTGAAACTCATCAGTCCTGCAGGCCAGATGCTATCACAGACTTCAAAGAAGATAAGACCATCCTCGTTGGGCACACGGGTAATCTCCCATGGAGCCACCTTTCGCACCTCGTCGCTCTCATTAATAATAGAATAGGTGATGACGAAAGCCTCTTCTTTTTCGTCGATGGCGAACTGCTTACGGATGCGATACTTCAGCTTCTCTGACACGCCACTGGTCATGGTGAGTACATTGCCGTCCTGCTTCATCTCGTAAGGTTTCTTGTCATATTCAGGTACAGGGGGCCAGTACCATTCCTTCTGCGGACTGGTCCAGAAAGTACTACCAAAGGTCTCAGGCCATCTCGACTGAGAGATGATTTCCTGATCGTCGTACTTGAAGGAAAGGATCTTTCCGCCTTTGGCCCCATCTATGGCCATTGTGAGATGACCATTCTTCAGACACTGCAAACCTTCATGATTATCCTGTGCATCAGCGGACTGTGCTGATGCTGTTCCACATCCCATGGTCACTGCCAACAGGAGTGATGTGATTAATTGCTTCATAATGAATACTTTTCGTTGATAATATTACCTATTTATAATACGTAGATAAAGGGCAAAAGTCAAAAGCAACAGCTGATATTTATAGAACATTAACGTTGTGGCGTTGGTTTTTCGACCACTTATTAGTACTTTTGCAAGTCGTATGGAGAAACTTTGGAATAAAAACTACTGTAAGGTAATGACAGCCAACTTTACGCTGTTCTTTGCTTTTTACGTGCTGACACCCCTGTTGCCACTCTACCTGAGCGAGCATTTCGGGGCGACGAAGGACGTGATAGGTCTGGTGCTCTCAGGCTATACCATCACAGCCTTACTCATCCGTCCGTTCAGTGGTTATGTAGTTGATTCGTTTCCTCGCAAAACGGTGCTGATGATTGCCTTCGGAGGCTTTGCCATTTTCTTTGCTGGCTATCTGGCTGCTTCCACCTTGTTGCTGTTTATGATAGTGAGAACACTCCATGGCGGACCCTTTGGTATGTTGACAACTGCCAATGCCACAGCTGCTATTGATGTTTTGCCTTCGAGTCGCAGAACGGAGGGCATAGGCTACTACGGACTGAGTAATAACCTCGGTATGGCTCTGGCTCCCACCATCGGTATCTTTATATACCAACTCACCAACAGTTTCGAGCTCCTGTTCTGGTTGGCGCTGATTGTGGCTTGTGTGGGATGGCTGGTGGATTCAACAGTTGCTTTCTCAGAAAAGGAAATTGTGCGCAATAAGTCGAAACTCTCGTGGGACCGTTTCTTCCTGATACGAGGCTGGCTCATTGGCATAAATATGATAGCCTTCGGATTCAGCTTTGGCGTGCTGAGCAACTATCTGGCCATTTATGGCAAGGAGGCGATGGGCATCATGGGAGGTACGGGTACTTACTTTATGCTCTGTTCTGTAGGACTGATGATCTCTCGTCTGCAAGGCAGCAAGGGATTGCGAAACGGACGTGTGACTCATAATGCTGGCGAGGGAATGGTCATTTCGCTTATTGGCTACACCTTATTTATATTAATGCCCACCTTCTTCCCAGAGAATCATTCTGCCATCATGGTGGGTTATTACGGTTCGGCTTTGCTGATAGGCTTGGGCAACGGACACATGTGGCCAGCTTTCCAGAATATGACCATCAACGTGGCCAAGAACAACCAGCGAGGCACTGCCAACTCTACAATCCTCATCTCATGGGACATCGGCATGGGACTTGGCATTCTCATTGGTGGTATCGTCGCTGAGCTTATCAGCTATGGGGCTGCTTTCTGGACAGTAGTACTCATCAATGCCTCAGGTGTCGCCTGCTATTTCCTGGCCACAAAGTCCTTCTTCCTCCGCAGGAATCTGAATCCGACAGTGAGATAAAATGTATTCTTCGCCTATCGATAGATAGTCTAAAGTCCAAGAAAAGATAAGGTAGACTATAAGCAAGCAACTTACTCCCTTTTAAATTCTCTAGAGAATTTGGAGGTTTAGACGGAGTAAACCCAGACTTTAGACGGAGTAAAGTCCTAAATTCTCTAGAGAATTTATCAGATTATAACGACCAAAACAACCCTTTAAAGGCAGATGCATATGACTTTCAACGGTCTAAAGAGCCCATTTCCGCCTCTATTTTTGCCAATTTGGACCAATTTTATGTAGTTTTAATGTAGTTTTATGTAGGCATGTAGGCTACTTTGAGAATTTCACGAACGATTATTATAGCATGATAATCACTTTCGTACACAAAGAAAAGCAGCTCCCCAGCACAATGGTTGGGGAGCTGAAGTATTTGAAAAAGAGAAATCTTTTAAATCACATGCAATCCGAGGAAGACCATAAGGCCGTTCATGAGGATCCAGAAGATGGCGAATGGCATCGTCTTACGCATGATGTCACCATCCTGACCTTCCATATCACAAGCGGCTGTAGCGATGGCTATCGACTGAGGCGAAAGCAGCTTACCACCTTCAGAACCAGCACAGTTAGCAGCAGCAAGCCAGTTGGTTTCGCTACCTGTTACTCCGAAGAACGTACCCTGATTTACCAATCCCAGATCGCTGGCAGCTGTAGCCTGCAACTTTCCAAAGAGAATATTGGCATTGGTGGCCGATCCTGTTACAAAGGTTCCGATAGAACCAATAAGTGGTGCAAAGAACGGGAAGGCTGCTCCTGTGAGAAGAACGAGTCCCTTGGCGATATCGTTGGTCATACCTGTATTGTTCATCAGCATAGCCATAGCCACAAGGCAGCAGATGGTTACAACCGTCTTCTGCAGATTGAGTGTGGTCTTAGCCAACAGCTTCAACAGTTTGCCAATGCTCATGCCCTGAATCAATCCACCAATCACAGCACCCAGGAAAATCATCAGACCTGCATTCGACAGCCAGCCAAACTTAAAGGTGTTACCAATCACTGGCAGATCGAACTTGGTTACCAGCGTCTGGTTCAGAACCTCATTGATGGGGGGAACGATCTTACTCGAAATGAGGATGAAGAAGATAATCAGTCCATAAACGCTCCAAGCCTTGAGGGTCTTTGCGAGTCCAAACTTCTTTTTCTCCACAATCACCTCGTCAGCAGGATTCTCATCGCGGATGAAGAGTTTGTTGTATATCAGCATGGCGATGATGGCAGCTACAGAGCCCAGGATGGCTGGCGTCTCAGGGCCAATGAAGTGGGCGCAGCAGAACTGCACGATGATAGAGCAGGTTCCCACGAAGAGGGCGATGGTGATGTTCTTCAGGATCTTCGTCTTATCCGTCATCATTAGGATGAGGAATGGGGTGATGTAGAACATCAGCGAGAGCTGCAGAATAATAAATGTGGCCACCTCGCAGAGTTCCTCTGGTGTTGCCACACCACTTGCAGCCACCTGATTAGCCAGCGTGGTTGCAGGCAATCCCACAGCACCAAAGCCTACGGCTACCGTATTGGCTACCAGACAGATAACAGCCGAGAACATGGGTTTGAATCCCAAACCTATCAGGATGGCAGCAGGGATAGCCACAGCTGTTCCGAAGCCAGCCATACCCTCGAGCACACCACCAAGACCCCAAGTCAGCAACAATACCAACAAGCCCTTGTCGGATGTCATCTGTATGAACTGCGTCTTGATGGTCTCAATCTCCTTCGTTTCGCAAAGAATGTTGTAACTGAAGATGGCGCAGATGATAATCAGGATAATGGGGAAACATGCCTTCAGGAATCCCTCCACGACAGACCAAAGGGTGATGCCAAAGATAGAAGCCTCTGCATACTTCTCAGGGATAATACCCATAGCTGGAACGGCAAACAGGGCCAACAGGATTGTTACTATCAGCGTGATAATAGCACTCTTGTAGCCAGACACTTTAAAGCCCATCATCAAGACAATGAGCAATAGAATTGGAATTACAGATACTAATGCTGTCATAGGAGTTCAGTTATTCGGTGAATATTATACAAGTTTGGCCACAAATATACAAAGATTATCGCATAATTCCATATTATTTTAGTGAAAAAATCAAAAACGGCGAAAAACAATACATCATTCATCATACATAATTCATAATTATTTCGTATATTTGCGCCATAATAATACACATAAATAATAACAAAAACCAACAACTGCCTATGATCAATCAGTTTTTATCAGACCTCAAGCAGTTTCTGCCGTCTGACCGTATTTATACCGATGAGCTCCGTACGCTCGGATGGGGTACCGATGCCAGTTTCTATCGTCAGATTCCAAAGGTTGTCATCCGCAGTGATGGCGAGGAAGAGATATCCAGAATCATCAAGACTTGTAAGAAGTACAACCTGCCTTTCACCTTCCGTGCAGCAGGTACTTCGCTCTCAGGACAGAGTTGTACAGACAGCGTTCTGATTGTGGCAGGTAAACATTGGGAGAAGTATGAGATTGGCGAGAATCAGGATACCATTAAGCTACAGCCAGGTATCGTGGGCGCTCGCGTCAACGAAATTTTGAGGCCCTATGGACGTGTGTTCCCACCCGATCCTGCCTCAATAGGTTCAGCAATGGTGGGAGGTATTGTGATAAATAATGCCTCAGGCATGAACTGTGGCGTACATGCCAACAGCGATCGCATGATGGTTTCTGCTCGTATCATCTTGACCGATGGAACGATTCTCGATACAAGTGACGAAGCCAGCAAGGAAGCTTTCCGCAAGAGTCATCCTGAGTTTATCGCTAAGATAGAAGCCCTACGCGACAAGGTTCGTGCTGACGAGCAACTGGCCTCGCGCATACGTACCAAATATTCTATTAAGAATGTGACGGGACTGAACCTCCGTCCGCTGGTGGCTTACGACGATCCTTTCGACATCATCGCTCACTCGATGGTAGGTTCCGAAGGTACACTGGCCTTCCTCTCTGAGGTAACCATGAAGACGCTTTACGACTATAAGTACAAGGCCTCGGCCATGGTTTACTTCCTCACCATGAAGGAGAGTTGTGAGGCTGTGGTAGCCATGAAGAAACTGAAGTCTGGCGATGATGACCTGAAGATGAGCGCAGAGAATCTGATGGTGAAGAGTGCTGAGATGCTCGACTATATGTCGCTGAACTCTGTGGATGATCCAGTATTCCTGCAATACAAGCAGGATGTGGATGCAGGAAAGATAGAGGGTGTGGAACCAGGCGACTATCACAACCTCACAGCTATCCTTACAGAGACGAAGGGCATCACCCACGAACAACTGTTGGAGAAGATTGAGAAGATTAAAGCGTGTCTGGGTCAGTTTAAGCTCTACATCCCTGCTGAGTTTACAGAGGATCCTGCCGTCTATGGCAAGTACTGGGCCATCCGCTCTGGTATCTTCCCCAGCGTAGGAGGTACTCGCCCCATTGGCACCTCATGTCTCATCGAGGATGTGGCTTTCCCCATCGAGTCGTTGCCTGAAGCAACAGTAAAACTGCAGAAACTTATAGCTGATCATGGTTACGACGATGCCTGTATCTATGGTCATGCCTTTGAGGGTAACTACCACTTCATCCTGAACCAGAGCTTTGCTGACGAGCATGAGGTAGCACGTTATGCAGAGATGATGCGCGACGTGGCCAAACTCGTGGTTGAGGGCTACGATGGTTCTCTGAAGGCTGAACACGGAACGGGTAGGAATATGGCTCCGTTTGTAAAGTCCGAATGGGGCGAGAAGGCTTACGAGGCCATGAAGGAGCTCAAGGCTATCTTCGATCCAGACGGATTGCTGAATCAGGGTGTCATCTTCAACGACGATCCCGACTGCTTCATCAAGTGTCTGAAGCCACTGCCCGTACTCGACTACGACTTCAAGAAAGTGCCCGATGGCGGACACTACCTGATGGATCCGAAACTATCCACTGCCAAGGAAACCATCGAACAGGTGAAGCGTGCCAACAAGTGTATCGAGTGTGGTTTCTGCGAGGTAAACTGCATGTCGTGTGGACTCACACTTTCATCGAGAATGCGTATTGCTGTTCAGCGAGAGATACGCGATTTGGAAGCTACAGGTCGCGATCCGCAACGACTGGCTACGTTGAAGAAACAGTATAAGTACTATGGCGATCAGACTTGTGCTACTGATGGACTCTGCTCTACCTCATGTCCGATGAAGATCAACACTGGCGAACTGACCCACATCATCCGTCAGATGGATATGCTTAACAATGATCTGGGTTATCAGGTGGGCGAATTCGCTGCTAACCACATGGCGGGTATCAAGAGTGGTCTGCGCTTAGTACTTGATGTAGCCCATACAGCCCACATTACACTAGGTCCGAAGCTTATGACCAATGTCTGTCGTACGATGAACAAGATGGGCTTGCCCCTCTGGACCACTGCTATGCCAAAGAAGAAACGTCAGCCTAAGAAGAGCGATCTCACGCAGTTCATCATCGAGAAGTCAATTCCAAAGAAAGAAGAGGAGCACTCCGACCTGAAGGTGGTCTACTTCCCCAGCTGTATCAACCAGACCATGGGTCAGTCTAAACAAGGCAATATGAAGCATGCCCTTGTCGACGAGGTAATCCAACTGATGGCGAAGGCTGGCTACGAGGTTATCTTCCCTGAAGGCATGGAACGTATGTGTTGTGGACAGATCTGGGAGTCGAAGGGTATGCTCGATATAGCCGACCGTAAGAGTGCTGAATTAGAGAAAGCACTTTGGATTGCCTCTGAAGGGGGCAAGTATCCTGTACTCTGCGCCCAAAGTCCTTGTCTGCATCGCATGAAGAAGGTGATGAAGAAGATGAAGCTTTACGAGCCTGCTGAGTTTATCATGAAATATCTCGTGGATCGACTTGATTTCCACCAGACGGATAAGCGTATCGCCCTGCATTTGACATGTTCTACCCGTCAAATGGGTGTCGACAAAGACATGATAGCTCTCGCCAAGCTTTGCTCCACCAATGTATTCCTGCCTGAGGGTGTGGGTTGTTGTGGATTCGCAGGCGATCGTGGTTTCACCTTCCCCGAGTTGAACAAGTATGGACTAAGAAAGCTCCGTCCACAGATCGAGGCTAACAAGATTGAGGTGGGCTATTCGAACTCACGTACCTGTGAAATCGGACTCGAAACCAATACAGGTATACCTTATATGAGTATCATCTATCTGGTGAACCTCTGTACGACGCCCAAAAAGCAAGAATAGTTTCACTTTATAACATTTCGTCGCATTTTTGTGACAATCTAAAATAAATAGGCCGAGTTTTCGGCCTATTTTGTTACTTTTAGGCTAAATAAATCATTAGTTGCATATCATCTTGGAAAAACTCAGCCAAAAATTTGGTATTCTGCCCTTTTTGCAGTATCTTTGCGCCCAAAATTAAGCAGAACAACATTATTTATACTAAAAAATGGCGAATAACAACTCATTCGTAGGTTCCAAAATCAAGGGACTTCGTGAAACCAAGAATCTCAGCATCGAGGAGATTGCAGAGCGTAGCGGCTTGACCGTAGAGCAGATAAACAGTATTGAAAACGATGTGAACCTTCCTTCATTAGGTCCGCTGATTAAGATAGCCCGTGCACTAGGTGTGCGCCTAGGAACGTTTATGGACGATAACGATGCTTTGGGCCCTGTTGTCACTCGCGCCAAGGATCGCGAGAAGGATAGCAGCATCAGCTTCTCTAACGGAGCCACCGATGCTCGCAAGCATATGGAGTATCATCCGCTGGCTCAGCAGAAGGCTGGTCGCCACATGGAGCCGTTCGTCATCGACATCAATCCCGAGGAGAATCCCAATTTCCAACTCTCAGCCCACGAGGGTGAGGAGTTCATCTACGTGATGCAGGGAGAGGTCGAGATAGAATATGGCAAGGATAAATACCTGCTCACAGAGGGTGATTCCATTTTCTACGATAGTATTGTGAAGCACCACGTTCATGGTGCCCCTGGAAAGAGCGCCAAGATCCTCGCAGTAGTATATATTCCATTCTGATACATTAAACATTAAAGATTAAATATTAAATTTCAGAATGAGCAACATAAAATTAGATATGGCAGGAAGGCCGCTTCCTGATCGCACCTACCCTGCAGAAACGGGTTCCAAGGGTTATAAGCTGTGGGAACGAACATTAGGAGAATGGCTCGAATACTGGGCTGAGACTACCCCCGATAAAGAATACATCGTTTACTCTGATAGAGATTTAAGATTCACATGGAGTAAGTTCAACGAGCGTGTGGACAATCTCGCCAAGGGTTTGATCAGCATAGGTGTAAAGAAAGGTTCTAACGTGGGTATCTGGGCCACAAACGTGCCCGACTGGCTTACTTTCTTATATGCCACTGCTAAGATCGGTGCCGTGCTGGTAACGGTAAACACCAACTACAAGCAGAACGAGCTGGAGTATCTGTGTAAGGACTCTGATATGGAGGTACTTTGTATCACCGATGGTACATGGGATTGTAACTATGTAGATATGACCTATACCATGCTGCCAGAGTTGAAGACCTGTGAACGCGGTCATCTGAACAGCGAACGATTCCCATACTTAAAGAATGTGGTTTACATCGGTATGGAGAAGTATCGTGGTATGTACAACACCGCTGAGCTGTTGCTGCTGGGTCAGAACGTAGAGGACGAGACACTGAACGAGATGAAGAAACAGGTAAGCTGCTACGATGTGTGCAATATGCAGTACACTAGCGGTACTACGGGATTCCCCAAGGGCGTGATGCTTACTCACTTCGGTATCTCTAACGATGGTTACTTTACAGGCGAGAATATGGGCTTTACACAGGATGACAAACTCTGCGTCTGTGTACCCCTGTTCCACTGCTTCGGTGTAGTGCTTGCTACGATGAACTGCCTGACTCACGGTTGTACTGAGGTAATGGTTGAAAAGTTCGATCCCCTTGTAGTGCTGGCGTCTATCCATAAGGAGCGTTGTACGGCTGTCTATGGTGTACCCACCATGTTTATTGCGGAACTCAACCATCCCATGTTCGATATGTTCGACCTCACCTGTCTGCGTACAGGTATCATGGCTGGTTCGCTCTGTCCTATCGAACTCATGAAGCAGGTATCTGAAAAGATGTACATGACTATCACCAGCGTTTACGGACTCACTGAGTCTTCGCCTGGTATGACGCAGACCTGTCTGAACGATACCTTCGAGCAGCGTTGCACCACCGTAGGTCGCGACTTCCCATTCGTCGACGTAAAAGTGCTTGATCCTGAGACAGGCGAAGAGTGTCCTGTAGGTGTTCAAGGCGAGATGTGCTGTAAAGGCTTCAATGTCATGAAGGGCTATTATAAGAATCCCGAGGCTACTGCTGAGGTCATCGACAAGAATGGTTATCTGCATTCTGGAGATCTGGGTGTAAAGGACAAGGAAGGTTTCTATAAGATTACAGGTCGTATCAAAGATATGATTATCCGTGGTGGTGAGAATATCTATCCACGTGAGATTGAAGAGTTCCTCTATCACATGCCTGGCATTCGTGACGTCCAGGTGGCAGCTGTCCCCTCTAAGAAATATGGCGAGGCCGTTGGTGCCTTCATCATCCTCGAAGAGGGTGCCAAGATGACTGCCGAGGACGTGCAGTTGTTCTGTCGTGGCAAGATAGCACGCTATAAGATACCTAAGTACGTATTCTTCATCGACCAGTTCCCGCTGACAGGTTCAGGCAAGATCCAGAAGTTCAAACTCAAGGAGATGAGTCTGAAACTCTGCGAAGAACAAGGCATCGAAGTTGTATAAACCAAAGAAAAAGAGCTTAGCGTTTTGCTAAGCTCTTTTCTAATTAATCAAGGACTGTTATTCTCATTTCAATATCATCTACTGGCCGGTCGGCGCGTCCAGTTGCGGTGCCTTGTATCATTTCAACCACATCAAGACCTTCCTCAACTTCACCGAATACAGTATATTGACCGTCAAGATGGGGAGTTCCACCGACTGATGAATAGATCTTCAACTGTTCATCAGACAGTCCTGATTTACCTACCCTACTTTCTGCTTCCGCTGCAAGTTTGTCTTGAAGTTCCTGAAGCCCTTCACGATTCCTGTCACGACGCATCTGCATAATCTCAGCTCGATGTTCTGATGCAAGCAAATTAAACACATTCTGTACTTTCTGCATTCGAAGCTGTTTGGAGAACTGGCGTAACTGTCCTTCATTGTAGACTTGTCCCCAGACGATGTAGAACTGCGAACCGCTACTACGACGTTCAGGATTCACTTCATCACCTTGTCTTGCAGCAGCCAATGCTCCACGCTTGTGGAATAGTCCGTCTTTAATTTCCGCTTCAAGTGTATAGTCCGGACCGCCAACACCGAGCATCTTTCCTGCAGGGGCACCCTTTGAGTCTGGGTCGCCTCCCTGAATCATAAAGTCCTTAATTACCCTATGGAATAGTGTTCCATCATAATACCCATCCTTTACCAGTTTTACAAAATTGTCACGATGGATGGGAGTCTCGTCGTAAAGGCGAACAACAATGTCGCCAAGCATGGTTTGAATCTTTACTTTCATAAACTATCCTAATTATTTGTGCAAAGGTACAAATAATCATGGAATTATGAGTACCTTTGCCCTCTGATTTAATAAGATTTGTGATATGGACTACCTGCCGAAAGATCCTGCCATACTGGTTTCGAGCGTGAACATGCTCCTGAGAGACGAGGAGTTTGACACGCTTGAATCTTTGTGCTATAACTTTGGGACGGAGCCTAAAGAGATGAAGAACTACCTATACGAGCACGGATTTATGTATAGTGAGAAACAGAAGCAATTTCGCCCGATAGGTTATGACTCAGTAACAAGATGATAACAAAAGACAGTATCGAGACCGCCTACAGTTTCCTGCATCAGAAGCAGCGCATCTATGTTCATTCCACGCTCGACTGGCAGAAGGATGACATAGAACTGGCCATTTCTGACTATGCCAATGACATGAGCCAGGAACTATATGACGCCATCAGTGGCGGCAGGGCAGACTTCCTCCGTGATCACAAGCGGTTTAAGGAGGATATCACCAAGGCCGTCGAGATACTTGAAAAGATGCTATAACGATTATGGAGAATTTTGATAACGGAGATGATGTCTCTTGAACCCTTTATTATTCAGGAAATCACGAAATTCGAAATTAAACTTTCATAAAAGTAAAACGGAACCTCAAACGGAACCTCTAAAGGGAAGAAACAAAAAACCCGCTGAAAATCAGCGGGTCTCAAAATTAATAAGCGGAGAGAGAGGGATTCGAACCCCCGGTGCCTCTCAGCACGGTAGTTTTCAAGACTACTGTAATCGACCACTCTACCATCTCTCCAGTGCTCTGATGTCTCGAAAGCGGGTGCAAAGGTACGGAGTTTTTTCGAAATGAACAAATTTTTAAGCAACTTTTTTATTTTTATTTGGAAAAACGCTCGAATTAAGTACTTTGAGCTGCGCTCGAAGGTACTCACGTTCGAAAAATCTCAAATAAATTTGGATTTTTGCTCACTAAATCGTACCTTTGCAGCGTGATTTACCCAAATAACTTCGAGCATAAGCTTGGTTTCGACGAAATACGGAGGTTGCTGAAGGAACGTTGCTTGAGCACCTTAGGTAAGGAGAAGGTTGACGAAATAACCTTCTCAACAAATGCTGATGCCATTAATGAGCAGCTGGCACAGGTAAGGGAGTTCCGACGCCTAAAGGAGGAGAAGGACGACTTTCCTATGCAGTATTTCTTCGATGTAAGGGAGAGTATCATGCGCATACGCCTTGAGAACACGCACCTGGAAGAAGATGAGGTGTGGGATTTGAGACGATCACTCGAAACTATAGCCAACATCGTTCGCTATCTGGAGCATGGTACTGAGGAGACAGCCAGCGGTGAAACCAAATACCCCTATCCTGCCCTACACAGACTAACGGAAGGTGTGGTAACATTCCCTGCCATGATTCGCAGGATTGACTCGATACTCGACAAGTTTGGCAAAATCAAGGATTCAGCATCTATGACACTGGCTACGATACGTCACGATCTTGAGAAGACACAAAGTGGTATCTCGCGTACATTATATACTATATTGCATACAGCCCAAAAGGATGGGCTGGTTGATAAGGACGCAGCACCCACCATGCGCGACGGACGATTAGTAATACCCGTTGCCCCACAAATCAAGCGTAGAATCAGCGGCATTGTGCACGACGAGAGCGCCACTGGAAAAACTGTATTCATAGAACCTACAGAAGTGGTAGAGGCCAACAACAAGGTACGCCAGTTGGAGGCTGAAGAACGTCGCGAGGTGATACGAATTCTGACCGTGTTTACCGATGAAGTGCGCCCACATGTCAATGAGATACTTGATTCATACCAGCTGCTGGCACAGATAGATCTGATACAGGCAAAAACCAACTGGGCCGAACTGACAAAAGCTTTTGAACCAGTAGTGGGCTACAAACCCCACATAGACTGGATACATGCTGTGCATCCGTTGTTACAGCTTTCGTTGGAGAAACAAGGCAAAAAAGTAGTACCCTTAGACATATCTCTCACCTCTCACCACTCACCTGTCAACTCTAAAGCCGGCAGGCTTCTGATCATTTCGGGTCCGAATGCGGGTGGCAAGTCTGTATGTTTGAAGACCGTAGGGCTATTGCAATATATGCTACAATGCGGACTACCCATCCCCATCGGCGACCGTTCAACAGTAGGCATCTTTCATCACATACTCATTGACATCGGTGACGAGCAGAGCATTGAAAACGATCTCTCGACCTACTCAAGTCATCTGATGAACATGAAGCAGATGATGAAGCAGGCCAACGAAAAGAGTCTGATATTGATTGACGAGTTTGGTAGCGGTACGGAGCCCACCATTGGTGGTGCCATCGCAGAGGCCATGCTAAATCAGTTCTGGAAGAAACAGACTTTTGGTGTGATTACCACCCACTACCAGAACCTGAAACACTTTGCCGAGGATCATCCTGGCGTGGTGAATGGTGCCATGCTTTACGATCGCCATGAGATGCAGGCTCTATTTCAATTGGCTATTGGACAACCTGGCTCTAGTTTTGCCATTGAGATAGCACGTAAGACAGGTATCCCAGAAGAGGTAATTAAAGAGGCCTCAGACATCGTAGGATCTGACTACATACAGAGCGACAAATATCTGCAGGACATCGTGCGCGACAAGCGTTACTGGGAAGGCAAGCGACAGACGATTCATCAGCACGAAAAGCGATTAGAAGTTAGCGGTAAGAGATTAGAGGAGACCATTGAGGAGATTGAGGCAGAACGCAAAGAGATTCTTCGTAGAGCCAAGGAACAGGCAGAAGAGCTGTTGCGCGAAAGCAATAAGAAGATTGAGAATGCCATCCGCGAGATCAAGGAAGCACAGGCTGAAAAGGAACGCACACGTCTGGCGCGTGAGGAACTGAATGCATTTAAGGAAGAAATAGCCGATCTCGACACGAAGGAAAATGATGAAGCCATAGAGCGCAAGATACGACAAATACAGGAGCGTAAAGAGCGGAGGGAGAAGAAGAAAAAGGAGAAACAAGAAGCTAGAGGTGAGAAGCAAGAAAATACTCCATCGGCAGATAACTCTTTGGCTACGAATTCCTCATCTCTCACTACTTTCTCTGCTGGCGATACGGTTCGCATCAAGGGACTGACATCAGTGGGTGAGATAGAATCGACTGATGGAAAGATGGCGACGGTCATATTTGGTGGTATGAAAACCAAGATGCGCGTGGAGCGATTGGAACATGCAGAGCGACCCAAACAGCAGACCACCAGGGCCGAAGAACGCAACAACAGCATAGCAGGTTCGTACGCCACTGTATCGCGCGACACCCGCGACGTGATAGATAGCAGGAAACTGAACTTCCGACAAGATTTGGACGTACGAGGTATGCGAGGCGACGAGGCTATCAATGCTGTAACCTATTTCATTGACGACGCCATACTCGTAGGCATGTCGAGAATCAGAATTCTGCATGGCACAGGAACTGGCATTCTACGCCAATTGATACGTCAGTATTTGAGTACTGTACCCAACGTAAAAAGCTATCGTGACGAGCATGTTCAATTTGGTGGAGCAGGCATTACAGTGGTGGATTTAGACTAGCATTTTGCATAAATCTGTAATATTTACACTAATTGATTTAAATCAGTGTGCTTTCATTATTTAGCATTTTTTAGGGTTAAATATTTGTGTAACTCATTGATACATTGTACATTTGCAACCGAAATGCAATAAAATCGGATGCGTCCGATTGAAAATCTAAAGGATAACGCGGTACCTGCGACAGGTGTCCGCCTAAAGTATAGAGTTATGAGTATCATTAAAAAAGCAAGTGTAGCCTTGATGGCACTTGTATTAGCTTGCGGAAGTGCTTTGGCAACTGAAGTGGGCGACAAGAGCAACAAAACATCGGGCTTTAACTGGAATCCTGTAATCGAAGCGATTATTCAGGTAGAAAGTGAAGGAAATCCAAATGCCGTGAGCGGTAATTCCGTAGGCGTGATGCAGATTACTCCGATTCTTGTGAAGGAATGCAACGAGATTCTAAAAAAGCAGAAGAGTAAGAAGCGCTACACAATGGCAGATCGCTACAGTGTAGAGAAATCTAAGGAAATGTTCCTTCTAATTCAAAAGTACTACAACCCCCAGAACAGCGTCGAGAAGGCGATACGTTCGTGGAACGGAGGTATCAAGTACAGTATCAAGGCAACAAACAAGTACTACAAGAAAGTACTCGCCAAGATGAAATAAGAAAAAGAAGCGCGGACCGTTTTGGTTCGCGCTTCTTTTTTGTATATAGCGTAAAGTGATAAATGGCAAGAGAAGAATGCACCATACAAAAAGAACCCAAGCAAAAGCTTGAGTTCCTGTAGTTGCGGAGGCAGGATTCGAACGTGCGACCTCCAGGTTATGAGCCTGGCGAGCTACCAACTGCTCCACTCCGCGATGTTATATAAAAACGCTCATTTTTTCTAAGCGGGTGCAAAGGTACGCATTATTTTTGAATTAGCCAAATTATTCCGCACTTTTTTTGCATTTTATCTCATTTTGCACATTTTTCGCCCTTTTTTCTTGGAGAATTCAAATAAAACTATTAATTTTGCACACTGTAATTGTCGTGTGCAATTTTATAAAAGAGAAGGAGGAAGCATATATGTCCATTTCAAAGACAAGACAAAAGTTGGTAGACGTAGCACGTCTGTTGTTCGCCAAGAACGGGTTGGAGAATACGACGATGAACGACATCGCCCAGCAATCGGGCAAGGGTCGTAGAACGCTTTATACCTATTTTAAGTCAAAAGAGGAGATCTATTATGCCGTTATTGAGAGTGAGTTGGAGCGTCTGAGTGATAAACTCGACGAGGTGGCCGCCCGCAAGATACGTCCGCAGGACAAAATCATAGAACTCATCTACACCCATCTGAGTATGATTCGTGAAACGGTGGTGCGCAATGGCAATTTGCGTGCCGAGTTCTTCCGTAACATCTGGATGGTAGAGAAGGTACGTAAGCATTTTGACGATGCTGAGATTGAACTCTTCCGTAAAGTATACACAGAGGGCAAGGAGGATGGCGAGTTCGACATAGATAATGTGGACCTTGTAGCCGACATTACTCACTATTGTATCAAAGGACTGGAAGTACCTTATATATATGGACGTATTGCCCATGGTATGAAGGAGGAAGACACCAAGCCTCAAGTGGCAAAAGTAGTATATGGCGCACTGGGTAAGATACAAAGGAAATAAGATTAAACAATTATATTTAACATTAAATTATTATGGGATTATTAGAAGGTAAGACAGCGCTGATCACTGGTGCTGCACGCGGTATCGGAAAGGCTATCGCACTGAAGTATGCCTCTGAGGGCTGTAACATCGCATTCACCGACCTTGAGGTGAACTTGGATACTGAGAAGGAAATTGCAGCTCTGGGTGTAAAGGCTAAGAGCTATGCATCAAATGCAGCCGACTTTGCTCAGACCGAGGAAGTGGTGAAGGCCGTTAAGGAGGAGTTTGGTTCAATCGATATTCTGGTTAACAACGCCGGTATCACCAAGGACGGTCTGATGCTCCGTATGACTGAGCAGCAATGGGACGCTGTAATCGCAGTCAACCTGAAGAGTGCGTTCAACTTCATTCACGCTTGTGTACCTGTAATGATGCGTCAGCGTGGTGGTTCTATCATCAATATGGCATCAGTAGTAGGTGTTCATGGTAATGCCGGTCAGGCCAACTACGCTGCCTCTAAGGCCGGTCTGATTGCTCTTGCCAAGAGTATCGCTCAGGAAATGGGTCCCAAGGGTATCCGTGCCAATGCTATCGCTCCTGGTTTCATCGAGACTGCTATGACAGCTGCGCTGCCCGATGAGGTTCGTGAGCAGTGGAAGCAGAAGATTCCTCTTCGTCGCGGCGGACAGGTGGAGGACATTGCCAACGTAGCTACCTTCCTGGCTTCTGACCTCTCAAGCTATGTAAGCGGACAGGTCATCCAGGTTGATGGTGGTATGAACATGTAATTAAGAGTATATAATTAAGATTTTAGAGATATGGAAGTCGTTTACGAGGACAACCATATTATCATAGTCAACAAACAGAGTGGGGAGATCGTACAGGGAGATAAAACTGGCGATCGCCCCCTTTCTGATATAGTGAAGGACTATATCAAGGAGAAGTACGCGAAACCTGGGGCTGTGTTCTTAGGTGTGGTGCATCGCTTGGATCGTCCTGTAAGCGGACTTGTGGTCTTTGCCCGCACATCGAAAGCACTCACCCGACTGAACAAGATGTTTGCCGAGGGCGAGGTGCATAAGACCTACTGGGCTATCGTTAAGAACACCCCTCGCGAACCAGAGGGCACACTTGAGAACTGGCTCGTTCGTAACGAGAAACAGAACAAAAGCTATGCCTACGATCAGGAGAAGCCCAATGCAAAGAAGGCCATTCTGAAGTATCGCACGTTAAGTCACTCTGACAACTACACCCTGCTCGAAGTACAGTTGATGACGGGTCGACACCACCAGATACGTTGCCAGTTGGCAGCCATGGGCTGTCCTATCAAGGGCGACCTGAAATACGGCGCGCCACGAAGCAACCCTGATGGTTCTATCTCACTGATGTCGCGAAAAGTAGAGTTCGTACATCCGGTATCGAAAGAGACAATTATCGTGGAGGCACCCGTGCCTGATGACACGCTCTGGCGAGCCTTAGCACCCAAGGGATCATGAGCAATGAACAATGAATAACTAAGAAAGAACCATGAGATTATTACTGCTTACACTATTCATTCTTCACTGTTCACTGTTCACAGTTTCGGCACAAAGCTTTGAGCTCAAGAAGGTGCATGACAGCCTATATTGGCTCAATGGTTGGAAACTACCCTACCCCGTATATCAGTTTCAGACTGGTGACGTGGATGGCGACGGAATGGAGGATGCAATGGTGGGCGTGATCAAGAGCACGCGCTTTTACCCAGAGAAGGGGCGCAGGCTATTCATCTTCAAACAGGTGAACGGTAAGGCAAGGCCTCTGTGGATGGGATCTAAGTTGGGTGGTATATTAGAGGACTTCCGTTACAACGACGGCATGATTCGCGCCTTGGAGCGGACCACCGACTCGCTTTATGTGGTATCAGACTACAAATGGGAAGGCTTCGGCATGAAGTTCGACCACTTTATTATAAAAGGTACAGATAAACAAACAGCATTAAAAACCTATAGCCGATGAAACAGAAATTATTACTGACGGCTTGCATGGCAGCACTGATTTGCGCCTGTAGCCAAAAACAGAACGTAGTAGTGGGTCCGTCGCAGATCGACGTTGAGAAACTACTCGACAGTATTGATTACAACATGGATGTGAGCGGACTCTCGCTTGCTGATGTCCGTACGCTTCGCAACGCCCCGGCTGCCCAGCGTGGACTACCCTTCATGGACTCCTACATCCGCGGTGTCTTTGCACAGACCACCTGGTACGACTCGCTGATGTGGGCTTTCGATGAAAAAGTGGAAACAGCTGGCATCGAGTCGAGAGAGGATGAGAGCTGGCGCGACTTCTACATGCGAGTGGTTGACGAGAAGAAACTGCTGAACTACTCTGACGAGGAGCTCGCCTTTATCAAGCGTATGCAGGCTCGTGAGGACGAGCTCAGGAAGCAGAACTTCGATGTGCCTGAGGGTTTGCGCGTGAATATGCAGAACCTGACGAACCCCACGCAACTAAAAGAGTTCGATCAGGCACTGAGTCAGCAGTTGGGCGAGGAAGGCTTTGCCATCGTACCCGCCCGCCACGCACAATTATTCCAGGTATACGAAGAGAACGACTATCGCGAATTCCCCAACTTCGTTACCACCGACCTCTATCTGCAACTCTATCATCTTTACATCGACTGCATGTTGCGCGAGTTGGAGATGTATCAGTTCTTCCATACCATCGTGAGTTACAACGACGACATGGTGGAAGCTATGAAGAAACTCTACCAGAAGACCGAGAGCGGCACCGCTTTGGAGCGTGCTACTGCCCACAACCTGAGGTTCTTCACGATTGCAGATGTGCTGTTCAGAGGTATGAAGAGCTATGATGCGAATACTGACCAACTGATTGCAGAGGAGGTAGATAAAGCAATAAAAGCTACAGACGACTTTAGCAACTTCATGGCCGATTATAAGAACGTGATGTTTGGCTACAGCTTGTTCCGTCCGCGTGGTCACTACACCCGCAACTATGTACTCGAGGAGTATTTCCGTGGTATGATGTGGTTACAGAGTGTGCCCTTCGGCATGGATAACGACGATGAGGTGAACGCTGCTGTCATCATAGCCTACACCATGATGAACAATCCTGAAATACAGCAGAAATACGACAAGATCAACAAAATCATCACCTACATGATGGGCCAGCCCGACAACCTGAGCATCATACAGGTCATTGACGAGCTGAAGAAGATTAACAGGCCTATGGAGGATCTGCTGAACGACAAGCAGGCCATGAGTAAACTGAAGAAAGACTTAGAGGAAATAGGCAACAAGGCAACGCGTATCCGTCCGAAATACGAGCGCACCAGTCATAATAAGATCAACGTGATGCCTCAGCGCTATCAGCCCGATGCAGAGGTATTGCAAGAAATGGTGGACTACGACAATAAACCCACCTTGCGCGCTACGCCTAAGGGACTCGACTTCATGGCAGCCATGGGTGTATCAGCAGCGGAGCAAATCCTAAAGGAAGAGCAGACCCCATGGAAGGACTACGACAATCATCTGAAGGCCATGAAGAAACGCATGGGCGAGATCAACTGGGACGAGACTATCTGTACCCGGTGGATGAACACACTGAAAGTGCTGAACGTATGGAGCGGCGACAAAAACAACCAGAAGCAATTACCTTACTTTATGCTGAATCCTGAATGGAGTAAGAAGGACCTGAATGCAGCCCTTGCCTCTTGGGCAGAGTTGAAGCACGACGCCATACTCTATGCCAAGCAGCCCATGGGAGCTGAGTGCGGAGGTGGCGGTCCCCCAGAGCCTGTAGTAAAGGGCTACGTAGAACCTAATGTTGGTTTCTGGAAGAAAGCCATCGAACTGCTCGACAACACGGAGAAGTTGCTGAAGGAGCAGGATATGCTGACCGAGAAGATAAAAGATGCCACCCAGCGCATCAGAGAGGAAGCACAATTTCTACTGAACATCAGTGAGAAAGAGTTGGCTGGCAAGGAGCTGAGCGAAGAGGAATACGGTCAGATAGAGTGTATCGGTGCAACGTTCGAGAATATCAGTCTTGATCTGGTTCGCGAGAAAGACCAGTACCTGATGGGATGGAGCGATGTGCAAGGTGCTGACAAAAAGGTGGCCCTCGTAGCCGATGTGTATACTGCAAATGCAGACAATAATCCAGAGAAATCTATTCTCTTTGAGGCTGTGGGTGAAGCTGACGAGATCTACGTCGTTGTTGAAATTGGCGGTTATCTGTATCTCACGCGTGGTTCTGTGTTGAGCTATCGTGAGTTTATTCAACCCATCGACCAGCCCCGTCTCACGGATGAGGAATGGCAGGAACAGTTAGAGAAGAACGCACGTAAGGGCGTGCCCGAGTGGATGAAGCGCATCATCGTGCCACTGAACAAGTTGCCAGAGGCGAATGAGGAATTCTTCTATAGCTCTGGCTGTTAGCCTATTGTTGAGTGTATCAGCCTATAGTGCTGATACACTCAACATCGTATTCACAGGCGACATCCTGTTGGACAGAGGAGTGCGCCGTGTGATTAACCATCACGGAGTAGACCATCTGTTCTCGGATGGTATCGACTCCGTGTTTCGTTCTGCTCAAATCGTGGTGGGCAATCTGGAATGCCCTGCCACAAAGATAGAGTCGCCCGTATTCAAGCAATACATCTTCCGTAGCGAACCTGAGTGGCTCGACACTTTAAGACAGCATGGCATCACCCACCTGAACCTAGCCAATAACCATTCGATAGACCAAGGGCGCGAAGGACTACTTGACACAAAACGAAACATAAAGGCAGCAGGAATGGTTCCTATAGGTGCTGGAGCATCGATGCGAGAGGCTGCTGGACCCGTGCTTTTGGCCTCATCGCCCAGAAAGGTGTGGCTCGTGCCATCCTTACGCCTCGCTCTTGAGAACTACTCCTACCTCACGGACAAACCTTGCGTGAGTCAAGAGCCTATGGACTCGTTGATGCAACGTGTGTTTCAGTTGCGGAAAGCTGACTCTACCGCCGTCATTATCGTATCACTCCACTGGGGTGGAGAACATACCTCAAAGCCCGTACCCCGTCAACGGATGGAAGCCCACCAACTGATTCTTGCTGGGGCCGATGCCCTCATCTGTCACCATACTCATACCCTACAGACCATCGAAACCTTTAGAGGCAAACCTATCTACTACAGCATTGGGAATTTCATCTTCGACCCTACACACCCCATTAATGCTGAAGCCTGCATCGTTCGTCTTAAAATCACCTCTGATACCATCAACACAGAGACACTCCCCGTACAAATTCGCCATTGCGTGCCCTATCTGAAGGAAAACCATCACATTTTTGAAGAGAAATGATGGGTTTTCGTAGAATTATCGTAAATTTGCAGCGTCAATACGATTGTTGATGAAGAAAGTATTCAAGTGGATTGGGATTGCGGTGATCACCCCCTTTCTGCTGATGATAATACTCGCCGTGCTACTCTATTTACCACCCGTACAGAACTGGGCGGTCAAGAAGGTTGCTGCCATCGCCTCAGAAAAGACGGGGATGGAGATTACTGTGGAGCATGTCTGTCTGGAGTTCCCCCTGAATCTTGGTTTAGAAGGTTTTCGAGCCTTGCATCCGAACGACTCTCTCCCAAATGTAACAGACACGATAGCCGACATCGGAAAGATGGTGGTGGATGTACGTCTGCGACCTTTGTTCAAACACCAGGTCATCATCAACGAGTTATCATTAGAACAAGCCAAGATCAACACCAACGGTTTCATCAGCGACGTACGCATCAAAGGTGCGTTCGATGAATTATGGCTCGCATCGAAGGGCATCGACCTCGACAAGGAAACGGCTATCGTAAACGGTGCCAGGATGCGCGACGGATGGTTGGACATCAATCTTACCGACACAGCAGCTGTAGATACCACTTCTACTCCCGTAAAATGGATCATCAATGCAGATAGTCTCTGTTTCAGCAATACTAATTTAAAATTGCATCTGCCTCAAGACTCCATCGATATCGAGACTCACATGGGAGAAGCTATAGCCCGTGGCGCCACCATCGACATTGGCAACAGTCTATACCAGATAGCTGATCTGGACTGGCGAAACGGACACCTTATATATAATCGTGAGTTGAAACAATCATTCACCCAGTTGGCAGGTGAGATCAGGGTTGACTCTACGAGTGTGGAGATGCCTAAACTGAAACTGTCGACGACAGACTCTGATGTAGAAGGTGAGCTGGCCTTAGACTTCAATACCTTCGACGATAAGAATCCTGGCAAGATGAAAGCCCGACTGAATGCGCAGATAGGCAAACAGGATCTGATGCAGTTCTTGGGTGATATGCCACAGAAGTTTATCCAGCACTATCCCAATCACCCACTGAGCATCAAGGGTTCGCTGAACGGCAACCTGCAGAATCTGGACTTCACTGGACTAGTAGTAAATCTGCCCACAGCCTTACAACTGACTGCTAATGGTACTATTGGCAACGTGACAGACCTGCAGAAGATGAAGGCCGACATCAAGCTCAATGCCAAGGCGCAGGATCTGAACTTCGTCACAGCTCTCGTTGATCCAAAACTTTCTAAGAACTATCGCATCCCTAACGGGATAACACTCGACGGAACACTACAAGCTGACGGTACCAAATACGACGCCGACCTGACCATGCGCGACGGGAAAGGCATAATAAAAATGAAAGGACGTGCCAACATACCTGTGAACGCCAAGGGCAACATGGTGACCAATTATATGTCTTACGATGCTAACATCAAGGTAAGCCAGATAAACCTGCATCGTTTCATGCCCAAGGATTCCATCTACACAGTATCTGCCGACATCAAGTCCAAGGGCTATGGCACCGATTTCCTGTCGAGCAAAAGTCACCTGACAGCTGATGCCAGAATCACCCAGTTGCACTATGGACATTGGAATCTGACCGATCTTACTGCCAAGGCCACCCTGCAAAATGGCAGAGCCCAGGCATCGCTTACTGGCAACAACGAATTGTTTAGTGGCAACATCGGCATAGACGCGCTACTGAACACCAAGAAGATAGAAGCCACTATGAGCGCCGACCTCGCCAAGGCCGATCTCTTCAGGATGCGCCTGGCCAGCAAGCCCCTTGTCATCGGGCTGAAAGGCGATTTGGATATCGAGTCGGACATGAAGCTTACCCATTCTGTCAGCGGATTGTTGACCGACCTGTATTTCCAGGATGCAGAGAACACATACCATCCTGAGAAAGTGGGTATATTAGTAAAGACACGACCTGATACCACTTATGTACGTGCTCAGAGTGGCGACTTTATCGTAAAACTCGACGCCAGTGGTAATTATGAACGATTGCTGAAACAATTGGATATATTGGGCGACTCCATATCGGCTCAATTCGACCAAAAGGTCATCGACCAACCTGCCATCAAACGTCTTCTTCCCACCATGAAGCTCCACATAGAGAGCAAACGTAATAATCCTATTGCAGATTTATTGAAGAGTAGGCAGAACATCGATTTCAAGGAACTGCTTATCGACGTGAACACATCGCCCACCACGGGTATCAACGGCAGCAGCTATCTCTACTCGCTGAACTACGACAGCACTCGCATCGACACCATCCGTCTGAATCTGACACAGAAGGGAGAGCGGCTGAGTTATCAGGGGCAGATACGTAATAACAAAAAGAATCCCCAATTCGTATTCAACACCCTCATCGACGGACATATCCACGAGCATGGCGCCTTGGCAGGATTGCGTTATTACGATAGTCATGGCAAGATGGGTGTGCGCTTAGGAGCCACAGCTGAGATGGAAAAAGGAGGCATACGATTCAAACTGATGCCCGACCGTCCGACGCTTGGATTCAAGGAATTCAATCTGAACAAGGACAACTACATTTTCCTGGGTAGCAACCATAAGATTCAAGCGAAAGTTGATCTGATAGCCGACGACAAGACGGGATTGAAACTCTATACCGAGAATCAAGACTCTACGATGCTTCAGGATCTAACCGTCAGTGTGAACCGGCTCGACCTCGGAGAGGTAACCTCAGTCATTCCTTATCTGCCACGTATCACGGGATTTCTCAATGGCGATTACCATATTTTACAGGATCAGGACGGCCACATTTCCGTGGCTTCCGACATGGCTGTGAGGAATATGACCTACGAAGGTTCGCCCATTGGTAACATCAGCACTGAGCTCGTATATCTGAAGAAAGAGGAAGACGCCCATGCCATCGAAGCCCGTCTGATGCTTGATGATGAGGAGTTCGGACTGCTGAGTGGAACCTATCATAACGAGGGCGAAGGCTATATCGACGCCACGTTCGATATGACACGCTTCCCGCTGTCGATAGCCAATGGTTTCATTCCCGACCAGATCGTAGGTTTCGAAGGTTATGCTGAGGGACAACTCCATATCAAGGGCACCACAGCCCACTCCGATGTCGACGGAGAGGTATATGTCGACTCTGCTTACCTGGTCAGCATACCATATGGTGTAAAAATGCGAATGGATAACGACCCCGTGCGTATCATCGACTCCAAGTTACTCATTGAGAACTACGGACTATATGCCTATAATGACGAGCCCCTGAACCTGATGGGCCAGGTGGACTTCTCAAATCTCGATAACATTACGACCGACCTGAGGATGAGGGCCCGTAACCTCATGTTGATCAATGCCAAGCGAGAGCCAAAGTCTATCGCGTGGGGAAAGGCGTTCGTTAATTTCATGGCCCGTGTACAGGGACCATTAGAGGCACTGAATATGCGAGGCCGACTCGATGTGCTCGGCTCTACCGATATGACATATCTTTTGCTCGACTCTCCCCTCTCGCAGGATAATCGTCTCGATGAGCTGGTAAAATTCACCGACTTCAGCGATTCCACCCAAACCGTCGTCAGTCGTCCTACTCCTTCTGGATTGGATGCCGACCTGACCATCAATGTGGCTCAAGGCGCTCACATTGTCTGCGACCTGAATGTCGACGAAAGCAACTATGTCGACCTGACAGGTGGTGGTGACCTTCGCATGAAATACAACGCCGAGGGCATCAACATCACTGGTCGTTACACCCTTACCAGCGGAGAAATGAAATACTCACTGCCCGTCATTCCGTTGAAGACCTTCACCGTAACGGAAGGCAGTTACGTAGAGTTTACTGGCGATCCTATGAATCCGAAGCTGAACATCACAGCCACAGAGCACACGAAAGCCACTGTGAGCGATGAGAGCGGTGCCACCCGGAGTGTGGCCTTCGATTGTGGTGTAGAGATCACCAAGACCCTCAACGACATGGGACTCAAGTTCATCATCGAGGCACCCGAGGATACAAAGATCAACACAGAGCTGAACGCCATGGGTGATGAGGAGCGAGGCAAACTGGCGGTAGCCATGCTGACTACAGGCATGTATCTAAATGGCGGAAGCACGGGTAACTTCTCCATGAACACCGCTTTGAACGCCTTCCTGCAGAGCGAAATCAACAACATTGCAGGCTCGGCACTGAAGACCGTCGACATCAGCTTCGGCATCGAGAACTCCGTCACCCGCACAGGTCAGGAGACCACCGACTATTCGTTCCAGTTCTCCAAGCGGCTCTTCAACAACAGGCTGAAGATTCAGATTGGCGGTCTGGTGGCCACTGGCGACGCCATGCAAGAGGGACAGAAGCAGTCGTTCTTCGATAATGTATCGATGGAATACCGATTGAATCAGGAAGGAACACAGAATCTCAAGCTGTTCTACCAGCAGAACGTATACGACTGGTTGGAAGGCTACACCAGCCAGTATGGTGCAGGTTTTATCTGGCGCAGAAAGCTCGATAACTTCTGGGACATCTTCCGTTTCTGGAAGAAACAGTCTCAGCCTATGCCTATGCGCCAAGCTACGGCCCCACGCGATAGTATAAGAATAGACAGTTTAAAGGTAAACAAGTAAAAACATATGAGAGTAATAAGATATCATAGCAAATGGAAGCAGGTAAAGGCATCGGCCTTTTTACCTTTTTACCTTTTTACCTTTTTACTTATCTTCTCCTCCTGTTCCATGACCAAGAACATCCCTGAAGGCGAGCAGCTCTTTACGGGTCTGACCAAGATAGCCTATGAGGACGAGCCCGACAACTCTCCATACGAGGATCATCTCGACAAGATGAAAGAAGAGATGGAGGCCGCCCTGGCCACAGAGCCTAACGGATCCATCTTCGGCAGCAGCTATTACACGGTTCCCTGGTCATGGCACCTCTGGGTATATAATAAATATATAGGTAAGGAGTCGGGCTTTGCCAAGTGGATGGTAAAGAGTTTCGGCAAGCCCCCTGTGCTGATGAGTCAGATGAACCCAGCCCTCCGTGCCTCCGTCGCACAGAGTGTGCTCCGCAACTATGGCTATTTCCGCGGTTATGTGAATTACGAAACCATCACGCAGAAGAATCCCAAGAAGTGCAAGGTGGGTTACACCATCCATCTCGACTCGTTGTTTACCCTCGATTCCGTGAGCCACAGGAATTTTCCTGAGGCCATGAACCAGCTGATCGACTCCACCCGCGAGGAGAGTCTCATCAAGACCGGCGAACCCTTCAGCATTACCAATCTCGATGGAGAGCGTACCCGTATCAGTACACTGATGCGCAACAATGGTTACTATTATTATAATCCCAATTACGCCTCTTACCTGGCCGACACCTTTGCAGTAAATAACAAGACGCAACTACGATTCCAGTTGGCCGAAGGTCTGCCGTCAGAGGCCCTGCACAAATGGTATATTGGTCATATTGACGTACTGTTCCGCAAGTCGTTCCGTGAGCAGATGACGGACTCCATCCAGCGCCGCCATCTCACGATCCACTTCCATGGCAAGCACTCGCCCATACGTCCCAGTGTGGTGCTGAGGAACCTCCGACTTCGTCCCCGGCAGGAGTTTAACTACGACCGATATCTAGAATCCACCAACAAGATCAATGCCACAGGCGTATTCAGCAGTACTGATTTCCAATTTACGCCCCGGCCTGAGACCGACACACTCGACCTGCGCCTGACCTGCACGTTCGACAAGCCTTACGACTTCTATTTCGAAGCCAATGCCATCGGACGTACCAATGGACGCTACGGCCCTGAGGCCAAGATTGGTTTCACGAAGCGTAACCTCTTCCGGGGAGCCGAGAAACTCGACATCAACCTGCATGGTGCCTACCAGTGGCAGAGTAATGCAGGCAACAAGTCGAGTTCCTATGAATACGGTGCCGATGCCTCTATCGAGTTCCCTCGCATCATCGCCCCATTCTTTAGCGACCGCATCCGTCGAGACAACAACGGACGTCCCCGTCGCCGCCGTTTCTATACCCCGCCAACCACCTATGCAAAGGTATCCACCAACGTCATAAGGCGTCCGGACTACTATAAGATGCATGTGGTTTCTGGCGAATGGACCTATCGCTGGCAGACATCGGAGAGCAGCCGTCATGAGTTTTCTCCCCTGACGGTGAAATACCAGTTCAAGAACAGCACCACGATCAATTATGACTCGCTCGTCTACGATAACATGTATCTGGCTACCGCGATGGAAGACTACTTCATCCCAAAGATGCGCTACACCTATACCTACACCAGTCCGACGACCCTGCGCCACCCCATCCGTTGGGAGACCACCGTCGAGGAAGCCGGCAACGTGGTATCACTGGTCGACATGGCTTGTGGCAGGTCATTCAACGAGAAAGGCAAGAAGCTCTTCAAGACGGCCTACTCCCAGTTCCTCAGGCTGGAGACCGACTTCACCAAGACCTGGTCTATAGGCATGGCATCCAAGTTAGTGGGTCACCTGAATGCAGGTATCATCTGGAGCTATGGCAACAGCGTCGATGCCCCCTTCAGCGAGCTGTTCTATGCCGGTGGTGCCAACAGCATCCGTGCCTTCAGCGTCAGGGGGATCGGCCCCGGACGCTTTGACGATCTTGACATAAAGGACCGCCAGTTTAACTACGTGTTCCGAAATGGTGACACAAAGTTGATCGCTAATCTGGAATACCGCATGCCGCTCTTCGGCAATCTCCATGGCGCCGTGTTCCTCGATGCCGGCAACGTGTGGAACCTCACCGTCGACACCTTCTCTGACGAGGAGATCAGCCAGGCAAAGACTAAAGAAGCACAAGAAGACATGCTGGAGTACAATAAGATGATGGATCAGTCGAAGTTCAAGGCCTCTGAGTTCTTCAACGACATCGCCTTAGGCACAGGTATCGGCCTACGTTACGACCTGGGATTCCTTGTGGTGCGCGTTGACTGGGGATTCGCCCTCCACTGTCCTTACGATACAGGCACTTCCGGCTACTTCAACATACCCCGTTTCCGCGATGCACAGACGATTAACTTCGCTATTGGCTATCCGTTCTAATGTTAAGGCGCGTTAATACGCGCCCTAATCCAAAAGTTTTTTGTATCTTTGCCGGCAAATTTTGAAACTCTAATATAATATTTTTATGAAACCAACTCTTTTTCTGCTTGCAGCAGGTATGGGCAGCCGCTATGGCGGTCTGAAGCAGCTCGATGGTTTAGGTCCTAACGGCGAAACCATCATGGACTACAGTATTTACGATGCTATCCAGGCCGGATTCGGCAAAATCGTGTGGGTCATCCGCAAGGACTTTGAGGAGCAGTTCCGCACCCAGATCCTCGCCAAGTACGAAGGCAAAGTAAAATGTGAGCTCTGCTTCCAGGCACTCGATGCCCTGCCTGCAGGTTTCAGCGTTCCCGAAGGCCGTCAGAAGCCCTGGGGTACTAACCATGCCGTCCTGATGGGTAAGGATGTGATTAAGGAGCCGTTCTGCGTCATCAACTGTGACGACTTCTACAACCGCGATGCCTTTATGGTCATCGGTAAGTATCTGGCCAATCTCCCTGAGGGTGCCAAGAACCAGTATGCCATGGTGGGCTTCCGCGTAGGCAACACCCTGAGCGAGAACGGTACTGTGGCTCGTGGCATCTGCTCAAAGAACGAGAAGGGTCATCTGACCACCGTTGTAGAGCGCACCGAGATTGTACGCTGCGCCGAGGATGGCTCGAATGCCGGTGCCGCTACAGAGCCTATCCGTTATAAGGACGAGAACGGCAAGTGGGTGGTTGTAGAGGACAACACCCCCGTATCCATGAACATGTGGGGCTTTACACCCGATTACTTCGAGTACTCCGAGGAATACTTTAAGGAGTTCCTCAGCGATCCGAAGAACATGGAGAACCTGAAGGCCGAGTTCTTCATTCCCCTGATGGTCAACAAGCTCATCAACGAGGGTACAGCCACCGTCGAGGTGCTCGACACCACCAGTAAGTGGTTTGGTGTGACCTATGCTGCCGACCGCGATGCTACCGTAGCCCGCATTAAGCAGCTCGTCGACGAGGGTGTTTATCCCAATAAACTGTTTTAAATGAATATCGACATCTTAAGCGAGGATCAGCTGGTTCAACTGGACCAGCTGATTTCTCATGCTGACAACATCATCATCACCTGTCATAAGAGTCCTGACGGCGATGCCATCGGTTCCTCTTTAGGCTGGGCGGAGTATCTGCGTTCCAAGGGCAAGGAGGTGACGGTTATCGTGCCCGATCAGTATCCCGACTTCCTATTGTGGTTGCCTAACACGGAGAAGATCATACGCTACGACAAGCACCGCGAGAAGTGCGATATGCTTTTCAAGATTACCGATCTTATCTTCTGTCTCGACTATAACACTCCTAGTCGTGTGGAGGATATGCAGCAGGCCCTCATCAGTACCAAAGCGCCCCGCGTGCTCATCGACCATCATCTGAATCCCGATGTGCCAGCCGTACTGACCATCTCCCACCCCGAGGCCTGCAGCACCAGTGAACTGGTGTTCCGTATCGTATGGCAAATGGGCGGATTCGAACAGCTCGACAAGCACTTCGCCACCCCCATCTACTGTGGTATGATGACCGACACAGGCGGATTCCTATGGAACAGTACCCGCTGCGAAATCTATTTCATCATCGGCGAACTGCTTACAAAGCACATCGATAAAGACAAGATCTACCGTAACGTTTATCACAACTACTCCGAGGATCGCCTCCGTCTGATGGGTTATGTGATGTATGAGAAGTTAGTGTATCTGCCCGCGTACCATGCCGCTTACTACACCCTGACGAAAGAGGAGCAGAAGCGTTTTAACTTCATCAAGGGCGACGCCGAAGGACTAGTGAACATTCCCCAGCAGATCAAAGGACTGAAGCTCTCCATCTCGTTGCGTGAAGACTCCGACAAGCCCAATCTGGTATGGGTCAGTCTGCGCTCCGTCGATGACTTCCCCTGCAACCTCATGGCAGCCGACTTCTTCAATGGTGGCGGACACCTGAATGCCTCAGGCGGACGTATCAACGGCACGATGGAAGAGGCCGTAGCAATCGTCAACAAAGCCATCGAAGCCTATGCAGAACAGTTAAAAAGGTGAAAAGCCGCTTGCTTTTCACCTTTTTTTCTTAACTTTGCACCCGTTATGAAGAAATATCTGATTATATTGATAGCCATGATGGCCGTACTTGCCAGCTGTAACGACTACGAGACTTACGGCGACAAGAAGGAGAAAGAGCGTAATGCCATTGCGAAATACATCTCCGATCACTCTATTCTCGTCATCTCCGAGGATCAGTTCAACCAGCAGGGCCACACCACCAATCTCGACCGCAACGAGTTTGTTAAGCTCGACAAGAGTGGTGTCTACATGCAGATCGAACGTGAGGGATGCGGCACCATGCTGCAGGATGGCGAAAGCACGCAACTGGTATGCCGTTTCGAAGAGTACGACATTATGAACGATACACTGAGCCTTTGTAATAACGACAACACACTGAGGTTCAATGGCCAGAATCTGGCGGCCGTTCCCGATCTTGTGAACATAGCCCGAGAGAGTGGCTCTTATAAAGCCAGCTTTACCAAAGGCGTCATGTATACCGTCTATGGAGCCACTGTTCCCGCAGGATGGCTTGTACCCATGCCTTATATCAAGGTGGGTCGCCCAGAGGCTGCCGACCAGGATTGTGCCAAGGTGCGTCTTATCGTCCCCCACTCTCAGGGTCACGCCTCGGCTTCCAGCAATGTGATGCCTTACTATTACGAAATCACTTTCCAACGCGAATCATAGCCAATTTTTGATTTAAGATTTAAGCATTTAGAGATATGACACTGATCAAATCTATCTCCGGTATCCGCGGAACTATTGGCGGACAGACCGGTGACACACTCAATCCATTAGACATTGTTAAGTTTACCACAGCTTACGCCCAGTTTATCGGAGGCCGTAAGATCGTGGTAGGTCGCGACGGCCGCATCTCTGGCCTCATGGTGCGCAACGTAGTTGTAGGCACCCTCATGGGCATGGGTTACGACGTCATCGATATCGGCTACGCCACCACGCCAACCACCGAGCTGGCTGTCCGTATGGCTGGTGCCGACGGTGGTATCATCATCACCGCCTCGCATAATCCCCGCCAGTGGAACGCCCTGAAGCTGCTCAACTGCGAAGGCGAGTTCCTGACGGCTGCCGACGGTGCCGAGGTGCTCCGTATGGCCGAGGAGGAGAACTTCAATTACGCAGAGGTCGACCAGCTTGGCTCCTGCACCATCGACGATAGTTTCAACCAGCGTCACATCGACTCTGTGCTCCAGCTGAAGCTTGTCGATGTAGAGGCCATCAAGGCACGCAAGTTCCGTGTCTGCGTGGATACCATCAACTCTGTAGGTGGCATTATCCTGCCCGACCTGTTCAAGGCACTGGGTGTTGACTACGAGATCCTTAACGGTGAGTGCACAGGCGACTTCGCCCACAACCCAGAACCCCTTGAGAAGAATCTCCAGGGCATCATGGACAAGATGAAGAAGGGCGGTTTCGACCTTGGTATCGTGGTTGATCCCGATGTTGACCGTCTGGCATTTATCAGCGAGGACGGCACCATGTTCGGCGAGGAATACACACTCGTATCAGTAGCCGACTATGTGTTGAGTCATACCGTAGGTAATACCGTTTCCAACCTCTCTTCAACCCGCGCCCTGCGCGACGTAACTGAGAAGCATGGTGGTAAGTACACTGCTGCTGCTGTAGGCGAGGTAAATGTTACCACTAAGATGAAGGAAGTAGGTGCTGTAATCGGTGGCGAGGGTAATGGTGGAGTTATCTATCCTGAGAGCCACTACGGCCGCGACGCCCTTGTAGGCATTGCCCTGTTCCTCTCATCTCTGGCACAGAAGGGTTGCACCGTGAGCGAGCTCCGCGCCACCTTCCCAGAGTATCAGATTGCCAAGAACCGCATCGACCTCACCCCTGAGACCGATGTCGACGCCATCCTCGTGAAGGTTAAGGAGATGTTCGCAAAGGACAACTCAGCTACGGTAAACGATATCGACGGTGTCAAGATCGACTTCCCCGACCGTTGGGTACACCTACGCAAGTCGAACACGGAGCCTATCATCCGCGTCTATAGCGAGGCCCAAACCATGGAGCAGGCCGATGACCTCGGCAAACAGCTCATGCAAGTGGTCTACGACATGCAGTCATAAAAAAAATCCCCGCTCGATTGAGCGGGGATTTTTTTATTTTGTTATACTAACTGTTTGGCTCGTTCCAATGCCAGATTAATGTGCGAGCAGATATTTTCCTCGCCGAGCATAGCATCGAAGCCTGCCTTATGGAGAACAGCCTGTACGCGCTCGTTGACACCTGAGAGAACCACCTGAATGCCCTCGGCCTGCGACATCAGACAAAGGTTGGTAAGGTTGTGAATACCTGTAGAATCTACAAACGGAACCTTACGCATGCGGATAATACGCACCAGAGGTTTCTGACGCTGATGACGCAAAGCGCCCATAATCTCCTCGAACTTATTACCGGCGCCGAAGAAATAAGGACCATTGATCTCGTAGACCTCCACACCCTCAGGAATAGTGAGGTGCTCGAGGTTGCCCAGTTGGAAGTCGCTGTCTTCCTCCTCTGGATTTATCTCATCGCTAACCACCTTGACATCAGTAGTCTCGGCCATACGACGCATAAAGAGCAGACAAGCACAGATCAAGCCTACCTCGATAGCAATGGTGAGGTCGAAGATGACCGTTAGCAGGAAAGTAACCCAAAGCACGATGACGTCGCTCTTTGGATTCTTCAGAATAGAGAAGAACGAACGCCAGCCGCTCATATTATAACTCACGATGACGAGTACACCAGCCAGACAAGCCATGGGAATATACTGCGCCAGCGGCATGAGGAAAAGGAAGATGAGCAGCAATACGGCTGCATGAATGATACCAGCCACAGGCGTACGACCACCATTGTTGATATTGGTCATGGTACGGGCGATGGCACCAGTGGCAGGGATACCGCCAAAAATGGGCGAGGCCAGGTTAGCCAAGCCCTGAGCAATAAGCTCTGTATTGGAACAGTGGCGATCGCCAATAACACCATCGGCCACAGTGGCTGACAGCAGCGACTCAATGGCACCGAGTATAGCAATGGTGATGGCAGGCGATACGAGGCCCTTGATGACATCCCACGTCAGCACAGGCACCTGAGCATCAGGCAACTGATTGGAAATAGAGAAGCGATCACCGATGGTCTCTACTGAAGTGATACCCATGTACTGTTTCAACAGTAGTACAGCAATGGTCATCACAATGATGGCAATCAGAGAACCTGGGAGCTTCTTCAGCACATTATTGAATCTTGCAATCTTAGGCCATAGGGCAATAACAGCAACAGAACCAATACCCACAGCAGCGCTCCAGGGATCGATCGTGGGGAACGAACCGATATAGGCTATCCACTTCTCGATAAAATCGCTGGGCACAGAGGCCATAGTAAGACCGAAGAGATCCTTGATCTGAGTCGTGAAAATGGTGAGGGCGATACCCGAGGTAAAGCCCACCACAATGGGATAAGGAATATACTTAATGATGGTTCCTAAGTGAAGTACGCCAAACATGATGAGGAACACGCCCGCCATGAGTGTGGCAATAGTAAGACCCTCGAAACCATACTGCTGTATAATACCGTAAATAATAATAATGAACGCGCCCGTAGGTCCGCCAATCTGAACCTTTGAGCCTCCGAATACGGAGATAATGAGACCTGCCACGATGGCAGTGATAATACCCTTCTCAGGCGTCACACCTGACGCAATACCAAAGGCAATGGCCAACGGCAGGGCTACGATACCCACGATGATGCCTGCCAGCAGATCGGTCGTGAACTGACGACGGTCATAATGCCTTAATGTCGAAAACAGTTTCGGCTTAAATGTCAATGTTGTCATCTCTTATCTATTTGTTATCTTGAAAACGGGCTGCAAATTTACTAAAAAAGATAAAAAAGCGCAAGCCATTGCGATGACTTATAAAAAAAAGAAGTAATTTTGTTGCCAAATATCAAGTGTTTAATATAAGAATAATGAGAAAACTATTACTTGGCGTCGCTACACTACTAGCGACACTTTCGGCAAGTGCCATCGATGACAACACGGTGGTCGTTACTTACGACGGCAATTCTGCCAGCATTGAAATTGCCAGCAATATCAGCAATTATGTAAGTTGCACCTCAGGAACGTCATCACACGTAAAACTAGTGCAGAGCGACAATGTCAACGATAAGGTTGGCGAGATACTCTATACCCTGAAAGGCTCCTCTTCGAACGGAGAATTCTTTATGGAGGGCAGTTACAAGGCGACGGTGGTGCTCGACGGACTCACGCTGACAAATCCTGATTCTACGGCCATTCATATCAAGAACGGCAAGCGCATCAAGGTGAGCCTGGCCAATGGTACAACGAACACATTAGCCGACGGATCATCGAATGCCGACTCAAAGGGGTGTTTCCATAGCAAAGGCCATACAGAGTTCGTGGGCAAAGGAACGCTTAACATTAACAGCTACTTCCGCCACGCCATCTACAGCAAGGAATATATGACTGTAAAGAACTGCACCATCAACGTGACGGGCGCCAAGAAGGATGCCATCCACTGTCAGCAGTATTTCTTGATGAACAGCGGCAGTATCAACATCAGCAATGTTGAAGACGATGGTATTCAGGTGGAGTATAAGGACAGTTCCAACCCCACAGGCGTTAAGACGAACCATGAGGATGAGGACAGTGGTAACTTCTACATGATAGGAGGCACCATCTCTATGACTGGCGTTGGCGACAAGTGCGTAAAGACCGACGGTACCATCTCCATGACAGGAGGCACTCAGGACTTCGATACATCGAATGTGCTTGAGAATGCCCTGATTTCTGGTATTAAAGCCCTAAAGGCCAACACCACCGACGATGATGCGATGTATGATCTAAGTGGTCGTCGCCTGCCAAAGGGCACCCGCAAAAAAGGAATTGTAATTAGAAGGGGTATAATAACCGTGAATGGCGGTAATGGAGCAGTCGATCCAACAAGTGGTAATGGTGGTGACAAACTATAAGCAACTAAATGTCATTCAAGAAAGATAAACGACAAGAAGTAATTATTTACCTGGTGCTGTGGGCCATGCTGTTCATAGCACCAGTGTTGAGTCTGGCCGTTCGCACCAGCAATACCGACATTGCTTTCGACTGGAACGAGATATTCACGGTATGGAAACAATATGCCGTGTTCTTCGTTGTCTTTCTGATTCATAACCACCTGATGGCTCCGTTATTGGTGTACCGTCAGAAGAAGGTATGGTATCTCAGTCTGTGTCTGGTCATCGTGGTTATCTTCCAGGTTTATCAGTACAATCACCGTCCCAACTTCAGGAACAGAGGGCCGAGAGCCGAACTGAGGATGAAGGGCGAGCGCCCCAGCTTCAAAGAGGAGCGTCAAGACTTTAGAGGCGAACGCCCTGATTTCGATGGCGAACGTCCACCCCTGCCTCCCGATTTTGAAGAGGGCGACTTTGATGGTCCTCCCCCAATGCCAGACTCAGTCCAAATCGCCAAGTTCGAGGCCCACGACGATGGTTCACGTCGTTTCCGCGAACGCAGATTCATGGATGAACGCGCCCCCATTATTATGGGACAGCACGATATTATATCGCTGGTGATTCTCATCCTGATGTTAGGCATGAACTTAGGCGTAAAACTCTACTTCAAGCAGCGCGGCGATCAGAAGCATCTGGCTGAACTCGAGAAAGAGAACCTGGAGCAGCAGTTGGAGTATCTGAAATACCAGATCAACCCACACTTCTTCATGAACACGCTCAACAACATCCACGCTCTTGTAGACATCGACCCCGAGAAGGCTAAGACAACCATTCTTGAACTCTCGAAGATGATGCGCTTCGTGCTCTATGAGGGCAACAAGGCTGGCGTACCTCTCGATCGCGAAATAGCTTTCCTGCAGAACTACATCACCCTGATGAAACTACGCTATACTGATAAGGTGAAGATCAGTGTGAAGACGCCCGACTCGCTTCCCAACAAGGAAGTGCCGCCACTGATGTTCATCACGTTTGTGGAGAATGCTTTTAAACATGGCGTCAGCTACCGTCAGGAGTCATTTATCGACATCGTCATGACAGCCAGCGACCACGAAATCAAGTTCGTCTGCAAGAATAGCAAGAAGCCGGCAGAGGAGGACAAGCATGGCGGTGTAGGACTCACAAACGTGAAACAGCGCCTCGATCTTATTTATGGCAAAAACTACACCCTCGATCTGAACGACGGGGCAGATACTTACACCGTAACACTCACATTACCACTATGATAAGAGTATTAGCTATCGATGACGAGCCACTAGCTTTACAGCAGTTGACTACGTATATAGGAAAGGTGCCGTTCCTGGAACTGGCCGGGCAGTGCCAGAGTGCCACCGAGGCCCGCGAGATATTAAACAACGAGATAGTTGATGCCATCTTCTGTGACATCAACATGCCCGACTTGAATGGTATGGATTTCGTGAAGTCGCTGGCCACGCCACCCCTCGTGGTGTTTACTACAGCCTATTCCGAGTATGCCGTCGAGGGCTTTAAGATCAATGCCGTCGATTATCTGCTGAAGCCTTTCGGACTCGATGATTTCCGCCGTGCGGCCAATCGTCTGAAAGAACGGATAGAGGCTGTCCCACAGACTTCAGCCCCCACTCCTACCACCTCTCACCCCTCACCAATCCCCTCTGACGACGACGATTCCATCTTCGTCAAGACCGACTACAAGGTAATAAAGATAGCCATTAGCGACATCCGCTATGTAGAGGCCATGAGTGAGTATCTGAAGATTCATCTCGACAGTCAGCCCAAGCCCATCATCACCCTGCTTTCGATGAAAAAGATGGAGGAACGGCTGCCTGATTATTTCATGCGCATCCATCGCTCTTATATCATTAACCTCAAGCAGATTCAGGAGGTCAACAAGAACCGTGTCATCATGGATGCTGACACCTATCTGCCCATTGGCGACAACTACCGCGACGCTTTCAATGATTATCTAAACAAGAAATTCCTCGGCAAATGAAAAGAATACTGCTACTCATCACATTCAGCCTCACGCTCATTATGGGCTATGCCCAGATGATGGATCCTGTTCACTTCAAGTCGGAGTTAAAACCTTTGAAGGGAGCTGAAGCCGAATTGGTATTCTCGGCCACCATCGATCCAGGTTGGCATGTATACTCCACAGGTCTGGGCGACGATGGTCCCATCAGCGCCAGTTTCCATGCCCAGAAAATGGAAGGTGCAGAACTCGTGGGCAAATTACAAGCCAGAGGCAATGAGATAAAGCAGTATGACAAGCTGTTCGAGATGAATCTGCGCTACTTCGAAAAGGCTGTCACCTTCGTGCAGAAGATACGTTTCACGAAACCGAAGTACGACATTGACTGTTATATCGAATATGGTGCCTGCAACGATGAATCCTGCCTGCCACCATCAGAGGCAGAGCTGAAGGTAAGCGGCGTTTCGCCTAAGGCAGAGGAGCCCAAAGCAGAAGAACCCAAGGTGGAAGAACCCAAGGCGGTTGTTACGGATGAAGTCAAGAACTCAGGAGAGGAAACGGACTCTCTCGCCTCCGACAGCACTTCTCTCACCTCTTCCCTCTCTCCTATCACCTCTGACCTCTGGGCTCCTATTGTTGATGACCTCAAAGCCATGGGTGGCAGTGACAATATTGCCAGCCATAGTCTGCTTTATATACTGTTGATGGGTTTCATTGGTGGACTATTAGCCGTGTGCATGCCCTGCATCTGGCCTATCATCCCCATGACAGTAAGTTTCTTCCTGAAGCGTAGTAAGGATAAGCGCAAGGGTATTCGCGATGCATTTACCTATGGCGTCTCTATCATCGTTATCTACCTGGCATTGGGACTGCTCGTCACAGCCATTTTTGGAAGCGATACATTGAACGCCATGTCGACGAACGCCGTGTTCAACATCTTCCTGTTCCTGTTGCTCATGGTGTTCGCATTCTCCTTCTTCGGATGGTTCGAAATCAAACTTCCCGATAGCTGGGCCAACAAGGTGGATCAGAAGAGTGAAGAGCTCTCCGCCAAAGCGTCATCAGGCTCTCACCTCTCACCCCTTACCTCTTACCTCTCCATTTTCCTGATGGCTTTCACGCTGGTGCTCGTATCCTTCTCGTGCACAGCGCCCATCATCGGACTGTTGTTGGTAGAGACCACCACCAGTGGCAACTGGCTCGCCCCCGCCCTTGGCATGCTGGGCTTTGCCGTAGCCCTCGCCTTGCCCTTTACCCTTTTTGCCATGTTCCCCTCTTGGCTCAAACAGGCGCCTAAGTCGGGCTCTTGGATGAACACGCTGAAGATTGTATTGGGCTTCATCGAGTTGGCTTTTGCACTGAAGTTCTTCTCCGTAGCCGATCTGGCCTATGGCTGGCATTTGCTCGATCGCGAGGTATTCCTCTCGCTGTGGATTGTCATCTTCGCCCTCTTAGGCGCCTACCTCTGCGGCTGGCTCCGATTCCAGAGCGATGAAATAGGAGGTGAGCGTAAGCCCATGCCTGTTATCTGCATCATGGGTGGTCTCGTGTCGCTGGCCTTTGCCGTCTATATGATGCCTGGACTCTGGGGCGCTCCGTGTAAGGCTGTCAGCGCTTTTGCTCCACCGATGAGTACACAGGACTTCAACCTCAACACGAAAGTAGTGGAGGCCAAATACACCGACTATGATGAAGGAATGGCGGCTGCCCGTGCCCAAGGCAAGCCCGTATTGATAGACTTTACAGGCTTTGGTTGCGTAAACTGCCGTAAGATGGAGGCAGCTGTGTGGACCGATCCTACCGTAGCCGATATGCTGATGAAGGATTTCGTTCTCATCTCGGTTTACGTGGACGACAAGACACCACTCCAAGAACCGTTCATAGTGACCGATGCTCAGGGCAACAGCAAGACCCTTCGCACCGTTGGTGCCAAGTGGAGCTATCTGCAGAGCCATAAGTTTGGCGCCAATGCCCAGCCCTTCTACGTGATGCTCGACAATGATGGCAAGCCTCTGGCCGCCAGTCGCGCCTATAACGAGGACATCGCAGGCTACATCCAATTCCTGAAACAGGGTTTAGAACGTTATAAACGTTAAACATATCAAACATTATCTACTTAAAACAAAAACAAGTTATGAAAGATTTACAGATGTACATCAACGGTCAGTTCTGCAATAGCAGCAACGGCCAGTGGATCGACGTGTTGAACCCCTCAACCGAGGAAGTTATCTCTCGCCAGCCCGAGGGAACCATCGAGGACGTGAATCGTGCCCTCGACGCTGCTCGTGCTGCCCAGAAGGCCTGGGCCAAGACGCCCGCCATCGAACGCGCCGGCTATCTGCTGAAGATGGCCGAAGGCATTAAGAAGCGCGAGAAGGAGTTCACAGAGATTATCATGCGTGAGCAGGGTAAGACCCGTACATGGGCCTCTATCGAGGTGGGTGCCACCATTGCCTATTTCGAGTACATGGCTACATTCGCTCGTCATATTGAGGGCGAGATTATCCCTTCGGACCGTCCTAACGAGACCATTCTGTTGACGAAGAAGCCCATCGGTGTGGTAGCAGGTATCCTGCCCTGGAACTTCCCCTTCTTCCTCATCGCCCGCAAGGCCGGTGCTGCGCTCATCGCAGGCTGTACCATCGTCATCAAGCCCTCACAGCTTACACCCGAGAACTGTACTGAGTTCGCTAAGGTTGTTGCTGAGACTGGTCTGCCCGCTGGTGTTATCAACATCGTAACGGGTAAAGGAAGTGTCATCGGCAACGAGATGGCCGGCTCGCCTAAGATTGACATCGTGAGCGTAACAGGTTCCGTAGGCGCTGGAGCCAGCATCATGGCTGCCGCCTCGAAGAACATCACCAAGGTGAGCCTCGAGTTGGGCGGTAAGGCTCCTGCCATCGTTTGCAAGGATGCCGATTTGGAGCGCGCTGCCCAGTGGATCGTCGACAGCCGTATCGGCAATAACGGTCAGATCTGCAACAATGCTGAGCGCGTATATGTTCAGAAAGAGGTAAAGGCTGAGTTCACGAAGATTCTCGTGGAGAAGATGAAGGCCGTGAAGGTGGGCGATCCTTGCAAGGACGAGAGCGTGGATATGGGTCCGCTGGTAGAGCAGCGCGCCTTGGAGAGTGTCACCGAGAAGGTGGAACGCGCCATCAAACAGGGAGCCAAGCTGCTCTGTGGTGGTCAGCGCGTAGGCACCAAGGGCTACTTCTATGCCGCCACCGTGCTCGACGACTGCCGTCAGGATATGGACATCATCCACGAGGAGACATTCGGTCCTGTAATTCCGCTGGTTGAGTTCGATACTATCGATCAGGTCATCGCTTGGGCTAACGACTGCGAATACGGTCTGGCATCCTCTATCTTCACCAAGGATCTGAACATCGCCACCAAGGCCTGCCGCGAACTGGAGTTTGGCGAGACCTACATCAACCGCGAGCACTTCGAGGCTATTCAGGGCTTCCACGCTGGTGTGAAGAAGAGTGGTATCGGTGGTGCCGATGGTAAGCACGGCGTAGAGGAATACCTCGTTACCCACGTCACCTATCTCGATACATACGAGGATATGTAATCTCTCATAGGGTTTCCCCGCCGTCAATTGGCGGGGAAATCTTTTAATCAATAATTGGTTGAACAATGGCAAAACAGGTAAAGACTAAAAATGTGGCATTAGCGCTGTCGAGTGGTGGCGCCAGAGGATTGGCACATATCGGTGTCATCGAAGAACTCGAGGCGCAAGGCTACAAAATCACTTCAATAGCAGGTTGCTCTATGGGAGCCCTCGTTGGTGGTGTGTATGCCGCAGGCAAGCTGAACGAGTTTCGCGAATGGATGAAAACCATCGACAGAAAGAAGATGCTGAGCCTCATCGATTTCTCGCTATCGCTCAACCATATCGTGAAAGGTACGCGCATCATCGAGGCCATCATGGAATTCGTGCCCGATGTGAATATAGAGGATCTGCCTATTCCATATTGTGCCGTTGCTACAGACCTGAAAGCGGGAAAAGAGGTACTTTTCAACAAAGGCAGTTTGTTTCAGGCCATTCGCGCCAGCATATCCCTACCCTCGTTCTACGAACCTGTGCAACGTGATGATATGATATTGATAGACGGCGGTGTGATCAATCCGCTCCCGCTGAATCGAGTTAAACGCCAGGCCGGAGATATTCTGGTGGGCATTGACGTGAGCGGCCATGACTACAAGGCGCAGTGGGATGAGCAGCAGAGACTGACTGCGATTCAAAAAAGCGATGCATCGCTGAAAACAAAGATACTGGACATGCTGATTCCCGACAACATCGATTTCAACTATTACACGGTTCTTTCGCGCGCCAGCTCCCTGATGATCAGGCAGAATTCCATCCTCATGGCTCAACTCATGAACCCTGATATTCTGATAGACATCCAGATGAACCGTTATGGCACCTTCGATTTCGATAAATCGGAGAAACTAATCGCCATTGGCCGCCAAAAAACACTACCGGCCATCGACAAATACGAGAACAGCCAAACTACCGGCAAGAAATCTTTCTTCCACAAATTCATCTAATTTAAGCAGACCCTGTGTTTTTGAAGTGGGGCTGTACTAAGTGCACATACAAAATTAATACGTTTCAATTTGAGTATAGGCGCACGATTGTTTGAGTATAGGCGAATAATCGTTTGGGTATAGGCAAACGATAGTTTAGTACGTACTTTCTCCCTGCTTAGATAATAGTTTGCCCCTGCATCCTTCTGTTTTTATCCCTCAGGAAATAGGTCTTACATGTGTATTATGGTACATATGGTTACATGGTTACAGCTGTAACCATGTAACCGCAGAGTATTAAAAGCAGTTATTATTCTCTAGTAACAATCTGTCTTTCAGATGTTTACGTTATTATTATCTAACAAACTGAGGCAGAAAGGTTACATGGTTACAGCTGTAACCATGTAACCGACAATTAGAACTTGAACTTATAACTTACGCCCAGGAGATGGCAGTTGGGCTCGTTGTCGTCATCATCGTTACGAACACTTTGGTAACGATAGAAAGCACCAAGGGTGTGTTGCTTGGAGATATCCCAATCGAGACCAGCGGTGAAACGCGTCTTCTGCAGGCTCCAGGCATTGAAGAATTCCACGTTAGCATAAGGCGTAACGGGCAACTTCTTCTTACTATACTCCACCTGCAAACGGCTGCGGAGCACATTCTTACCCTTACCTGAGTAAATATGCTGTTTGCCATCGTAGGCCTGATCGAGGTAACTCCAACGCTCATCAACGGTGTATTCAGGACGATAGGTGTACTGCCAGCGCTCGCGGAGTGAGAACTTGAAGTCGCCCCACTTCTGACTAGCGGTGAGGGATACGTTGAAGCGATGGCGCGTGCCCCAATACTGGGCGCACTTCTTAGGATCGCCAACCTCGGCATCGCCCTCGAGTACAGCGTCGTCGGTACGTTCGAAGTATGATATCCGCTCGTTGTTATCGTAAAGCAAAGTATAGCCAGCCGAAGCCTTGAGCCACTTGGCCACCTTATAATCTACGCCCAACCCGATGCTCCAACGATCGTTAGTCTTGGCATTGTTGCGTGAGCGGTATTCACCCTCGAGTGAGATGCTCCACTGCTTGGAGAGTTTCTTCTGGGCCTCGAGCGAGAAGTCGAGTCCGAAATCATCTGATTGAGCGCTCGCACTCAAATGAGATAATGAGAAAATGAGAAAATAAAATAGCTTCTTCATTTCAATCAACTTTAGAATTCTTTGAGTTGGTCTTTTGAGAGCTTAGGCACTTCGTCGACGCTGTTGGACGTACCCTCATAGGTAACACGCAGCATAGCCATATCGCGCAGGAAATCGATGGAACCTACCTCAATATGCATCACCTTTACACCCAAACGCTTCTCAAGATCGGCCTTGAGTTCCTCACGACGATCGGGGGTAATGAGTTCGATGCGGTCGTACTGGATCAGTTTCGAGGGGCGCGACTTAAGATGCATCTCGCACAGCCATACGGCCAGAATCATGACAACATTCGTCAACAGTACCTCGAAGATAGGCACATTCACCGATACGGCATTCACCAGCGAGAGGGCGATAATAACGAAGAGATAAGTCATCTCGCGCACTGGCATAGCATCGGTACGATAGCGCATGATGGAGAAGATTCCGAAGAGACCGATACCCACACCCATCGAGGTCTTGCCCTTCATATCCTCGAGCACGAAGATCATGAAAAACACGATGAAGAAAATGGCCATCGAGATGAGCATATACGTGAAATAGAAGTCACGTCGCTGGCTCTTCTTGAAATACAGACGATCGATGATAAACCATGTGACCAGCATATTGATGAGCAGTCGGATGAACATCATCGAGAAATCGTTAGATAAAGCGAAAAATTCCATATTGTTTCTTTTTATAAGTTACAAGAGTTTAATATTTTCTCTACGCTATGCAGACGGGGCTTGATGCGATTGCGACGCAGATCAGCGTTAGTAAGAGCCGAGCCAATGCAATACTTCGAGAAGCCATGCGGATGGATGCGCAACTTGGTAAGCAGCGGCAGAATGGGAGAAGGCTGCAGACCATCGCGCTTCAGTTCAATCACCACAAGATCCTCCATAAAACGGTAATTATTCGTACTGATATTATGGAATCGCAGGTTCGTGTCGATGGTCAGTCGCTCAGTCTTTGCCTTATTGACCAGCGTAATACGATCGAAGCGATTCTCAACCTGACGTATCAGCGACTGTTGGGGGTACTTCAGATAGGTCTGAAGGAAGTCGGAGAACAATGAAGATTGAACATTGAAAATTGAATGATTCTCAGGATCGAAGTTGAGGGCCTCGATGCGCTTCTTCTTCGTTCGTCCGTGATTGTTCTTCGTCTTTACCTCAAGGAAATTAAGTCCGGCATTGACATAGGAACGTACACGAACCTTCTGACGAGAGAGATGGCCTGCCTCATGACGATTGTACATCTTGCAATCGGGCGTATCAAAGTATAGCGTATAATAAGGTGATATGCGCTCACCCTGAGACTCCTGCACGAAATAGTCGTCCTTGGCCAGCAGCAACAACTGACGCAGCATCGGCACCGTGGTCACGAACTTGGTGTCGATCCTGTTCATCAGGCGGATGCTGCGCATCTCGTCGAGCGTTATAGAGTCATATTCATTCAGAATCTCTGTCATCTGTTATTTGTTTTGTGCTGCAAAGATAGTCAAATTACCCATGACGGCCAAATCATTTCAGCAAACGGTGCGATTTCTTCAACGAAGCGTGAGGGCGACGGGACAATGGTCGGAACCCAGAATGTCGGTATATATCTCAGCATCGTCGATGCGATCCTGTAGACGATTGCTCACCACGAAGTAATCGATACGCCAACCGGCATTCTTCTGACGCGCCTGGAAACGATAGCTCCACCACGAATACTTCACCTCATCAGGATACTTCCAACGGAACGAATCGGTAAAGCCACAGGCCAGCAGGTCGCTGAACTTCTCGCGCTCCTCGTCGGTAAAGCCAGCATTATGGCGATTGCTCTTAGGATTCTTGATATCGATTTCCTCGTGAGCCACGTTCAAGTCGCCACAGAGGATGACGGGTTTCACAGCATCGAGGCGCTTGAGGTAAGCACGGAAGGCATCCTCCCACGACATGCGGTACTCCAAGCGCTTCAGTCCATCTTGCGAGTTGGGCGTGTAACAGCATACCAGATAGAAATCGGGCATCTCGAGTGTCACCACACGACCCTCATGGTCGTGAAGATCGATACCAATGCCATATTCCACACTGAGAGGCTGGTGGCGGGTAAAGATGGCGGTGCCTGAGTAGCCTTTCTTATCGGCATAGTTCCAGTAGCTCTGGTAACCATCGAACTGCAGATCGAGTTGTCCCTCCTGCATCTTCGTCTCTTGCAGACAGAAAAAATCGGCATCGAGCTGACGGAAAATATCACTGAAACCCTTACCCTCGCACGCGCGCAAACCATTTACATTCCAACTGACAAACTTCATACGCTTTCTTTTTTGGGCGCAAAGTTACAAAAAAAATTAGAATATAGAATTGAGAATTGAGAGTTTTTAGTATCTTTGCAGCATAAATTCATTGTAAATTTAAAAACCATAGACATTATGATGTACAGAAACAACTTATTATCGCTACTATTGATGGGTTGTGCGCTTTCGGCCTCAGCCCAATTAAAGGAACCCATGCAGGCTTTACCTGACCCGTTGCTGATGAACGACGGCACCACGCGCGTGGAGAACCTCAGCCAGTGGAGTCAGCGTCGTCAGGAAATCAGTCAGATGATTCAGCAGTATGGCATCGGCGAGAAGCCAGACGTAAGCCCTGAAGCCATCAAAGCCAGTATGAAGGGCGACACCCTGATAGTGGATGTAACCGTGAATGGCGAAACGCTGACACTGAAATCATGTCTGCACTACCCCACCATGGGCGAAGCTCCCTACGCGCTGATGATTGGCACCAGCCGATTGTCACTGCCCAAGGCACTGTTTGAGAATCGTCCCATTGCCATCATGAACTTCCACGAAGATCAGGTGAACGACTATACACAAGGACGATGGCGTAAACACCACGAAAGGGGTGAGCACAATTTCGACCGTCTGTACCCTCATCTTAAAGACAATGGTGCCTACAGCGAATGGGCTTGGGGACTGAGTAGACTGATAGACGGTCTGGAGCAGTTGGGTCCTGAGAAGACGAAGATTGACGTAAAGCGTATCGGCGTTTCAGGCTGTAGTTATGCTGGAAAGATGTCACTGTTCTGTGGCGCTTTCGATGAGCGCGTGGCACTAACCATTGCTCAGGAACCTGGTGGTGGAGGAGCTGCTTCATGGCGCTACAACTGCAAGGTGGACAGTGTGGAGAATCTGGATCGCACAGACTATCACTGGTTTAAGGAGTCAATGCTGGAACAATTCCATGGCGACAGCGTGTATCTGATGCCATACGATCACCATGAGCTCTGCGCGATGGTTTGCCCAAGGGCACTATTGGTAATTGGCAATACAGACTATAAATGGTTGGCCGACGAAAGTGCCTACGTATCGCTGAATGCGGCCCGTAAAGTATGGGAGAAATTCGGCATCGCCGATCGCATGGGCTATAGCATCATAGGTGGCCACATGCACTGCATGCTACCTGAAAGCCAGTATCCTGAGGTAGAAGCCTTCATCGACAAGTTCCTACTAGGCAAGACGGATGTGGATACCAGCAACATACGCATTGCTCCAGACTTTGAAGGGAAAGTAGATCTTGACAAGTGGATTAAATAATAAATCCCAGCCAGCCGGCTGGGATTTACTTTTTATCTTAGAACTTTGCCATCTTGATGGCAACTACAGCGCATTCATCACCTTTATTGCCAAAGCGGCCACCTGAGCGATCCTTAGCCTGTTGGAGGTCGTTCGTAGTTAGCAGACCAAACACAACTGGTACAGGACTCGTCGCATTCAGTCGGGCTATACCCTCGGTGACTCCCTGACAGATGTAATCGAAATGAGGTGTCTCGCCACGAATAACACAACCAAGGATGATGACGGCATCATAACCATCATTAAGGGTCATCTGGTGAGCTCCGTAAATAAGTTCAAAGGAACCTGGAACGGTCTTCACATGAATATTCTCAGGCAGAGCGCCATGCTTCTCAAGCGTTGAGACGCAGCCACTGAGCAGCGCTCCCGTAATCTCGGGATTCCACTCTGCTACGACCACACCAAACGTCATGTTCGATGCATCGGGAACGGCATTAAAGTCGTAGTCGCTGAGGTTATGAAGTGCAGTAGCCATTATCGAATTGACAATTACTTAGCTGAAACGCGCTCGATGTAACCATCGATGGTCTGATAGGCCATAGAGTTGAAGTACTTCTCCTTTACGGTCTGATAGAGCTTCAGAGCCTCATCATTCTTACCCTGGCTCTCGAGAATCTCACCAGCCTGGATCAGGAATGTGGGTGAAAGTGAATTGTTGTCGGCCTTCTCGGCAGCCTTCTTCAGATGAGAAACAGCCTTATCAAGCTGGTTGAGGTGAGCATAGGCATTACCCAGAGCACCCTCAGCAGCGGGAGAAATCATCTGATCGTCAGCAGCATCGTACTTCTCGAGGTACTTCACTGCATCCTCCCACTTGTCGAGCTTGGCATAGCAGAGACCAGCATAGAGGTTAGCCAGATTGCCTGCAGCAGTGCTGCTATACTCGTCGGCAAGCTTAGCAAAGCCCTTAAAATTAACACTGTCGCCATTGAGAGCCATCTCATAGTTAGCAGCCTGGAAGTACTCTTGTCCCTTAGCAATAGCTGTGCTGGCTTTCACCTCGCGAGGACCTGACACATAAGTCTTGTAAAGAACGATACCTGCAACGATAACGATAAGGGCTACCACTGCAGCGATAATAGCCTTCTTATACTTCAGGAAGAAGGCCTCACTCTGATTCAGGCTCTGCTCCATCGTAGGAGCTGCCTGCTGTTGATTCGTTGTATTTGCCATTATTATTTGTTATTTTATTATTGTTTACGCATAAATCGGGTGCAAAATTACAAAAAATAAATCACAAAGGACACAAAGAACACAAAAAAAACATTAATTTAATGTGCTTTGTATACTTTATGGAGAAAAATACCTACCTTTGTAGCATGATTTTAGAAAAGCTATCGATTATTAACTATAAAAACATTGCAGAGGCTTCGTTGGAGCTTTCGCCAAAAATCAATTGCCTGATTGGTCAGAACGGCGTGGGCAAAACGAATGTATTGGATGCAATCTATTACCTGTCGTTTTGTCGCTCAGCCAACAACCCCATTGATTCGCAGGTGATCAGGCATGGAGAGGATTTCTTCATGCTAGAAGGAAAGTATAACGAAGACCTGACGATAACAGCAGCCATGAAACGCGGACAGAAGAAACATTTTAGGCGCGATAAGAAAGAATACAAACGACTATCGGAACATATAGGTCTGATACCCATCGTGATTGTAGCACCATCGGACACACTGCTCATTGAAGGTGGTAGCGAGGAGCGCAGACGACTGATGGACCTGGTAATTTCGCAATACGACCGTAGTTATATAGAGTCGATGAACCGCTACAACAAGGCCTTGCAACAGCGCAATGTGCTGCTGAAACAGGAAGAGGAACCCGACGCTGAGGTAATGAGTCTGTTTGAAGAGCAGATGGCCTCTGAGGGTGAACATATATACAAGTGCAGGAAGGCTTTTGTGGAGGAGTTGACTCCTCTGTTCCAGAAGATATATGAGACAATATCAGAAAACCGCGAACAGGTAACACTAAACTATACATCACATTGTGACCGAGGGCCATTGCTAGATGTGATTCAACGCGACAGATTCAAAGATCGTGCCGTGGGTTATTCGCTGCATGGTATACATCGTGATGATCTGGAATTCTGCCTGGGTGGGCATCCGATGAAGCGAGAAGGTAGTCAGGGACAGAATAAAACGTTTGTAATCGCCCTAAAACTGGCACAGTTTGACTTCCTGAAGCGTACCAACTCGAATACGACACCATTACTGCTGCTCGACGATATATTCGATAAGCTTGATGCCAACAGAGTGGAACAAATCGTAAAACTGGTGGCAGGTGACGATTACGGGCAGATTTTCATTACTGACACCAATCGCGACCACTTGGACCAGATACTCTCGGCCTCATCGCACGATTATAAAATATTCCACGTAGACAACGGAGAAATAAATGTTTAAAAGAGACGTACAACAGATTAAGGACCTCATTATGAGGAATCTGCGTGCACAAGGGTTAGAGACGCCACTGCTACAGAAAAGGCTCATAGACTCATGGGCAGAGGTGGCTGGCAACATGGTGGCCGAACACACGCAGGACTTGAAAATACGTAATCAGACGCTGTATGTGCACATAAACAATCCTGCCTTGAGGGCCAACCTCTCGATGATGCGTGGCGAATTGGTTAAGAAACTAAATGAACAAGTGAGCAGTCAAGTGATTGCTGATATCAGGTTCTGCTAAATAACTTCGTCGACAGAAATATCGAACTTATCGACGGGGACTTCACTTACTTTCTGGAAATCGAAGCAAACACCGATTAACAGAGGTGAGGGGTGAGAGGTGAGAGGTGAGAAACGAGGGGTGAGAGATGAGAGGAAGCGGTCGTAATAGCCTTTGCCCCGCCCTAAACGATGTCCTTGCGCATCAAATGCCATTCCTGGAACGAGAATTATATCTATTTTCTGAAGATCGGTAAAGCGTTCGCCAACAGGTTCCATAATGTGGAAAGCACCCTCGCGGAGACTATCACTCCCCGTATAGCGCCGCAATTCCATAGATTCAATATCGAGCACCTTAGGCAGGAGAACGGTCTTCCCCTCGGCAACGAGATCATCGAGCAACTCACGGGTATTCACCTCATCGGGCAATGCATCGTAGGCCATAATAACATTGGCATCGCGTATTTTCTCTTTCAGCCTTGAAATAATAGGAAACGACAACTCACTCAGCTGTTGCGGAGTGAATTGTCGTTTAAGTTGACGCATCTGTTGACGGAGTTCTGACTTAAGCATGGGCTATCAGCACACCTGAGACATGAACATGTGGATCGTCGGAAAGCATGGCCACGCGCTTGTCGCGAACTGGAGTGACGGGTTTCTGAGGGAAGGCAGAACCTTCACGGAACAATCGGAGTGCCTCCTTGATAGAAGGATCATCCTGATTGAGATATTCCGTCCAAGCCTGCTCGTTATTGATGTTGTAAATGATACGACTGACGAGGAAACGCTCCAATAGTTTGTGCGACCTCTGTATCATCAAGTTACGACGTTTCAGACCGTTTTTATCGGCATAAGTGGCAAACTTATCCACAATGTTCTGTCGCTTCAGATAAGTCTCCATCTCCTTAACCGTCTTCATATCAGAGAGGAGTTGGCGATTCTCGTCGGTATAAACGAAAGCATACTGGAGTATCAAACCGCTCATCGTGGCCTCCTTATAATAAGAGGTCATATCGACGGTGTCCTCAGGGATAAAAATATCAGGGGTGATACCACCACCGCCATAGACGATACGACCATTCGACGTGTGATACTCAGGACCTGTATGTTTGATACTGTCCTCAGAGAAGAATTCACCATGCTGATAACGAGATATCCAATCATCATCGTAATGCGATCCGTCGCTATAGGGCTTCTGGATGCAACGGCCCGAGGGCGTATAATAACGAGCAATGGTGAGACGGATCATAGAGTGATCGCTAAACTCCATCGGCTTCTGAACCAGACCTTTACCGAAGGAACGGCGACCAATAATAGTACCGCGGTCGTTATCCTGAATGGCACCTGCGAGAATCTCGGAAGCAGAGGCAGAAACCTCATCAACTAGCACCACAAGGGGCAGACGCTGATAAGAGCCTCGTCCGTCGGCACGATAATCCTGACGAGGAAAAGCACGACCTTGAGTATAGACAATCAGCTGTCCGCGCGACAGGAACTCATTGGCTATCTGTACGGCAGATTCAAGGTAGCCTCCCGTGTTACCACGTAAATCGATAACCAGATTATTGAAATTCTGCTGCGACAACTTTGCCAAAGCAATGAGCAGTTCTGGATAGGTATTCTCACCGAAATTCTTGATACGAATATAGCCACTCTCATCATCAAGCATATAACATGAGGTAACACTCTTTGTAGGTATCTCACCACGTGTGATTGTGATATGACGTATCTTATTCTCACCATAACGGAGAATGCCCAACTTCACCTTCGTATCCTTAGGACCTTTCAGACGATGCATTGCCTCGGCATTCGTACATATCTTACCTACGAAGATGGAGTCGTCGACCTCTACAATCTTATCACCCGCCAAAACGCCAGCACGCTCAGCAGGTCCATTTCCTATAACATTCTGTACACGAATAGTATCCTGACGAATGGTAAACTCTATACCTATACCAAAGAATGAGCCACGAAGATCGTCATTGGCTATTTCGCCTTCACGGGCTGTAATATAGACAGAATGAGGATCGAGCTCAGCCAAAATCTGTGGCATTGCCTTCTCCACAAGATCGTTGATATTTACTGTATCCACATACTGGTCATCGATGATATGGAGCAGATTGTTGAGTTTGTTACCACTCGAGTTGATGATATTGAGTCTGTTTCCCGAGAAATGGTTAGCATAGAAAGTGCCAACAAGAATACCGATGACAACGCATACGGCCATCCAAAGAGGGGTAAAACGACTATACTTATTCATACTTTTATCACTTTATTTTTCTTCTGGTCCTATGTATAATACCTCTATACCAGCCCGCTTCAGCAAATCAATACCATCCGTCAGACGATATTTCTCACCATATACCACGCGCTTTATACCTGCCTGGATAATGAGCTTTGCGCACTCAATACAAGGCGATGCTGTAATGTAGATAGTGGCACCGTCGCTATTGTTAGAACTACGGGCTAGTTTGGTGATAGCATTGGCCTCGGCGTGTAGTACGTAAGGCTTCGTCACGTTATCGTCGTCTTCACAAACATTCTCAAAACCGCTGGGCGTACCATTATAGCCATCACTGATAATCATTTTATCCTTGACTACCAGAGCACCCACCTGACGGCGTTTGCAATATGAGTTCTCTGCCCAGATGCGGGCCATCCTCAAATAACGTTCATCTAGTTTTTGCTGTTTTGATTCCATTTCTCTTCAGTAATGCGTCAATGGTGGGTTCACCACCCTTGAACCGTTTATATAATGTCATCGGATTCTCCGTACCACCTTTCGAAAGGATATTCTCACGGAAACGCAATGCCGTTTCTTTGTTGAAGATACCATGCTTCTTGAAAACGGCAAAGGCATCAGCATCGAGCACCTCAGCCCACTTATAGCTATAATAGCCAGCAGCATAACCTCCCGCCATGATATGAGAGAACTGCACCGTCATACATGTATCGGGTAATTGAGGTAGGATCATGGCCTTTTCCCAGGCTTTCTTTTCAAAAGGTATGATATCGTCTGTAAACTCATCCTTCTTGGTATAATAAGCCATATCGAGCAGACCGAAGCTAACCTGACGCATGCAGGCGTAAGCCACATTGTAATTGCGACTCTTCACGATACGGTCAATAAGTTCATCAGGAAGAGGTTCTCCTGTTTTATAATGAAAGGCAAAGGTACGCAAGAATTCTTTCTCGATGGCGAAGTTCTCCATGAACTGAGAAGGCAACTCCACAAAGTCCCACCATACGTTGGTACCACTAAGACTCTCAAAACGGGTATTAGCAAACATACCGTGGAGCGAATGACCGAATTCATGAAGGAATGTTTCCACCTCACCTAACGTAAGCAAAGCAGGCTTCTCCTCTGTAGGTTTCGTCAGGTTCATCACCACACTGACATGAGGACGCACATTCTTAGAGTTCTCAGGACCAAAAGGTTTCTTCACATCCTTGCGCTCCATCCACTGGCCTTGGTACTCTGTCATCCATGCCCCACCCTGTTTGCCCTTACGGGGATGAAAATCAGCATAGAACACAGCAAGGAACGATCCATCTTCGTCAAACACCTCGTAAGCCTTTACATCGGAATGATAGACGGGGATATCCTTATTCTCCTTAAAGGTGATGCCATAAAGACGATTTGCCAAGCCGAAAACGCCATCAATAACTTTCGAGAGTTCGAAATAAGGGCGCAACATCTCAGCATCGATATTGTATTTTTCGAGTTGCAACTTATGAGAATAATACGAAAAATCCCAAGGCTCCAACTTGAAAGACTTGCCCTCCAACTTGCGGGCCATCTTCTCAATAGCAGCCACTTCTTTCTTGGCCGTAGGTTTATAGGCTTTGATAAGGTCGTTGAGCAGTTTGTAGACATTTCGCACATTACCAGCCATACGGTGTTTCAGCACATAGTCGGCGTATGTCTTATGTCCAAGAAGCTGTGCCATCTCACGGCGCAAATTGATAAGTCGCTTGCAGATTTCAAGGTTATTCTCCGTATTGTCGTGAATACACTCCGTATTCTTGGCCATATACAGCTGGCGACGAAGTTCTCGCTGAGTACTATAGGTCATAAACGGTGAATATGAGGGAAAGTCTAGTGTAAACACCCAACCATCCATCTCTTGTTCCTTGGCAGCAAGAGCTGCAGCCTCACGGGCAGTATCTGGCAGACCATCGAGCTGAGCTTCGTCAGTGATATGTAAGGTAAAAGCCTTATTCTCCTTCAATAGGTTTTGTGAGAACTGGAGTCCTAGCATCGAAGCCTCCTCAGTAAGCTGACGCAAACGTTCTTTTCCTGCTGCATCGAGCAAGGCTCCGCTACGGACAAAACCGTCGTAACAGTTATCAAGCAACATTTTCTCCTCAGGTGTGAGTTTACGATGATGCTGATGTACATACTTGATACGCTCAAACAATTTTTCATTGAGACGGATATCGTTAGCGTGTTTTGTCAAAATCGGGCTCATTTTCTGTGCCAAAGCATCCATCTCATCGTTGGTTTCTGCTGAAAGCAGATTGAAGAACACTGTACTAACACGACTGAGTAGATCATAATAACCTTTGTCATCCTTCTCATCATCGACAGTCACGATTGTGTTATCGAAGGTTGGTTTATCAGGGTTATTGATAATCTTCTCTATCTGCTCATCGTCACGACGTATACCCTCAAGCATAGCTTCTTCGTAATCCTCCATACGGATACGATCAAATGGAGCCGTGTCATGCGGCGTGTTATAAGGCAAGAAAAACGGATTCGTTCTCTCTTTTTTCTCGTTCATAATCATACTAACGTTTCTGGCATGCAAAGGTAATGCAAAAATCTCATACTGCAACGAAATTCTGCATTAAAAAAGCTGAAAATAGGAAAGTTTACCTTACTGGATAACCATGAGCAACCGCTCTAGCTGTGGAATCTCTATCTTTCCGCGATACAAGATCAACAGGCCATCCTTCTGCAAGTCATTGAGCACACATGAAACATTCAGACGACTATCATTCACCTCGTCAGCCAGTCGTGTCATCAGGATATTAAACTGTTTATGGCCTGCCGGATAAACACAATGCTGGATAAGAAAACGTACTACGCGCTCGCGAAGCGATTGGGGATGACGAAGCCATAACTGACGGATTTGCTTCTGAGCCTGAGTGGCAAAGCTGTTCATCATATTCAAACGAAAAACAAGAAAATCCTCTGTCAAGCGAACAAGTTCTTCCTTATCAATAGTGATGAAATTGACATCCGACATGGCTACGAAATCATGGGTGTAACGCTGGTGATAACCAAATACGCCCTCCAACTGCAGGATATATGGAGCAGAGATCTGTTCCTCAACAGAATAACCATAGTCATCGGAGAAAGTCTTCACCCTGACAGAACCGTTAATAAGGAAATAGAGTTGACTACAGGTATCACCCACTTTCACTATAGGGCGTCCAGAGGCAACTTTCAGAAATCCAAAGCGAGTATGACCAGCAACAATCTCCAAATCATCACGACTCATCCCTTGAAACAGAGGGAACTGAAGCAATTTCTCGTAAATCTGTAGTGTAGCCATAAGGGTTATTCCTCAATCTTATCCTTTAGCGACGGAGAGAACCAAACAGCCATATCTCCATCATCGTCACTATAGATGAAATAGGCCATCAACTCTGGATGACGTTCCAACACCTTCTGTGCCTTTTCTAGTCCCATCACCATAAAAGATGTGGCATAGGCATCGGCTACAGCACAGCTCTTGGCAATCACAGTGGCCGAGAGAATGCTATGTTGAACTGGATAGCCCGTCTTGGGATCGATGGTATGGGCATACTTCTTGCCGCCTTTATAATAAAAATTCCTATAGTTACCACTGGTGGCCATCGCCTTGTTGGTAACATTTAATATTGTTTGCAGTTCATGACCTACATGGAGTGAATCATCAGTAGGTTTTGTCACGCCAATCTTCCAGGGCTTGCGGTCTGGATTTACACCACGTGTCACGATTTCTCCGCCAATCTCTACCATAAAATTCTCGACCCCACGGCTTCGCAGTAGTTTAGCCACACGGTCGGTACCATATCCCTTAGCAATGGCAGAACAGTCGAGCATGATGCGGGGATCGTGTTTCATGACAATACCATCAGTAAGCCTTACCTTCTGATAACCTACTATCTGCATCAAACTATCCACTTGTTGTTTCGAAGGTTGGGAGCCATTCTTAAAGCCGAACCCCCAGGCATTAACTAACGGAGCCACGGTAATATCGAAAGCACCATCGGTATCTTTCGAGATACCCATAGCCAGATTGAATACCTCGATAAACATCTGGTCTGGACGAACTTCCTTATTATTATTGATTGCCGAAATCACAGATTCCTCGTTGAATGGTGACAACGAGGCATCGACCTTCATCAGTTCTGTCTTGATACTCTCTGTAAGATCAGAATCGCACTGATAAGTAACATGGAAGGATGTACCGAAAATAAAGTCGGCACTCTTTTGATAAGGCGTAGATCGCTGCTGACGGATAATCAAAACAGTTCCAACAATCAATAGTACGAGAAACGGCAATTGCCAAAGCAGTTTCTTATTTTTCATATATCAATGATAACATTAAATGTTCCACCCAATCGGGTATCACCATATTTTCCATAACCTGGCACATACCATGTATTTCCAAAATTTCCGTCTTCTGAATGGGCGATACGCCGCTTATAGCGCAGGCTCCACCCCAAATGTAGAGGACCATATATCTTGGAATCTACACCAATTACAACCTCCAGCCAGTGCTGATTGCAAGAGGCATCCTTTATATCATAAGTGGTATCCCATTCCCACACAGGATCCTGGTATTTATCTCGATGGATATCCACCTTATAGGAGGTAAAAGCATAGCGCAAACCAGCATAAAGACGGTTTTTCCCATGCTTATCCTTTAGCATATTCTTATCGATACCAACACGGAAATAGGGAGCTGAGGTCTCGTAGTGGATATGCGTCACATCGTCATCATGATTAGCTCTTCCCAATCCAGCCTCGACAATGGGAAACCACTCATCGTGAAGGTTGATTCGGAGGGCGCCCTCATACTGACCATTATCAGTAAAAGCCATCAGTCCGGCTCCTACGAGATCAAACGACACGGCGAAACCACGGAATACGGGGATAGAGTCTTTCTGTAAAGAGAAAAACTTCATCTGAGCCGAAACTGTTGTTGAGACCAACAACAGCAGCAAACTAATTGTTGCTCTTCGGATATAAGTATAAGTGAACCGTCTCGTAGTCATAAGTCACTGATGGGTTTTTAATCACGATAGAGTCGATGTAATGACTGGTATACTTCACGCCTGTCAAGGTGTGAAAGTAAGATGTATTACAATCTACCGATTCAAAATGGGGATAGTCATCTTTCTTTATCCACACAGTATCGGCAACATGCAAATCTTTATTGCTATTATCAAACTTAAATACCAACACATCCTCTGGGTGCAAGTAGCTAATGGGTAGCGAGAACGAACTGATACCGATGCCCTTATTATAAAGAGCAGAATCAAGGATATTAATTTCAACACCGTCAACTCGTGTGGTTAAAACAGTCATCGTGTCACTGAGTGTCAACTCCGTTCCATCGCTGTTACGTATCTGATACAATGTAGCCACCGTATTATTTACGGGACAATCAATGGATGAACATGCCGCCATCAACATCATCACAAGTAACAGATAAGCAAGACGTTTTGTCATATTTTCTCTTCTATCTGATAATCATTACGTCCGCTCGACGAACGGCTGATCAGGTCGCCTATAAATCCCGTAAGGAACAGTTGTGTACCTATCATCATCATCGTCAGAGCTATATAGAAATATGGGGAATCAGTTACAAGTCGCTGAGGTATGTGATTGGCTAAGCACCATAATTTATCTGCACCTATCCAGAACGCAGCCACAAAACCGATAAAGAACATCACCGTACCTAAGAAACCGAAGACATGCATCGGTTTCTTGCCAAATGTTGAGAGAAACCAAAGCGTCAATAAATCGAGATAGCCATTTACGAAACGGTTCAGCCCCATAAACTTAGACGAGCCATACTTACGAGCCTGATGCTGTACCACTTTCTCGCCAATCTTATTGAATCCGGCATTCTTAGCCAGATAAGGAATATAGCGATGCATCTCACCATAGACCTCAATATTCTTAACCACTGCCTTACGATAGGCCTTCAAACCGCAGTTAAAATCATGCAGATTCTTAATTCCACTGATCTTACGGGCTGTTGCATTAAACAGTTTCGTGGGGATGGTCTTTGAAATCGGGTCATAGCGTTTCTGCTTATAACCGCTCACCAGATCGTAACCGTCTTCCGTAATCATACGGTAGAGCTCTGGAATCTCGTCAGGCGAATCCTGCAGGTCTGCATCCATCGTAATAACCACATCGCCCTGTGCCTGCTCAAATCCACAATACAAGGCAGGACTTTTGCCATAATTTCTACGGAACTTTATGCCCTTTACAATATCTGGCTGTTTCTTGTTCAACTCAGAAATAATCTCCCATGAATGGTCGGTTGAACCGTCGTTGATAAAAATCACCTCATAGCTAAAGTTGTTAGCTTTCATCACACGTTCTATCCAGGCATAGAGCTCTGGGATCGACTCGTCCTCATTATAAAGAGGTATTACAACTGATATATCCATAACATTATTTCACTTATTCACCTTTAACGTATTTCGCTGCATTATCAGACTGATGGGAACTCCCAAAATGAAGCCTAATGATATATTCACCGTCAGCATATTTAACGCATAATCTATCGGACGAATATTGGCCATTTCATTCAGACTCTCGTTCATCATCTCAGTCATGCCATATTGCTGAAGCATCTTCTGAGCCTCGTTGGAGTTGACCATCTTCGAAAACTGAGTCATAAGATAGCCATTATCAATAAAAGCAAAGTAGAGATACTGTGCAATAGCGAACAAAACGCCTCCATAGAAAAACACAAACACTGTGTAGGCATAGGCTCTGCGAAAAGAAATAAGTCCCTCACGACCATAGTCACGGAACTTTCCCAACCTTTCTCCAACAAAAATAGGGGTATAAACCATCAGCAATAAAGCAGCCAAGCCAAGCATTTGATTCTCTACACCTATTATATATAAAAAGAATGTAGCCATCCATAGCAGAGCCAACAGGGCGCCATCCTGACGGGCAAAAGCCTTTAATTGTATGTATTCTGGAGCTGTCATCTTTTAACAATTATCGCTTACAAGGTGCAAAATTACGCATTTTCTTGCATATAATGAGTGCTTCGCCTCAAAAAATAGTTAAAAAGGAAAACTTTTCACCTTTCACTTCTCACTTTTCACTTTTTTGTTGTACCTTTGCATCCGCTTTCGAGCAAATTGTTCTTTTATACATGGGCGAGTCCTGTACGGCCAGCTCCCTCGGAATCCCCCAGGGTGGGAACGCAGCAAGGGTACTTGGTTGTAGCGGCGCGATACAGTCAGCTCGCCCACCCGCCTCTTTAGCTCAGTTGGCCAGAGCACGTGATTTGTAATCTCGGGGTCGTTGGTTCGAATCCGACAAGAGGCTCGAAGAAGGATCGGCGATAGCCAATCCTTTTTTGTTATGAAGAAGGATTAGCAAACGCCAATCCGTTATAATTTGAAAAGGATCGGCTTTCGTCGATCCTTTTTTGCTTTGAATTTAATCGGAAGAAAACGTTTTTTCATAACGCGTTTTTATTCAAAAAGATGTAGGTGGTATTCAGGGCAATATAATTCTTCCGCATAAACCATATGCCATGATATTTTCCGGTATCGCCCCAGGAATTCTTCACCATATAATAATCATTCCCATCTTTATCCTTAGCCTTACCATATATCAACATTACATGATCGTATGTAGCATCCCATGCATCAAACCGTTGTTGGCGCAAAGCCTGAGTTGGAATAGTATTCTCCTGAGCCACACCCTGACGGTCAAATCCGTTGCCACTCACATCACCGCCCCAACACACATTATATCCTTTATCAAGAGTGGTGTCTATTATATTCATCATTGAGTCAAGGGGTACATTATAACTTGGTCTTGGACGCCACTTATAAGGTGCCTCAATAATAAATGAAGAATAAAAAGGATGATGTGTAAAACTGGTAATGCTGATATAGTCGTCGAAATCAAGTCCTAAACTCTCTGCGAAACTCTTCGGTGTATATTCACGTCCATCGTAGGTAAACTTTTCAGGACATTTACCCAAATAAGCATCAAGTATAGCTTGATAACCCTCAAGCCACTGCCGTGATAGTTTTTTTGCCTTATTCTTCGCCACAGCTTCCATGTAAGGCGTAAGTACACCGAAGAACTCTGTAAAATTAGCCAAGGAGTCACCTGTTAATGTTCCAGGAGCAGGCATGGCCTCTTCAGGACAAATGCCGTGCGTTTTTAATACAGCGAGTACATCGTCAGCAGAGCCACCTTCTGAGAATCGGCTATCGCCATGCATCCTCACATGATAGATAGCCTCGTCAACATAGTTTTTATTAGCAACAAACATCTCACAGAGGTCATAGGTGCGTCCCGACTTACGAAGTATCTCTCCCTCAAAGAATCCTATAGTCGCAAAATCCCAACACGTACCACTACGACTCTGGTTCTTTACCGATGTAATCGGATTCTCCATAACAATGGTAAACTCAAGAGAGTCCTTTTTCTCCTCCGCTATCGCCCCTAACGAACTTATCATCCAAAGGGCAAACATCACTTTTATCTTCATCGTATATTTAATTATTAATTTTGCAAAGATACACATTTTTCTCTGCAAACAAGAAAAAAATACATAATTATCCTACATATCCAGTACCGAGGCTTAAATTTCCTGGATTCCAGAACTGTTTTCTTTCATTGTATCCTACATAAAAGTATTTATTACACCATATAACAAGATATACCAAACGAAAAGAGCCCTGAATCATTTCTGACTCAGGGCTCTGATAAATAAAAGTGGCGGCCTCCTACTCTCCCGCATTGCATTGCAGTACCATCGGCGCAGGCGGGCTTAACTTCTCTGTTCGGAATGGGAAGAGGTGGGACCCCGCTGCAATAACCACCTGATAAATCTTCGTATGCACTCTTCATGTGCAACGTATGGGTGACTATCTCAACACAAGACCTGTATGTAATCCTCAGTCTTTTAAAAACTTCATTACACCTGATAATATCAGCATGAGGCGAAAGATCTCGGGCAATTAGTAGTGCTCGGCTTTGACGTCACCGTCTTTACACCTGCACCCTATCAACGTTCTCGTCTAGAACGACCCTCTATGGAGTCCTCATCTTGCGGCTGGCTTCGCACTTAGATGCTTTCAGCGCTTATCCAATCCAGACGCGGATACCCGGCGGTGCACCTGGCGGTACAACCGGTAAACCGGAGGTCTGTCCAACACGGTCCTCTCGTACTAGTGTCAGCACCACGCAAGACTCCTGCGCCCACGATAGATAGAGAC
>JAEEGG010001546.1_pt1 | contig 61855 bp, 58 predicted proteins | sample 9134161 | NCBI WGS metagenome assembly JAEEGG01 (sample SAMN16246543, study PRJNA631951) | gut metagenome | biome: gut microbiome; feature: rumen; material: CR-attached | host: Bos | place: Iran: Karaj | collected 2018-10
GATAGTTATGGCTTTAATGCGCTGCCTGTTGGCTATAAGAATCAACTTGGTATGTATTCTGATGAGGGCCATATAACCTATTTCTGGACATCTAGTGATATGGATGGACGATACGCCTACAACATGCATTCGAGTACGGGTGGCGAAGCGTTTATAGTTAACGCGCGTAAGATTGAAGGTAACTCCGTCCGTTGCGTGAAGGATTAGCAATGAGGCGAAAGCTGTGCAGAAATTAGAAAAAGACCCCGCGAATGCGAGGCCTTTTTCGTATGGATCGGGATGGCTTAGACTCTGTGTTCCAAGAATACAAATTTTGTATTCCAATTTGCTTAAATTTTAATGAAATCTTTAAAATGTGTAAAATTTAAAGAAAATCGTTAATTTTGTATTCTAAATGCTTGAAATGTACCTATATTTTTTGATGTGAGGGATACAAAAACACTCCAACAAAGAAGGAAAAAATGAAGAGAAACAAATGGTATGAAGTTCTTGGCGCAGGCCTGCTGTCTGTTACGGCGATGTACCTCGGCTTGTCTCTGGTGGTGACCGGCTGTTCCAGCGACAGCAACAGCGTAGCAGGTGGCGATATGGAGGAATTCTCCGAAGTCGTGGAATCCGGCAATGATGAAGAAATCGAACCTTCGGAAGTCGAGGAATCTTCAAAGGCTAAAGAAACGTCGAAAGAAGAAGTTGAAGCCTCTGAATCTGAAGAACAGGAACCGGCCGAAGCCGAAGAAACTGCTGACGCAGAAGAAAAGTCCGAGCAGACTGAATCCGAAGAACTGGCGGAATCTGGCGACGTCGCTGCGCCTGAAGAACCTGCCGAACCTGAAGGATCTGCAAAACCTGAAGAATCGGCCGAACCCAAAGAGCCGAACAACGATACTGAACCTGGTGAAAACGTAGAACCGAAGGGCAATACAGAACCGAACGAAAATGTGGAACCGGATGTTGATAAAAAAGTTGCGCGGCATACAAGAGAATGGTACAGGCTTCGCGATACCGTATCTTATTTCATTGCGGAAGAATCTAGGCGAGATGCGAATGCTTTGCAAAAATTAGAAGATAAAGGTTATTCGTTTATTACCCGCTGCGAATGGGACTCCGAAGTCGAAGATTGCTCTATGGACGATTCTGAATTTCATGCCGCTTATAATGGTAATGAAGACGTGATGCATAAGCTCACTGATGCAGGCATTCTTTGGGACGGAAGCGAATGGGAAGGCTGGAATCCGATTGAAGATGGTGAGTCTTCTGTGGTTCTGGATACGGTGCTGAGCGCTTGGAGCAATGATCGAATCTATGTGCATGCGGTGTATAGGGTGCGCTACTATTTGGATTCTGATCCGAATGCCGAACATAGCTTCTTGCTTGATGTCCCCGTAAAATATATGCGGGTAGATTAGGAAATTTAAAATTTTTCAAAAGAAGGGATGAAAATGAAAAACAAACTCCAAAAACTTTTTAGTGCCGGTTTGCTGTCTGCGTCGGCAATGTACATTGGCGTGGCCCTGATGATGACAGGCTGTTCTAGCGACAACAGCAGTGTCGCTGGGGGAGATTCGGAAGAATACACCGAAGGCGTGGAGGCCGGTAGCGACGAAGGTGTTTCTTCGTCTTCGGTTGCTCACAAAGACAAGAAGGCTAAGTCCTCGAGTTCTGAAAAGGTCGTATCTTCAAGCTCGGAAAAAAATGGATCTTCTGATACAACAAGGGTAGAATCTTCGAGTTCTGAAAATTATGCCATCAAGAATAAGACGTTGACTGGTGTAGCACAGAAGGGACCGTTTATTGATTCTTACGCATTTTTGGTTGAACTCGATTGCGAAACATTAAGAAGAAAGAGCGATGCCGAAGAGTCTGGGTATGCTCGTATTGAGATGGAAAACGGAGTGTACAATGTTGAAAATCTTAACATGGCTTCTCCGTGTGCTGAAATCGATGTGAAGGGTTATTATCTAGATGAACATACTGGGGTAAAGTCGAAGAAAGAAGTATTGCTGCACGCCTTTGTTAATTTGGAAAATCGCAGTACCGTGAATATCAACGTGTTTACGCAGCTTGAATATGATCGCGTAAGGTATCTTGTGGATGAAAAGAAAATGCCTGTAGCGGAAGCAAGGGCTCTTGCGAAAAAGGAAATCCTTGCACTGTTCGACATTAAAGAAGATGTCGGTGATTTTGCTGACCTGGATATCCTTAAACCTGGGGAAGGCAACGCAGCCCTTTTGGCGGCGAGTGTGCTCCTGACGGCGCAGACGGAATCCGAAAAGAATGCGCATCTTACTTATAGTGTAGACTCGTTAAGTAAATCTTATGTCAAAACGGGCGAGTGGAATGCTGAAATGAAAACAAAAATTGCCAATTGGGCTCATTCAGCCAAAGAAAACGGCCAATTGGAAACAATTCGCAAAAATATTGCCGGATGGGAATACACGGAATCGGTTCCCGAATTTGAAAAATATGTAGAAGCCTATGCCGAGGCGTTCTATGATCCTGAAAAGGATGAATTGTCTTCGAAAACGCCCGGCCATACGAAGGAATGGCAGGAACTTCATGACATTATTTACCATTATGTTCTAGAAGAAAAGACTCCGGAAACCTTGGATAAATGTTGCCAAGGGGTGATTGTTCGAGGAGATGAAAAAACGAATTCAGAAGAATATTTGATGGACGAGGATGCCTTTAAGGTTGAGTTTAATTTGGATGATTTATATGAAGCACGAAGCGTATTGATACATGATGCTGGATTGTGGGATGGCGATGAGTGGGACGATCCTCGATATTCGAACGTTCATTATGTGGTCTGGCTTGATACCATGTTTGTTGGGGAGGCGTATGAGTTTGATTCGGATAAGGTTCGTGCTATTGCGGGATATATGATTCGATATACCATTGGGGTGGCTCCGGATGTTGAAGAGCATACTGCTATTGTAGAAATCCATGTCAAGCTCAATTCGCTTGATAAGCCCTATAACCCGGTGAAAAAAGAAGACGATTAAAAACGCTTTTGTTTCCTCCATAAGAACAAAAAAAAGACCCCGCGAATGCGAGGTCTTTTTTAAGGGTGGGTGACCGGACTCGAACCGACAACATCCAGAATCACAATCTGGGACTCTAACCAATTGAGCTACACCCACCATGATTGTGAGCCCAAATATAAAAAAGCCACCCCGATTTTCAAGGGTGGCGGTCCAATTTTTTACGAAAAAGCCCGATTTTTAGTCGTTTTTCATCTTGGAGATGATGCGCAGGTAGTTAGCGCGCTTGAAATCGTTGCGGTGTTCTTCGCAGAAACGGGGGTAAATGTACTGCTTCGGGAACACGCGGATGGTGAACAGCTCGTTGCAGCCTTCGAGACAGCACTTGAAGGTGAGGTCCATGGACTCGGTGTAGTTGTGGCGGAAGATGATGTTCTTGGACTCGATGTTGTCCACATCCTTCTTCTGCTTCTGGCGCTGCTTGATGTCGCGGTGCAATTCGCAGTACTTGGCGATCGGGTGGCCCCAGAATTCACGGCCGCAGCCGGGTTCCTGACAGACTTTCAGCTTGATACGCTTCTTCTTTTTGTACTTAGGTAATTGCATAAAAACCTCGGTTTAAGGGTAAATATAGTAAAAGTTGTTGTCTTTTTCATTTTTTGAGGCGATTTTGAACCGTTTTGCGGATTTTGGCGTGTATATAAGAGAACCCTTTCTAAAAAAGGAGACCTTTTTATGCCCGTTACAAGAAAATCGAACCGTTGCATTTACCTGTGGGTTTTGCTCTGTGGCGCCTTTTGGAGCGCCCTGTTCGGCCTGCTTCTGTCGGCTTGCACTTACGATTCCGGTTGGAGTGGGGGCCCGGAGCCGGTCCGCATTACATTTTTAGATGTGGGGCAGGGGCTTGCCGTGCTGCTGGAAAACGAGGGGCGGTTTGCCCTGTACGACACGGGCCCCGACTCCGCCGGACTGGTGGATACTCTTGTGTCGAGGGGCGTCAAGTCGCTCGACTGGGTGCTGGTGAGCCATTTTCACCGGGACCACGGCGGTGGGTTTATGGAAATGGGTGCGGCCCTCAAATCGGGGCGGTTCAAGGTGGGGCGTCTTTTGGTGGGGCGGGACACCGCGGTGGGCTTCGTGAGCGATAGTATTTTCAAGGTGGCGCGGCGGTACAAGATTCCGGTCGATACGCTGGAGCGCGGCGACACGTTGTTCTTTGCCGATGGGTTTAGGCTCGAATGCCTGTGGCCGGTAGGCTACGGGCGCTTTGGTGAAAATCGGGCGAGCGTGGTACTGATGGGGTCAATGGCGGGGCCGCAAACGGGACGTGAAAGTGCGTTCCTACTTACAGGCGACCTGGATACCGTCGGCGAAAACCGCCTGATGGAACTCTCGCGCGACTTGTCGGCAGATTTATTGCAAGTGGGGCACCATGGTTCTGCGGGTAGTAGCGGTCTCCAGTTCCTGGCGCAGGTGGCCCCCAAGTATGCCGGAATCGGTGTGGGCAAAAATAACCGTTACGGCCACCCCAAAGAAGAGGTGGTAAACAAGCTCCGCTTTGTAGCGGGCGATTCGTCGGCGGTGTACCGCACCGACTTGCACGGGAGTTTTAGCTTTGAAATGTGGCCCGGCGTCGGGCTTGTCGTTCCCTGAAATTATTCCCTGAAGCCCACGCGGGCCTGGAAATGGCAGCGGTTCGTGGTGGGGCTCTTTTCCATGTCGGCGTTCATGCCGAAGAATACGGCGTGATGGTTCGTATCCTTGAATCGGATAATGTTCACGTTCGCGCCGAGCGGCACCTGGTTTACAAAATTCAGCTGCAGCGAGCGGATGCCGCGTTCCTTGATTTCTTCTTTGCTCAGGCAATCCAGAATCCATTCCACGTAACGGCAGTGGTTTACGTGGTGGTTCAGGTCCAGGTCGCTGTTGCGGGCGTGTTCCGTATAAACTAATTTTGGCTCTTCGCCCATGGGCAAAACCGAGAGCATCTCCGGCAGGGCGCTCTTTTCCAGCTGGATGGGGAAGGGGTACGGGCTGTTGGAAGGCGGCTCGGCAAAGCCGGTCTTGAGGTTCACCAGAATCCAGGACGAGGTGCCTTCAGCGAGGGCGTGGCCCTGGCTATCGACAACGGCGTAGTCCTTGAGGACAACCTTGTCTTTGTAGATTTCCTTGATCCAGGTGGAAACGTGGAGCTCTTCGCCCATGACTGGCGTGTGATTGATGCGAACCTTCATGCGCGTGATGGCCGAGGTGTAGCCGGCCTTGATCATGCGCCACAGGCCAAATCCGTTCCGTTCGGCGTCGGCAATGGCGGCTTCTTCCATGAACTGGAACAGACGCGACAGTTTAAGCCTGCCGTACTCGTCGCAGTCCGAAAAGCGGACGGTGAATTTGAGGTCTGTGATTTCGCTCATCATTTAATGCTCCGGTTATCTATTTGCTTTTTTAATTTATAAATTTACAAATATGGATACACCTTTTTTTCGCCCCAGTCATATTCAGATTCCCGCTTTGTCGTCTTATAACGGTGAACTTCGCGTCCCGGGTTCCAAGAGTATTACCAACCGTGTGCTTTTGGTGTCTGCCCTTGCCGAAGGAACCACCCGTTTGCACAACTTGTTAAAAAGCGACGATACCCGCTACATGGGTGAGGCTCTCAAGGCGCTTGGAGTCAAGGCCGATATGACCGAAGACTTTACCGAAGCCGAGATTGAAGGCAACGGCGCCCCTATCGATGCTCCCTCTGTATTGGTGGAGAATGACAATTATGTGGCGGGCCTTTATTTGGGCAATGCAGGTACGGCCATGCGGTCTTTGTGTGCGGCTCTTGCTCTCGGTCGCGGCGTATTCCATTTGAGTGGCGAAGAACGCATGAAGGAACGCCCTATTCGCGACCTGGTAGATGCGCTCCGCATGCTGGGTGCCGATATCGACTACATGGAAACGGATGGGTTCCCGCCGGTGTGCATTAACGCTCACGGTCTCAAGGGCGGTTCTGTTACGGTTCGTGGCAATATCTCTAGCCAGTACCTGACGGCGCTCCTGATTTGCGCCCCCTATGCGGAATCTCCGCTCCACATTCATGTGGAAGGCGAACTGATTTCGGCTCCGTATATTTTGCTCACACTTGATGTTATGAAGCATTTCGGCATCGAAGTCAAGCATGCCGACCTTAAGGATTTTTATGTGCCCAAGGGCGTTTACAAGTCTCCGGGCGACTATATGGTCGAAGGTGACGCAAGCTCTGCCAGTTACCCCCTCGCCGCTGCGGCCATTGCCGGTGGCAAGGTTCGCGTGCTGGGCGTAGGTTCCGAATGCCGTCAGGGTGACATCGCCTTTGTCGAAGTCATCAAGAAGATGGGTGCGACTGTGACGATGGGCCCCGACTGGGTAGAATGTGTCGGTCCCCAGGGCAAGCTCAAGAGTCTCGGCGAATTCAACGCTATCGAAATTCCCGATGCGGCCATGACGGTTGCTGTACTCGCCTTGTTTGCCGACGCCCCCATGACCATTTCGGGCATTGCCAGCTGGCGAGTCAAGGAAACGGACCGCATCGCGGCCATGGCGGCTGAACTCCGCAAGGTTGGCGCCGATGTCCGCGAAACCAACGATTCCATTACGATTACGCCGCCGGCTCAGCTGCAGCCTGCGACTATCGAGACTTACAACGACCACCGCATGGCCATGTGCTTTAGCCTGGTGGCCTTGGGCGGCGTCCCCATCAAGATTATGGACCCCGCCTGCATCAACAAGACTTATCCGCGCTACTTTGACGACTTTTTGAAAATTGCCCATTAGTTGACAAAGGTTAATTAGTATCTTAGAGTAAAAGCATGAAAAAGCGTATTTGCGGCACAGCTTTATTTTTGATGGGTCTCGCCTTGTGCGGGGTTGCCCATGCTGTGCCGGAACTGAGGGCCATGCCGACGCCCCCCGATACGCTTGTGCTTTGGGTGATGGATCAGGATATTAATGCGGGTACGGCGCTTCAAAAGTTGATGAAGAAGTACACGCGTCAGAGCGGGATTCCTGTCAAGGTTCGTTTCCTGGATTGGGGCTCCGCTTTTGCCGAACTCAACAAGGTGCTTGTGAATGAGGCGGGTGAGGGTACCGACTATCCGGATGTGTTGCAGTTGGGCTCGACCTGGGTGCCTTACTTTGCCAAGGCTGGCTTGATTAAGCCTGTCGTCGAAATGATCGACGCTGTCGATACCAGCCGCTTTTATCCCGAGGCGATGAAGTCGGCCCATATCGGTCGCGATTCCCTGGTGTATGCAATCCCTTGGTTCTTGGATATTCGTGGATTCTTTGCCAACGAACGCATCTGGCTTGAACTGGGTCTCCATGATTCCGAAATCGAAACATACCCGAAGTTCTACGGCGTGCTGCGAGCCATTTCAGAAGGGAAAGTCTTGAATCGACAGGGCGTGGAAGTCGCTCCCTTTGAATTTGGCGTCAAGGACGACTGGACCGGTTACCAGCAGATGTCTCCGTTCCTCTGGAATTTCGGTGGAGACTTTGTGGCCGTGTCGGATTCGGGCTATCGTAGCGCCTTGGCAGATTCCTTGACGCTGATTGGACTTCGCCATTACCTGAAGTTGCTCCGCGATCAGGAACTTTCTCCTAATAACCTGAAAGAAAATTCGGCCCAGAGTGCCGACCGTTTTGTGCGTGCCGAACAGTTGATTATTTTCGGTACTTCGGAACTGATTCGCAAGATCGAATTCGATACCGATTTGGGCGGTTTGATGGATAGCCCGCTTGCCAAAGACGGCATTATTACCATTACCGGCCCTAAGGGTCCCTTCGGAAATTTCAGCTTTGTGGGTGGCAGCCATTTGACGCTCCCGAAAAATGCGAACCCCATCAAGCGCAATAGCGCCTATGATTTGTTCCTGTTCATGCTCCGCGCCGACAATATCGATTACTACTCGAGACAGTGCGGCTTTATTCCTCCTGACAGGGGCTTGATTCGCATTTGGATGCAGGATCCGCGCTACAATCATTTGATCGAGGGCCTTGAAAATCACGGCCGCAGCACCCAGAACATTCCGGAATGGAGCGAAATCGAAATGTCGGTAAACGGCATGGTGTCTTCGATTGCGGCTAGCTTGCTGAAAAACGATTCCAATGTGAACGATGAAATTGTCCGTTTTGTGTTTGAAACCCATCAGAAAATAAATCGCATCCTCGGCTATAAGGACTCAGTAACGGACGTGGCTGTAAAGGATCGCATCCGCGCGTCGTTGACGCAGCCTGTAGAAGAAGCCGAGTACAAGAAGGGGTTGGGCGATGTGACGGAAGATTCTAAAATTAGCGTGCGCCTTATTGTGGTGGTGTCTCTTGGAGTAATTGCAATTGCTCTGTTGCTAGTTTATTTGTTCCGGTTCCGTAAACACTAGGCGAGCAGGATTGAGATTCTTGATGCATAAAATTTTCTGCCTTATTTGTTTGCTTTCTACAATCGCTTTGGCTCAATTTGAACTGGATTCGTTCCAGATGTATGTGGATTCCGTAGTACCGGGATCCCGTTACGGTTTATCCATTCGTTCTGTCAAAACGGGCAAGGAATTGGGGAATATCCGCGGCGTCGAAAAGTTTACGCCGGCCAGCACCCTCAAAACCCTTACGACTGCAGCAGCAGTTCATTACTTGCCGCTGGATTACGCTCCCAAGACAGATGTCTCTCTCAACGGTAGCGTGCGCAAGAAGACTTTTATCGGAACGGTCAATGTCCGCGGCGGTGGCGATCCGAATTTTTCGGGCCGTTATTATGCAGACCCGTTCCACATGATTTATGCCATGGCTGATTCTATCCATGCTTTGGGAATCGACTCCGTTTCGGGTAAGATTGCTCTGGATTCCAGCTATTACAAGGGACCGTGGCGAGCCGAACACTGGCGCAAGAATTTTTACGATGCCTGGTACGGTGCTGAAATTGCGCCTTTAGGTTTTAATGACAACTGCACCATGATTCGCTTTAAGCCGGGCTTAAAAGTGGGCGACCCTGCCCGCGCCGAAATCTTGCCCGATGTGGGCTATGTCGTGCTGAAGAATGAAATGGTGACGGTGCCGGGCAAAAAGCGCAAGTGGACTTGGGCGCTTGATTCTGCAAAACCCGAAATTACCATTGGCGGTGCTATCGGTATCGGCGTAGATTCCAGCCAGTTGGTGCTTCCGGTGCGCAATCCGATTGCCTACTTCAAGGCGGCCTTTATTCATGCGCTTAAGGAACGTGGAGTTGCTTTTGCCGAAAAACAGGATGTTCCGGACGGCATCCAGATTGCATCTTATTCTTTCTCGGCAGCACCCTTCCTGAGCATTCTCGATGAAATCAATCAACGCAGCCAGAACATGCATGCCGAAACCATCTTCCGCAACTTGGGCGCACAAAAGTCGGGCGTAGGTAGCGTTGAAAGTGGCCGTGCTGCAGAGATGAAGTTCCTTGCCGAAATGGGAATTGACTCTACGGATTTTGAAGTGTGGGACGGCTGCGGACTTTCACCCAAGAACAAGGTGAAACCTTCGACGGAAACGGCGATGCTTGCCAAGATGGCTCGCCACCCCAAGGGACGTTTCTACATCAACAGTTTTGCTGGCCCGGGAATCGGTACCGGCGGCAAGCGCATGCTGGATTTGCCCTTCCCTTGGCTTACTCGATTCAAGACAGGCTTTATCGGTGAAGTCCATGGCCTGGTGGGTTACATTTATACGCTTGATGGCGATACCCTTGCTGTTGCCATGTACTTGAATGAGACGGGCCGGAATCCGGATTCCCAGTTGAAAGACGTGCTGGATACTTTGTGGAGCAGGCTAGTGTACCGCACTAACGACGATTACGCCTCTCTCATGAGAATGAAGCAGATGTGGCTTGCTGCCCAGAATGTGGCGGGTCTTACTGCAAGACTGGAATATTTCTCGCGCATGATGAAGGGAACGCCTTACAAACTTGGCCCCATGGGCGAAAGCTACGTTGACCCCGTTGAAAACAAGCCGCTGGTATACATGGATTCGGTGGACTGCGTGACTTACCTGGAACATGCTCTTGCAATGGCGATTGCGCCTAGCGAAAATGAAATCTTTAGTACGCTGCAAAAGATTCGTTATAAGGGCGGTAAAATTGGTTACGTGAACCGCAAACATTACCTGTTGGCGGATTGGGTGAGTGATAGCAAGTTTGCTCGCGTAATGCAGGTGCCGGGCGATACGGTGGTGAAGCGTACTATTCCTAAACAGAATTTCTTCAAGGCGAAAAAGATCAAGTACGATACTCCGGATGCGACCATGGATTTGCGCTACTTGCCGTACAATCGTGCGGTGGAAATGGCTTCAAAACCTTACGCTGGCCCTCTGATGGTGACGGGGGTTGCCTTTGTCGCAAGTGCAAATGACTTGGATGCGACGCATACGGGCTTCGTAATTTTCCGTAACGGTGAACTTCCGAAGCTGCGCCATGCTGCGTGGAAAAAGCAGGTGATTGAACTTTCGCTGAAAGACTACCTGGCGAGCCGCAAGGGCAAGCTTCCGGGAATCACACTGTTCGAATTCCTGAAGCAATAAGTCGAGTGTTCTTTCTTTGTCATGCCGGGCTTGACCTCAATAGCCACTTGCAGCTTTGCTGCTTAGTGGATATGATCCTCGGCAACGGGGAGTCATCTCCTTTTATAAGTAGCGATTATTCGCCTAAATCAAACGCAAGAATCGCGACGAGTTCGTGCTCGCCCGCGTTAGTGTGCTCGCCGCCTTCATCGCCCGCAGGCCCCTTTTCAAAAAGGGTCCATGCGTCCGGCATCCATCCGTATGCCGCCATCGTCAGTTCCTTGCCGATGGCGATTTCGGCGGCTTCTACCTCTTCCCAGCGCACCGGGCCAGTTGGCGCCTTGTAGTAGCGCAGCATTCCGAGTGCTTCCATCGATTCCGGATAATTGTCCACCAGCTGGTAAACGCAATCCTTGTAGCTTTCGCCCTTCAGGCGGATGACGCGGTAAAGGCGCTTGTGACCCAGGAATTTAGAGAGGTCGCCGTGGTGAACGTCAATCTTGGAACCTTGCCCGAAAAACGTCATGAGCTCGCGGAAAATTTCCGAATCCTCTTCCATGAACGGGGAGAGCTTTTTAATCAGGGCGTTAACTTCGTTTGCGAGCATGTTTAAATTATAGATATTTTTTATCTTTTTACCTGTATAAAAAAGAGGCTTCAAAATGAAAAACGTAGTTCTTCTCGGTGCGACCGGTTCTATCGGTACTTCTAGCGTCGATGTCATTCATCAGCATTCCGATATCTTCAATCTTTACGCCGTTGCGGCCAACAGCAGTGTAGCCAAAGTTGCCGAAATTGTGCGCAAGTACAAGGTCGAACGCGTGTGCATGTTTGATCCGAATGCTGCGAAGGAACTTGAAAAAGAAATCGGTATGAAGGTGCTCGCCGGTATGGAAGGCCTGTGCGAACTCGCCGCTGACCCGAAGGCCGACATCATCATCAACTCGTTGATGGGTGCTGTGGGCTGCCTCCCGACCATTACCGCTATCGAACACGGCAAGCATGTGGCTCTTGCAAACAAAGAAACGATGGTCATGGCAGGCCCCGTCATTTGGGACAAGCTTGCCGAAAATCCGAAGTCCTTCATCACGCCGATTGATTCCGAACACAGCGCCATTTTCCAGTGCCTTGAAGGCGGCAAGCGCGAATCCGAAGTGGAGTTCCTCGAAATTACGGCATCGGGTGGTCCGTTCCGCGAATGGCCGATTGAAAAGTTTGAAAACATCACCGTGGCCGATGCCTTGAATCACCCGGTGTGGAGCATGGGCAAGAAGATTACCATCGACTCTGCTTCCATGATGAACAAGGGCCTCGAAGTTCTCGAAGCGCACTTCCTCTTCCACATTCCGTACGACCAGATCAAGGTGGTGGTTCACCCGCAGTCCATGGTGCATTCGCTGGTGCAGTTCCGCGACGGCTCCCTCATGGCTCAGCTCGGCGCTCCTGACATGCGCATTCCGATTCAGGTGGCGCTCACGTGGCCCGACCGTCTGCCGCTCAATACCAAGCGCATTGATCTGCCGACGCTTGCGAAGCTGACCTTCTTTGAACCGGACTTCAACAAGTTCCGCTGCCTTGCCTTGGCATTTGAAGCGGGCCGCCGTGGCGGTATCGTGCCTGCCATGATGAATGCTGCAAACGAAGTTCTGGTGGACACCTTCCTCAAAGGTAACCTCAAGTTTACAGACATCCCGCGCCATGTGGAAACGATTATGGCCGGAGCCCCGAACGTGACGGGTCACCTGACGCTCGACCAGGTGCTCGAAGCCGACGCCGAAGCCCGTCGCCTGACGCTTGACCTGATTAAGTAAGTTGTAATTTTATACAACAGAATATTGAGTCGCTCCGGAATGGGGCGACTTTTTTGATTTATATTATTTTATGGGCATTTTGCCTGTTTGGAAAAGGATTGAGTATGAATAAAATTATAGCGGCGACCTGCCTTGCTGTAGCGGTTTCTGCGTTTGCGCAAGGTTTTGGCGGTCAACAAGGCCAAGGAAAAATTGAATATTCCGAAAAATTCGCCGATTTGAATTATGCAGGCGACGGAAAGACTTTCCATACATTGGATATCTACCTGCCCAAAGAAACGAAGGATGCTTATCCGGTAGTGATTCACACTTACGGTAGCGCCTGGAGCATGAACAATCAAAAGGGTTCTGCCGACTTGAATACGATTTGTGCGGCCCTTACCAAGGCGGGCTATGCAGTCGTTACGCCGAATCACCGCTCTGCAAGCGATGCCATTTACCCGGCACAGTTGCATGACCTGAAGGCCGTTGTGCGCTTTATTCGTGGTAATGCAGCGAAATACAAAATCGATACGTCGTTTATCGCCATGTCCGGATTTTCGTCGGGCGGACATCTCTCCAGTTTGGTCGCTACAACCTGTGGCTTGAAAGAAGGCAAGTCCGGTTCCGTAACGGTGGACTTGGTGGGCTCCCTGGGGGAGTTCACCAAGTTCAGTAGCTGTATCGATGCTGCATCGCTGTGGTCGCCCCCGACCGATATTTACACCATGAATCCTATCAATAATTTCATGGGCAGCGGAACTTACGAAGGCGCCTTTATCGGTGCCGAGCGCGAAGGCAACAAGGATAAATGGATGGTGGCGAGTTCGCCGTACTATGCCAGCGAAGACGATCCGCCTATTATCTTGTTCCATGGAACATCGGACCAAATTGTAAATAAGGAACAGAGTCAGGAGCTATATGATTCCCTGAAAAAACATAGTGTAGTGACCGAACTTGTTTCGGTGCCGGGCGGAACCCATGGCGGCAACGAAATGTATGTCGACGAAAACTTGAACAAAATGATCAGTTTCTTCAATACGGCTCGCGAAGCAAAATCGCAGATAGTCGATCCTCTGGATACGGCGAAGATAGATTCCTCCGCAACGGATTCCTCGGTTACCGATACTTTGGATAACGACTCCGTGCAGACTCGTCTGCCTTCGAGCTGGAAGCAGCTGGCTCATGTCGGCTTGATGGGCGATAAGCTGGTTGCCTTCGGGAATGGGGGAGAATACCGTTGCGCAATCGTCTCCATGAACGGGGCAATTGTCTGGAGGGGTGGTTTCCGCGGGTCTCTTGACTTGTCCTGGCTTTTTTCGGGCCATTATGCGATTGTTGTAACATTCCCGTCTGGAATACAAAAAAGCCTGAAATTCATGAAAAAATAGTACATTGGGTACACTTGTATCCATTTTTTAGCGTGGAAGGACTCTTTCACGCGTTTTTTGGGGTATATTTGTAAAGAAAAACAAAAGGAGTGCCTGAAATGCTGAAATTTGGCTTAAAGCAATATATACCCCTTGCTGCGATTCTTTCGTTTGCAACGGTAGCTTCTGCTGCGACCGCTTATATTAACCAGGTGGGTTATCGTCCTGGTGAAGCAAAGGAATTTGCCTTGGTGGATGGCAACGGCAATGTGGAAATTGCCGATGCGAGTGGTGCGACCGTTTTGACGGCGACTCCTTCGGAAGCGTCGAGCTGGCAGCCCAGCGGGCAGAATGTCCAGCTGGTCGACATCTCGGAATTGAATGCTCCGGGTACTTATTCTATTAAGGTGGGCGGACAGGTTCTCCGTTCCGATTTAAAGGTTGCCAATAAAACGTACGAAGACGTGATCAAGGCTTCTTTGAAGTGGTATTACTACCAGCGTGCCTCCATGGAACTCGAAGAAACTTATGCGGGACAGTGGAAACGTGCCGCAGGTCATACCAATGCGAGTGTACAGCTTCACAGCTCCACCGGTGAATCAGGAACAATCAATTCGACAAAGGGTTGGTACGATGCCGGTGACTACGGTCGCTATATCGTCAATTCGGGCATTACTACTTATACGCTCCTTTCCTTGTACGAACATTTCCCGGACTATTTCAAGACACTCAAGTGGAATATTCCGGCTGACGGAACTCTCCCGGACTTGCTCGCCGAAATCAAGTACAATCTGGACTGGATGCTTACCATGCAGGCCTCCGATGGTGGCGTTTATCATAAGTTGACTTCTCTCGGTTTCCCGGGTGATGTGATGCCTGCTAACGATATCGATCCGATTTATGTAATCGGTAAGGGTACTGCCGCTTCGTTTGACTTTGCTGGCGTAATGGCTGTGGCGGCTCGTGTGTACAAGCCTTTCGATGCCACGTATGCGAGCACCTGTCTTGAAGCAGCCAAGAAGGCTTACGCTTGGGGTGCCCAGAACCCGAACAAAAAGTTTGTCAATCCGATGGATGTTTCTACGGGATCGTATTCCGACGACTGGCTTGAAGACGAGAAACTGTTTGCCGGTACCGAACTTTTTGTGTCTACCGGAGACGCCTCTTACATGCCCAGTAAAGCATCGGGAAGTATTCCGAGCTGGGCCGATGTGGGTGGCCTTGCTACTTATGGCCAGGCGACGCATGCAACGGAATTTGGCAATGTCGCCCAGGCTGCCAAGGATAGCTTGCTTAAGGTGGCTGATGTCTTTGTAGGCCGAGCCCAGACGGGTTTTGGTGTCGTAATGGCTAGGGAAGATTTTGTGTGGGGCTCTAATGCTGTGGCCGGAAACCAGGGCATTTGGCTGCTGCATGCCTACTACCTCACTGGCGAAAAGAAGTATTACCAGGCCGCCGTCAAGGTGCTTGATTACTTGCTCGGCAAGAATCCTCTGGACATGTCTTTCTTGACGGGTTATGGTACAAAGACTCCGATGAAACCGCACCATCGTCCCAGTACGTCTGATAAGGTGGCTCCGCCGATTCCTGGAATGGTGGTGGGTGGACCGCAGCCCGGTGGCGAAGATATCGGTTCCGAGAGCTGGTCCTGTAAGGACTACAGAACAGGTAATGCGGCAACTTCTTATACGGATAACAACTGCAGTTATGCGACTAACGAAGTGGCTATCAACTGGAATGCTCCTTTTGCTTACCTTGTCGGTGCGCTCGAAGCACTCAACCACGGTTATGCTCCGAGCTTTGCTGTGGACGGTGTCGCTCGCAGTACCGATGCTATCAAGCCCGCTGTCGCTCGCAAGGCAAATGTCAAGCAGGGTCCGCAGCTCCGCTTTGCCGACCAAAAACTCTTTATCGAGAAGAACGGCAAGCGCTTCAACTTGAACGGCCACAGAATTAAATAATTAGAACTTAGATATTTTAGTTTGTCATGCCCGGCTTCGGCCGGGCATCTCTATTTTTCGTTATATTTACCCTGAGGTTTTTATGATAAATCGATTTGCTTTTGCCGCTTTGGCGGGTTTTGCCTGTTGCGCCGTTTCTTTTGCCGCGCAGAACGTCGTTCGCGTTGACGACAAGCATCCGGGAATCGTCATCAATAAAGAAAACATGATGTCTGCGGACTTGGCGATTTGGAATCCGCCGAGCCGCTATTACGACATGACCCAGGCCCTTGTGGATGGTGGTTATACCCTGTTCCGTTTCCCGAATGGCAGCCTTTCCAATGATTACCACTGGAACGGTATCGGTAGCTACGATAGCACTGGCCTCTGGACCGCCGATGAAACCAAGTGGGCGCGCGGTTTCTTGGGCGAAACGATTTACCGCGGCACCACCAAGGACAACTACGGCTTTGTGCGTCGCAGTCACCTGGCCGACGGCAATATGGAAACTATGTGGTGGGGCGAAATTTTGGACCCTGTCGATCCGCCTTGGATCGTAGTGGAATTCCCCGAAAAGGTGAATGTCGATTCGTTGGAAATCGATTGGGGAACGCTGCGCCCGAAGGCTTTTGAAATTGCCTACTGGACCGAAGATTACGCCGAATATCCGGGCGTGCACCAGGCGCTCGAAAACAAGCTGAAACTTGAAAAAGTGGTCAAGGTGAATGGCGCGACCACCAAATACAAGTCTAAATTTCGCACGCGCTATGTGGCCATTCGCTTCAAGACTGCTGATTTGCCTAGCAAGGGCGTGCAGATTCGCGAGATGAAACTTTATAGCGGCGAAACCGACTTGCTCGGCGGTAACAACTACAAGTTCTACGCGATGTCTACCCGCAATGGCGACAAGGCCCGCACCGACTGGACCGACATCAAGTGGGATTTTGAAGAATTCATGAAGTACATCCAGACGCTTCCGAACGCAAAAGCCGTTATCTGCGTGAATGCGGGGACCGGAACTTCGAAAGAAGCTGCCGCCTGGGTGCGTTATGCAAATAAAGTAAAAGGCTACAACATTAAGCAGTGGCAAATCGGCAACGAGCTGGACGGCGAATGGGAAGAATCCGGCCCGATTTCGGCAAGGCATTACGCCGCACGATTCCTGGAATACGCCCGCGCCATGAAGGCTGTCGATTCGACAATCATTTTGCACGGCCCGCTGTTCAGCACGCATAAAATGCAGCAGAAGGGTGCCGGCTTGCTCGATGGCAGGTACTGGATGGAAGAATTCTTGCGCATTGTGGGCGAGGCCGAAAAGAAAGACGGCAAGCGTTACCTCGACGTGGTGGACTTGCACAATTACCCCTACTGGACTCCCAACGAGCCGAAGCCTGCCGAAATGCTCAAGGCCATGCTCGACGTGGGCCCGAATATGGATACGCTCAATGTGTGGATGAAACGCCATCTCGAAGGTGAACGCCGCGTGTTTCTTTCGGAATTCAGTACCTGCGTGCAGGGCTTTAGCCTGCTGATGGATTATCCGCAGGCCGCTGCCGTGGCAAGCATCTTTGCGCAACATGCCATGCGCTTTGGAAATCGCTTGCAGGTGCTCCCGTGGGATGCTTTCGGTAACTTGTTTAAAGGCCCCGATGATACTTGGGGCACGATCAGCATGACCGCGCTCCTTAAAGAAGGCTCCTGGAATTATTGGAAGTCCCTGGAACCGACCGCCGAATATTACGGCATTTACATGACGTACATGGATTTCCTTGAAAATGGCTATGCTGTGTTGCCAGTAAAAAGCACGAGCCCCGATATTGAAGCCTACGCAATCGGCAAAGGTGATTCAGCCCGCGTCATGTTGGTGAATTTGTCAGGATCGAAGCAACTGGTGCAAATTGACCGTACCAGCAAGGCTTCGGATTTGGTGCGTACCCAAGTCGAAATTTTCGGTGAAGATCAGTTCAAGTGGGTGGGTACCTCGCAGAATGCGTTCCCGTACCCGAAAATGGGTCCGAGTGGTCGCCGCCTGAATCCTAAGAAAAGCAAGGATATTGAACTGCCGCCTTATGGACTAGCTGTTGTACAAATTAACCCGAAGGTGATTGGTCTTGACGCAGCGACGAAGGATAAGGCTGCAAAACCCGTGATTCTCGCGGCTGCCCTCGAAAAGAAGGTGCTGATGGCGGGCGATACCATCGACTTGTTCGTGACTGCAACCCAGCCGAACGGCCAGCTGACAAATGGTTCCGTGAGCGTGAATAACTGGGGCAAGCGTGGAATTTATGAAGTTGCTGTAATGCCCGATGACGGCAAGTGGAATGCTTCTATTGAAAGTTTCCATGTCAAGATTCCCGTGCCGGTTGACATGCGTTCTGGCGCCCGTACCGTTCGCGTAGTTGTCCAGGGCCTCGGCGCTAAAGTGACCGTGCTGGAAATTCCGTTCCGAATTCGCGGCGCTTACCGCACCACCAACGTGATGCAGAATTTCGATAACGGCCTCGATGCCGTTGATTGGTTCCCTGTGGCAAACGGTGACAATGCCACCGCCATCGAAGCCAAGGTCTTTAACGGTGCGCCCCCGCACGGCGGTTTTATCCGCCATGACTTTGTAATCGAGCAGCCCCCTGCGCAGGGCTGGCCCAATTTTGCCGGCGCCTACTATGTGATTCCCCCCGAAGTCAAGAAGTCTGTCGGCATTGTATTCGACTATGCCACGAACCATAACAATCCCGACGGCTATTTCGAAGTGCAAATTGCCAGCGAACAAGTCAAGGACTACGACGAATTCATGGTGCGCCTAAAAAACACCCACGGCAGCTGGGTCCGCGATACCCTCATCTGGGAAAACATGAAGCAAGAAGGCTGGGGCAAGACGATCCCGCAGCTGGACCCGAAGCAAATCAAGAACTTTTCCTGGCGCGCCCGCTACAGCGGCAAGGGCTACATCAGCCTCGACAACATCTACTTGCTCGGCGAAGACGGCGCCGAAGTTCCCATGCCCCGTGGCCTGAGACGATTGAGGTGATTTCTGCTTTAGCCGAGATAAGAAAAAGCGGTGAAAATGTCGGAAATGGCGCCGAAAAAGCCAATGTTAGATTATTGAGTTATTAGCAGTTCAAACTACGACCTTTGGTTGGCATGCCCAAAAACAGCAAATGGACAGATTTACAACACTTTTCTGTACCCGCCCCTTGGAACTTCTCCATATATATGTAAATTGTTGAGTATAATTTACTTTGGGATTTTGTGTCTATAATGATATTGCGCTGGTATAATTTTGCTTTATCCAAATCTCTGCGTATGGCTTTGTGCGAAGGGGCTGTATAGTGTCTATCCCTGTTCTTGTGAAAAAAATCATTGAAACGAATCCAGATTGTTCGGAAATGCTGGAACGTCATGCAAGTATTTATACCTTCCTTAATCCGGTTTCGTATTTGGAAGCTGTTAAGAACAGAGATCTTTATGCTAATTTTGATGGAATTTTTGTCGATGGAAAATTTCTTGCTGTAGCGATTGGGCTTCTTTATCATAAGCGAGTTAAACGTTGTAGCTTTGATATGACTTCTTTGGCTCCGAAACTGTTTTCATATTCGGAATTGCATGATAAATCAATTTATATTGTGGCCGGCCAACAAGAAGAAATAGATTGCACCATAGCTAGGTTTACGGAACATTACCCTAAATTGAAAATTGTCGGAGCTCGTAACGGGTATTTTGATAGCGATCAAGCTATAGATTCTGAAATACAGAAAATAGTGAAAATGAATCCAAGCTTTGTGATATGCGGAATGGGGGCAATAAAGCAAGAGAATTTTTTGTTACGATTGAAGTTATCTGGATATAAGGGAATCGCGTTTACCTGTGGTGGTTTTATTTCGCAGACATCGAAATCAAATTTTGTTTATTATCCACGAGTCTTTGATTTCTTGGATTTGCGATTCGTATATCGAATGATAAAAGAAAAACATACGCGTAAACGATATTTACAGGCATTTTTTTGGTTTCCGATCCGTTTTATACAAGAAAAAGTTACTGGCTAAATTGAATCTGAGGTGCTGAATGAATATTGCAATTGTCGGAACTGGTTATGTGGGCCTTGTCAGTGGCACTTGTTTTGCCGAAATGGGTGTTAATGTCACTTGTGTTGATGTAAACCAGGCAAAGATTGATTCCCTCCAAAAGGGAAATATTCCCATTTACGAACCTGGACTTGACGAAATGGTTCTTAGGAACCAGCGCGAAGGTCGCCTGCATTTTACGACAGATCTCGCAAGTGTCTTGGACGATGTAGAAATGGTCTTTAGCGCTGTTGGTACGCCCCCTGATGAAGACGGTTCTGCAGATTTGCAGTATGTGCTTGCTGTGGCGCGGACTTTCGGTCAGAATATCAAGAAGTACACCGTTCTCGTGACTAAATCAACAGTTCCGGTTGGTACGGCCCAGAAGGTCAAGGCCGCTATCCAGGAAGAACTCGACAAGCGTGGCGTGAATATTCCGTTCGACGTGGCTAGCAACCCGGAATTCTTGAAGGAAGGCTCCGCCATCACGGACTTCATGAAGCCTGACCGCGTTGTCGTCGGTGTGGAAAGCGAACAGGCCAAGGAACTCATGACCCGCCTGTACCGCCCGATGATGCTCAACAATTTCCGCGTGATCTTTACCGACATCCCGAGCGCCGAGATGATTAAGTACGCTGCGAACTCTATGCTCGCGACCCGTATCAGCTTCATGAATGACATCGCGAACCTCTGCGAACTCGTTGGCGCTGACGTGAACATGGTCCGCAAAGGCATCGGTAGCGATACCCGCATTGGCTCTAAGTTCCTTTACCCGGGTTGCGGCTATGGCGGAAGTTGCTTCCCCAAGGACGTGAAGGCGCTCATCAAGACCGCCGAAAAGAATGGCTACAAGATGGGTGTTTTGAAGGCAGTCGAAGATGTGAACGAATACCAGAAGACTGTGCTTTTCAATAAACTCGCCAAGCGCTTTGGCGGCGAAGCGAATCTTAAGGGTAAGACCATTGCCATGTGGGGTCTCGCGTTCAAGCCCGAGACCGATGACATGCGCGAAGCGACCGCGCTCGTGCTCATTGACCTTTTGACCAAGGCCGAAGCCACCGTCCGTGTGTACGACCCGGTTGCCATGAACGAATGCAAGCGCCGCGTGGGCGACATCGTAACCTACTGCAACGATATGTATGATGCCTTGCTTGATGCAGATGCATTGTTGCTTGTGACGGAATGGAAACAGTTCCGTATGCCGAGTTTCGGTGTGATGAAAAAGTCTATGAAGAACGCGCTCATCATTGATGGTCGCAATATTTACGATTCTAAAGAACTTGCTGAAGCAGGGGTCAAGTACGAATGTATTGGATGTTTGTGAGAAAATGCTAGAAACTGAAAAACAAAGAAGCAAACGCTTGATAAAAAATACATTGTTCCTCTATTTGAGGATGTTATTTGTTATGTGCGTAGGCTTTTATACATCTAGAGTAGTCCTTGATAAATTAGGTGTAGTTGATTTTGGTGTTCAGAATGTTGTTGGTGGCTTGGCCTCGATGTTTGTTTTTTTTAGATCGTCTTTAGCCAACGCTTCACAGCGTTTTTTTAGTATTGCTTTAGCAAAAAATGATTTGATTGCTGCTCGTCATGCTTTTTGTCAACATCAGACTGTTTATATGATTCTTGCTGCAATTGTTGTTTTTGTTGCAGAAACGATTGGTGTGTGGTTTGTCGTGAATAAACTTGTTATTCCCGTAGAACGGTTAAATGCTGCAATATGGGTATATCAGTTTATGATTGTGTCACTTGTTTTGACCATTCTTAGTGTTGTATACGATGCAACAATGATTTCTCATGAGAATATGCGAATTTATTCTTATGTTGGAATATATGAAGGTGTTGCAAAGCTTGCTATTGCTTTTTTAATTAGCATTGCGCCTTTTGACAAACTGATTTTTTATGCTATGTTAACGATGTTTGTTGCTCTTTCAGTTAGAGTTTTTTATGGCTTTTATTGTAAAAAAAAATATGCCGAATGCCGATTTAGTTTTGTGTTCGACAAACAAAATATAAAGCAAACGACAGCTTTTATTGGCTGGAATTTTGTTGGTACCGCTGTATGGTCTATTAACAATCAGGGTATTGATGTCCTACTAAATATGTTCTTTGGTCCTGTAGTGAATGCTGCTAGAGCAATTTCGGTGCAGATATCAAATGTTGTAACGAATTTTTCGTCAAATTTCTTTGTATCCGTTCAACCTCAAATAACAAAATCTTATGCGAGTAATGATTTTGAATATTTGATGAAGTTATTTTATGGGGCTTCAAGATATTCCTTTTTTTTATTGTGGTTTTTGAGCTTGCCGTTACTATTCCATATGGATGTCGTATTAGGAATATGGCTGAAAGAAGTTCCTGAATATACTCCGATATTTGCAAGGCTTGTTCTTGGCTATGCTTTGATAAATGCTTTTGACAATCCAATATGGTCGATGGCTTTGGCTATTGGAAATTTGAAAAAATATATTTCTATTGGAAGTGCCGTATACTTAATGAATTTTCCGATTGCGTATTTATTGCTGAAAAAAGGGCTTCCGCCGTATTCAGTTCTTATTGCTAGTATAGTTGTTCGATTTGTGTATATATGGACTGTTTTGCTTATTGTAAGAAAATGTGTTCCCATATCTTTGATTAAGTATATTCGGTCAGTTATTTTACCTTGCTTTATTGTTGTAATGCTGAGTGGATTTATATGTTTTGTTCTCAACCAAAGAATTGTGAGCGGCAATTATTTAACTTTTATTCTTTCTTGTGTATTGGATGTTGCTGTAAATATCGTTTGTGTCTTGTTTGTTGGGTTACGAAGAAATGAACGTACTGTATTGTTGGATAATGTGAAAAAAAGACTTCTGAAACAATGAGAAAACTAACAAAAGAGAAAATATGTTTTAAATTAGGGAAAGCCTATTCTGACTGGATTGAAAGTATCTGGTTTAGAAATTGGTTTAACCCATTATTGACTCTCTATCTTAATTTTAGAAGTTTTCCGCTGAAACAGGCTTTTAAATTTCCTGTTTTCATATATGGGTGGCCTAAATTTTTTTCTCTTTATGGAAAAATGGAATGTTTAGAATCGTGTAAAATCGGAATGGTGAAGATTAACCAAACCGATACAGGTGCTCCTTCCAATCCAAGCCTAAATACTGCCATTAACAATTGGGGGACGATTTTTTTTGAGGGGCCCTGTAGAATTTATTCAGCAAATAATATAAATGTAGCTCGTGGAGCCGTTTTAAAGTTTGGTCGTTATTGCAAAATCATGCACTATTGTAATATTACGGCTCATAAATACGTTGAAATAGGAAGCCAAACGTGGGTTGCGCATAGGTGCCAGATTTTGGATACGAATTTTCATTTTATTGCAAATTTCGTAGAAAAAAAAATAACCAAGTATGCGAAACCGATTGTTGTTGGAAAATCGTGCTGGATATGTAACTCAAGTACAATTTTAGCAGGAACAGTTATTCCAAATAATACTATTGTAGCTAGTCATAGTCTTGTGAACAAGGATTTTTCCGACGTTCCGGAAGAGTCTATAGTCGGTGGAATTCCAGCGAAATTAATTTCTACAGGTTTTAAACGTGTTAACAATTCGCGACTTAATATGAAAATTTGGCAGTATTTTTCGGATCATCCTGAAGTATCTAGCTATCCGTTGGATGATGATTTTGACCATAATGAGTGTGATAGCGATGAGTTTTAATTCTCTATTTGTGACAAACTATGCTAGGTTTTAATATTTCAACGCATTGGAGCTCTTTAACGGCTGCATTTTATGTGATGCAGGGGTTTGTTGGAATGTGCGCAATTTATTTTGCTACAAGAAGACAACTATGTGAGGGACATATACCGTCGTTTAAAAACAAGTATATTTTTGCATGGTGGTTTTTATGGGTGTTCTTTGCTGTATTTAGACTAGTGCAAGATGGCATCGGGGGGGGGGATGCTATTACATATATCAATTATTTTAATTACTGTAATAGTGCCACTATAACAAGTTGGTTTGAACATGTCGGCTCTGATTTAGGCTTTAGGTGGCTTAATAAGTTCGTTAGATATTTGTTTGTTGATTATCATTTTTATTTTTTAATTATATATGGGTTTATGGCTTTTTCATATATTTCGTTCCTGAAATCATATGCTCCGGCCAAAACTAATTATATTCCCTATCTGTTATCTTTTTTCCTGTTTTTAAGAAGCTATTCCTCAATTCGTTCAAATCTTGCTATAGCCTTCATTGCGTTTGGTTGCGTCTTTATGATTGAGCAAAAATGGAAACATGCATATGTTATTGCTTTTGCTGCTATTTTTTTTCATAAGGCCGCGGTATTGTATGCTGCGGGGGTGGCCTTTTGTCATTTTTTTTCAAAGCGCAAATTAACTGTAAAAAAAGCTGTAGTTTTGGTTGTCTTTGCAAGCCTGATTGCTCGTGTATTGCAAAGTATGTTTCTACAATATGCATCAACTACAGACATGAATGGCGCGTATGAAGCGTATGCAAGTCGTTCTATCAATGTTTCTTTTATCGATGGGGCTTGGAAAATCGCTTTTGAGCAGATGTTGTTGGCTGGGGTGATGTTTTTTACAAGTCGAAGAATAGGAAAAAATCATTCTGAAGAAGATGAAAAAAAGATAAAACTTATATGGTTGTTGTGTATTTTCGATATAATTCTTATTCCGGTCAATTTTACAATTGGTTCGTGGCGTGGTTATGAATTTTTCTATCTAGCTCGCATTGTGATGTGGGGGGAGTGTTTGTATCAAATTTTTAGAAACACGTCTCGAGATTTGAGATTCGTTTGCCAAATGTTTTTGTTAGTTTGTTTTGCGTCTTGGATGGTGTTTAGAGTTTATGCTACATATATAACGAGTAATTTATCTCCGTATGTTTTTTATCCTCTGTATTTTAAATTATCTTTATAGAGATATGATTCGAACAGAACAAAATTTACGTGAATGCTTGCAAAAAGAGTGTGGCCAAATCCATAATCTATTTGGTTTTGTTGCGACTTGTACAAAAATGTTTGTTCATGGAAATGAACAATTGCCTGCATATGAAGTGCTTTATACACTTCGCCGATATGAATTTTATTTGAATCAAGAAAAATTAGGTGTAGTGGGACGCATAAAAAAGTTTTTTTGGCATTTTCTTTTTAGGAATCGTCAATTAAAACATTCCATATTCATTGAGCCAAATTGCGTAGGGGAAGGAACTACACTTATGCATCCTGGTTTTCGAAAAATTCCAAAATTTGTCCGAATAGGAATGAATTCTACCATTCTTCCGATGGTCCTGATTGGCAAGAGGAAACCGGGAATGGACGAATTGACTGTTATTGGTGACAATTGTTACATTTCAACAGGGGTTACAATTTTATCTCCTGTTCGCATTGGAGATAATGTTGTTATTGGAGCAGGTGCTGTGGTAACAAAAGATATTCCCGATAACACGGTGGTTGCTGGAGTCCCTGCTTTGAAAATAGGGGAATCTTTATGAATATAATGATTTTATCTCAAATGCTTACAGAGGGGGGCGCAGAAAGGGTTGCTTCTTTATGGATTTCTGGATTTTGCGCAGAAGGCCATTGTGTGTCAGTTGTGATGAACACAAACAGAATTAATCCGGTTACATATTCAATACCAGAAAATGTAAGAATATTTAATTTGTGTAAGAAAAAAGGTGTTGTCACTCGGGTGTTAAAAAAAATTGGAATTGAGTTAAAGCCAATAAAAAAATTAAGGAAGATTATTTTGGAGACAAAACCGGATGTGATTATTGGTTTGTTGCATCCCTATGCTTCATGGGCTTTGGAAGCATCCAGAGGATTGAATATTCCTATAATTAATACAGAACATAATTGTTTTGAACGTCCTGCGTATGCACCACTGGATAAAAAAACTATACGAAATAAATTTGAATCTAATAAGCTCTTTAATCATGTTACGGTATTGACGAAGCGTGATTATGATCTTTTAAAAGATAAATTGAATAATGTGTCTGTTTTGCCGAATCCGTTGTCTTTCGATCCTTATTATGGGGAAAATTTGCGAAAAAATGTTATCCTCGTTTCTGCACGGTTGTCGGTTTGGCATTGCAAAGGCTTAGATCTTTTGATAAAAGCTTGGGGAAAAATTTCAAAGAAGTTCCCTGATTGGAAAATCGAAATTGCAGGAAGAAATGATGACAAATCGTTGGTGTTGTTGCAGCGTATGGCCAAGGATTGTGGTGTAGATGATTCTCAGCTGAGTTTTTGTGGCTTTTGCCAGGATATTTTGCCGCTTTATCGTCAAGCTAAAATATTTGTTATGAGTAGTCGTTATGAAGGCTTTGGAATGTCTTTGATAGAGGCTATGTCTCAGGGATGTGCTTGCATAACTTGTGATTTTTTGGGCCGTCAAAGAGAAATTATTCAAGATGATTCGCAGGGCATTGTGTGTCCTATTGATGATGTTGATGCGCTAGCGAAAGCTCTCGAAAAAATGATTTCTGATGACGCCTATCGCATGATGTGTGCGAAGAATGCAATAGAAAGATCGAAGTATTATTCTCTTTCGAATATTATGGAAAAATGGAACCAGATTTTTAAAGACCTCAATTTAACAGAGTGAGCGTGGAATGAATATTGTTAGAAAATATGCCATGGCGAACAAATGGAATATTGGCTTTGTGACGAGCCCTTTGAAGGATATCGTTGCAGGTGATGAAAAATTGCGTATCCATTGGATGAAACATAATTGTAAAACAAGTTGGTTCGCAGATCCGTTTATTCTTGATATGGATGAATCGCATATTTATGTACTTGTGGAAGAATTTTTTTATCCTACAAAAAGGGGGCGTATATCTAAGCTTACGGTAAATCGTCGTGATTATCGATTAGAAAAGATTGATGTTGTTCTAGAGCTGCCTACACATTTGTCTTTTCCTGCAATATTAAGAGAAAATGGAAAAGTGTACATATATCCCGAAAATAGCGCTTCTGGAAACCTTACTTTATACGAATATGATTCTACGTTGAATAAATGCACTCCTTTAAAGGTGTTGTGTAGCCAACCTTTGACTGATGCAATCGTAACCGATTTGTTGGGATGTTGTCTTATTGCTTCAACAAAAATGCCTAATCCTAATAAAAATATACTTGGCTTTTATTCTGGTGATGTGTTAGTCAAGGAATGTAAATTTCAAGAGAATACTGCGAGAAATGCTGGAGATTGGTTTACTCTTGATGGTGTGATTTATCGTCCTGCACAGGATTGTTCTAAGACCTATGGTGGTGCGGTGATTATTCAGAAAGTTCAGAAAAATGGCGCTGGAGATTTCCGTTTTGAAAATGTAAGACGTTTTGAATCCGATTGCTCTGATTATAATCAAGGATTTCATACCTTTAATCATTATAAAGGCGTTACTGTGGTTGACGCAAAGGGACTTAGGTTTCCTTTGTTAAATAAATTATTTTTTGGCATACGAAAGGTTGTTGGTAGACGATGAATTTGTTAAAAATATGGTGTTCTTTTAAATGCCGAGAGAATTTATGCTGTCTAAAATAAAATTTTTGTTAAAGAAAATTTTCTACACTCCCGAGCAACGTGCAAGAAAAGCGGGCGTTATAATGGGGGCGCATAATTCTATTTATTGTGATTTTTGGAGTTCTGAACCGTATTTGATTACTATAGGAAACTACTGCCAGATTACAGAAGGCGTTAAAATTCATACTCATGGTGGCGGTGGTGTGGTGAGATTGAAATATCCCAAATTTGATGTTTTTGGTAAAGTGACCATTGGGGATTATGTGTATGTTGGAAATGATGCTTCAATTATGCCGGGTGTAACGATTGGCAATAATGTGCTTATTGCTGCGTGTAGCGTCGTGACAAAATCGGTTCCAGATAATGTAGTTTGCGGGGGGAATCCTGCACGAATTATTTGCTCTATAGATGAATATATCGAAAGAAATTTAAAGTATAATCTCGATAGTAAGGGCCTTTCTTTTGACGAAAAAAAAGCTTTGTTGCAGAGAATCCCTGACGATAAATTTATTCAAAAGAAAATGATGGAGCGGATTTAACAGCATGAAAATTTTAGTTACAGGTGCAGCTGGTTTTATTGGCTCCAAGCTCATGTTCATGCTCGCAGAACGCGGCGACGAAGTGGTGGGCCTCGACAACATCAACGACTATTATGATGTACGCCTCAAGTACGGGCGACTCCGCGAAGGCGGAATCGAACAGCCCGGCGAAAACTTCACCTACGGCGCCATGGTACAGAGTTCCAAGTACAAGAACTGCCGATTCGTGAAAATGAGCATCGACGACAAGGAACCCCTCGACAAGCTCTTTGCCGAAGAAAAGTTCGACAAGGTGGTAAACCTCGCTGCCCAAGCTGGCGTACGCTACTCTATCACGAACCCCTACGCCTACCTGCAAAGCAACTTGGTCGGATTCCTGAACATTCTGGAAGCCTGCCGCCATAACCAAGTCAAGTACCTCGTGTTCGCCTCGTCCAGCTCCGTGTACGGCCTCAATAGCAAGGTACCCTACAGCGAAGACGACCAAGTGGACAATCCCGTGAGCCTGTACGCCGCCACCAAGAAGAGCAACGAGCTCATGGCCCACAGCTACAGCAAGCTTTACAACCTGCCCGTCGCGGGTCTACGGTTCTTCACCGTATACGGTCCGTGGGGACGTCCCGACATGTCGCCCATGCTCTTCGCCCGTGCAATCTCCAAAGGCGAGCCCATCAAGGTATTCAACAACGGCGACATGATCCGCGACTTTACCTACATCGATGACATCGTCGAAGGCACCATCCATACGCTGGACCACGTGTCCGATGCTGCCAAGTGCCCGAACAATGTGCCCTACAAGATTTACAACATCGGCTGCAGCCACCCCGTAAAGCTCATGGACTTTATCGCCGAAATCGAAAACGCTTACGGCGAGCCCGCCAAGAAGAACTTCTTGCCCATGCAGCCCGGTGACGTGTACCAGACCAACGCCGATACCACCAAGCTCGAAACCGAGTGCGGCTACAAGCCCCACTGGAGCCTGCACGCCGGCATCGCCGAATTCATGAAGTGGTACAAGAGCGACAAAAACCCGCTGAGGTGAAAAATGGAACCCGTAAAAAAGAAAGTTCTCATATTTTTGCAATCGGGCGTTGGCGGTGCTGAACGTGTATCGGTTACCATTGGGAAAAATTTAGATAGAAATAAGTTTGATGTTCTTTTTTGCTTGATTGGTAATGAAACAGATGATTTGAGTATAGAACAGTTTATTCCTCCATATTACAATGTCATTCGATTAACAGGTGTCAACGGATTTAAGGCTCTTGCTTGCTATTGGAATGTTCTTAGAAATGAAAAACCCGAGATTGTTTTTTCATCTATAATGCATGCGAATACCAAATTATTGGCATGTTCGTTGCTGCTGAAAAAAACGAAATTTATTGTTCGCAATAATAATTATTTGTATACTTTATCGAAATTGCAACTGTTTCTTTTGAAATTATTTTATCGGTTCGCAGATGTAATTGTTGCTCAAACGCAAGAAATGGCTCTTGAATTGACAGATAGGTTGCGTTTGTCAAAAGAAAAAGTTTTTGCGTTGCAAAACCCTATTGATAAGCAGAATATAGATGAGAAAAAGGATTGTCCTTCGCCATTTGAAAGAAACTCTAATCCCATTTATGTTGCCTGTGGACGCTGCCATCCTGTAAAAGGGTTTGATATTCTAATAAAAGCCTTTGCTATAGTCTTGCAAAGACAACCTAATGCAAGATTGCATATACTGGGAAAAATATCAAGTGAATGTGATTCCTTTTATCATAAGATTTTGAATCTAGTTAAAGATCTTCAATTATCTCAAAATGTTTTTTTTGATGGCTTCCAGGCTAACCCTTATGTTTATATCAAAAATGCAAGTTGTTTTGTGCTCTCTTCTCGCAATGAGGGGCTGCCAAATGTTTTGATTGAATCGCTATATTTAGGGACGCCTGTTGCTGCTACGAAATGCATTCCGGTGATTGAACGAATTGTTCGTGATGGCCAAGATGGTTTTTTGGCTGAAACGGAGAATGTGGAATCTTTGGCGAATGCGATGCTTAAGGCCTCTTCGCTGGGGCGTGTTGAAAGTTGCTACCAAGCGGCTGGATTAGATGAATTCCAAAGGTTGTTTGAATGATTAAAACTAAACAAGACCTAAAAAAATATATTAAGGCGGATTTTATTCGTCAAAACATGAAACACCCTTTCTGGGCTCGATTGACTTTTGGTGAACATGCTTTGACAAAGGCTTACTTGGAAACGTTAAGGAAATTGGAATTCTATAAAAATAATTACAGATCGCCAATTCATAAAATTTTGTATGGAATATATTTTTTAAAGTACCGCAGAATGTGCAATAAGACTGGAATGTATATCCTTCCTAATACGGTTGATCTTGGCTTGCTTTTGCCTCATCCTGGATTTATTAGAGTGGATTCCTTTGTTAAAATTGGGAAAAATTGTACTATTTTGCCGATGGTCCTTTTTGGGAAAAAGAATCCTGGATTGCAGGGAACCATAACTGTTGGTGATAATTGCTATGTAAGTGCAGGGGCTACTATTTTAGGGCCGGTCACGATAGGTGATAATGTAACTATTGGAGCCGGGGCCGTTGTCACAAAAGATGTACCGGACAATGCTGTTGTTGGGGGCGTTCCTGCAAAAATCATAAAAATAAAGGTCTCTCAAAAATGAAAATTTTGATGATAATCAAAAAACTTCATTATAGTGGAGCTCCGAAAATGTTCCTTTGGGTTGCTAAGGCTTTGTCAGACAGGGGCTTTGATGTCACAATTTTTACGTATATGCAAAATGATGTAAAAAATGTGCCTGTTAATGTAAAGTGGATTCAGAAGGATTTAGAAAACAAAAGTTTTTTTTCCCGACTAAATGTTGCTCGTAAAATAATTCGTCAGGAAAAACCAAAATGTGTGGTGTCTTTTTTACTTGATGCAAATATTATAAATATATTGGCATGCCTTGGAACGAAATCAAAGTCGATTGTTTGTGAACGTAATGATCCTTTTAAGCCTCATTATCATGTGATGCATTTGGTCAAGCCTTTTTTTCGTTTTGCAGATGGGGCGGTTTATCAACTTCCTAAAGTTGCTGAATTTTATAAGAATATTAAGACCCCTACAGCGATAATTCCCAATCCTGTACTCTGCAAATCGAATATTCGAATTAAGCCATTCTGCGAGCGTGATAATGTTATTGTGACTGTAGGAAGGCTTGATATCTTTCAAAAAAGAAATGATATCCTTATAAAAGCTTTTTCGTTGTTTTTACAAAAACGTCCAGAGTATAAGCTTGTCATATATGGTGACGGACCGGATGAATCTCGCATAAGAAAATTGATTTCAAATTTAAAGCTGGAAGACAATGTAATCCTTAGTGGAGTGACATCTGATTCGCAAGAATCAATAAAAAATGCGAAAGTATTCGTCTTGTCTTCTGATTTTGAGGGAATTCCAAACGCATTGGTCGAAGCTATGGCAATCGGTTTGCCTTGTATTTCTACGGATTGTAGCCCGGGTGGAGCTGCTTTTTTGATAAAGAATAATGAGAATGGAATTGTAGTCCCGCCGCATGATGAATGTGCTTTGGCAGAACAGATGATTGCCCTTGTAGAAAATCCCCAAAAAGCAGATTCTTTGGGTGAAAGGGCTAAAGGAATAGTTGAGAATTTGTCAGAAAATATAATTGCACAAAAATGGTGTGATTATATTAATTTATTTCATTGATTAAAAATGCCGTCTAATTCATTAATTCGATTTAGATAAGCTTCCTTTATCATTTGAAATGCGGTATTGAAATCTTCATCTTCATCTCCACAGCGATAAGTGGGTATATCAATGGGCCATAGAGAAATATTGACTTCATTTGACTTTTTAATATATGTTGAAATAGAATCGATAAAATTTGATAAATTGTATAGATTTGCTTTGTAGGAATTCCATTCATTTTTTACTATGGTGATGAATTCGACATTTTTATTTAACGCATCATACCATAGGTTTTGCCCATTTCGTAGACCTTTGGGAGAATTGCAGAATGTGTGCCAATCGAAATCCCATACTGGGCCGAAATTTAGTGTAGAATCTTTATATACAAATACACTTTTGGGGTGAATAGATTCCTCGTTTTTTGCAATTTCTGATATTATCCAAAATGAAGCCGCGCTTTGTAGATTGATGTATTCTTGAATGTTTTTTGGTGGACAATCTCCGTAAAGAATGCATTCTGCGGAGTTTACATAATTACGAATGTAATCAAATTGCTTTGTTGTTATTTCTTTAGGATATTTGATGTTTATCGGGAAGTTTTTATAAGAAGATTTGAATTTATTTGTTTCATCAAAATTTTTATCGAATTCTAATAGGAATCCATTTTCATCTAATTCTAAACGATTCTTTTTTGCTTCGATTTTTTCACATATATAATAATTACCGATAAATTCATTGTTGAGATATACATCTGCAAATTTTCCTTGTGGCACCCACGCTTGACTTGTTTGTCTTGCAATTTCAAAGGCTAGTGCATTTCTAATTAAAGTGCGGTCTCTGTAGTTGGCTAGCATTACCCATTTTTGGGCTTTGGGCATTCCAAGAAACGTTTGCTTTTCATTGAATTTTATCGCGTAAGGTTTTTTGGGGTACCCCCATGTTGAATTTCCCCTTCCTCTAATGGTCAAATCCATAATTTCGCTTTCTGGAGCCTTCTCTCCCCATATCTGTAGTTTGGCGGGAATTTCTGTTTCGCGGTCCTTGATTTCGCGATGGCCCTCTGTCTCGATGACAATTCTTGGAATGCCGGCATAAGGATATTCCGTGTCATCTAAGGGGAGTTTGTCTATATTTTTTGAAGAAGATGAAGGTTCGGATTTCTCGGAAGAAGCGGAAAGATGGTTTATTGCTTTTGTAGAAGAGAAAATATCGGATTCTTCAGATGGCTGTACAATTGAACTATTGTTATATTCCTCAATATCGTTGTTGCTGGTCTTGGCAAAACTATTTTCATCCCATTCTGCATAATCTATTCCCTCGCTATTACTACATCCAAAAAATAGGCATGCAATAGCGCAACACAAAAGCAGGGAGAGTGTATGTACGGAATGATAACGCATGTTTACAAATATAGATTATTTGTAAACAGCTGTTAATGTCTTTTTTCTTGCCTGTTTTGATTTTTTGTCCATTTGTTTTTTGCCAATATTTGTTACGATTTACATATTTTTGCTTTTTTAGCGTTTTTTGGGCTTATATTTCAGTAGAACGGACGAGGTCTGAATGAAATTCAATGTTTGGGTATGTGGGTCGGTTGGATTTTTATGGGTCATAGCGATGATTCTGTTGCTTTCGGCGACAGGGGTCTTTGCCGAAGACATGATTGCCACTGCTTCAAACGGTTCGACGGTGATTCTGCACGACAACGGTCGTTGGGAATACCACCAGAACAATTCAAAAATTCGCGATGTGCGTCCGAGCGCCATTCCTGAAGACGCCAAGTTCCAGATTACGGTCAGCTACGAGAGTGCGAACAAGATCAAGAAAGACGTGCGCATGATGCTGGAAGGCGAGTTTGCCACCGAAGAAGAAATCCGTGACAGTTTGCGCAAGGTGCCCAAGGGGGGCATGGTGTATTTTCAGGTGCCCACGAGCCAGATCAAGCCGGGCTACACTCGTGAACTGACGTATTACATTTATGACAAGGGCAAAAAGCCGATTTTCTCCCAGACGGCTCGCGATAGCGAGGCCAAGCCCACTGTAGAAAGTAGCAAGGTTTCTAATTTGATGGTGGTGCCCCTTTTTGCAAAGCCCAAATCCAAGGTGCTCAAGGCGAAGGTGGTGAGCGAATCTGCCCGCCAATCGCTGGAGTTCGATATTCCCATTAAGTAACCCCCATGAAATTTGCAGTTGTAGATTTAGAAACGACGGGGGGAACAGCAGAAGTCGGGCGCATTACCGAAGTCGGTATTGTGCTGATGGATGATTGCGAGGTGGTCAAGACTTTTTCGGCGATGGTGGATCCTGGTATGCCGATTCAGCCGTTTGTGCAGAACCTGACGGGCATTACGGACGAAATGGTTCGCGGCAAGCCGCAGTTCGCGTCGATTGCCGAAGAGGTGGCGGAACTTTTGAAGGACCGCATCTTTGTGGCGCACAATGTGCAGTTCGATAGCAAGTTCATGCGTACGGAACTCAAGCGTTGCTGCATCAAGATTGACCCGCCGAGGCTTTGCACGGTCAAGATCGCGCGGCGCTTTTTCCCGGGGCTTCCGAGCTACAGCCTGCATAAGTTGACGCAGGCGCTGGAGTTGCCTGAATTCAATCATCACCGCGCTTTGGATGACGCTTTGGCTGCGGCTGAGATTTTGAAGCTGGCCTACAATAAGGTCGGGCCGGAAAAGATCCTTAAGGAAGTGAAGAACCTCTCAACTCCGAAAAAGGCGAAAGTCGAGGCTATTTAATTATCCCCGCCTTATACTTCATCTTCAGAATCCTTGCAGAGGATTCCTCAATTCGTTCGCGGTAATATTTACTTTGTTTGGAAAGTGCGGCGAGGTAATTTACCATTTCAACCGCTTTTTGCGGATATGTAATCATGAACATGTCGTTGCCCGCCATCAAGGCGGTGCGCACGAGTTTCCTGAAATCCTTGGCGGGGTAGTTCTTGCTGCGCACGCGTTCGTTGCCGCTTACCCAGGCGCGCAGGCTGACGCCCCACAGGTCGTCGGTAAGGATGACCGTTTCAGGTGACATGTCGCGTGCCATTTTCACAATCTTCGGCTCGAATACGGCGGGGCGGCTAGAGATGCGCACGAAGCTTACGCTGCTCATCATGGTTACGGGAATGTCGCTGGCGAGCGTCTTGAAGAATTCCACGTTCTTTGCGACTTTAGCCTTGGGTGTTGAACTCACGGCAATTTGGTGGTCGCTGTTTGTCCAGGAATCGTAACCTGGGAAATGCTTCGATACGCAGGCCACGTTGCTTTCGCGCATGCCTTGCACAAAGGCGCGGACTTTAGGTGCGTTCAAGGTGTCTTCGCCCCAGGAGCGCTTGGATTCTTCCATGAACGAATTCTTGCCGTGGCTGTCCTTGGCAGGATCGAGCACGGGGGCCAAATTCAGGTTGATTCCCACACTGTCGAGGACGGCGCCGATTCTTTGGGCCAGCGCGCGAATAGAATCTTCGCTCATGGCGCGCATTTGCTTGGCGCTGGGGGTGCGCTCCCATTGCGGCGCCACGACCGAGATGCGGTTTACGTAGCCGCCCTCTTGGTCGGCGGCCACCAGCGGCTTGATTCGCATGTTCTCGTTGACGGTGCGGATGTTTTCGGTGAATTTATCCAAATTCTTCAGGTGGTTTTTCATCACCAGATATCCGCCGAATTCGTGCTCGAGCATGAACGATGCGGGCGTCATGTAGACCATGACCATCTGCGCCGCCTTCTGCTTGATTGTCAGCGAATCCCACAGCGGCATAAGCTCACGGGGGAGTCCGTAAGGCGTTTCAACTTGCGTTTCAGTTTCAATCGATTCTGTGAGTGAATTCAACGGAACAAACTTGTATTCAGGCAGAGAATCCTCTGCTTGAATAAAGGCAAATGCCGCAAGTAAAAATGTGACTGCTCTTTTTAGGTGCATTCCGCGGGCTACTCGGCTTTCTTCTTGCCAAAGCGTCTCGGTTTGAATTCACGGGGCGGGAAGTCGAACTTGAGCTTGCCGCCTTTATCTAGATACAAGTAAGCGTCAAAGGTGCGGTGGGTCTTGTTGCTGCGGAAACCCTTGAGGAGCGTCGTCTTTTCGCCGGCGAGCATCTTCTTGATTTCTTCGAGCGGAATTTCCTTGCCCAGGAGAATCTTCGGGAGCGTAATGCCGCTGGGTTCCTTCTTCAGGTAAGAATCGCTTACGTAGCCGGTCATGGTCTCGTACACGGCGGCGCCGTCTACAGGTGACTTGCCGACTTCGGCTCCGACTTCCACTTCTTCGGGCTTTTCTTCGAATACAAATTCAATCTTGTTTTCGTCGTTGATAATCACGACGGCCGAGAATTCGGCGCCGCGCTTGCTGCGGAATCCGGTGAGCGGGCCAATTTTGCGGTTTGTCAAGAGCTCGGTGATTTCTTCGGGAGTGAGCCTCTTGCCGCCAATCATCTTGCGGATCACGATGCCGTCTTCGGTGGTGTAGCGGCTCACGGTTTCGAAAACCTTCTTGCCGTTCACGGGGCTAAACGGAGCTTCGCCGGTGGTGCTTTCTTCCTTGAATCCCTTGATGTTCTTGACCATGGTGCGCGTCATGTCGACGATGCCTTCCATGAACTTTTCGCGGGTTTCCTTGCCCTTCTCGATTTGCTCCATTTTATATTCCCAGTTGCCGGTAAGTTCCGGGCTGGTGAGCGCTTCGATGTCCATGGCCTTCAGCACCTTGATGAGGTCGAATGCCTTGGCGGTCGGAATCATGTCCTTGCCGTCGCGAACCACGTACTTGTCGCTGACGAGTTTTTCAATGATAGCGGCGCGCGTTGCTGGCGTTCCAAGTCCGCGTTCCTTCATGGCATCGCGGAGTTCTTCGTCTTCCACCAACTTGCCGGCGCTTTCCATCATAGAAAGGAGCGTACTTTCGGTGTAGTGTGCGGGCGGCTTGGTAAAGTCTTCCTTTTCTTCGAGGGCTACCGTCTTGGCGGACTTGCCCTTCAGGGCCGGGATGCTCGATTCGTCGTCGCTGTCCTTTCCGTAAACGGCCTTAAAGCCCGGATCCACCAGCACCTTGCCTTCGGTGAGGAAGGTTTCGCCTTCCACGGTCGTTACGCGGGTGGTGTTTTCGTACTTGGCGGGCGGGAAGAACACGGCGATGAATCGCTGGCAAATCATCGTGAAAATCTTTTGTTCGGCTTCGGTCAGGCCCGTGGGCATCACGCCGGTGGGGATGATGGCGAAGTGGTCCGAAATCTTGGAGTTGTCGAACACCTTGGGTGTCTTTACGACCCAGTTGTTCTTGAGGGCGGTCTCGGCGAATTTGGCGAGCGGACCTTCAATCTTTCCGAGGGTCGCCTTCACCGGAGCCACGTAGTCTTCGGGCAGGCAGCGGCTGTCGGTACGCGGGTAGGTCGTTGCCTTGTGGCGTTCGTACAGAGCCTGCGCAATCGAGAGGGTGGTCTTCGCGCTAAAGCCGAAGCGGTTGTTGGCTTCGCGCTGCAAGGTCGTCAAGTCGTACAGCGGACCGCACTTCTGGAGCGAGGGGGCAGACGTTTCTTCAACAGTGCCGGCCTTGCCCTTGCATTTCTTTAAGATTTCCTTGACTTTCTTTTCGTCAAAAATCTGCTTGACCTTGTCCTTGCCGTCTTCCTTGCTGGTGGTGAACCACTTGCCGGGGTAGTGGCTGCCGTCGTTGTCGAATTCGGCTTCCACGGTCCAGAACTTCTGCGGCACAAACTGCAGGCGTTCTTCTTCGCGGTTCACAATGATGGCAAGCGTCGGCGTCTGCACGCGGCCGCACGGGGTCACCTGGAATCCGCCCATGGAACTGTTGTAGGCGGTAAGGCCGCGGCTTCCGTTCATGCCGATCAGCCAGTCGGCTTCGCTACGGCAAAGGGCGGCGGCCTTCAGGTTTTCCATTTCGGAGCCGTCGCGCATGTTTTCGAATGCTTCCTTGATGGCGGCCGGGGTCATACTCTGCATCCACAGGCGCTTGATGGTCTTGCCTGTGAACTTGCCCTTGAGCACATACTGTAATATATAGAAGAAAATCAGTTCACCTTCGCGGCCCGCATCGCATGCGTTCACGATGGTCGTTACGTCCTTACGCTTGATGAGCTTACTTAAGGCAGAAAGCTGTCCCTTGGTGGCCGGCGTTGCAACCAGCGGAAATTCTTTGGGGAGCATGGGGAGCGTGCTCATTTCCCACTTCTTGTACTTTTCGTCAATTTCCTTGGGGTCGGCAATTTCAACCAGGTGGCCGATGGCATGGCTCACGATGGTGGTGTCGCTTTCGTAATGAGTCTTTTCGTTCTTGAAACTCTTTTGGCCGAGCACGCGGACCAGGTCCAGGGCTACACTCGGTTTTTCGGCGATAATCAGGGTCTTGCCTTCGACCGGAGCCTTTGCTGTCGTTTTCTTTGCGGCGGTAGTCTTCTTCGCTGCGGTCGTTTTAGTCGTTGTTGCTTTTTTAGTAGTAGTTGCCATCATTATTTCCATTTAAATCGTCCGAACAGGCCAAAAAGCACGGCCAGCACGGTAAAGGGGGCGTGAATGAATTCAACCGGAATGCACCATTTTAAAAGGTGCTCCTGTCTGAATATCCTGAGCCCGCGGAGTATTAAAATCAGATCGCCAGCACATTTGGCGACAAACGCGACGATTGTCGCAATTAAAACGTTAAAGCTGAACGGTGCAAACGCTGCTGCCACGCACTGCATGACTAGGAACAGGAACACCATAGAGAGCACAAATACGATTTTCGGTGTATAATATATAGTCTTCGATGCCCAGCGCTTGCGCTGTTCCCAGAGTTCCTTCAGGGTTTCCTTGCCGTTGGTGGTCACGAAGGTAGATTCCGCGATGCAGTAGCGCATGGCCCAGGGGCGGTCTGCGGCGAGTTTCTGCATCAGCAGGTCGTCGTCGCCGCTCTGGATCTTGATGACGTTATCGAATCCGTGTACGCTCTTGAAGAAACTCTTGCGGTAGGCGAGGTTGTTGCCGGTGCTGGTAAGCGGCAGGCGCATGGCGAGGCCCGCAGTGCCTGCCACGCGGTAAATGAGGGTCTCGACCGCCTGCATGCAGATCAGCACGCTTGACTTACCGGGGATCGTGGGGATGTAGGAATGCCCGGCCACCAGTTCGATGCCCGGTTCGAATTCCGCCACAATGCCCGTGACCCAGGTGGGCTTTACCAGGCAGTCGGCGTCAGTCAGGCACAAGATTTCGCCTTCGCAAGCCTCGATCAACAGCGAGAGCGCGTGCTTTTTGGGGCTGACCCCTTCTGGAATCTCTTTAATTGTCAGAACATGCAGCTTGGGATTCTTGGCGGCATAATCGGCCAAAATTTTCGGCGTATCGTCGTCGCTGCGGTCGTCGGCCACCCAAACGTCCCAGTCACCGCGGTAGTCTTGAGCCAAAACCGAGTCCAGTGTAGCCCGGATTCCTTCCGATTCGTTACGGGCGGCAATCAGGATGCTTACCTTGGGCGCCGGCTCTACGTCGGAGTTACCCACGCGCACTGTACCGAGTGCACGGAAGAACCGCGCCTCCAAGACTATATAGAATAGTCCGAATACAGCCAAAAGGCCGATGACCAGGTATGTGAGCACCGTAAAAACCATTTTCCGCGCAAAATTTAGTTCATCGGGGCGGCTTTGGAAAATGACGCCCTCCAAAATGACCTTGATTTTTTGCACCACCTGCGTTTTTCCCGCAAAAACGCCAAAATTATATTTATATTACACATAGGAAAGTGGAGGCCTGCCATGAAATTGAACGTATTGGTCAATAAATATAATAGTGCAAACTTGGTGCTCCGCATCGCCATTGCGATTGTCGTGGGTGCGCTCTTGGGTGCATTTTTGCCGTCGCAAAAATGGATTAGCGAATTCGGTGTACTGTTCGTGGGCGCGCTGAAGGCCGTGGCGCCGGTACTGGTGTTCATTTTGATTATCTGTTCCCTTGCCAATGGCAAGTCCCGCTTGGACCGTCGTTTTGTCCGCGTGGTTGCCCTATACCTGGTGGGTACGCTGCTAGCGTCCTTTGCTGCCGTGGGGTCGAGCATCATGTTCCCGCAGAATCTAGAGTTGAATGTGTCGGCAGACGTTTCGACCGTGCCGACCGATATTTACGAAATCTTGCATAATTTGTTGGTAAATGCGGTGTCGAATCCGTTTGCGTCTATTTCCGATGCAAACTATATCGGTATTCTGGTGTGGGCCGCCTTTTTGGGTTTTGCGATCAAGAAGATTGCTAGTCCGGTGACTTTTACCGTGCTGCAAGATTTGTCGAGTGCCGTGTCCATGGTGGTGCGCTGGATTATTAACTTGGCGCCAATTGGCATTATGGGCATCATGTTTACCTCGGTTTCTACGAACGGAATCGGAATTTTCAAGACTTACGGTTCGCTCATTCTGGTTCTTGTGGGAACCATGCTTTTCGTGATGCTTGTGGTGGTGCCGGCTCTTGTAGGACTTGTGTTGCGGCATGACCCGTATCCGCTGGTGCTCAAGTGCCTCAAGAGTAGTGCAGTTACCGCCTTCTTTACCCGCAGCTCTGCCGCGAACATTCCCGTGAACATGGCACTTTGTAAGAGGCTCGGACTCGACCGTGAATTTTATTCCGTGTCTATTCCGCTGGGAGCAACCATCAACATGAGCGGTGCGGCTATTACTATTACCATTATGGCGCTTGCTACGGTGCATACCCTCGGGGTGCCGGTCACGTTCACCTCGACTTTGATTGTGTGCTTGCTTGCAACCATTGGCGCCTGCGGTACTAGCGGTGTGGCGGGTGGTTCGCTCCTGTTGATTCCGCTGGCATGTGCGCCCTTCGGCATTTCTAACGACATTGCCATGCAGGTGGTGGCGATCGGCTTTATTATCGGTGTGATTCAAGACAGTATGGAGACGGCGCTGAACTCTACGACGGATGCCATCTTCACGGCAACAGCCGAATATGCCGCCTGGCGCAAGCAAGGAAAACCCTTGCCTAAAGAATTGTTCCACGACCATAAGGCCGAAGAACACGAAGCTGAAGAACATGATGTATAAAAAATCGCGCCTCACTGGGCGCGTTTTTTATACCAAGATTTTTTGTGCCAAAATTCTTTATAATTAGTCTTTCATCAGTTCCGGATGCTTTTCGGCGATGCGGCGTGCAAGGTACACGAACGGGGTATCCATCAGCGATGTCACGATGAAGATGCCGTAACCGAAAATCAGGATTTCGCCGATGGTATTCCACGGGAATACGCCAGCGAAGGCGAGCAGGTTGAACACGACTACGTTAATCAGTTGGCTTACGAGTGTGGAACCGTTGTTACGCAGCCACAAGAAGCCGCGCTTGTCGCCAAACTTCTTTTCGGACCATTTCCAAACGGCGTGATAAGCCCACACATCGTACATTTCGCAAATGGTGTAGGCGAACAGGCTTGCAAGCATCACGCGCGGGGTGTTGGCGAACACGGTGCGAATCGGTTCTGCCATGGTGTCGCCTGCGGCAGGAATGTAGAGGAACCAACTTTGTGAAATCAGAATGAAGGTCACGTTTGCGAGAATGCCGATTTTGACGCAGCGGCTGGCGTCTTTCTTGCCGAAGATTTCACTCATGATATCGGTAGCCAAGAACGACGATGCGAAAATCACGTTGCCGAGCGTGGTGTCGAGACCGAAGGCGTGTACCAGAATCAGCACTTCGATGTTGGCGGCAATCGTGCAAATCACTGTCCAGGCGAAAATGCCCTGCTTGCCGAAGAAGCGGAAAAAGCCGACGAGTCCGCCGAAGAACACAAAAATAGAGGCGATAAGGATAATTTCGTTCTGGAACGGCATCTTACTTTCTCCTATCGATGGCGGTGAACAGGCGGGTCTTGGCGAGCGCTTCGAATTCGGTACCCGGCTTGCCGTAGTTGGCAAACGGATAGAGCGAGATACCGCCGCGCGGCATAAAGATGCCTTCGACTTCCAAATACTTGGGTTCCAGTAGCTTGACTAGATCCTTCATGATGATGTTCACGCAGTCTTCGTGGAAGTCGCCGTGGTTACGGAACGAGAACATGTAAAGTTTCAGGGACTTGGATTCCACCAGAAACTGGTCCGGAATGTAGTTGATCTTTATTTCGGCAAAGTCCGGTTGGCCCGTTTTCGGGCAGAGGCTTGTAAATTCTGGGCAGTTGAAGGTGACCATGTAGTCGTTGCCCGGATGCTTGTTCGGGAACTTTTCCAGCACTTCGGGGCTGTAGGTGGTCTTGTATTGGGTTTTTGTGTTGCCCAGTAGGGTTACGCCTTCGAGTTCAGCTTCTGAACGCATAAAGTCTCCTAGTTTTGTTTAAAGTCAGGATGGGTTTCGAACTGACCGCACCAAAGATAGAAAAAGAAATGGGCTTATTCAAGGTTGTAAACGCTAAGTCGTTGACAGCCTATGAGTTAGCCTTGTTTTGTAAGGCTGCTTTGGCCGTGCCCGCCATAACTCTCTCCTCTTTTGACAAAAAATTGTCACGTTTTTGACACTTTAATTATCTATATTCCCCATACCTTGGGAAAACTCCTAGGGTACCCCGCACTGCGGTGCTGGGTTGGACTCAGGGCTTTAAGACCCTCAACCGAAATACATATAACGGAAACTACATATTATGGATTTTTCTGCAATTATTGCCGAAGAGCTTAACCTTGAAGTATGGCGCGTCGCCAAGGCGCTCGAACTGATGGACCAGGGTGGTACCATCCCCTTTATCGCCCGTTACCGTAAAGACCAGACGGGTACACTGAACGAAATTGAATTGCGCGACATCAGTCACCGTCGCGACTACCTGCAAGAACTGGTAGACCGTAAAGAAACGATTCTCAAGAGCATCGAAGAACAGGGCAAGCTCACGCCCGAACTTAAGGCACAGATTGAAGCCTGTAAAGATAAGACCCTCCTCGAAGATATTTACGCCCCGTACAAGCCCAAGAAGCGCACCCGCGCCACGGCTGCAAAGGAACTGGGCCTCGAACCTTTGGCTCGCCTCATGTGGGCACAGGAAGAAACCGGCAACACCGCAGAACAGATTGCCCTGATTTACCTGTCCGAAGAAAAGGGCCTTGCCGATCCGAAGGCTGCCCTCAAGGGTGCCGCCGACATTTTGGCCGAAGAAGTGGCCGACAACGCCGAATTCCGTCAGTATTTGCGTAACAAGATGGAAAAGACCGGCGTCATGATTTCCAAGGTCAAGAAGGATTTCGAAAAAGAAGAAACCAAGTTCAAGGATTACTACGACTACAGCGAACAGGTGTCCAAGATTCCGAGCCACCGCATGCTCGCTCTCCGTCGCGGCGAAAAGGAAAAGGTGCTCCGCCTTTCTATTGAAGTGCCGAACGAAGAAATGATCGGTTACCTCAAGCAGCAGATTATCAAGGGCAACACCACTTGGACACCGTATCTGGAAGCCATGTGCCAGGATGCTTGGGAACGTTTGCTGCAGCCGAGCATGGAAAGCGAAGTGCGCCTTCTGTTGAAGGATGCCGCCGAAGAAGAAGCTTTCAAGGTGTTCAGCAAGAACCTTCAGGACGTTTTGCTCGCCGCTCCGGCCGGCCACAAGGCTGTGCTCGCCCTTGACCCGGGTTTCCGTACCGGTTGTAAGGTGGCTGTGCTCGACGAAAATGGCAAGTTCCTGGATCACGGCATCATCAAGCCGCACGAACCGTGGAATGACAAGGCCGGTGCTGCCGTGTACCTGATGGGCCTCATCGACAAGTATAAGATTGACTTGATCGCTATCGGTAACGGTACCGCTAGCCGCGAAACGGATGCTTTCTGCGCCGAAATGTCTGCCAAGTTCAAGGGCAAGGTTCCGCCGCGCGTCATCGTTTCTGAAGCCGGAGCATCTGTTTATAGTGCCAGCATGATTGCTATCCAGGAATTCCCGAAGGAGGATGTGACCACTCGTGGCGCCATCTCCATTGGCCGCCGCTTGCAGGATCCGCTTGCTGAACTCGTGAAGGTCGATCCGCAGTCCATTGGCGTGGGCCAGTACCAGCACGATGTGAACCAGCGCGAACTCAAGAAGCGCCTGGACGAAGTGGTGGAAAGCTGCGTGAACATGGTCGGCGTCGACGTGAACAGCGCCTCTGCTCCGCTGCTTTCTCATGTGGCGGGCCTCAGCAATACTTTGTCCGAAGCTATCGTGAAGTACCGCGAAGAAAACGGTGCCTATGCTAGCCGCGAAGCTTTGAAGAATGTGAAGGGCTTCGGCCCGAAGGCCTTTGAACAGGCTGCCGGCTTTATGCGCATTCCGGGTGCCGAAAACCCGCTGGATGATTCTGCCGTTCACCCCGAAAATTATGCCCTTGTGGAAAAGATGGCCGAAAAGGCTGGCGTTTCTGTGAAAGACATGGTGGGTAACGCCGAAGCCGTGAAGGCGATCAACCTCGAAGAATTCTTGAGCGACGAAGTGGGTAAGGCTACTTTGGACGACATCATGAAGGAACTTCAGAAGCCGAGCCGCGACCCGCGTAAGGAATTCCGCTATGCCAAATTCGACGACAAGATCCGCACCATTCAGGACCTGATTACGGGCAGCTGGATGGAAGGTGTCGTGACGAACGTGGCAAACTTCGGTGCCTTCGTGGATATCGGTGTTCACCAGGACGGCCTCGTGCACGTTTCTGAAATCAGCGACAAGTTCGTGGAAGATGCCAAGACGGTGCTTACCGTGGGTGACATCGTGAAGGTGCGCGTCGTGGCTGTCGATGTGGGACAGAAGCGTATTAGCCTTTCCATGAAGCAAGAAACTGCCGACGGCGTCGCCGGTGCCGGTGCTAATGGCCCGCGTGGCCAGCGCGCTGGTGGTAATCGCGGCGGATTCGGTGGCCACGGCCGCGATAACCGCGGCAATGCCCGCCCGCAGGGCGGCATTCAGGGCCATGCCACCCTCGCTGACCTTAAGGCAAAAATCGCTGGTAAGGACCGCCCGGGTGCTGCTCCGAAGAAAGCTAACGCCATGCCCGGCAAAATGAGCGCCCTTCTGAAGAACTTTAAAAAAGGCATGTAGGTAATACCTACCCCAAAAAGACTAAGCCTGCATTTTAGATGCGGGCTTTTTCTGTATGGTTGTAAAATTTTGTTCAAGATGGTGCCCAGAGGCCCGAAAAAAGCGTGTATAGTATATGGAGTGACTTTTTTGAGCCCCTTCATGAAATATTGACAAAATGTATTACAAATTGTAAATTTAATATGAAAATCATAGACCACGCTTTTGAAAGATTCGAGGAACGAGTTTTTACGCCCGAAATGGCTGCAAGACTTGTGAACGGAAAACGGCTACTTAGGCGTTCAAAGTCTAATCCTAGCAGATACAAAGCTATTGGAAAGGTAGATGGAGAATTCTGGGTAGTTGTTTTAGAAAAAGACCTTTATACTGTTGTTACGGCTCGTAGAGCTCATAAAGATGAGGAAGTTCTATGGAAAAATTTAAAATAGCTCAAAATCCTATAATGACTGAGGATGAAGTTCTTGAATATGCCGGTAATATGGCCGACGAGTTCCGTGAAGGGCTTGCTGATGGTTCTACTATTGTGTCGGACGGCCCTTGGGAAGAAACTGTCAAGGCGATCAAGGAGCGCCATAAACGCAACGAGACCAGAATGGCGTCTTTCCGTTTGCCTGTTTGGATAATTGAAGGCCTCAAGCGCAATGCCGCGAAGGGCGATGTCAAGTACAGTGAATATGTAATCGAAACGTTGGCAAAAGCGGCTGTGTAAACTTTTTTTACGATTTTCTTTGTGGAACAATTCGTTTCGACAATGTGATTCCCGTCAAAATCAGCCCGAAAAAGGTCGGTGGGGTGTGTAAAAACTTTCTTCGGCTATTGCCTGGTGTGTAAAAATTATTTATTTTAAGGGTATGTGTATTGCGCTAGAACATCTGTTTGATTACGACGACTTCCGCAAGTTCCTGCAAGACTACTTTGAGGAACAGAAGAAAATGCGGGCCGTCTTTTCGCACCGATTCTTCGCGGCAAAGGCGGGGTTCAGCAGCTCTTCTTACTGCTTGAACGTAATCCGCGGGCGTTTTAACTTGACGCCGAAGTCTATCGAAAAAATCGCTAAGGCAATGGACTTTGAACCGTTGCAGAAGGCGTATTTCGAAGCGTTGGTGCAGTACAACCAGGCTCAGCAGGTAAACGAACGCGAGAATGCCTGGGAACAGATTATCCAGATTCGCAAGCAGATTGAATTTACTCACGTGACCTCCCGCGAACAGGCCTACTTTAGCAAGTGGTACTACCCGGTGGTCCGCGAAATGGCGGTGAATGCCGACTGGCACGATGACTACATGTTGCTGGCTCGCATGCTTACCCCGCAGATTACGACCGAAGAGGCCCGCGACGCCGTCAAGAAGCTTCTGGAATGGAATTTGATCAAGAAAGTGGGCGACCATTACGAAGAAACTTCGCAAATGCTCGATGCCGCCGAAATTCCGCCGATTTCGCTCCGCCAAATCCGTCGCGAATACATCCAGCATGCCATCGGTGCTGTAGAATCGATGCCCAAGAACGAACGTTTTGCGGCGTTCACCACCTTGGCCATGAGTGAAAGTTCTTATAATTACGCTGTTGAAATTTTGGAAGACGCCCGCAAGAAGATTATTGCGAAGGCGGCGAATGATCCCAATGTGGAACGCGTCTACGAGATGATGCTCGTTGCGTTCCCCATGAGTAAGAAGATTGATAAGGAGGCAAAATAATGGATAGATTGTTCAAATATGCCTCTGGTGTGGCTTTAGCTCTTTTTGCGGCTGGTTTGACTTCTTGTTCTAAGACTAATGAAACTGCCGGTGGCGTGACCGATATCGGTAACTCCGTTGCAAGTGGTATCGTGGTGACCGAGGCGAACCAGCCTGTGGCCCGCGCTCGCGTGGTTGCTTATTACGACAACTGGGACAAGACCGCTATTGAAGATTCCATCGAAGTCATCGCCGATGACAACGGAAAATTTGAATTGAAATTCGACAGCACCCGCTCTGTGGTTCTGTATGCCGAAAACGGTTCTGAATCCGGCTTGTCCCGCATTCAGAATACGGGCGATGCTTTGGTGATGGTGGGCCATCCTCGTAGGCTCGAAAGTAGCGTTGCCGAGGCCAGCTCCGGTTATATGCGCATTGTGGGGCGCAGCGAAGTTGTCGACGTCAAGTCCGACGGTTCCTTCGCGTTCGACGCCATGCCCGTGGGCGATATTTCGCTGGTGTATGTTGCAAGCGAACAGTCGCAGGCCAGGTTCAACTTCATGACGGCTATTGTGGGCGATACGCTTAAGATTCCGTCTCTCGAAAGCAAGAACGAAGGCTGGCTCACAATTTCGGATTATCATTACTATAGTGGTGCCGCTTACGGTGGCATTATGGTGAACGTACCCGATGGAATTTCTGTTCCGCAGGATACGGTTCCGCAAGATACGGCTGCAACGGATCCGGTTGTGCCCGATACCACTACTAAGGATACGTCCGTTGTCGATACCACGAAGGAACTCGCAATTTCCGTGAACCTCCATTTGGACGGCAAGGATAGCGAAGCTAAGGTCTACAACAATGACGGCTCGGTCGCTGACAGCGTAAATTACGTGGAAGGCGTATCGGGTAAGGGTATTCAGCTCAAGGTTGGCCAGTATATCGAAGTGGGCGAGATTGACCCCTGTGCAGGTGACTTTACCATGAGCGCATGGACCAAGTGGAGCGGTTACCGTGGCGATGGCATTTACCAGCTCCTCTTTGCAGAACGTGAAGACTGGATGACCGGCTTGTCCAGGTTCCAGCTGCAGTATGAATTTATGACGAGTTCCTTTGTTGCCGTGGGCGATGGCATGGACTTGTCGGGCTATGGTTATGCATGGCTTGCCAAGGGCAACGTCGAACGCGGTGGCACGCTGCCTATGAACGAATGGGCGCAGTTGGTACTTGTTAACGAAGGCGGCAACCTGTACTTCTATATCAACGGCGTGCTCGTGAGCAACAAGGCTGGCGTTCCGTTTAGGCCTAAGGAAGTGACGGAACCGTTGCCGTTCCGCATTGGTGGTTCCGAAGTCGCTAACGATACCTGGAACGGAGCCATTGACGAAGTCCGCATCGAATCTGTCGCTCGCTCTGCCGACTGGGTCAAGACCGAATACGAAAAATACGCGAAGTAACCTGAATCGTCATGCCGGACTCGTTCCGGCATCGGCATAGACATCGGCATAAAAAAAGAGCCTTGTCCGAAGACAAGGCTTTAAAAGTTTTCAGTAAGAGTGTGAATTACTCGTACTTAATCACGCCGGCCGGGCAGCTGTCAGCAGCGTCCTTGATTTCGCTTTCGTAAGCGGAATAGTCAACGCCTTCCTTGACCTTCATCTTTTCAGGAACTTCGAACACTGCGTCGCAGGTAGCTTCGCAAGCGCCGCAGGAGACGCATTCGTCACTGGATTCGTCCAGCCAAACTTTCGTGATTGCCATATAATTACCTCTTTGTGTCTTGGTTGAGTTATGGGTATAATATAATAAAAACATTGCACTCGCGTTTACTTTTTCTACATTTGGAACGTAATTTTCAAAAAACGAGAGGAACTCGCACACGATGAAAAAAGTGGTTGTAAAAATTGGTGGCAGCCTGGCAATCGACGAAGCCAAGCTCGCTGATTTTGTGTCGGCAGTCTCTACACTCCCCGGTAGTGGCTGTCAGGTGGCCGTGGTTCACGGTGGTGGCAAGGACATCAACGAAAATATTGCCTTGCTCAAGGAACAACCGACATTCATCGATGGTCTCCGAGTCACGACCCCCGGCATCATGAAGATGGTCGAGATGACCCTCTCTGGCCACGTGAACAAGAAGCTCGTGCGCATGTTGCTGAACAACAACTGCAACGCCATCGGTATTTCCGGCGTAGACGGCAACTTGTTCCAGGTCGTCAAGAAGCAGGGCAAGGTGGATCTTGGCCTGGTGGGCGAAATCAAGCAGGTGAACCCGAAGATTGTCGCCGACCTGTGGGCTGCCGGTTGGACTCCGGTGGTTAGCCCGATTTCCATTGGCGACGGCATGAGCTGGAACGTGAACGCCGATACCGCTGCAAGCGAACTGGCTGTGGCACTCGAAGCCGACCAGTTTGTGCTGGTGAGCGACGTGCCGGGCGTGATGGACGAAAACAAGAATGTAATTCCCGAACTGAGCGAAGCGGACGCCGAAAAGCTGATTGAAGCTGGCGTCATCTCCGGCGGTATGATTCCCAAAGTCCGCGAGAGTTTCAAGTCGATCCGACGAGGACTCAAGAGCATCCACATCGTGGGTTGGAAGGACGCGGAACACTTTGGTAAACAAATTAATGGAGATTTAAACTATGGCACAATCTTGCGCTAACCTGCTCGAACAGGACAAACAAATCATCGCGCCGCTCTACGGCAAGGCAGACATCAACTTCGTGAAGGGCGAAGGCTCTTACCTCTACGACGATCAGGGCAACAAGTACCTGGACTTCGTGGCTGGTATCGCCGTGAACGCTCTCGGTCACCAGAACCAGGCTATCAAGGATGCTGTGGTGGAACAGATGAACCACTTCAACCACATCAGCAACCTTTACCCGAACTATCCGCAGATTGAACTTGGCAAGGCTCTCCTTGAAATCACCAAGTTCGACAAGGCCTTCTTCTGCAACTCCGGTACCGAAGCCAACGAAGGCGCTATCAAGTTCGCACGTAAGTACTTCGACCGGAAGGGCGAAAAGAATCGCCAGAAAATCGTGACGTTCGTGAATAGCTTCCACGGCCGTACTTTTGCAGCTCTTTCTGCTACGGGTCAGCCGGCTATCCGCGAAGGCTTCGGCTCTATGCCGGGTGACTTCGTGCATGTCACTTGGAATGACTGCGCTGCATTGAAAGCCGAAGTCAACAAGGATACTTGCGCGATTATGCTCGAAAGTCTCGCGGCCGAAGGCGGCGTGATGACGCTCTCTGCCGAAATGGTTGCGACTATCAACAGCCTGCAGAAGGAATTTGGCTGTCTCGTCATCGTTGACGAAGTGCAGGCAGGCGTAGGCCGTCTCGGAACCTTCTGCGGTTTCGAAAAGTACGGCCTGAATCCGGATCTGGTTTCCCTCGCGAAGGGAATCGGTGGAGGTCTCCCGCTCGGTGCGGTTCTCCTGCGCCAGAAGATTGCCGACCAGCTCAAGGCCGGTGACCACGGTACGACTTTCGGTGGCAACCCGATTGCTTGCGCAGCTGGCCTCGCTGTCGTGAAGCAGATTCCGGGCCTCCTCAAGAACGTTGAAGAACGCTCCGCCCAGATCAAGGCTGGTCTCAAGGCTCTTACTGAAAAGTACAGTTTCGCCAAGGAAATCCGCGGCGAAGGCCTGATTCTCGGTGTGGCTCTCGACGAATCCATGCCGGTGGGTAACATCATCTCTGCCGCCCGCGCAGAAAAGCTCATGGTGCTTAGCGCCAAGGGCAACGTGCTGCGTATGCTCCCGCCGCTGAATGTGAGCGAAGCCGAAGTGGACGAAGCCCTCGCGAAACTCGGCCACGCGTTTGAAGCAGCTTCCAAGGCCGCGAAGTAATTTTCACGATAAGCTTCGCATGGCTGCGTCCATCGCTGAGCAAAATATGAAAAAGCCGCAGTTTATCGCTGCGGCTTTCTTTTAATTGTTTGCGGCCTATCGCTTATTCTTTCACTGTTGGAGCCTGTCTTGCGACGGGTGCGAGCTGCCCGTGCTTGCGGAACAGGTGCTTCACGAGTGTGCCGAATCCACGCATCACGCGGTAGCGTTCGCGCGGGTTCTTGATCGCCATGATGCCCTGGCGCAGAATGTAGCTCGGACGCAGGTAGAATTCGCGGCGGGCTTTGTCGCAGAAGTCCACAAGTGCCTGGCTGGTGAGTTCGCCACGCTGGATGGTGGTGCGGTGGAAACCGTCCTTGTCCAGCCACTGGTTGTAATCCTTTGTCTGTAGTGCGCCGCTTTCCAAGGCTTCCTTGTAAGCTTCGGTACCTGGGTATGCCATGATGGGGTAGAACTGAGCCGTATTCGGGTTCAACTTCTTGGCGTAGTCGAGCGTCATGCGGAGCGTTTCCGGCGTGTCGCCCGGGTTACCCACCATAAAGCAGCCGTGCACCAAGAGGCCTGCCTTGCGGGCGTTCTTCGTGAATTCGATTGCCTTGTCGGTATTCTTGACACCCTTGTGGATGTTTTCGAGAACTACCGGGCTTGCACTTTCGAAGCCCACGCACATTTCGCGGCCGCCGGCCTTCTTCATGAGCTTGAGCAAGTCGAGCGGCACATCGGCGCGAGCGTTGCAGCTCCAAGTAATCTTGAGGCCGCGTTCCAGAATCAAGTTGCAGATTTCGCGCACGTGTTCGTGGCTTGCGGTAAAGGTATCGTCTTCAAAGAATACTTCGCCGAGGTCATCAAAGTTTTCCTTGATGTACTGCAGTTCGTCCACCACGTCCTTCGGAGAGCGACGGCGGAACTTGTGGCCGTTCAGCGTCTGCGGAATCACGCAGTAGCTGCAGCGGTTCGGACAACCGCGTCCCGAGAGAATCACGATCAGCGGGTTCAGGTTCGCACCGTAGAAATACTTCTTGTAGCAACTGTACAGGTACTTGCGGTAAACTTTGGACACCCACGGGATTTCGTCGAGGTTTTCGATCTTCGGGCCTTCCGGCTGGAAATCGACTGTACCGTCGGCCTTGCGGAAGGCGAGGCCCGCGATGCTAGAAATGTCCTTGATGTCGCCGCGCAGGTAGCGGGCGAGATTCCTTGCGGTGTAGTCCGCCTCGCCGATAATCACGAAGTCGAGGCTCGGTTCCATTTCCATGGATTCGAGCGGCTCGGCGGTAGCGTGCGTACCCATGATAGCGATCTTCGTTTTCGGGAGCGCTTCTTTAATGGCGTGCACCACCTTGAGGTCGTTCAGAATACTCGGCGTGCTCGTACTGCAAACCACGAGCTCGGGGTCAAACTTCTTGATGCCATCCAGAGTCTGCGCGAGGTCGAGTTCCATGGCCGGGCTATCGATGAGCTGAATCTCGTTACCGTCGGCTTCGACAGTGCCAGCGGCGTAGCTCAAAAACATTGGCCAGTAAAGGGTAGAAGACTTGGTCACGCACGGACTGCGCGACTCGCGACTGAACATCGGATGAAATGGGGGATTTAAAAAAGTAATGCGCATAAGCAATGGCAAAATACATAATTATCGATGATAAAGCTACATTTGGTTTCGATGAAAGCGTTGATTTCGTTGTGTATTTCTCTATGCGGGCTTTGCTCGATTGCGCTGGCGCAAAATTCGCCGGCGGTGGCGCTTGATACGATAAAAGAATTTTACGCAGATAATTCTCTGTCCCGCATCTATACGGTTCAGAAGGGAACGGATGTCCGCGAGGGCGTCGCCATCAGCTACCATCCGAACGGAAAAATTGCCGTCGAAGCTCCGTACAAAAACGGCAAGCTGGATGGTGTGTTCAAGAGCTGTTACGACAACGGAAAAGTCTGGCAGACCATCGGTTACAAGGCGGGCATCGAAGAAGGAATTACTACGGTCTACTTCGAAAACGGAATGAAGAAATCCCGCGAAGTCTACAAAAACGGAAACTTGGATGGCCTCACCGAAGAATGGGACGACAAGGGAACCCTTCGCCGCAAACTGCCGTATGTACGCGGACAACTGCATGGCGTTGCAAAAGTTTTCGATGAATTAGGTAGCCTCAAAGAAGAAATGACTTTGGAGCATGGGCTTCGGCACGGGGCGTATCGCCGTTATAGCAAAGGCTTGAAAGTTCTCGAAGCGGAATTCGAACAAAACCGCTGCGTTAAGAATTGTGATTTCTAAACGTATCCTGCCCATTCAGCGGCAACGCTAGGCGAGGCCTTTCGGATTTCTTTGGCGTGTTCACTTTCGTCGGCAAGAGCGATATCGCCGCTTGCAATTTTCGCCTTGATATCTTCGAAAGACTTCGGCTGTTTGGCTTCGGGCAGTTGGTCTCCCGGTACAATGCAAGGGGCGTCAATGGCTGTTTTCGCTTTGTCTTTAACTGGAGTGTATTCGTGGGCGGCAGGAACTTCGTAGAATTTGTCTTCTTCGGGGCACCAGGCCATCAGCTTTTTTCCGTAGACGCAACCCGCGTCGAGCCCAATGAATCCGGGGCGGTTCACGAATCCCATCTTGGCCCAATGTCCGAATACGACTGTCTTTGGCCAGTTAATTTGTTCAAACCATGGGCGGTCATTCCATTTTCTTACAGACAAAAGAACTTCGGGATCCATGTCCTCTAGTCTGACCTTGCCGGGTTCCAAACCTGCGTGGACCAGCAGTGCATGTGGGGTGTCTCTCCACAGGGGCCATGTGCTTACTTCTGCAGCAATGGCGTGCCAAGTTTCCATTGGGAGCTTGGCAAAACGGGCGCGTTGCTTTTCGGTCCAACCGCTTTCGGGCAGTTCCAGCGCGCGAATCAAATGCTCTTCGTGATTGCCGCGCACCGTGAGGATTCCGTTGTCCTTCACGAACTTAAGGGCCCGCAACATGTCGGGGCCTTTGTTGATGATGTCGCCTGTCTGGTACAGCGAGTCTTTGCCGCGGACAAAACCGAATGCATCTACAATGCGCTCGAGCTCATCCGCGCAACCGTGCACATCACCGATGTAAAGAGTCCTACTATTCATAACTAAAGTGTCATCCTGAGCGAAGCCGTTAGGCGAAGTCGAAGGATCTAAACGTGAACTGCTTGTCGTACCTTGTTGAGTTCATCAGCGGTGAGTTCGCGGAATTCGCCGGCGGGCAAGTCGCCCAAGGTCAGCTTGCAGTAGCTGACGCGCTTCAAGTCGCGAATTTCGTAGCCCACGGCGCGCATCATGCGGCGGATCTCACGGTTCTTGCCTTCAATCAGCACGAGTTCGGCGAATCCCTTCTCCAAGTAGATGTCGGTGGCGAATGCGATTTCTTCTTGCTCGGCGCCTTCTTCGCGAATGTCTACGCCGTCGACCAGCTTTTGCGCGGCGTGCTCACTCAGCGGGCGGTCCGTCCACACGTAGTAGCTGCGCGGGATTTCATAGCTCGGGTGCGTGAGTCGGTGCAGCAGCTCGCCATCGTCGGTAAACAGCAACAGTCCGCGGCTCTGCAAGTCGAGGCGGCCCACATACTTTAGGCTCTGGTAGGCAGGCGGCAAGTAATCGTATACTGTGCGGCGACCTTGCGGGTCGGTTTTGGTGCAAACGCAGCCGGCCGGCTTGTGGAACATGATGGTCGTCGTCTTGCGCGGGAGCTTGGCGGGTTTGCCGTCCACCACAACGTTATCGGCGTTTTCGTCGACCTGGTGACCGAGGTCCTTGATGACTTCGCCGTTCACCTGCACGCGGCCTTCTTCAATCAAGGCGTCGGCCGCGCGACGGCTCGCAATTCCACAGAGAGAGATGAATTTATTGATACGCATAGGAAAGTAGGCAGTAGGAAGTAGACAGTAGGCAGTGGTTAGTGATTAGGTCATCCAGGCTGATTGTCATTCCGGGCTTGACCCGGCATCAGCTTTTTCCGGCATCAGCTTTTTTATCCTCATAAAGTAGTCCGAATCTTAAACCGGCGGTACTTATCTTAAATGTTTCAACGCGGAGTTTTTCCAGGAGCGACTTCAGCCAGAACAGCCCGCAAATAATGACTTCGTGGCGGCCGTTTTCAAGGCCCGGAAGCATGGCGCGGAGTTCCTTGGACAAGTTGGAGATTCGCGTCGTGACGGCATCCAGGTCGCTAATGGAAAGTTCCAAACCTTCAATGGCCTTGTAGTCGAACTGTTGCTTGTTCAGGTAAACCATCGCAAGGGCCGTGCCCGTACCGCCAATCAAGTACACCGGTTTCTTGGTCATGCCCTTGAAGCTCACTTCCTTGAAGGTTTCCTTCACGAATTTCTTGTATTCGGGGCCAGGAATCGGGCCCATCGCCTTGAACATCTTGAGGGCGCCCACCGGAATCGAGAACGTGTTGTCGCCGTTGCTGAGTTCCGTGGAACCGCCTCCGATGTCAATCGTCACGATACCTTCGCCGTGCCATTCTTTTACGGAGCGGTAGGTGAGCTTGCCTTCTTCTTCGCCGCTGATGATTCTCGGCTTGATCCAGAGCGCCTTTTCGACGGCGGCAATCACTTCGTCCGGGTTTTCGGCGTTGCGCATGGCTTCGGTCATCACCGCAGCCTTCAGGTTCGCGCCCAGCGCGTGCAAGTCCATGCGGAACTTCGTCATGATGGCTTCGAGTTCCTTGATGCGCTTCTCGGTGATGGCGCCGTGTTCGTAAATGTCTTCGCCCAGTCGGCAGACTTCCACCTTCTGGAGCTTCGGTACAAGAATTTTTCGAGATCCTTCGACTGCGCCCTGAGGGGCTTCGCTCAGGATGACACCTTCTTTGGGGCTTTCAGGTGCGTCTTCGAACGCCGCAATCAGCAGAATGCAGCTGTGGCTTCCGATGTCGACCGTCGCAATCAACTTGTTATCCATTCTGCGCCTCGTCGCCGTCCTGCTGACTGTCATGCTGACGGTTCGCATCGGCATCCTGTTTCTGCGAGTCATGCTGACGCATGTCAGCATCGGCATCTTGTTTCTGCAACCCCCGCTTAATCTTTTCAGCGATCCCTGCCGGGTTTGTCAAGAATTCCTTGGCGAATGCAATGGCTTCTTCCACTACGGAATCCGGATGCTTTCCGCTCCAGCTGGCGACCAAGTCGCCCGATTCAGATCCAAGTTCTTTGCCTTCGCGGATCTCTTGACCCATCTTCAAGGCGAGCAAAAGCCCGAGTTCAAAGGCGCGGGGCTCGCTTTTGCCTTCTAAAAGTTTTTCGACGCGCTCGATGCGCTGTTCAAAGGGAATATTTTCAAGTTCGGCAAGGTCTTTTTCTGAAATCATAGCCCAAAAATAGAAAACGCCGCTCTCGCATATAAAAAATGAACCCCGGAACGAGTCCAGGGTTCATTATCAAAGGAGTATCTAGAAGATTACTTCTTAGCAGCGGGCTTCTTAGCGGCCGGCTTCTTGGCAGCGGGCTTCTTAGCAACCGGCTTCTTTGCAGCAGCGGGCTTCTTAGCGGCCGGCTTCTTAGCAGCCGGCTTCTTTGCAGCAGCGGGCTTCTTAGCAGCGGCCGGCTTCTTAGCGGCAGCGGGCTTCTTAGCAGCGGCCGGCTTCTTGGCGGCGGGCTTCTTAGCAGCCGGCTTCTTTGCAGCAGCGGGCTTCTTAGCAGCGGCCGGCTTCTTAGCGGCAGCGGGTTTCTTAGCAGCGGGCTTCTTGGCAGCCGGCTTCTTTGCAGTCTTTGTAGTAGCCATTTTTTTCTTCCTTATGGTTATGTTGTGAATTAGCTGTGTATAAAATAACTTATTTTCACAAATAATCAACACCTTTTTCAAAAAAAATTAAAAAAAAGTTGTTTTTTTACAAAAAAAAGATTATGAAGTGATGCCATTCACTTTCAAAAAAATGAATTTTTAATTTGTACGTAATTCACAAAAAAGAAAAAATTTGAGCTAGAAAAAATCTAACTCAAAGAATATCAAGTAGATACGGGCTTCTTGTTTTCAATGCCACGCTTGATTTTTTTTGCGGAACTATTTCCCGGCGGCTTGTACACTCTCAATATACTTCTTGAAGCCTTCGACACCTAAACTGTACATGTCGACGAACTTCGTTGCAAACGGGGGCAGCTTGCGCGGGTGCATGCCTAAGGCATCGTGCATCACGAGTACCTGGCCGTCGGTGAACTTTCCGCCGCCAATACCGATCGTCACCGCGTTCACCATGCCGGTAATCTTGGTGCCGAGTTCTTCGGGAATGTGTTCCAGCACCATCTCGAAGCATCCCAGGCTGTCTACGTACTTGGCAGCCTCGATGATTGCGGCCGCTTCTTCTTCGGTGCGGCCCTTCTGCTTGAAGTTTTCGGCCGTCTGCGGCAAAAGTCCGAGGTGCGCGCAAATAGGAATGTCGTGGCTCAGCAAGTATTCGTGCACGCCAGCGGGAGTACCCTCGATCTTGACGCAAGAAGCTCCCACGTCCATAAAGCGGCGAGCGTTATCGTAGGCCGTTTGCGGGTCCTTGTCGCTCAAGTAGGGCATGTCGGCCACTACGTGGGTGTTGGGGGCGCCGCGGCAAACCGCCGACACAAAAATCAGCATCTCGTTCATGCCGATCTCGCGGGTGCTCTTGTAGCCGAGCATGGTATTTGCAAGGCTGTCGCCTACCAAAATCTGGTCAACGCCTGCCGCCTCTGCCATCTGGGCAAAAGCGTAGTCATAGGCCGTAATCATCGAAACTTTTTCGCCTTTAGCCTTCTTGTTCTTTATGTCGATTGGGCTGAGCATAACTTACGAACCTCCTGTAGCCATGAAAGGGAATGGATTTCTTTCAGGAATCCGATGTGATTGCGCAGATAAGATAGCAAAGCGTTCTCCACAAAGACGCGCCCCGTGAGTTTTTGTAGCGCCTGCTCGGGGTTGTTTTGCGCTAAATTCAGTTCCCAGAGCCCCTGCAATGTCTCTGCGCGGGCACGTGCGCTCTGTACACCTTGGCAATGCTTGCAAATGAGTGCACCCGATTCCGGGAAAAAGTCCGCCGCAGGTTCCGTGAGTACCTTTTCGCAGCGGCTGCACACACCAAGTTCCAGGTGGTAGCCCCACAAGTCGCAAATGTCCAGCAACCAGCGGCTAAATACCGAGTCGGCACCCGTGTTGGTCGTTGCATCTGCAGTGGGGGAGTCGAATTCTGCGAGCGCCTGCTTTAGCAAGGCGAACTCCTCGGGAATCGGAGTGGCCGGCGGCGCATACCGCAGCACAATCTCTGCCATTACTTGTGCAACCGCCAGGTTCAGCAGGGAATTCCGCAGCTCGCCGTGCCAGTCGATAATCGACGCCTCTTTAATAAATAGCAACTCGGCATTCGGGTTTTGCCGGAACACCACCTCGGAGAGTGCAAGCGGGTCAAGTGCCCCCTTGAAGGGCGATTCCTTGCGCTTGGCGCCCTTGATAATAAAACTCACCACGCCGCACTCTTCCGTGAGCGCTTTCACGATAAAGCTCGAGTCGCTATACGCAAACCGGTGGAGTACTATCGCCTGAGTTTTGATCATTTAGTCTTTCGGGAACGGTGGCCAACCCATGACCTGGCCGCCAAGCACGTGCAGGTGGATATGGAACACCGTCTGGCCCGCGTCGGCCTTGCAGTTGAACACGAAGCGTGCACCCGATTCTTCGATGCCCAGGTCCTTGGCGATAATTTGTGCGCGGTAAAGCATCTTGCCCACCAGTTCGCAGTCGGCCGGCTGCATGTCCATGATGGTCGAAATGTGGCGCTTGGGCACTACCAGAAAGTGTACCGGGGCCTGCGGGGCGATGTCGTAGAAGGCGAACACGTCGTCGTCTTCGTAGATTTTCTTGGAAGGGATTTCACCCTTGATGATTTTACAGAAAAGGCAATTTTCACTCATAGTGACTATAAAGTAGTAAAAAGAAGGGCCGCCCGTCTTTTGGAGGGGGCGACCATAATATTAATAGCAGAGAGCGGTTTCAGTCGAAAAACAGGTTCCCAGTCGTGTCGTGAACGGCTTTCCTTTATTAGTGCCTCGTACGCTCTGTATGAAGACATCAAGAGAGTGGCTTTTCTCTTTTCCGCCAGTCCACCTGACTTTAAAGTTGTATCTATTTTGTCCGCCGTCTCCGGTTTTGGCTGCGTCTGGGTCTCCGTTTATTGCCCTGCTGATAAAAAGAGGCTGTGTTGGGAATGTTCTCCACCAGTCTTGGTTGTTGATCTTTACTTTGTAGGCGGTGAAAGTGCTGGTGGATTTGATGTTGTTGCCGTTGTGATCTCTGGCGTATAAAATGTCGGCGATGGCTCCGAAACCGGCGTCCTTAAGAGCGCTGGCCCAAAAACCGCCGCCTGTAAGAAGACCGCACATGTTTTGAGTATCATCTTTGATTCTGTTTTTGTTGTCTGCTTGATAATTGGTCGGGAGTACGTCATGCATTTCCATAATGAACAACGTTACACCGTTATCGGTGGCTAACCATTTGCTTAAGCTATCTTTGTTGGTTTTTCTGTTACTGCAAGTTGCCGATTCGTCTATATCGTGTACGTCGCCTTCGTATAAAGCCCTGTTAAGGGCGTCGCGCAGGTGATAAAGCTTCATCAGGTCAATTTTTTGTCTTGTTTTTTCGATATAGTCTGTGAGCTGTGGGAGGGCGACTCCCGAAAGCAAGTTGATGACGATAATCACGACCATCAGTTCTACGATGGTAAAACCGGCCTTTCGGCTATTTCGGGTTGTTTTGTTTAAAACCTTAGTCAGCATAAGATTACCCCTTCTTCAGGTTCAACCTTGTAAATATAAAACAAAAATTTACACGGGGCTGTGACCTGTAACAAAAATATGATTTTTTTCTTATTCCAATGTGGAATAAAGGAGACTGCTTTTATTGCGGGGCGACCGAAGGAGGGGTTAATAGCAACTTGTTGTAGAAAAACAGGTGCCGAGTCGGCTTACTAGGCCTTTCTTGTTTGCTCCATTGGTGCTGAAATACACATCAAGAGAGTTACTTTTGGGGTTTCCGCCAGCCCATTTTACATACAAAACTATAGATGCGTTAGATGCTGTTATCTGAGTCGGATCGTGATTCATGAACTTGCTTATGAATATGGGCTTTTTCGGATAAGTCCTCCACCAGTTTTTTTGTATGGAGTTGTGCTCGGCCGTATAAGTTGTTGAATTTTCTTTGACATTCGCGTCGTTGCCAGCACTAGCTCTGTCGTTAATGATGTCTGCAATAGCTCCAAAACCAGCATCTTTAAAAGCGGAGTTCCAAAAGCCATCAGAAATCATGAGACCGCACATGTTATTTGTGTTTGCGGAACTATGTACGCCCTGATAGTTTGCGGGCATGGTTTTGCTACGTTGTATAATAAATAATGCCAACCCTTCTTTTAAACCTTTATCAAGGTTAGCTTTTGAAACGTCTTTGCATGCAGTATATCCTGATTTATTACTACTAAGTGTATTATTATCGTATTCGCTTTCGTAAAGGGCTCGGTTCAGGGCGTCTCGTAGATAGTATAATTTCAAAACATCCATTTTTTCACGAGACTTTTCAATCAAGTCCGTGCATTTCGGAATGGCGATGCCCGAAAGTAAGTTCACAATAATAATCACCACCATCAATTCAATGAGAGTAAAGCCGCCCTTCCATTTGTTCTGGGAGGTTCCCTGCGGCGTCTTGAACGAGCAAAACTCTGCAATTTTCTTTAAAATTCCAATCAGCATCATAACCTCCTTCTTTACTGAGGCTTAATAGCATAAATATAAAACAAAAATTTACATATGCCTGTGATCTGTGACAAAAAAATGATATTTTTCTTACTCCAACTTGGAATATGGGGATGAAAAGGAGCTGTTTACCGGATTTTGGCGCGGCGGTAGCGGCCGAGCAGGTCGAAGTAGCGGGCACGCGGCGAGATCTTTGCGGGGCGGCGCTTGCTTTGCGCAGCGGATTGTTCGCGCGATTTCTGGGCATCATCCCGTCTCTGGACTGCGGTGGTATGTTCCTCTGGGACTTCCATGACAAATTCGCGTAGGTATGTATCGTTGAAAATCGCGACAGAGAATCCTGTGGTCAGTTTCTTGTAGGTTAGGTTGTTCGTAAGCGAGTCGCCGCGGTACTCCGCGCACTTGTACTCGTCGCCGGGTACGCCCACGTAATAGTAATACGCCGAATCGCGCATTCCGGATCCGTAATCGTAAACAGTTCTTGACACCAGCGTGTCGTTACGGAAAAAGTATTCGGCGAAGGTTCGCCTGCCGCTGGCGGGGTCGTAATCCTGTTCCGACGCGTAGAGGTCCGTCAACTTGTGGACGACCGTCTGAACCAACTCGCCGCTATTGTACATCTTCTGGAAAAAGTAGACCGTGTCGCCCGCGACGGAGTCCGACAGCAGTAGCTCGCGCCCGCTCCGGGTAAGCGCCGCCTCGTTGGCCGAGAGATAAATCCGGTTGTCGACCGGGTCGTTGTCCCTGAACTTGAACACCGAATGGTGGATCAGGCCATCTTTATAGTAATATTTCTGGTACCACTCGTGGACCTCTTCGGGGGCAGGCTGCTCCCTGTAGTAAATGGAATCCAGGTGCGGAGCATTTTTTATCGACAAGAAATTGAACGCATGGATTTCGTACCACGCCTTCGTGCAAGTGTTCGCCGCGGCAAAAGCCGCCAGCGCCAGCAGGCAAAACAAAACTCTTTTCATCGGGTCCTCCATGTTCCTGCCCCGAAAGGTAGTAAAAAGAAAGCGCCCGCCAGTTTTTTTACAAAGCTTTTACAATAAAATCGGCTTCAAATGCTCCAAAAAAGCGTGTTAGTAAAGAGGGAGTGTGCCTCAACTTAACACAAAAGGAAAATACCAATGAATATCAAGTCTTTTGACGACCTTGACATTACCGACCCGATCATGTTCGGGCTCGTATTCAGCAATAAGCACATTGCGAAGCCCTTCATTGAACACTTGCTGGGTATCGAAATCGACCACCTGGAAACCCCTATCCCGGAAGCAGTCTTGAGCTACGACGCGGAGCACAAGGGCGTACGTTACGATGTTTTCGCTCGTGAAACGAACGAAACCGGGGAAACAATCCGCTCCTTTGATTTGGAAATGCAGATGGTCGATACCAAGGAACTGCCGCAGCGTGCAAGATACTACCAGAGTGTGGGCGACGGCGTGGCCCTTTCGAAGGGCGGCTATTACACCAGCCTCAAGGAACAATACATCATCTTTCTTTGTCCTATGGACATTTTTGGGCGAGGCTTTCCGGCTTACCATTTTGAAAACAGGGCGCGCGAGGACACTGGCGTCACATTGAACGATCTCACTTATAAGAATTATTATATATTTACAAGGTACAAGGATTTTACGGACCCGGTCGTCAAGGCGTACATGAAGTATTTTGCGACCCGGAACGCGGACTCCCGTGAAACTAAAACCATCAACGACCAGGTGTCTCATTACAAAGCCGACACTCTCATAAGGAACAAGTATATGACTTACGAATATGACCTTCATGAAAGCAAGGAAGAAGGCCGTGCGGAAGGGGCAGACGCCAAGGCACGCGAGATAGCTGCCGGCATGCTCGCCGAAGGCGATTCCGTCGAAAAGGTTGTTCGCATTTCTAAATTGCCTGAAGCCGAGGTGCTCGCAATCAATGCAAACCTTGCACGGTAGCCGACGCATTGTCAAAACAATGCAAATAAGGACCTGTAACCCGGCGAAAGCCGGGTTTTTCTGTTTTTCAATCCAACCTGGAATAAAAAAAATCAGTTTTTTTCTTAAAAAAATGTTTTTTTTCAAAAAAATTTGTATATATACATCATCAAAGTTCTGACTGGAATATGGCGATTTTGATGTAAAAACGATAGAATTTTGCAGACAAAGTAAAAATTC